>Ga0099827_10000527_pt1 | contig 17595 bp, 18 predicted proteins | sample CZO8metaG_FD_79339 | JGI IMG/M metagenome (GOLD analysis project Ga0099827, IMG submission 79339) | Vadose zone soil microbial communities from the Eel River Critical Zone Observatory, Northern California, USA - CZOApr15con1.8 metaG | ecosystem: Environmental > Terrestrial > Soil > Vadose zone ...
ATCAGGAAGCGAGCCCGCGGGACACGCCGCGCGACGACGGCCGCCGCCTCCAGGAAATCCTCGAGCCCCTTCATCGGCGTGAGCCGAGACAGCACCGTGACGAGGGGAGCGTCCGTGGGCAGCCCGAGCTCCCGGCGAACCGAGCCATCTCCGTCTCTCCGCGCAAACCGTGAGAGGTCGATGCCGTTCCGGATGACGCTGATCTTCCCGGGAGCATAGCCGTCGGCGATCAACCATTGCCGCACCGCCTCCGCGTTCGCCAGGATCCGGTGGGCGAGGCGGCAGACGGCGCGCTGCACCCGCCGCTTCCACGGCGAGAGGTAGACGCCCGTGTCCCGGATCGACACGACGATGGCCGGCACGCCGGCGAGCCGGGCCACGGGCACGGCGAAGATGGTCGGGTAGAAGTTGTAGGTGTGCAGCATCTGGATGCGGTTCCGGCGCAGGTCGCGCGCGAACCTCGTCTGGTGCGCGAGCGCACGGAGGCCGTACAGGCGATCGATGCCGTACTCGGTGAGCGGCACCCCGCGCGCCTCGACGTCGTCGAGGAGGCTCCCCCACCGCCGGAGGCACGCGAGGGAAAGCTCGAAGCGCGACGGATCGAGGGCGCGCCCGAGCGCGACCGCCTGCCCCTCGGTCCCGCCGACGCCGAAGGCGGTGAGGAATTTCAGGAGTCTGACGCGCTCGTGTCGCACGTGGTTCCGCCCACGGCCTGGACCGCCACCGCGAGCCCCGCCAGCTCGTAGAAGTAGAAGTTGTATGCGACCGGGTAGAAGAGAGCCGCGACGGCGAACCCGATGAGGCTGATCTCGAGGGCCTCGGCCAGATGGAAGACGGCCCGGGTCGCGGGATCGCCGGCGGCCCGGCGGCGGATTCGCGCGACGCTCGCGATGCTCCCGAAGAGCAGGAGGAGGAACAGGATGAGCCCCGGCAGGCCGAGGTCCACCGCCAGCTGCAGATAGACGTTGTGGACCATCTTCCACGCCGGCCCGCGCTCCTCGTTGAGGGCGAGCATGTTCATGCCGACTCCGGCGCCGACGATCGGATGGTGCACGACGAAGCTCGCGGCCGCGACCGTGTCGCCCCACCGCGCCTGGGCGGAGCCCGTCGGGTCCGAGTCGATGCTGGCGATCGTCCCGAGCCGAGCGAGATAGCCCGACGGCAGAAACGGCACCGCGACGAGCGCCAGGACGACCACGGCCATCGCCCAGCGGCGCTCGGGGCGCTTGCGGAGCCGCCAGCAATAGATGGCCGTCATCGTCGCCAGGGTCAGAAAACCCGCGCGCGAGAACGTCAGGATCACCGCGACGACGGCGAGCAGCGCCACGCCGCCGAGGAGCAGACGCGTCACGCGCCCTCTGTGGATCAGCCACAGCGCGACGGTCAATGGCAGGATCAGGTTCAGCATCAGCGCGAGGTCGTTGGGGTTCTCGGTCAGCGGCGCATCGTAGCCGAGGATCCGCTTGACCGGGAGCTGCGCCGCGCCGGCGACGAGGGTGCCCGCGAGGAAGTTCCTGACCCCGGTGACGGCGATCGGGACGGCCGCGAGGCTCAGCGTCCAGGCCACGACGCGGAGCCGGGCCGGCGTGTCCACCACGACGCTGAGCAGCCAGAAGACCGCGAGCGTCTTCGCGTACGTGTCGAGCAGCAGGGCCACGCTCCCGCCCGGCCAATAGGAAAACGCCACCGACACGACGGCCCACCCGGCCAGAGCCGCGGCGAGCCACGTCTCGCGGCTCGGAACCAGGAGCGGGCGCCCGTGACGCAGCCGGTCCGCGACGAGGGCCGTGAGCGTAGCGACGGCCGTCAGCAGCGCGATCCGGAGCGGCGCGAGCGCCGGCACGTAGTTCTGGGGCGCGATCAACGAGACGACGACGAACACCATCAGGCCGACGAAGGGCACGGCGCTCCCCGGGGCGCCGGCGTCACCCGACGCGGCGCACGCGACCGGCCGCCACCACGGAGGCGCGGCCGGCGCGGGTGATCCGGGAAGCTCGAGCGTCTGCGGGTCCACTAGAGCGTGACGACGCGCCCCGACGGCGCGGGAAGCCCATACGTCGCGTCGCGCGTGTCGACGACCACCGACGCGACCTCGATGAGCCTTACGTAATCGAACTCGGGGTGATCGGTCAGCACGACCACGCAGTCGGCCGCGGCGAGACGCTCCTCGGTCGGCTCGACCGCCTTGAGCATCCGCCCGGCCACGGCGACCTCCGGCACGTGGGGGTCGGCATACGCGACCTCCGCGCCGCGCTCGGCGAGCGTCGCGAGGACCTCGAGCGCGGGCGACTCGCGCGTGTCACCCACGCCGCGCTTGTAGGCGACTCCGAGCGCCAGGATCCGCGCGCCGTTCAGGCTGCGACGCTGCCGGTTCAGGGCCTGGGCCACCAGCTCGACGACATGGTCGGGCATGGACCGGTTGATCTCCTCGGCCAGCCGGATGAGACGCGCCTCGTATCCGTTCAGTCGCATCGTCCAGGCGAGATAGGCCGGGTCCACGCCGATACAGTGGCCGCCGATCCCCGGCCCGGGGTAGAAGGGCAGGAACCCGAACGGTTTGGAGGCGGCCGCGTCGATCACCTCGCGCGTGCTCACGCCGAGCCGGCCGCACATGAGTGCCAACTCGTTGGCGAGCGCGATGTTGACGTTCCTGAAGACGTTCTCGTAGAGCTTGGCGAGCTCGGCCACCCGGGGGCTCGAGACCTGGAGGACCCGGGGGACGACGTGGCCGTACAGGAGCGCGGCGAGCGCCGTGCACTCCCGCGTCACGCCGCCGACGACCTTGGGAATGTCCTGCACGCCGTACCTCGCGTTGCCCGGATCGATCCGCTCCGGCGAGAAGGCGAGGAAGACGTCGACGCCGGGCCGTGCCCCGCGCGCTTCGAACAGCGGAACGACCAGCTCCTGGGTCGTCCCGGGGTACGTCGTGGACTCCAGAATCACGAGCTGGGTCGGCCGGAACCGGGCGGCGGCCTCCTCGGCGGCGGCGACGACGAACGAGATGTCGGGATCCCGCGACTTCCGCAGCGGCGTGGGCACGCAGATGATCACGACGTCGCACCGCCCGAGCGCGGACGCGTCCGCCGTGGCGTGGTACCGGCCCTCGCGCAGCATCGCGGCGAGCGCCTCCCCGGACACGTCCGGGGTGTGCGGCCGGCCGGCGTTGAGCGCCGTCACCCGATCGAGATCGGTATCGAGCCCGGTCACCGCGAACCCGGCGCGCGCGAGCGCCGCGGCGAGCGGGAGACCGACGTACCCCTGGCCCACGACACCGACGCGCGCGGTACGCGCCGCGATGCGGCGCTGGAGCTCGCTCGCGGTGACCTGGTACGTCCCCCGGACGGCGCTCGTCGTCATGCCGTCCGCGTCCCGCGCATGCGAATCGGGTCGTCGAAGATCTCGACGTCGAGGAACCCGTTGGCGCGGAACCAGCGGAAGACCTCCGGATAGAGGAACTTCCACTGGTACCGCGGCGTGTACCAATCGAAAGTGTCGAGCCACCGCCAGCGCCAGTTCGGATGCGTCGAGATCGGCAGCAGCAGCCCGAGGAGGGCGCCGAGCGCCGGCACCCGATACACCCAGTAGAGCGGGATCGCGGCGCTCGCCAGGACCAGCATCAGTCGGCGAGGAAGCCGCGTCGTCAGCCGCCGGATGACGTCGGAGGCGCGGTAGGCGGGCCCGTAAGCCGCGTACAGGTAGACGGCGAGCCCACCCCCCTTCTTCACCACGGCCGCGAGGCGGTCGAACGCGGCCCGAGGATCCGGCGTGTGGTGCAGGACGCCGATCGAGTACGCCAGGTCGAAGGCGCCCTCGCGGAACGGCAGCGCGAAGATGTCCGCCTGGACGATGTGCACGTTGTCGCGTCCTCCGATGTTCGTGTACGCCGCGTCCACCGCGGCCGTCAGGTCGATCCCGACGACCTCACCCCCCTTCGCCGCCACGACCTCCGCGAACCGACCGGCGCCGACGCCGGCATCGAGCACGAGACGACCCGTGTAGTCCGCGTCGCGCCAGCCGGTCGTCCCGAAGAGCGCCCGCTCCGACTCCCGCGCGCCGTTCTGCGAGTCGAGCTGCACCCTCCTGAACCAGGTCCACTGGTCGCCGAAGCTCGAGGCGTAGGTCTCCCGTGGCGCGAACCTCGGAACGCCGCCGAGGACGGGGTAGTCTGCTCTGCACCCCCGGCACCGGAGCAGCCCGGTCGAGACCTCCCCGCCACGTTGCGACGCCGCGCAGAGGTCGAGCTCGGACTTGCAGGCGGGGCACACGAGGATCTCGAGGATCGCCGGCTTCATCGCCCGTGCCCGCGCCTCACCGGCACGCCGCCGCGTGGCTCACGCGCACGTCGACGGCGGTCTGCGCCGCCGTCCCGGTGTTGAAGCTCGCCAGCACCGCCCCCGTCGTCAGATCGAGCTTGTAGACGTTGGAGGTGTAGTAGTTGATGGCCCAGAACGTGCCGTCCCCCACCAGATCGAGGCCCGCCCAGTACTGCGCCTCGCCGGTCGCCACACTGTAGGTCTGGACGAGGGCTCCGGTCGCATCCAGGCGCGCGATGACGGCGCCGCTCGAGACGAGCACCCCGCCGTCGGCCAGGACGCGGAGACCCTGCGTCTCGCCGCCGGGCATCGGGGCGACGTTGAAGTCCGCGAGCTGCGTGTTGGTGCACGCGTTGAAGCGCTTCACGTTCGGACCCCACGACGTGTAGAAGATCGTGCAGCCGTCGGGGGTGATGTCGACCCAGAAGGAGCCGCGATTCTCGGCCGCGACCGCGTACGTAGCCGGCGGCTGGCCCACCGACAGCTCCACGATCTGACCCGTGCAGTCGGCCTGGCCCACGTACAGGTTGCCCGCGGCGTCGAAGGTGAGCGCGTGCGGGTTGCAGTCGTACCCGCTGCCGACCGTGCCCTGCGACACCCCGCTGGCGGTGAACTTCTCCACTGTGTTGCCCACGGTGCACGCCGAGGTGAGCCCGATCGTCGCGCACCAGTGGGTGACGTACAGGTTGCCCGCGGCGTCGAACGCCATGCCTTCGACGGGGCCCGGCACCGCGCCGGCGAGCACCGAGTTGAGGGTGCCGTCGGGATTCCGCCACTGCACCAGCCCGCCTTGCAGCGGGCTCTGGACCGAGACGAACACGTCGCCGGGCCCGAATGTTGCGCGCGCCGCCTCTACGGGGGGAGTGGGGAGCATCAGGAAGACACCGATCAGCGCCAGCCCGAGTCGTGTGAGCCCTCGCCCGGTTTTCATACTCGATCCTCCCTCGCTCGTGACGCCTGTCTCACTTGCACGCGCCGCGGACGACGCGGACGTCCACCGCGGTCTGCGCAGGCGTCCCGGTGTTGAAGCTCGCCAGCACCGCCCCCGTCGTCAGGTCGAGCTTGTAGACGTTGGACGTGTAATAGTTGATGGCCCAGAACGTGCCGTCCCCCACCAGATCGAGGCCCGCCCAGTACTGGGCCTCGCCCGTCGACACGCTGTAGGTCTGGACGAGCACGCCGCTGGCGTCCAGGCGCGCGATGACGGCCCCGCTCGAGACGAGCAACCCGCCGTCGGGCAGAAGACAGAGCCCCTGGGTCTGGCCGCCCGGCATCGGGGCGAGGTTGAAGTCCGCGAGCTGCGTGTTGGTGCACACGTTGAACCGCTTCACGTTCGGACCCCACGATGTGTAGAAGATCGTGCAGCCGTCGGGGGCGAGCTCGATCCAGAACGAGCCGCGATTCTCGGCGGCGACGGCATACGAGGTCGGTGTCTGCCCGAGCGAGAGCTTCAGGATGTCGCCGGTGCAGTCGGCCTGGCCCACGTACATGTCGCCGGCGACGTCGAAGGCGAGCGCATGAGGGTTGCAGTTGTACCCGCTGCCGACCGTCCCCTGCGACACGCCGTTCGTGTTGAACTTCTCCACCGTGTTGCCCAGGGTGCATACCGAACCGAGCCCCAGGCTTGCGCACCAGTGGGTGACGTACAGGTTGCCGGCGGCGTCGAACCGCATGCCCTCACTGGTGGTGCCCTGTGTCAGGCTGACGAGCACCGCGTTGAGGGAGCCGTCAGGGTTCCGCCACTGCACTCCCCCTTTCTCGAACGACACGAACACGTCGCCGGGCGCGAAGGTCGGGTGGAACGCCTCGGCCGGAGGGCCGAGCGGGAGAAGCACGACCGCTGCCAGGAGTCCAAGGAGTCTGACCGTTTTCATGCTGAGCCCTCCGATTCGGGTTCGGTTTCCTCACGCGGCGCTGAGACGTCTCGCCGCTCGCGCGTCGCGCGTATCCACCCTCTCGGCCCGAGCTGCGGGGGCGGCCCGCCTGGATACCACGACCCGGATCGTCTCGAAGAGGATGCGGAGATCCAGCCAGAGCGACGCGTGCTTCACGTAGTAGAGGTCGTACCGGAGCTTCTCGAGCTCCTCCTCCAGCGAGTTCGCGTACCCGTACCGCACCTGCGCCCAGCCGGTGATCCCGGGAGGCACGGCGCAGCGGAGCGAGTAGTACGGGATCGCCTCGCCCGACAGGTCATTGAGATTGCGGGCCGCCAGGGTCAGGAGCGCGAGGTTCGTCACCGGATGAGGCCGCGGGCCCACGAGGTTCATATCCCCCAGCAAGACGTTCACGAGTTGGGGCAGCTCGTCGAGCCGGCACCGTCGGAGCCAGCGTCCGACCCGCGTGATCCGGTCGCAGTTGTCCTGCTCCCACTCCGACGTCTGGTGCTCGCGCGGGCTCATCGTGCGGAACTTGATCAGATTGAACGGCCGGCCGCGCCACCCGACGCGCTCCTGCACGAAGAACACCGGGCCGGACGAGTCGAGCCTGGTCATGATCGCGATCAGTCCGAGAAGCGGTGCCAGGACGACCAGGCCAAGCGTCGCCAGGGCCAGGCCGAGCCCGCGCGCGAGCGCCGCGTGCAGGCGCGACATCCTGAAGCCCCTCGAGAAGGCGAGGCTCGACGGCGCGAGCGCCTCGAGCGCGAGCTTGCCGGTCAGCCGCTCGTAGGCCTCGACGGCGTCCTCGACGAGGATCCCTCGAGTCCGCGCCTCGAGGAGCTGCCGGACCGGCAGCCGGCCCCGCCGGTCGTCGACGCCCACCACGATGCGAGCCGGCCGCGTCTGATCGATCGCGCGCTCGAGAGCCTCGGCCAGGACCCAGGGCAACGACTCGCCCTTCGCGGTCCCGTCGGGGACCACGCCGACGACGGCCGCGCGGAGGGCGGGCCGCGCCTCGATCTCGTTGACGACGGCCCGCGTCAGCGCGCCGGTCCCGACAACGAGCGTGCGCTCGACGGCCGACGGGACACGCCGGGCCTCGGCGCCGGGCTCCGCCAGCCAGGCGCCCGGGATCAGCCTCGACGCGACACTCACCGCGTCACATCCTTCCAGGCCCAGCGGCACGCGCGAGCGCCGTCGCCCGGCCAGCGATCAAGTCCTTGAGGACGGGCCCCAGCCTCTCGGGGTCGTGCCGCACGACGGGCCCCGACTCGAGGACGTCGGCGCGGACGATCCGCGGTCGCGGCCCGGACGGCACGAAGTCGGCGTCGACGGGCGAGGCCCCCTCGGCCCTGTACCGCGCGCGGACCCTCTCCGGAATCGCGCTGGTGCTCACGACGACGTAGTCCAGTGCGTCCGGCGGGAGCCCGTGGGATTCGAGGGCGCGCAGGTGCTCCGCCACGCCGTACCCGTCGGTCTCGCCCGCCTCGGTCATCGCGTTGCACACGAGGACGCGCACCGCCGGCGAGACCCTCACCGCCTCCGCGACGCCCGCGACGACGAGCGTGGCGAGGACGCTCGTGTAGAGGCTCCCCGGGCCGAGGACGATCGCGTCGGCGGCGGCGAGCGCCTCCAGCACGCCCGGCGTGGGGGCGGCGTGGGCGGGATCGATCCGGACGCGTCGGATCGGGACGCCGCTGCGCGGGATCTCCGTCTCGCCGAGGACCGAGCGGCCATCGACGAGGTCGGCGACCAGGCGAACACGGTCGTTCGTCGAGGGCAGTACGACATCGTCCACACCGAGGAGTTCGGCCGCCAGCCGGATCGCCGTCACCTCGTCGGTCGCGACCATGTCGAGCGCCGCCAGCAGCAGGTTCCCCACCGGGTGCTGAGCCATCCCTCCGTCGAACCGATACTGGAGCGCGGCCCTCACCTCCGGGGACACCCGGGCCAGCGCCAGCAGGCAGTTGCGGATGTCTCCGGGCGGGAGGACGCCATATTCCTTTCGCAGGGCTCCCGAGCTCCCACCGTCGTCCGCAGCCGTCACGATCGCGGTGATGCGGGAGCTCGCCGGGAGGTACCGGCGCAACCCTGTGAGAACAGCCGGTAGCCCGGTGCCGCCGCCCAGAGCAACGATCCTCACGGCCTCCTCCACAGGCGATGCCGCGGACCGCGGGGCGGTCCCGAGTACACGTCGTAGTAGCTGGAGCGGCGCGCGCGGTCGCCATTGAACACGAGGCCCACCACCTTTGCCGGGTCCATCAGGTCCAGGGTCTGCGCCAGCTCACCCCGTGGCGTTCGATGCGCCTTGACCACGGTGAGAAACCCATCGACGCACTTCGCAATGACCCGGCAGTCCGGGACGGGAACGAACGGCGGCGTATCGAGGACGATGTAGTCGTAGCATTGCCGTGCTTCGCCGAGCAGCGCCTCGAGCCGCAGGGATTTGAGCACCTCGTAGGGCGCGACGGCGGGCCCGCCCGCCGGTAGCACCGAGAGGTTGAAGTGGGCGAGATGCTCCACTGCGTCGTCGAGCGTGAGGCTCGCATCCAGGAGCATGTCCACGAGGGAGCGTCTCGAGCCGGCGAGCCCCAGCTGCCGCGCCACCGCCGGCCGACGAATGTCGATGTCCACCAGCAGGACGCGAGCGTCCACGGATTGCGCGAGCGCGCCCGCGAGGTTGATGGCGGTCGTGGTCTTGCCGTCGCCGACCCCCGGGCTCGTGACCGCCACGACCTGGAGGTTGGCGTCCTTGCGCAGCGTCTCCACGACATGGCGGAGCACGCGGTACTGCTCGGCCTCGAACGACCTGGGATCGAGCAGGCTCACGAGGCACGCCTCGACGCGGTCCGCGCGATCGACCTCGCGCTTGGTCGCCTTCGACGGTGCCTCGGCGACCGGCCGCGGGAAGCGTGGTGGCGCGGCCGGCGGCACCTCAACGGACGGTGCTTTGGGTGCCGGCGACGCGGACACGTCGACCGTGCGGCGGGGCGAGGACGCCGTCGTCCGGACCGCCCCTTCGGTCTCGGCTCGCTCGAGCGCTTCGAAGAATTTGCTCATCGCAGGAACAGGTCGCGCACGTGGCGCGCGAACGTGAGGAGATGCGCGGTTTCGACACGCAGCGGCGCCACGGCGATCCCGGCGAACACCGCGGCGGCGCCTGCGCCCAGGAACCAGCGGGCCCGAGTTGTCCGCGCCAGCAAAGCGGGCCGGCGCGCCGGACGCCGCGCCGCGCCCTGGAGCGACTCGATAGCCTGGTCGACGATATCGACGTCGATCCGACGCCGCTGGTCGGCGTAGCCAATGACCAGGCAGTGCTCGCACAGAATGTTCACGCGGCGCGGGATTCCCCGCGAGTAGGCCGCAATCCGGTCGTGCGCCCCATCGCTGAAGATCCCGAGGGTGCGGCTGCCCGCAACACCGAGCCGGGTCGTGACATAGTCGCGGATCTGGTCGCGCGACAACGGGGAAAGGCCGCACCGCAACTCGATCCGCTCCAGGAGCTGTCGAAGCTCCGGGCGGTCGAGCTTCGCCCACAGCTCTGGCTGGCCCACCAACAGGATCTGCAGGAGCTTCTCCGTCGGCGTCTCGAGGTTGGAGAGCATGCGGATCTTTTCGAGGGTCGCCGTGTCGAGGTTCTGCGCTTCGTCGAGAATGAGCACTGTGTTCTGGCCGGCGCGTCGACGGTCGAGCATGAAGCGTCGGAGGGCGAGCAGTCGCTGGGCCGGCGAGCTCGCGGGGGTGGGCACGCCCAGCTCCTCGAGCACGAACTCGAGCAGCTCGTCGAACGGCAGCGTCGAGTTGAAGACGTGCGCAACCGCCGCCTTGCCGTCGAGTCGCTGGCGGAACGCGTGAAGGAGCGTGGTCTTGCCGGTTCCGACCTCGCCGGTCAAGACGAGGAACCCGCGGTTCTCCCGCACGCTGTACACGAGTTGGGCCAGGGCCTCGCGGTGTCCAGGCGTGAGGTAGAGAAACTTCGGATCGGGCGTCGCGTTGAACGGCCTTTCCTTGAGCCCGTAAAAGGTCAGATACATCGGCTCAGACCCTCCTCAGCCGCCGCCGGGGCGCGCCCAGACCCGCGCAGCGCTGGGTCAGGACACGCCCCGGGACAGCATCCGGACGAGCTGCTCGTTTCCGTGCGCAACGTGATAGACCGCCAGCACGACGAGAGCCAGCCCGAGCGTGACCGAGGCCGTCGCCAGCCAGCGCCGACGGGCCAGCCGGGCCGTCTCCGCGGCGCTCGCTACGTGTGGGATGCTCGCCAGCACCGGCACCCTGGCGAACGACCGGAGGTCGTCGAACGTGTGGAAAGAGGTGTCGAGCCGCTCGGCCAGCACCGCCGCCGCCGCCGCCGCCCCGAGGGAGAGCAGCACGCCGACGAGGATGAGCCGGATTCGGTTCGGCGCCAGCGGCTGCTTCGCTGGAATGGCGGAATCCAGGATCCGGAACTGCTCGCCCTGCCGGCTTTGCTCCATACTCTCCGCAAGCTGGGCGTCCTCGTACCGCTTCAACAGCGAGGCGTAGGTCTCTTTCGCCGTCTCGAAGCCCCGCGCCAGCTCCTGGAACTCCTGCTCGCGCTGAGGGGAGTTCTCGACTCGCCGCTGATAGGCGCTGATGTCGCGCCGGAGACGTTGCTCCTCGGCCTTGAGCGCCTTGATCTCCGCGTCCGGTTCGTTGAGCGCGACTGCGTCCGTGGCCGAGTTTCCGTCCGGTTTCGCCCCGGCGAGCTCGCGTTCGAGAGCCGCGATCTCCCCCTTCACGCGAACGACGTCCGGATACTTGTCGCTGAAGCGCGTGCGCAGATCCAGCAGCTGTCGCTTCAGCTTCGCCAGCTTGGCGGTCGGGGAATCGAAGGCTCCCATGGCGCCGACCCCCTCCGGCTCGGCCAGCTGCCTCACCCGTTGATCCCGCGCACGCAGCTGGTTCGCGCTGTTCAGGTGGAGCTGGGCCTGGAGCCGCTCCAGCGTGGCGAGGTTCACTCCCATCTGCTGGGGAAGCTCGCCGGCATGGCGCGCCCTGAAGTCTCGAACCCGCGCCTCCTGCACGTCCACCCGCTTCTTCACTTCCGCGAGCTGGATCCCCAGGAACTGGGCGGTTTGGGACGCCTGTTGCTCGCGGACCTTCGAATTTTCCTCGACGTACAAGGACGCGAGCGTATTGGTGACCTTCGCGACGGTCTCCGGATCTCGCCCGCGGTAGCTGAGGTTGAACGAGACGGTGGCACTCCGGCCGGTCACCGGCTGTTCAACCCCTTTGAGCTCGAGCTGGATGTCGCGTCGCATTTGCTCGACGACCGCCTCCACCGGCACCCGCCCCCTCAAATCCGGATACAGGGCGAGATGAGTGATCAGATCCTCCAGCTTCGCGCGGCTCAGGATCTCCTGGCTGATGGTCTGAAGCCTGGTCTCGAGCTCGCCGGTGACGGAAGATCTGACGAAGGCCTCGGGTACCTGGTGGCGCTCCACGAGCACGGTGGCCGTCGACTGATAGATGTTCGGCAGGAACGTCGCCATGCCGACCGCGCCGACGAGCGACAGCGCAAAGACCGCGAGCGCGAGCCACTGCCGGCGGCTCCAGATCTCGAGTCCCAGCTCCAGCACCGTGCCCTTTTCGACGTGATGCAGCATTCCTAAGGCACCACGACGATGTCGCCGGGCTGGAGGACGATGTTCTCGTGCTCCCCGTCCGCCGCGATGACCTTGCCGTAGTTGAAGGGAATCCGCTTCATCGCCGTTCCGTTGGGCCTGAGGACGAAGATCCGCCCGCGCGAGGCGAAGTCGTTGAACGGGCCGGACCTGGCGAGAGCGTCCAGCACGGTCGTCCGGCCCTTGAGCTCGTAGCGGCCCGGGTTCCTGATCTCGCCGACGACGGAGATGTTGAAGCTCCGGACCTCCCGTACGATGACGGAGACTTCGGGCGACGGCATGAACTCGGCGAGCTTCGTGGTCAGGACGTCCCGCAGCTGCATCGGGGTAAGGCCGGCCACCGGCACGTCATTGAGCAGTGGAAGCGAAATCTTACCGTCCGGACGGACCGGCACGGCGCGGCTCACGGCCGGGTTGTTCCACACGGCGATGTCGAGGACGTCGTCGGGCCCGATCTTGTACGCGCCGTCCATCGCCACGGCCCCGGACCCCAAGGCCCCGGAAGGTGCCCTCGGCTGTTCCTGCGCCGCCGCGAGCCCGGTGACGATCAGCGACAGAACGAACCCCGCGGTAACAACCCATCCGGGCAGCGTCCTCATGCTCGTCATGCTTCTCCTCCTGAGGGCCTACGCCGCGACGACCCAGGTGCAGTCCACGTGCACGGCCACGCTGCGCTGCAGGAGGTCGACCGACACCACGAGCAGGCCCCGATTCGGTTTGGTGCGAACGAGAATGCCTTCCACGTCTTCCAGCGGCCCGCGGGTGATCCGCACCCGCTGGCCCTCCCGCAAATAGGCGTACGGCAGGGCGGGTACTCGGGCATCGACGATCCGCCGGATTGCCTCGAGCTCCCCGTCAGGAACCGTCGCGAGCCGGTCCCAGCGCTCGCCGAGCACTCGCACCAGCCCGCGCGCTTTCACGACCTCGACGTAGCTCGCCTTGTCCACCACGCCGTGGAGGAAGACGTACCCCGGGAACATCGGGATGCGGATGAGGTGCCGAAGCCCGCCGCGCCGTGACCACCGGTCGATCATCGGCAGGAACAGATCGAATCCCTTGGCGGCCAGCTGGTCGTGGACCAGCTGCTCGCAGTGGCTCCGCGTCCACAGGGCGTGCCACGCCTGCGACGTACACACGGCAGCGTCGTGGATCAGGGCGGTGTCGTAGGTCCGAGATATCGACTGGATCATCGTCGCGTTGTTCATCGGATGGGCTTCGCCCCTTTTGGTTCGCGCCTCCCTGTCGGGGGCCGAACCGCGCAGAGCGCAGTGTGCGTCGTTCCTCACGGTCTGGGTCCGCCGAGCGGACCAGCCCGACCGTCTACTCCACCGTGACGCTGTTCGAGAGAGTCGCGGGCTGGTCGACGTCGCGCGGGATGTCGAGCACGTAGTCCACGGCGTCCCTGCTACTGATGTGCCGGACGATTCCGTCCACGAGCCCAGCGTCCCTCTCTTCGCGTCTTCGGCGCGCGGCGCGCCCTGTGCGACATGTTTGATTCTTTTGATTCTGCTGTCACCGTACAGTGCCGCTGGACGACGCTCAATTCAGGGGACCCCTGAGCGCGCACCGGGAAGTTCCCGTAGTGGTGGCCGCGGGATTCCCGCAGGTCAGCGCCTCGTGCGGCGTCCTTACCGCCGTCGTCATCCGCCGTCGCCCTCGATCACGACCTCCAGCATCTCTTCCTTGCGCGAGCGTCGCTCGGCCCGTCGCCGCTCATCCTGGATGGGCCGGGCGCTCGTGCGCCGGTCGTTGCGGCGCCGATCGGGGATGACGACGATGTCGTCACGCCCCTCGAACGCTCTACGCAACCGTTCCTCGAGATGGGCGTACGGTCGGCGGACGATCAGGAGCATCCGCCCGGGATTGTGCCTCAGGCCCTCCGTCACGCTGAGCATGCGCACGACGAATGCAGGGATGGACTCCGTCATCGCCGGCTCAGCGCGGCGAACCTGTCGCTCTCGGGGGGCCGACGCGGCCTCAGGTCCCGACGAACGGCGTGAAAGATCAGCTGGAGGGCGCGGGCGAAGTCGGGCCTGGCCAGAACCTCCTCCGCCCCGAGGATCGTCCGGGCGGTGTCACGAAGGCTCCCACGCGTGTCCAGCTTGCGCTCCAGGATGTGCCGGAAGGCTTCGGCCTCGGAGAGCCCGAGCCGCGCGATCAGCACCTTCTTGGCGTGGTCCACGAGCCTCCGGGTCGCCAGCGCCTCGCTCGGGTCGCTCCCCTCCCTCCGGAGGATCCGGAATTCTCCGAAGCGTTCCAGCGCGATTTCGATGGCCGAGATGAGCGGCCTCCGGTCCACGGATGTGAGGTACGCGACGACACCCGCCTCACGGGCCCGGCGGACGAACTCGGCGCCGGCATAGCCGGTGAGGAGGATGACGGGCACCGGCTGGTCGGCGACGATCGCCTCAGCCGTGCTGATGCCGTCGAGCCCGGGGAGCGTGGTCTCCATGAGGACGAGATTCGGCTGGAGCCTCTGCGCCGCGACGACCGCTTCCCGCCCGTCCCTGGCCAGCCCCAGCACGCGGTGGCCCAGGCGCTCCAGCTGATCTTTCAGGCGGGCCGCAACGAACTCCTTGGGCTCGACAACCAGTATCCTGAGCGGTTCCGCGCCTCGGTAGTCGGAGACCATCGCCTGCGAGTAGACCGCGGGGCGGCGCGGAGTGACAATCCGATGTTTCCCTAGGATCGAACCGGGAAATCACCGATCGAAGATTCCGACCAGTCTCAGACCTTGACCAGGCCTTGGCGGATCGCGTACCGGACGAGGCCCGCGATGTTCGGCGTGTCGAGCTTCCTCAAGATGTGTGTCCGGTGGGACTCGGCGGTCTTCACGCTGATCCCCAGGACCCCGGCGACCTCCCTCGTGGTCTTGCCCTCCGCGACGAGCTGCAGGACTTCGCGCTCGCGCGGTGTCAGCGGGTCGAGCGGAAGCTCCGACTTCGCCAGGTACGCCTGGACCAGCGTTCGCGAGACGCGGGGGCTCAGGTACATCATGCCTCGGAGCACCTCGTGGATCGCCCGGACCAGATCCGTCGACGCCTGGGTCTTGACGACGTACCCCTTGACGCCCAGCCGGACCGCCTCCAGCACGTAGCGGTCGTCCGCGTGCATGGTCAACAAGATCACCTTCGCGAGCGGGCACGCCTGCTGGATCTCGCGCGCCGCGCCCACGCCGTTCAGAAGCGGCATCCCATAGTCCAGCACCGCAACGTCCGGGCAGCTCTCGGTGGCCAGGCGGACCGCTTCCTGGCCGTTGACCGCTTCGCCGACGACCTCGAAGCCTTCACGCTGCAAGAGAAGTCGGAGGCCCTGCCGGACGATCGCGTGGTCGTCGGCCAGGAGGATTCGCGTCGCCATCACCTGGCAGTCTAGTGGCTACACGAGGCGCGCAAATCCGGGAAGCTCCGCAAATCGGAGCCGGGAAATCCCTGACCGCTCGACGGGCGGCCGGGGCCGGGAGCGGATCAGGGCTGGATCAATCCACGGCGGACGGCGTAACGCACGAGACCGGCGGTCTCGTGGAGGTCGAGCTTCTTCAAGATCCGCGTCCGGTGGGACTCCGCGGTCTTGAAACTGATCCCCAGGAGCCCGGCCACCTCCTTCGTCGACTTCCCCTCCGCGACGAGCTGCAGCACCTCGCGCTCCCGGGAGGTCAAGGGGTCGCGCGGTATCTCCGACTTGGCCAGGTAGGCTTGCACGACCGCCTGCGAGATGCCGGGGCTCAGGTACATCATGCCCCGCAGCACCTCGTGAATCGCGCGCACCAGATCCGCTGACGCCTGGGTCTTGACGACGTACCCCTTGACGCCCGCCTGGAGCGCCGAGAGGACGTAATGGTCGTCCGTGTGCATCGTGAGGAGGATCGCCTTGGCACGCGGGCAAGCGCGAAGGATCTGCACGGCGGCGTCGAGCCCGTTCAGGAGCGGCATCGAGAAGTCGAGGACCGCCACATCCGGGCAGCGCTCGCGGGCGTTACGGACGGCCGCTTGGCCGTCGTCGGCCTCCGCGACGACGGCGAACCCTTCCCGCTCCAGCAGGGCCTTCAGACCCTGCCGAACGATCGCGTGGTCATCCGCGAGGAGAATTCGATTCGCCACCGTCCCCCTCCACGGTTACGGAAATGATCAGCTGCGTTCCGCCTCGCGGCGTCGCGATGATGTCCAGCGTTCCTCCGACCGCGTGCAGTCGCTCCTGGATGCTGGTGAGCCCGAGACCGCGCGAGCCCCGCCGCGTCAGCGCGGTCCGCACGTCGAACCCCACACCGTCGTCCCGGATGGCACAACCCAGGAGACGGCCGCTCCGCACGAACGTGATGGACACGCAGGTCGCCTGCGCGTGCTTCGTCACGTTGGTCAGCGCCTCCTGCACGATGCGGTAGAGCGCGGTCTCGGTCGGCGCGGGCAGCCGTTTGCCCGGGGATCCCTCGACCACAATCTGCAGCCCAGTCCGCCTCGAGACGCCATCGGCGAGGAACTCGAGCGCGGGCCCGAGGCCGAGATCGTCGAGGATCGTCGGGCGGAGTTCGTGGGACAAGTGCCGCAGCTGTTCTTCGATCTTGTCCAGGAGCCCTCGCACATCCTCCAGGCGCTGCGCGGCGTGAGGCGGCAGGTCGCGGGCCACATCGGCCAGCCCGATGTGGACGGAGGCGAGCAGCTGTCCTGCCTCGTCGTGGAGCGCGTGGGCGATCCGCTTGACCTCCTCCTCCAGTGCCTCGTTCACGTGGCGCAGCGCCTCCTCGGCGCGCTTGCGGTCGGTGATGTCACGCGCCACGCCCAGAACGCCGACGATCTTCGCATCCTGCACGAGGGGGGTCGCGACGAACTCGCCGGGGACCCAGGCGCCGGACTTGGCGAGAATGCCCAACTCGAACAGAGGGGGCACGCGGCCCTCGAGGACGGCCCGCAAGAGCTCCACGGCGCGTGGGAGGTCATCCGGATGCACGAGGGGGGAGAAGTGCTTGCCGATCCACTCGGTGCAGGACCACCCGGTGATCGTCTCGAAGGCCGGGTTCAGGGACTTGATCGTTCCGTCGGCCGAGAGCGTATAGATGACGTCGCGCGCGGTGTCGACCAGGCTCCGGTACCGCTGCTCGGATTCGCGGAGGGCGGCGTTGACCTCCTGGCTCCGGCGATGGGACATCTCGAACGGCAACAGGCTCTCGACGAAGAATTTGCCGGCTGCCCGGAGCGTGCGCGAGCTCTCCTGCCGCGTCCGCACTCTCAGGAGCGCGTTCAGCAAGGTGCGGTGCTGGATCGTCGCCAGGTCGTGCACGCCGAGGCCCTGGACGAGCGCCTGCCGACCCAGATCGTAGGCCTCCTGCAGGGCCGCCTCCCCCCGCCCGGCCAGGTAGTCCTGCAGCGCACACGCGTAGCGTTGCGCCAGCTCTCGGAGCTCCGGGCTCATGTCGCGAGCCCGAGGTAACGGACGACGAGCACGAGCGCGTCGTCGTTCTGCTTGCCCCAGCGCGCGAGGATGTAATCGGCCAGCTTTGGGGGCGGATCCTGGTGAGAGAGGCGTTCGTTGGAGAAGTCGCTCCGAACGCCGTCGGTTGTTAGGATCAGCGTATCGCCCGGCGTGACCGGAACGATTTCCGCGGCGAGCGCCGGCAGGTGCACTCCCACGACGCCGCCCCGCAACAGGAGCGACTCCCGCCGCGGGCTCGTCGCCTGTGCACGCAGCAGTAGACCTTCCACGGTGCCCACGCCGAGCCACGTCATCGCCTGGTCACGCGCGGTGAACGAGGCCACGCTGATGACC
>Ga0099827_10000528_pt1 | contig 17595 bp, 10 predicted proteins | sample CZO8metaG_FD_79339 | JGI IMG/M metagenome (GOLD analysis project Ga0099827, IMG submission 79339) | Vadose zone soil microbial communities from the Eel River Critical Zone Observatory, Northern California, USA - CZOApr15con1.8 metaG | ecosystem: Environmental > Terrestrial > Soil > Vadose zone ...
TAATTGTTCTAGGAAACCAGACTGTCAACGCAGGAACGTGGATCAACTTTACTGTCACAGCCGCATCTGTAAACATCGGCGGCACCATCACTCTTTCAGCAACAGGGCTTCCGGCGGGCTCATCCTTCGACCCGACAACCGGGCTCTTCTCCTGGAAACCCAGCGCGAGCCAGATAGGGTCCTACACGATCGTTTTCACGGCTATGGATAGCAGCTATCCCTCTACACCCACGAGCAAATCCATGGGGATTCAGGTAAACCAGGCCGCCCCAGGAGGGTCTAACGGAGGAAACGGTGGTTCAAGTGGAAGCTCGAACGGAAGCTGCACACTATGCGGAATATTCCCAAAGATCTCCACAACCGTCGGACTCCTTGCGATCGGAGGGCTTCTTGGACTGGTTGGCGCACTTGCCGTTCTCACAATCAGGGCTCGGGCGAGTCTGGAACGGATGAAACGGCGGTTGGGAAATTGAAGATCGAAACAAGACTGGTATCGTCTGATCCGAACTGGCATCGCGCCACTGGAGTCAGAGTTAGAGGATGACCTTGACATTGAAAGCTGACTTACTACTTGCTATGCTGATTATTGGGATAATCTCGGTGCCTGTTCTACCGCGCGCGCATGCAGCCAGTGGAACTAACTTTGACAATGTAGTTATCGTCGCTATGGAGAACCAGAACTATGCTGACGTGATGGGCACAGGGACTGGAAATACTAATGCTCCATTCATTGCAAGCATGCTGGCTGCAGGGGCAACTGTTCCCCTCTACCACGGTTACGGGGCTGCTGGACGGACTGTTAGCGGTTGTTCGGCGGGCTGTTACACTGCCCTGATCTCAGGCTCGGACCAAGGCATATCGGATGGATACAGCTGTTGTATCAACGCTCCTACTCTAATGGATAGAATGGCCGCGGCAGGTCTGACTTGGAGTGCTTTCTGTGAGGATGGATGTCCCAGGGGCAACGACCACTTCCCGTTCACAGGCTTTACCAGCATCAGCATGAGTCCCAATATTCACGGGAGCACAGGCCCGCTTGATCCAGAGTTTGTAGATGCAATGAACGCTGCGTCACCTGCCAATTTCATCTGGCTGACTCCAACAGACAGTCATAACATGCATGACAACTCCATTCAAACTGGAGACTCATACCTCCATGATCTGCTTGTGGGAACACCTGGGACTTTGTCTAGTCCTGCTTCAGGCTCAGTTCTTGCCAGCAACCTCTTCAAGACCGGTCACAGGACCATGCTCATGCTCTGGTGGGACGAGTACGACCCTGCTCCAATCCTGTTCTACGGAACTGGTGTCACCAAGCAAGCGTATATCTCATCCAGCGACGTCTATGACGAGTTCTCGATTCTACACACGATGGAGAAAAACTGGGGTCTATCAACTCTGACCAGCAATGATGCCGCTGCGTCACCGATGACGGAGATCTTCGGATCATCAACTCTGCCTCCTTCCGGAGGATCAGGAGGGGGGTCGGATGGCGGGTCGACCGGGAGCTGCTTGTTCTGCAGCCCGTTCCCCGGAATCTCCAACACGCTGTGGCTGATCATCCTCGGTGGACTCGTAGGGCTGGTTGGTTCGCTTACACTCCTCGCGATCAGAACGCGGGGGAAACTGAAACACACGAAGCAAACGATGAGCTAACAAGACCGCTGGTCCTAGCAGGCCTCGCGAGCTTCCTTTCCCTCAGAGACATCAGGAGCCGTCTGTGCTGCCGACCAGATATCGGTCTTACGATAATCCAGGTCTTTGATGAAATGGGGATGGCGGAGACGTCATCATCGAAGCCGAGTGGGATTCCTGGTTGGCCTGCGAGCTGGTTTGTGAGTATGCGGATAATTTCTCGTTCTGTTAGACCTTTCATCTATGAGCAAGTTGGTCGAAAAGTTGGAAAAGGTGTTGCTTGACGATAGAAGGAGCCGGTAGGGATTCAGAGGCACGGTGGACCCATGGAGAAGAATCCGGCGTTAGTACCCATTAGTGAGCTCTCCATGCTGTCCATGGATGGATTTCCCAATGCCACGGACAATCAGCTATTGACTGGCAGACACCATCCCAGTAGATGAATCCCTGAACATCCACGTTGATTGGACCGGTGGCTAGCATGGTCATTAAAGTGGCATTGTCGCAATATGTACCCACACTGCAGGCTGGAACCGTGGGAGTCAGTCCTATCTGTCCCGCGTTAAACCAGAACTTATCCATCTCCCCATGCACACATGCATTGGTATGCGGGGCTGTATCGTCAGCGATTGCACCGTATGTTCCGGAACAACTACTTCCTACCACACTCCTTGTTTCATACAGATTACCAGTGTTGTCACACAGAACACCAGCTACAACGCCACCGGTAAGATTCGTACAATCATCCGGTTCAATGTATAGCTGTCCTATCCAAATATTGTCCACTTCAACGAATGTCGTTACACGGACGCCATTTACGTTCAAGACTGAACATGGTGGTGTGAGGCTCCGTTTTTCCGTATTAGCGTCACCATTTGCAGTCATACCTATACCACCAGTGTCACTGCCAGTCTGATACTGGCTCCCGATGAATGACTGGCTAGGATATCTAACCCCTAAGATATCATGGATGGTTACTTTTTGTGCCATGCAGGATACGTATGGATTCCATGATGGAACCAATGGTGGCAAAATGTTCCCCGAGTTGGAAATAGCCAAGGAATCCGTTGCGACGACAGTAGTCAGGAAGGTAACTAACAAAAAAAAGGTGGTGAGAATTGGTTTTCTCATCGTTGTCAGTCCGTACTATTGGATAGTGATTTGACCGAAGTTTAGGCCATTCCCCGTTGAGATTGTTTGACTCGCGGTGAATGTCATGCCCACCAGCATGAATGCGCCAGCCGAAATTGATAGTCCATCTCTATCCGAACTGAATATGAGTCCTGTAGGCTGAGCATTTCCTTTGATGCTCAGAGTGTGTGCAGCGGTTCCAGTGTTCTCTATGCAGACATGGATAGTGTCTGAACCACCTTGTGGAAGAGACCAATCATTGATTGCGAGGCTTGAATCTATGTATGTGCCAGATGTAGGACCACAAGATGTGCCTGATGGAAATTCGCAAACATTTCCACCCGTTCCACCGGACGAGAATGCTCCTGCGGCACAAGAGGGTGATGCAAGTATCAGGTTGAACCCTGTTGTGACGTTGCCAGTGTTAGAGACGTTCAGCTGAGTTGCGGCATAAGCAATCGTACTCAGACTGATTACCAGCAGAAGAAGAAGGAGCGTGAATAGTCGTTTCACCTTAACACTTGTTACCGGAGGTTTCTTGAGAAACGCGGGGAGTGTTCTAAGTAGAGCAAGGGCTACAACGCCGAGGACAAGAAAGTCAGCAAGAATAGCTATGTCTAGAATGCTACTCATTTCTAGCAGTTCACCTCCTCTCCTCGTCTGCGAATCTTGCCATAGGATAGGTTTGACAATTATCCAACCGGGCTGGAATTATCGCTACCCTGAGCAACTCCAAATATTCTTAAGGCCTCTCTCTTTTATGTCTTCATTAGCTCCACTACCTTCTTCTCCCTCGTTGATCAGGAAGATATCCTAATCAGTACAAAGATTGCCGTGTATCCTGCGGCAACAGGCCGAGAAAAAACATCTCTAACCTAGATTGAGTAAACTAGTGAAATGATTTACAAAAGGCGTCTAGAATTCGAGAGGCCACGTATTTCCGCGAAATATGCTCTGCAAGGAGGGCCTGCAGAAGGGGCTGGGCAGCCATCTCCCTGAGGCGTTATGCTTTGCACAGGTCTTGTAGGACATGGAACGGGAGTTCAAACCGTGATTCGGTTCCCTTCTAAGGCATCGCTTCAGCCAAAATTATTGGACCAAAGCCAACAACGACTACAACGACTACGACAACGACAACCACTCTAACCAGCTTCGTAGTCAGTAAAGGCCTGGAAAACCTGCTCGCGTCGACCTCTCACGACCTGCGTTTGCTCGATTTGCAAGCTCGGTCGGTGATCCGTCTACCATAACCTTTGACACATCGGCGATCGTCGATTTCCGATATCCTTGGCAATATTATTATATCTTTACGGCTTAAATAACTGGGCGCCACAACAACGTATTAGCTTGGACGCTCGATATCGGAAAATTCTGACTCTCTCGCTCACGGTGTTGATAGTCATACTGGCTTATGCGGTCACTCACTCCATTATCCATAACGCAGGAACTATCATAGTTGCCAACAGGAATTTTCAGGGCGTAACACTCTCCCCACCCTTATCGCAGCCGAACTGTGGTACAGAGATGGCGTATGGGGACGGTGGCGGAACAGGAGTCCTTTCGCCGATTTCGTGGGGAAACATTGCACAAGACGGTTCACAGACCGCGTACATCTGTGTCAGGAATGCTGACGATGCAAGACAATCTTACACTGCATCTACCAGCAGTCTTTCACCAGCAACGGGAGTAACGGTCAACTACAATGGCACCGCTACCCTAACGAGCCGACCTCTCCCGAGCAAGTGGACATCTCTCATCATTGTCAGCGTCTTGACCTCGCCCTCAGTGCCTGAAGGGCCATTCTCGTTCATAACTACCATCGGGTAACAGCTAATGACCACACCTGGTGTACCTTGCACTAATAAAAATCTGGGCCATAGTGACGACGCCTGAGGCCTGCAATACTATCGCTCCTTTTCGTGATGGCCATCGTCTTCGCCACCGTCCTAGCGAACTTGTCGCTGATCACGAATAACACTGGGAACATAACACTCCAGCGGTGGAGAGATGTGAACTTTGACACTTTCTTCCAGACACCACAGCTTCTGGGTCATCCCGTGAAAGACTACAATTATTGGCGCCCCGCTGCACAGAACTGCAATCAAACGCCCTCGTACACATCAAACGCTACAATCGGACCGGGCCTTTCTCTGCGCGTGAATGGCGGTACCTCATGGTCTTGCTTCGTGAACGCCGAGGGACAGGCAGGCCATTTTCCCTGGCAAATGGCTATTTCGGTTGGCGTCTCCTGCAAGGACCAGATAAGGAACCCAGATTTCTACTGTCCACGGCAAATCTTCGGTCTACAGAACATTCTACACGACGACTTCAATGCGCAATTGGTGGCCAGCGGCGACTTTCAGTATATTGGCGTCATCAACGATACGAGAGATGCGGCATTCCATATCAACCTCTCGACATACTGGTGGTTTCAAGGCAACGTCAGTGGAATCTGCCCGGCGCTCTCTGGGGGCTGTGCAGCGGGACAAACGGTGGCGTTAAGCTATATGGAGGCCCATCTGCGCGTTCAAGATGCGGTGTATAGTCCCGTTTCACAGGCGTGGACGAAAAGAGCTTGCGGGCACGAATCGTCTTGGATACCTTCAAGGTCAGACGGAATAGTAGAAAATTTCGGTTACAGTTATTTCGAGTGCGCAGCAGGCTCACCGTGGCCAGGCCTAAATGGATCGGGGTCGTTCTCGTTCCGAACCCCGTACAACGTGACCCGCTTCTTCCAAGGGGCGCTAAATTATTGGCATATTCCCCCCTCGACCCACGCTATTCTCGTGGGAATTGACCCTCATGCTGAAGGCTATAACATTCAGGCAGGCGTGCTATATCGTGATTATGAACTTCAAGGATATTTCCCGGACTATTCTCGCTCCGATACCAACGCGAATCACGTTGTAGACGCTGAGGATCTATCACTAATCGACGCTGCGCTGGGGAAGTGTCCGGGAAACTATGGTGATACTGGGGGCTACACGTGGCTTGCCGAAGTCCTGGATAGCGACAATGATGGCGGTTGTATTACCGCCAGCGATGCCTCTGCGGCTACCTCAGACTTTGGTCACACATACTGAACCATTAGAATCGCTCTGGGATCTGAGAGAATTGAGAGATTGGCTAAGGCCGTAGGGGACTTCGGAACCGCGAAACCGAACGGTCCGGAGCTACACTTTGTTGGTGCTTTCACTCCAACGCTTTGGCGCAAACGTGACCGCAGGGGCTACTCTTCTTCGGTACAATCTTGACGCGGTAAGTAGGGCGAGTCCGGCGGTTCCACCGACTGTAAGCCACACGATTGGCGAGCCCATGGGCAGGGAAATGTTCGGCGGGCTGTTTGAGGGATAGACCATTACCTCTAAGGTCGCGCTCGAGCTTTGAATTCCGTCAGTAGCAATGAATGTGATGTTGTAGGACTTGCCCCCCTGGGCGGCACTGGGGGCCCAAGTGAAGACGCCCGTTACATGGCTGAGACCTGCGACCCTGGGGAAGCTTGCTCCAGCTGGGCAGTTAATACACGACAGCGTCAAATTCTGAGCAGGCAAATCAGGGTCAGAGGCATTGATTCGAACTGATAATGCTGATCCGACAGTGACGGTCAAGCCAGTTCGCGTTTGGAGGATTGGAGGTTGATCGGCCGATTCTGGGCGGGTTGCTGGTTGGAATCGCAGTAGGTTTCCCCACGTGTCTAAGGCTCCGCAACAAGATCCTTCACCGGCTTCCCACCACAACCATCCCATATCTTCTGACCCCATTTGATTCGTGAGGTACTGGATGAAGTGGAGTGTGGTGCTTGAGTAGCTAGCATCATCTATTCCCACGGCGTCGGGTGGACTGGCGCAGACGTTATTGCAACTGTAGTACACCGCTCCGCCTTCCGTGTCCAGAATGGGGATGTGGTAGGAGGCTCTTGCTTGGAGCATTCCTTGGTTGTAGATATTGGCCACACATTCGGCTGTGCTGTTGCCCCAAGCATTTGTGGTACTTGGGCCGCAGTTCCCGTACCCTCCGCTCTGCCATATGTCATAGAAAAGGTATGGATGAATTGATAGAAACGTCTGGTTGAGGGGATCGCCTACAGTCGGGTAGCAATTAACGAGCGACAGTGGGTCGAAAGCGCAGCCGTCGTTGCTTATGGTGTTCTCAATTGCGATCCAGTGTGTATCCCCGAGAGTTCTTGCTTGTGTTATCCACGCCTGGTATGCGGTTGATAGCCCGGAGACAGATCCGGCCGGTTCGTTGATCGGTTCCCAGACAATTCTGCTGTAGCCCCAGTTAGTGGACAGAACCCCGCTCCAGAAAGAAAGCCACTGTTGCTCACAGACGCCGTCTACGAGGTCGGTGTAGCTATGATAATCAAGGATCACCCAAAAGTTGTACTGTTGAGCAATCTGTATCGTATCGGCGAGCCAAGCAGGACGCCAAGATCCGAGTTCTCCTGATGAACATTGTGTGACTCCCGCGCTGAATCCAACCCTTATCCCGTCGTATCCCGACTGGTTTAGACGTTCTATTGTGGTTTGCATTTGCCCGGTTGAAGCCTCATCCAGGGTCACGCCTCCCCATCCCAAGATTACCGGATCCTTGGTCGATACTCCTTCCGAGATTGGCGTAAAACTATGGCTCCAAGAAACGTCAGGCGTAGGGGCCGCGAGGATGTTTCTCGCCGCTTGTCGTCCCGCCGATCGCAGGTTAGACGATAGTGGGAGGACGGCACTGATCCCGAGAATTATCAGAGAGCAGAGCAAGAGTGATCGAGTCATAAGTTTCAAGGGAAACATCCTAAGTGGCAATCCTCATCCGTCCCCACCCACTAGTAAGATATAGAGCGGGGTCTAAGTTCATTGCGGTCATGAATTATTTGAACACTCTCTACCCTTCTCCCCATCTCAAAGAGGAGAGCTATGCCGAGGGCACCTTAGTCCTTTGACCTGTTAGTGAGGCAATGAGCTGGAAGAGGATTTATTCACTATGAGACCCTAACGATGAATGTGTGAAAATTGCGTTGAAGTGGGAAACGCATTGCCATACAGTCTACAGCAACCGTCACCGTCGCAGGTTTGACGCCCTGAACACGCCCCGAGAGATTGTGGAAGCTGCGATTCGTCGAGGTTTGCAGGGTCTGATAATCACGGATCATGACAACGTGTCAGGAGGATTGGTGGGAAGAAAGGTCGCACGTAGCTACAAAGGTTTCACGGTAATCTCCGGGGCGGAGGTTACAAGCCGATCGGGTCATATCCTCGCTATTGGTATTGAATCAAACGTTCCGAAAGGTCTCACCGTAGAGGAGACCGTTGAGACGATTCATGACCTTGGAGGGATCGCAATTACTTCACATCCATTTTCAGGCCGTGTCAGACCTTCTCTTGGAGTAGAGTGCCTTAAGACAGATGGAGTCGAGGTCTTCAATTCGACGAACGGGGGCGTAGCCAATGCCAGAGCCTTGTCGCTGGCTAGAATGCATGGTCGTCCTCGAACCGCGGGAAGCGATGCACACTGGGAAAGAACTATCGGAAATGCGGGGGTGATCTGTGACGATCCGCTCGAGGACATCCCTAGGAACCGAGCCAGACTATTCGGAAAATATACAAGCACATGGGAAATGAGGATGTTCAACTTCCGCCAATTAGCCTCCATCTTGGCAAATAGGCCTCTTTGGAAATAAAGGAGAGATTCACTGGGCAGGGTTTGACTGCAAAGAGGTCTGAGAGTTCGGATAGGCTCTTGAGACGGTTCCTGATGGTTGTCGATTATCATCCTTGGAGTCTTGAGAATCTGTCCGTAATCCTGGGCTTTCTCGTCCAAGTCGGAGGCGACGCGGTGCCAGTGGTCTGGGACGGTGGCGTAGACTGGTTCGAATATGGCCCACTTGTTTGTGTAGGAGAAGAATTTCGCGCCAGCCTGCATAAGCAGAAGGTAGGCCTCTCCGATCGATCCTTCATCAAGAGTTCTTACGTGTTCTTTGTGAAACAACATCAGTCTTTCCTTATGGCCCTTCATAGTCTTAGTTCGTACTAGCTTCCACCTTTCGAATTCTGTGAGAATTTCAACCGGCGAAATATTACAGAGAGGGCATGGTTTGCCGCTGGTAGTCCCCTCGGAATTGTTTCCGGTGGCGCTCATTTGTTCATTCCTGACAAGTCCCGAACAGTTCGTCATGCAAAGCGTTAAGCGTCCTTTAGAAGATTACTCTCTTCTCTCAATAATTCTACATCTTTAGGTTTCTACCGATACAAGGATCAGAGAGGATAGCCTACCACGTCGTTGATCGGGATGTGCCCTATTCCACCTTGAGCATGTTGCTATTGCCCGTATAACAACTGCAACTAGGAAACCGATCGCGCAGTTGTCTTGATGGTATGTTCGCGGAGGGCGAGTCTGGAGTGTGGTCTGATGGTGATAGTGGAGGCCCGGATCCACTTCGGTGATACTGAGGCTCGTCGGGTCTAGAGATTGTGCGGGTTACGGGGGAGATATTCATTTAGATACCTATGGATACAAAATGGTCGAGCTGCTAGCACTACCTTGAACGAGTCTCGGACACGCTTTAATAGTCCGCACATTCGCGATATCGAATGTGCTCCCCGTTCGTCGCGTTCTCCACGATGACGTATTCTTCAGGTTGTTGCCTTGGACCAAACTCCCACTTCGAATTTTCACGCTCTGTATTCTTCTTGTACTTGTTTTTCAAACCTCGTTAGCCACGCCGAGTCTTCCGCTTCTTGTCGCCCAACCCACGTCATGGAATCCCAACGTTTCATGCTCTGCCAGCTCGGTCACCATCCAGAGCATTCTCGGTTCAGGCTATCCGTCTCAGTCTCTAACCGGAAGCCCATACCGGACTAGCTCCACGGCCGGTGGGGTGCCTAACAAGAGGACACTATCTCCCCCGTGCACCATCATCAATGCCGCCGGTCAGTCAATATCATCGTTTGTGGAGGTAGACGGCGTTACACTGCACAATTACTTCTACGAGACTCGTGACTGTGCAACGAGCTACAACACAGTCAATGGTGGGTCGCCTTTTCCGAACGGAGAGACGCTATGTGACAGCACGGGCAACGTCTTCGCGGTGGGAACATCGAGCGGATATGTTCATATCGAAATTGACCGGGACTGGATGGCCAAAGTGTACGCTGGTCCCTCCACAACTTACGACAATAACAACACCATCGCTCAAGTGAAGCTACCTTGCACAATCTCTTCCCCCTGCACCTCTACGGTCTCGATTGACGTTCAAGGATTTGTCTACTGGGACCCCGAGGGACACTGGGAACTACACCCCTTCACCGCATGGAGACTTTCAACTTCATCGTCATCCGTATCAGCAAGCTTCACTTGGTCTCCCACAAGCCCATCCATTGGAGAAAAGGTGAATTTCACCGCATCAGCTTCTGGAGGGACCCCGCCCTACACGTACGGCTGGAACTTTGGCGACAACACCACATTCAGTTCCGGCAACTCAACAGCAACCCACACATACACAGTCGCTGGAAAATACACAGTTTCCCTAGTGGTGACTGATACGACAGGATTATCCGTCTCATCGAATAGCCAGGTGACGGTTACTACCCCCGCAGTATTGGTTAGCTTCAACTGGTCCCCGAAATCCCATAACTTGGGCACTCCACTCAACTTCACTGCAAGCGCTTCTGGAGGAGCGTCACCCTATACGTATAGTTGGAACTTTGGAGACGGCGCACTGCTTGCAACAGCCTCGTCTACTGTTATGCATACCTACACGGTTGCCGGAACATATACGGTGACTCTCACAGTGAGAGACGTCAACGGAATCTCTGGTTCTCAGACCAGGCAAGTCAGAGTAAGGGCATAAGCCTCTAGATGTCGCAATGCATGAAGGTTTTGAGATCTGATCAACTGGTCTCGGTTCTTCAAGGCGTGGAAAGTGTCATCGGGGATTTCTGACCTGAGCCAAGTGCTGGCGTGCACGTCTGAGTCGTGAGTGCGCTCTAAGGTTCATGGCCGTAAGAGAGGCAAGCATGCCCGCCGTTCCACCTATTACAAACAACCAGATGTTGTTTGTCAGAGAGATGGGAATCTGGCATAGCAGGCAAGATCCAGTCCCTTCAACCTGAATGTTAACGGATGTCGAGTGCACGGTGCCTATACCAATCGCTGTAACCGTAACCGAGTAGTCACCGACGGGAGTTCCAGGTGGGAGCGAAACGGTGAGGATGCTGCTGACGGTTGCGCCTGCCGCAAGCGTGATGATGATAGGACTCAGAGATGGGTTAGGCCCTGAAGGGGAGACTGAAGCACCGAGGGTCAAGTTTCCAGAGAAACCATTCGCGCTCGTGAATGTAACCGTGGATGAGGCGGAAGTTCCTGGCCGGGTGGCCAGAATTGCAGGACTAGCCACTATTGTGAAGTCAGGAATGCCTACTGCTAGAGTCTGAGAAACAACCGTGTTCTTACCAGTTGAGTCGGTAACGTTCAGTCGTACCGTGTAGATTCCCTTTGTACTGAAGGAATGGGTCGTTGTTGCTCCAGTGGCAACCACTCCATCACCGAAGTTCCATTCGAACGAGTATGGGGCAGTGCCGCCTGCGGCAGCTCCCATGAAAGTCACGGTCTGCCCCAAGATGGGGCTTGTGGGATCTGCGGAGAATCTGGCCGAGAGGCCAGCTATTCTCCAAGCGGTCAATGGATGAAGCTCCCAGTGTCCTTCAGGGTCCCAGTAAACGAATCCCTGAACGTCAATTGGAACAGTACCAGAACAGTTTACTGAAATTGTGCATGGATGGGATACTTGGGCTATGCTGTTGTTGTCGTAAGTGGTTCTCGGACCAACCCATCCCTGGACCATCCAGTCTTGGTCAATTTCACCATGGATGTACGCCCCGCTGCTTGCTCCTTCTTCCTGCAAATCGCCTGTGCTATCGCACATAGTTTGACCTCCTGGGTATGACGCTCCACCATAGTTTACGGGGTTGAATGAATTTGAGCAGTCACGCGTCTCGTAGAAGTAATTGGAAAGCGACACGTTGTTGATCTGAACGAAAGCAGATACTGTCTGTCCATTCATGCCGGTGAGAGAGCACGGCGGTGATAACGCCCTCTTGTTCGGTATCCCACCGCTGGTCGGACTTGTTTGCCAAGGACTTCCCGATAGGGACTGTGAAGGATAAGATGATCCTAGAATATCAGGCATCGCCACAATTGACGGGGAACAGACCACGTTTGAGTTCCAAGACGTCGAACTTGTTGTCAAGCTGGAAAGACGCAGGCTCTCCTCTTTAGGATAAGAGAAGGCGATAACGTTCGCCATGGTTACTATGACTAGAAGAAGAATTGCTAGTAAGGCGAGGCTTGGTTTTCTTTGCGGAATCGCTCCAGCGCCATGTCTTGAGATTTGGGCTTGGTTTTTGGTTTCTAGGTCTTTAGGCAATCCTTGCACTCACCATTCCTACCCCCGGGGCCTGTAGCAGGGGGACACATACTCGCGATACTGGCCAAGAACCAGACTCTTTGATTCGAGCGAGTTTCTTTGGCGTGAAACACTATGCTCTTCAAATTACTTAGACTAGGCCTGACCTAGAGGCTAAGCTGGAAGTTCAAGTGCCCAGTCTCCACTGTAGCTTGGTGTGGATTTCAACGCGCAGCGATGGTGCAGAGCGTTACTGGACCTCTGATTGTAGCTCTCCGCTGGGTAATGTCGGTGATCCACTCCCCACGTCGGGGAACGCATTGAGGCTAAAGGCCAGCGTCTTGCTCTAGGCCAGTGCGGAAATGGGACCGAACAGGTGTCGCTTCCGAAGAATTCACCAGAAAACTGGTTTTGGGTGATCCCGCCTCAACCAGAGATGTGGAGTCTTTCTGAGAGTCGAGGAGAAGGACTAGAAAAACAATCTCTCGCTCGAGATTCCACTTCTCATCAAGGCCGGTGGAGTTGACCATGCCACTTGAGATCATGGTTGGCCGCTAAGCCTTGCCCTAGATGTATATTATTCTATTGCATTATACAGAACTCGCGGGTAGTCTTGCGTCGAAATTCTTGCTTCCCTAGTGTAACGGTTTCTGCGATTCGGACTGAAGGTTGTTGCGGTTCTAGAGAGGTTTCCAGGCTATTCCTCTGAGGCTTAATGTGTTGCTTGTGACTTGTTTTGTGAGCGTTCCGTTCGTGTAGGTTATCACTGTGCCGCTTCCTCCTACTATTGTGGCTGTGGCTCCTGACCAGCTGACGGACCAGAGGAAGTTGTTCGTCAGAACGGGTAATGCGGCGAGACTGGTCCCGTCGTAGCTGAGAACCAGCCCGTAGTCTCCGACGAGGAGTGCCTGGTTGCCGGCCTGGTTCCAAGCGATAGACCTCACGGCCAACGATGAGCTGTAGACTCCGGCCGTGTTCAACGGGGTTATGCTGGTTCCGTCGTAGCGTATGACCGCTCCGCCTGCTCCTCCGATGAGAGCGTAAAGACCGTTCGGGTTCCACGCAACAGTGTAGAGAGGACTGGTCGTGCCCGATGAAATTGGTTGAATCAGATTGTTCTGGAAGACAAGCACTGTGCCTGAACCTCCCACGAGCAGGGCCATAGAGCCGCTGGGGTTCCAGCCTATAGCGTAAAGGTTGTTGAAGTTAGGGTCGCTGACCTGGCTGATGGAGACCCCATCATACTTCAAGACCAATCCAGAGGACCCTGCTATAAGAGCGTAGGACCCATCGCTCTTCCAAGCCACCGCGTAGAGAACTGTTGTCCCGGCGAACCCGGTCGGAATCAGGGTGAACTGTGACCCGTCATATTTTATCAGGGTACCAGCGTTCCCGACTATCAACGCATAGGACCCGTCAGGCTTCCAAGCCACTTGGCGTAGTCCAGTTGTGAAATTACCTATCTGAGTCAGGGTGCCATTCTGGTATGGGAAGACCTTGCCCTCGTAAGAAACGACAAGAGCGTATGCCTGTGACGGTTGTGAAACCACGGCCAGAGTCGCACTTCCGCCGCTACCAGAATGGGCGGAGTCTCCACCGTAGGCTCCAGTTATCCCGTGATGGCCGGTCACATAGGGCGTGTAGTTTACCGAGCAGTTCGCCACACCGACAGTGGCGGTCGAAGCTAGGGTGCAGCTGGGCGCGTTGAACAAACCCGTCGAGTTGGAAGCGAAGTTCACACCGCCAGTCGGAGTAATGGGCGTGCCCACATCAGTGTCGGTTACGGTAGCACTACAGCTGGCAGCCGTGCCGTTGGTTACAGGTTTTGGAGAGCAACTGACGCTGGTCGAGGTAGCCCGCATGTTGACGGTCACAGCCGTGCTGTCACTGCTTGTGTTGCGAGACGAATCACCACCGTAACTGGCGGAGACCGTTAAGGCTCCAGCCACCGTTGGAGTGATGCTTACAGAACAGCTGGCAGAAATGGGAGTCGGGTTAGCCAGCGCGCAAAAGCCATCCGGGGCGAAGACCACGGTACCGGTTGGTGATGTGGCGCCTGATCCGGAAGTGTCAGTGACGGTTGCGATGCACAAGGTGGCCTGGTTCACTACCACTGAAGATGGCACGCAGGTGACGCTCGTTGTCGTCGCATGACGGCCGACCGTAACTGTCTTCGACAACGTGACCGTCTGGCCGCCAGAGTCATTTGCGATCAGCGTCACCTTGAAGGACCCGCTCGTTGAATACACATGAGAAACCGGGCTTCCACTAGCTGACCCCCCATCCCCGAAGTCCCACCTGAACGAATAGGGCGTTGTTCCGCCAGAAACTGTCGCGTTGAAGCTCACGCTCTGGCCAATATTTGGTGAGGCCGGCGTCAGCGTGAAGTCAGCCACCAAGCTGGTGGGTTTTATGCTGACACCATGAGAGGCGGTCGCGGTCTTCGCGTTCGCGTCCGTTACAGTAAGCGCCACCGTATAGTTTGCAGGTGTGCTGTAGGTGTAGCTCACCGGGCTACCTGTTCCTGCGGCGGACCCATCACCGAAGTTCCAGCTGTAACTGTAAGGCGCAGTGCCACCAGATGCTATCGCTGTGAAGGTCACTGGATTGCCCGCTGCGGGAGAGGCGCTATTGGTGAAGTCCGCAATCAGCTTCGAAGCTGTAACGCTGATGGCTTGGGAGGTTACGACGACCTTGTTGTTCGCGTCAGTGACATTGAGGGTTACAACATACGAACCCTTGGCGTTGTAGGTGTGAGTCGTAGGGTTAACCGTTCCAGTGGTTGCGTCACCGAAATTCCAGGCATACGAATAGGGGGTGGTTCCGCCTGAAACATTCGCAGAGAACGCCACAGGACTACCGACTGTCGGGTTGGCGCTCACGCTGAAGTTTGCCGACAACGGTGGCGTTGTGCCTAGGATGCTGAAGCTGTCTTGGAAGCTGCCCGAGAGGCTGGTCTGCACGTCGATTCCGTTGGGGTACACCTTGTATTTCGTGAACCCATATCCTGCGCCCGGTGTGTTGAGGCCCATTAGCTTAACGAAGTATGGTGCTTCTTTCGCATTAGCCCCCCCGTTTGCGGATGTATCGTTGACCTTGTATAGATCACTGGTCCAAGCTCCCTGGACCATCACGACCGTTCCCGCGCCGGCGGTGTAGTAACCCCGGGAACCGTCGTCCACCACGCAACCCGAATTGTAAACAGCGTATCCGTTGCCGTCCGTGTTTATGCTTGAGCATGTACTCAGACCAAGGGCGATCTGCTTACTCCTTTCGTATGCGTTGTCGTGAGCCTGGATTATCAGGTCTACCTTCTTCGAGACTAGCATGTTGAAGAACGCGATTCCCATAGAGCATGTGGCATCGCTGGCGCTTATGCAAAGCTTGTGCGTTCCTACTATCACCCACTTAATTCCAGAGGAGCGTGCGTTATCGATCGCGCTGGCGACCCAATTGTAATGGGCATCGTTCTGGCTGTACTGCCAGCACCCGTACTGGTCGGTGCAGGGCTGTCCTGTCTGCGAACTGCAACCATTAGGGGCAGTTACATTATTGCACACTCCAGTTATGTTGTATATTTTTGGAGAGGTTAGAATGAACCGTGCAATGGGGTTAACCGCCGGATAGTCAAAAAAGTACTCTTTACCATAACAGTGGCCAGCCACAGGGCCACAGGTTAGTCCAACATTCAGCGTCACGGGACAGCCATTGAGATATTTCCGATAATCGTGTGTCTCTGGGAAGCCCGAGGCGTGCCCTCCCGTGTCGTGGTCCCCGGGGAAGATCTCGATGTTGTTATACTGGGACTTGAACTGGCCGCACCAGACGTCGCCGGTGACAGATGGATCGTAGCTGAAATCTCCTAACCCAAGAAAGAACTCGGGGTTGAGGCTTTGTAGCATGTTGAGGTTGTTGAAGCCGGTCCCGCTAGTAAGGCTCTGGAAGTCTCCAGCGGCACCAAAGGAGAAGGCTTGGGTCCTCACAGAGACGACCTTCGAGGATTTAGCGGTCAGGCCGCTCGAGTCTTTGGTGGTCAACGTTGCGTTGTAGCTCCCCTGGCTTGAGTAGGTATGTGTAGGAGTGCCTCCTGTCGCTGAGGCTCCGTCGCCGAAGGTCCAGTTGAAAGTGTACGGTGAGGTGCCGCCAGTGGCGGTTGCTCTGAATGAGACCGGAGCACCGGGGGATGGGATAGAGGGAGAGTATGTGAAGCCTGTGCTGAAGGACAACTGCCAAGCTGTGAAAGGGTGAAGTTCCCAGTGGTCCGAATCCCAGTAGACAAAGCCTTGCACGTCTAGAGCGATGCTTCCTGAGGAGAAGTATTGGGTGATTGTGTTGTTGTCGCAGGGAGAGCGGCCAGGCCCACAGTAGCCTTTTGCCATCCAGTCATGGTCGAATTCAATGTGGATACTGGTACTTCCACCTCCAATCGGATGAATGTCTCCGTAATCATCGCAGAAAGTGTCCGCCCTTCCATCACCATTCCTGTCGGGGTAGGGTCCACCTCCATTGACTGAGTTGTAAGATGAAGAACAGTCACCATACGTCAGTTGGGACAAATAGATCCCGTTTATCTGAACAAGAGTTGAAACAACCTGGCCGTTCATGTTGGTGATCGTGCAGGGCGGAGACAGGGCCCGCTTGTTGGGAACCCCGCCTGCTGTAGAACTTGTCTGCCAGGGGGTAGAGATAGCTCCAGAGGGGCCCGTGACATTCAGGAACGTGGTCACAGTCGCACCGCAGGAAACGTTAGGGTTCCAGGACGCGACGGACTGCGCATGGGCCAACTGGGCGTAAGAGGCTAGTAATGGTCCCGAAACTATGAGGAGGGCGAGAAGAACAGAGAGGGGATAGGCACGCCTGGTCCTACCGCGGACTCCGAGATGATTACCCAATCTGGAAAATTTATTCGGCCCACCTATTTAACGATTCGATATCCCACGCAGCAAAAATGTATCCTGGAATGTAGGTTCGGAGCTGATTTTCCCTGGTGAAAGATAAAATGGGTAGGGGAGGGAGATGTGTAAAGATGGGACGAGGATGCTCTCTGGAACTTTGGGCAAGTACTTGGACTCTTAGTGATTTGTTCGGCCCGCCGGTGCGAACATTTCCGGTTCGAAACCGTCTGGTCACATGTAAAGATTCGAGCGTTGAAAGCATGCGATGTTTGGATCGGTTCAGACCCTCGTCTAGGGTTTCCACGCGATTCCTCTGAGAGAGGATGTTGTACTGCTGGTCTGTTTGGTTAGACTTGAACCTGAATAAGTGAGGATTGTTCCGCTCCCTCCGACTATCGTGGCAATGCTTCCAGACCAGCTTATTGAGTAAAGGGTGTTGCTTGTAATTTTTGAAATCATTGCCAGAGAGGTTCCGTTGTACGTTAGGACCAGACCCGAGTCTCCGCAGAGGAGGGCGAGAGTGCCACCGGGGTTCCA
>Ga0099827_10000542_pt1 | contig 17422 bp, 13 predicted proteins | sample CZO8metaG_FD_79339 | JGI IMG/M metagenome (GOLD analysis project Ga0099827, IMG submission 79339) | Vadose zone soil microbial communities from the Eel River Critical Zone Observatory, Northern California, USA - CZOApr15con1.8 metaG | ecosystem: Environmental > Terrestrial > Soil > Vadose zone ...
CGCTGGCGGCCGGAAGACGCGCTCGGACCCGCGGGCGCGGTGATCCCGGAAAACATTTTCACCCGGCCGCCGACCGCGGAATTGCGCGAGAACCAAAAGGATCAGGATTCGCTGCCGTCCTACGAGGTGCTCGACGGCATTTTGCGGCGGCTGATCGAGCACGAACAGTCGGTCGCCGAGATCGCCGCCGCGGGCTTCGACGTGGAGACCGTCAAGCGCATCGAGCGCATGCTCTATGCCGCCGAATACAAGCGCCGCCAGGCGGCGCCGGGCGTGAAGGTGACGCTGAAGAGTTTCGGCCGCGACCGCCGCTATCCGATCGTCAACAAGTTTCGCGATCCGGGAACGGCGCCGGCGAAGCCGGACAATTCGCTGGTCGCCGGCGCGGTGCCGACGCGGAACGAGGTGGTGGATTTTTAGCGAAATGACGTGCGATGGCCGGTCGTAACGGGCGAGGGCGCAGGGGCTGCGCTTTTTGCTTCGATCGGGCCGGTCGCGGTGCTAGCTTCACAATGAACGGTGCCGGGAAAGGCGCCGAAGCAGGGAGGCCGATCATGTCGTTTCGCGCCGTCATCTCATCGCTGTGCATAGCGCTTTTTCTCTTGAGTGCCGCCCCCTCCGCCCCCGCTTGGGCGCAAAATCAAGACGGAACAACGACCGCCAAGAAGAAGAAGACGACGAATTCCGCGCCGAAAAAATCCGGCGGTGGCGATTCGCAGAGCGGCGGCACCCCGGGCGAACGCGGCACCGGATCGTACTGACGAAAATCCAACACTGCCGCCCGTCGCCGGTTTCTCCAGGAAGTTTTTACTTGATCCCTGGCGGCGAATTTTTTTTCTGCTCTTTCGGCTTCGCTTCCGAAGCGCGCACGCTTCCCCACGGGTCATGCGGGTCTTTTCCGTCGGGCAGGCGATCGAGGATTTCGCGATAGCGGCGATCGAGCGCCTTATTCTGCGGCAGGGTGTCGGGATTGACGACGACCTTTGAATCGCTCTGCTGAGGATAGGCGGGCGCGGTCAGCAGCGTGAGAACGGCCGCCGCTGTGAAAATTCCGCCTTTGCGATTTTTCGGCCAAGCGCCCATGGCAGCACCCCTGCAAACGCTATATCGAGATCGCTAGAAACACAGACATCCTTGAAATGGCGCAATGGGGCAAAATTACGCAAGGCAAAGGAAAGCTCACCCTGCTGCCTCAAAAAGAAGGGTGGAATGCGCAAAGCCCGGCTGTTATCCCCGCCACCGATCCGATGCGATTGCGCGCGCCGCCCGCGAAAGGCCGAACATGTCTACGATCGTCCGCTTCGCCCCTTCGCCGACCGGGCTCTTGCATGTCGGTAACGCGCGCACCGCGCTCCTGAACGCGCTTTACGCCCGGCGTGAGGGCGGAACGTTCATCCTTCGCCTCGACGACACCGACCGCGCGCGTTCGGAGGAGCGCTACGTCGAAGCCATCAGCGAGGATCTCGCCTGGCTCGGCATTCCGCCCGATCGGCTCGCACGCCAGTCGGCGCGCACCGCGCGCTACGACGAAGCGCTCGCGCGCCTCGCCACCGCCGGCCGCATCTACGCCTGCTACGAAACCGAGGAGGAACTGGAATTCCGCCGCCGCCGCCAGCTCGCCGCCCACCAGCCGCCGGTCTACGACCGCGCGGCGCTGAAGCTCACCGAGGCCGAGCGTGCGAAGCTGGAGGCCGAGGGCAGGAAGCCCTATTTCCGCTTCAAGCTCGAGCGGAAGAAAGTCACCTGGGACGACCTCGTGCGCGGCCGTGCCGAGATCGACACCGCCTCGCTCTCCGATCCGGTCATCCGCCGTGCCGACGGCACCTGGCTCTACACGCTCACCTCGGTCGTCGACGACATCGAGATGAAGGTGAGCCATATCATCCGCGGCGAGGACCATCTCACCAACAGCGCGGCGCAGATCGAGATGTTCGAATCGCTCGGCGCCAGGCCCCCGCGCTTCGCGCACCACAATCTGCTCACGCTGCCGAGCGGCGAGGGGATGTCGAAACGCCTCGGCCATCTGTCGCTGCAGGCGCTGCGCGCGGCGGGCTTGGAGCCGCTGGCGGTGGCAAGTACGGCGGTCCTGGTCGGCACGGCAGAGGCCGTGGAGGCGGCGGAGAGCTTGGATGCGCTCGCTTTGAGGATCGATTTCGCCCGCATTTCCCACGGACCCGCGCGTTTCGATCCCGCCGATCTTGAAGCGCTCACCGCCCGCACGCTGCATGCGATGCCCTTTGAGAGCGCCGCGCCCCGGCTCGAAAAGCTCGCCGTCGGCGGCGGCCGCGCATTCTGGGAAGTAATCCGCGGCAATCTTTCCCGCTTCGAGGAAGCCGCCGTTTGGTGGCGGGTGGTGAGCGAAGCGATCTCGCCCGCGCTCTCGGCGGCGGATCTGGAGATTTGCAAAAGTGCCGCGAGCGCGCTGCCGCCGGAGCCGTGGAGCGAGGCCACCTGGGAAAAAGCGAATTGGGACGCCTTCGTCGAAACGATGAAACGAGTGACGGGAAAAAGCGGGCGGGCGCTGTTTCATCCGCTCCGCATCGCGCTCACCGGCGAGGAGCGCGGGCCGGAACTGCGGGCGTTACTCCCCTTCATCGGCCGCGCGCGCGCCGCGGCGAGGCTCAAGGGCGAACAAGCCTAGAAGATCAACGCACCGGATAGAATTGCGGGCCGACCGTGCGCACCTTGCGCTCGCCGGCGGGCGCCGCTTGATCCGGTTGGGCCTGCTGCTGAGCCGCGTCGCCGGTCGAAGGCTGGCCGGAGCTGGCCGGCTTGCCGGGTGTGTTCGCGCCGCCGCGCACCGGCGGCTGGTTCGCGGCGCGCGGCTGCGCCAATTGCTTCGCGCGCTCCTCGGTGACGATGATGTCGCCCTGTTGCACCGTGGCGTCGCGGCCGACGCCGAGCGCCTCCGCCCAGCTCTGCCCCGCGGCGCGGCACGAACAAGCCGAATTGTATTCCTGCCGGTATTTGAACGCGGTCGGCAATTCCGTATAGGGCCTGCCGCTGACCGACACCGCCTGCTCGACTTCCTCGCCCGGATTGCGGTGCGTGTAGAGCATGACCTCCGCCGCCGGGCAGAGGCGCCTGCAGGCCTGCTCATCTTCGCCGAAGCGCGCGGTGACGGTGGCGTAGCTGACGGGAAAATAATAGCCGTCGCAGGTCCGCACGCACAGGGTCTTGAAGGTCGAGGAGTTCAAGGAGGAGGGCAGATCGAGCGGCGAGGCGTTGATGTCGCTCTCCTCGCGCCAGCCGCCGAACAACGTTTCGAGGAAGCCGCGCTGGCGCGCGGCCTGTTGCGGCGGCGCGTTGCGATATTGCGAGCCGCAATTGTTCTGCTGAAGCGCGGCGATGATCTGCCGGCGCTGCAGGTCGCGGTTCAAATCCATGCCGCCGCCGCGCGACTGGTTCATTTCCGAGATCATGCGGTCGAGGTTGCTGCGCATGCGCGTGATCTGCGCGTTGATCTGATCGCATTGCGGCGGCTTGGGGCTCGAGAACAGGAAAAAGCCGCCGCCCGAATCGCACCCCAAGCGCCGCCCCTGCGCGGTGGTCTGATCGAGTTCGAAGCGCTGGCGGGCGATCGCGTCGTCGTAGCGCCGCGCGCTGTCGGGGCCGGCGCTTCCGGTGTCGATCCGCGCGAGTTCGCTTTCGAGCCGGACGCAGGCGGAATTGGTCGTGCCCGGTTGCCCGGGAGGCGGCGGCGGCACGTAGACGCCCGGCGGCGCACCGCTCGGAATGTTGGCGGGCGGAATCGGTTGCGCGGCGGCCTCGCCGAGGAGGACGATCATGCACGCGGCCACAAGATTGGGGAGGCGGATCGGGTTCATGCGCCGGTTGGATTCCGCGTTGGTCGGTCGATGGAGCGCAGCAAACATTGACCGAAGTATGAAGGCAAGAAAGCGGGAAGCGGCGCCGATTCTCCCCTCATGGCCGGCTTTTCCTCTTCGTTTGTCGCCGGGTCCGGGCGACCGGGACGAGCAAGATGATTGCGATGCGCCGATCAGCATGACGGTGAGCGATTACCGTACGATTCGACGGGCCGAATTTGCCCCTGGCGGCTGAGCCTGTGGATAGCCCGGCCGCCGCCGCCTGGTTTGGCGATAAGTCTAAGGCTTCAGGCGTTTTTCTGTGTCATTTTTATCACGCATTTCAAAAACCATCGGCCAAAGGGACCTTTTGCCCATGGAATGGGCAGGTTGATTAAAATCTTTGATTGCCGATTTCCCGGCATTATCCGAATTTTAGCGCCGAGAGACGGGGTCAATCGGCCGTTTGGTTTTGCGTTACCGATCCGGCCGGCTCGTACCGAGGCAATAAATTGGGGGTCAATATGCGCAAGATTGGTTTGGCGGCAATGTTGGGGGCCGGGGCGTTCGCGCTGGCGCTTTCTGGACAGGCGCTCGCGGCGGATATGCCAACCAAAGCGCCGATCGCCGTGGCCTCGTGGTGGGATACCTTCACGATAACCGGCCACGTGGAAGCCGGAGTCACGTTCAACTCGCATGATACGTTGAACGGCATCAATTTCGGCCATCTCTTTACGGATAAAGCCGGCTCCCCGTTGTTGAACCAGACATTGCTCACGCTGCAACGCCCCCTCGATCCGAAAGCCACTGGTTATGATTTTGGGTTCAAATTTCAAGCGATGTACGGGTCGGACGCGCGATATACGCATTTCCTAGGAGAGTTCGATCAATCGATCAACGCCAGGAACCAGTTCGACATCGTCGAGGCTCATGCGCTGTGGCATTTGCCCTGGCTTACCTCCGGCGGTGTTGATGTGAAAATAGGCCAATACGTCACTCTGGAAGGCGCAGAGGTTATCTACGCGCCGGACAACTCGCTTTACTCACACTCTTACATCTTCAATTTCGGCATTCCGTTCAAGCACACGGGGATCATGACGACTACGCACGTGAACTCCACCCTGGATATTTACGCCGGCATCGATACAGGCGTGAATACGACGTTCGGTAATTCGCTCAATTGCTTAGATTGTGGGGACAACAACAAGGCTGTGGCGTTCCATGGCGGTATCGGCCTCAATAATCTGTTGAACGGCACACTCACAATCCTGGCGACTACCCATATTGGGCCGGAAAATCCCAATACGACTGCGGTGGCAGCGGCATGTGCGTGCAATCCGAACAGTGCTCTCCGCTCGCTCAATGACATTACCGCAGTATGGAAGGTCACCGATAAGTTTACTCTCATGACTGACCTCAACTACATACGCGATGATGGCTTCAAGGCAACAGGCTATGGTGTGGCTCAATACTTTGCCTACACAATCAATGACACGTACAAGGTTGTTGGACGCGGCGAGATCTGGCGCGACAAGAACGGTTTCTTCGTTGCAGCTTTCCCCGGCAATCTCGATTTCAACAAAGCCGAACACGGCGATCCGACCGCGGTAGTGATCCCCGGCGGCTTGCCCGGACAAGGGATAACTTATGGAGCGCTCACCCTTGGCCTCAATATCACGCCATCGGTTCCGAAAAATTCTTTACCGTTCAAGGAAATTGTTTTCAGGCCCGAAATTCGCTACGACACTTCTTTGAACAACACCACGCCCTTCGCCGCCGGAACGAAGAGTTCGCAATTCACCTTCGGCGGGGACATCATCGCGAAGTTCTGATCCCGCACATCGCCGAGTTTATCTCTTGCGCTCCGGAGCAACCTCCGGAGCGCTTTTTTGTTTCGCCACCATACCTTTCCAAAAGGCAATTTCGGCTGCAAATCCCGGTTGAGCTGAGTCGATGGAGATTCGTAACGTAACCGATTTCTCTTGTGCCATGTTCTACGCCGCTATTCATTTGCTCGATCCGCCAGAAAACAGATATTTAGCGAGAGCGGCGATCCCCAAAACAAGGGCGATGATGACGAGAAGCCAGACAAGGCCCATTCCCCACATCATGCCGTTACTCATCATCATGTCGTGCATCATGAGACACACCTCCGATGTTCGAGATCTAAGGCTGTTGGAAGGCAGGAGCCGTGCGTGGAGACCTAATCGCGAGGCCCTTGACCACCGCATAGATCGCGGGAATCACCACGAGCGTGAGCACGGTCGCCGACACCATGCCTCCGATCATAGGGACCGCGATGCGCTGCATCACCTCGGCGCCGGTGCCGTGGTTCCACATAATCGGAAGGAGGCCCGCCATGATGGCGGCGACCGTCATCATTAACGGGCGCACGCGCTCAGCTCCGCCGCTCATGATCGCGGCCTGGAGATCCGCATGTGTGAACGGGCGGCCTTCGGCTGCGCGTTGGGTCTGCAAGTCCGTGAACGCCTGGTCGAGATAGATTAACATCACTACGCCCGTCTCGGCGGCGACGCCGGCCAGTGCGATAAATCCGACCACGACGGCGACTGACAGGTTGAACCCGAGCCACCACATCCACCACAGACCGCCGACGAGCGCGAAGGGCACGGAGAGCATCACGATCAGGGTCTCGGTTACCCTTCGAAAGTTGAGATAGAGCAACAGGAAGATGATCAGGACCGTAAACGGTACGACGGTCTGGAGTCGTGCCTTGGCACGCTCCAGATATTCGAATTGACCGCTCCAGGTGACGTAATAGCCTGGCGGGAACTTGATCTGTGTCGCCACCGCTTTCTGGGCGTCGGCAACGTACCCGCCTAGGTCTCGGTCGCGAAAATCAACATAGATGTAAGCGGCGAGTTGAGCGTTTTCGGTGCGAATGCTCGATGGCCCTAGTGCAAGACTCACTTTGGCCACGTCGCCTAACGGAACGGTGCCGCCGTCGGGCAATGACAGGAGAACTTGGGTGGCAATTGCCTGCGGATCGCTTCGCAAGTCACGCGGATAGCGGATGCTGACCGCATATCGTTCCCGTCCCTCCACAGTTGTTGTCACCGTTTCCGCCCCCAAGGCCATCGCGATGACGTTCTGAACGTCGTCAACCATCAGACCGTACCGCGCAAGCTGAGTGCGGTCCGGATCGACGTTGAGGTAGTATCCACCGATGACCCGCTCGGCATAGGCACTGGTGGTTCCGGGCACCTTTCTGATGACGGCCTCGATTTGACGTGAAAGACCTTCCAACTCGGCCAAATCCTTCCCGAATACTTTAACGCCGACCGGCGTGCGGATGCCGGTCGAGAGCATGTCGATGCGTGCCTTGATGGGCATGGTCCAGGCGTTGGAGACGCCGGGGAACTGGAGGGATTTGTCCATCTCAGCGATCAGCTTGTCGACGGTCATGCCGGGCCGCCATTCGCCTTCAGGCTTCAGGTTGATGACGGTTTCGAACATCTCGGTCGGAGCAGGATCGGTCGCAGTGGACGCGCGCCCAGCCTTGCCCCACACAGATTCCACTTCGGGGAATGATTTGATGATCTTGTCTTGCGTCTGAACTAATTCCGCTGCTTTCGTGATCGAGAGACCTGGCAGCGTCGTCGGCATGTAAAACAGCGTGCCCTCGTTGAGCGTAGGCATGAACTCCGTGCCGAGCTTCGCCGCCGGCCACAAACTAGCCGCGAGGATCGCGAGAGCAACGAAGATCGTAATCCACCTGAACCGCAATGCGAGGCCAATCACTGGCCGATACGCCCATATCAAGGCGCGGTTCACTGGATTCTTGTGCTCCGGCACGATGCGGCCGCGTATGAGCAGGATCATGAGCGCGGGGACAAGTGTCACGGAAAGGAATGCCGCCGCTGCCATGGCGAACGTCTTGGTATATGCGAGCGGCTTGAACAGCCGACCCTCCTGTGCTTCGAGCGCGAAGATCGGTAGAAACGATACGGTGATAATGAGCAGGCTGAAGAACAATGCCGGTCCGACCTGAATCGCAGCTTCGATAATGATCTCGGTCCGTGGCTTGTCGGGTGCAGCTCGCTCCAGCCGCTTGTGTGCGTTCTCGATCATGACGATGGCGGCATCGACCATCGCGCCGATGGCGATCGCGATCCCGCCGAGGCTCATGATGTTCGAGCTAAGCCCAAGGACATACATACAGAGGTACGCGATCAATATGCCGAGCGGCAGGGTAATGATCGCAACGAACGCGCTGCGGACATGAAGCAGGAACACGAAACAGACGAGGGCGACAATGATGCTCTCCTCGATCAGTGTCCGCTTAAGGGTCTCGATGGCGCGGTTGATCAGATCCGACCGGTCATAAACCGCTTGAATCGTAACGCCTTGCGGCAAGCCCGACGCGATTTCCGCGAAGCGATCCTTTATATTTGCGATGACCGAAAGGGCGTTCTGGCCAAATCGCTGAACCGCAACCCCGGAAACGACCTCGCCTTCCCCGTTTAGCTCGGTGATTCCGCGCCGTTCATCAGGGGTGAGCTCGATACGGGCGACGTCTCTAAGTAACACGGGCACGCCGCGATCGTTCTTGACGACGATCTGCTCCAGATCGGATAGATTCTTCACATAGCCGCGGCCACGAACGGCAAACTCTGTTTCCGCGAGTTCGACCGTCCTGCCGCCGACATCGCGATTGCTCGAACGCAGCGCGGCCCGAACCTTGTCCAGCGATATACCCAATGCCTGGAGCCGCCGCGGATCGATGACCACACTGTATTGTTTGACAAACCCTCCGACGCTCGCGACTTCCGCCACGCCTTCGGCTTTGGCGATAGCGTACCGGATCTGCCAATCCTGGATGGTACGAAGCTCAGCAAGATTTTTTTGCTCGCCGCGAACGATGTACTGGTAGACCCAGCCCACACCTGTGGCATCAGGTCCGAGTGTCGGCGTAATTCCCGAAGGCAATCGTTGTGCCGCGGTATTGAGATATTCCAGAACGCGCGAGCGAGCCCAGTATAGATCGGTACCGTCCTCAAAGATTACATAAACGAACGAAACACCGAAAAAAGAAAATCCGCGCACGACCCGCGACCGCGGAACGCTGAGCATGGAAGTGGTCAGAGGATATGTGACTTGATCTTCTACGACTTGCGGAGCCTGGCCGGGATATTCCGTGTAGATGATGACCTGAACGTCGGAAAGATCGGGGATTGCGTCGAGCGGCACGTGTTTGAGCGCGTAAAAGCCGGCCGACCCGATGAAGACCGACGCCAGTCCGATAAGAAAGACATTTCGCGCAGACCAGCGAATGACAGCGGCGATCATTTCGGCGGTTCCTGTGGAGTAAAGCCTTTCAGAGCCGCCCTCAGGTTGCTTTCCGCATCGATTAGGAACGTTGCGCTCGTTACAACCTCCTCGCCCTCCTTGATACCTTCGAGAGCCTCCACGTAACCATCGCCATGTCTTCCTGTCTTGACAGCCCGCGGCTCGAATCGTCCTTCGCCCTTCGAAATGAGGACAATCTGGCGCGTACCGCTGTCGATGACCGCGCTATCCGGCACGGCGACCACGGGCTTGTCTTCCGCGCCGGAATGAAAGACCACGTCCGCATACATATCGGGTTTCAACCGGCCATCTGGATTCGGGACTTCGATCCGCACCCGCCCAGTCCGCGTCTCTGCTTTAAGTTCGGGATAAACGAGCGTCACCCGCCCCTCCATCGGCTGACTTGCAAAGGCTCGGAATGTAACGGTCGCCGAATCTCCTAGGACGATGGAACCGATATCCTGCTCCGGTACCTCGGCAATTACCCACACTGTCGAGAGGTCGGCGATTCGATAAAGCTCATCCCCCGCCATGATTCGCTGACCGCCAATCACTTTCTTCTCGAGAACTGTTCCACTTCCAGGCGCCGGCCACTCGATCGTGCGCGATACGGTCCCGCTCTCCTGAATTTCGCGGATGCGACTCTCGGGTATGCCGAGGCTACGCAACTTCCGAGCGGCGCCGTCGACCATCGCCATTTGGCTCGCGTCATGCAAATTGCGAGAAGCCTTGATGGCAAGCGCATACTCTAATTGGGCCTGTACGAGTGGCGCGCTGTAAAGACGGAAGAGCGGCGCCCCCGCTTTCACCGTCTCGCCGGTTGCGTTGACATGCAGTTCCTCGATGTAACCTTCAGCTCGCAACGTGACGACCGTCTGCTTTCGTTCGTCGATACGGACGATTCCCGGGACGCGGACTGGCCGGATCAAGGTTCGCAACTGCACCTTTTCAGTGCGAACGCCACTGCGCTGCACGCGGTCAACACTTACCTTGATGGTGTTGTCGTCGTCCTGATCGTCGCCCTCATATACGGGGATGTAGTCCATCCCCATGGAGTCCTTCTTGGGAACCGGGGACGTGTCGGGCAGTCCCATCGGATTACGGTAATAGAGAGGCTTTCGTTCGCCGCCTTTGGCTTGCAATTTTTTCTGCTGCGGAGCTGACGATTGCTCCTCGTCGCTGTAAACCGGAACGTAATCGCGGCCTTGCGCATCCTTCTTCGGTTCCTTCGACCAAAACGGCGCGCCGCTTGGATCCCTGTAGTAGAGAATCGTGCGATCGGCGGCGGCTGCTGGCTCGACACTCAACGATAACGTCGGCATGGCAGGCTGCCGCGGGGCATACCAATAACCGCCCGCACCACCGATAGCAGCCGCAATGACAACCAGCATTGCTGTTCGGACGCGGCTCATAGGTCGTCTCCGACAGCCTTTTCGATTTCGGCGAGTGTTGCCTGCTGCTGAACCTGGACCTTGAGAATCTCGATCTGAACGGTTCGCAGGCGCCGCACCGCATCGAGCACTCTCAGGACATCACCTTCGCCACTCTCCAGCGCGTTCATAGTCGATTGCACAATCAACTCGGATTTTGGCAAATGGTGTTGTTGCATAATTTCCAGCGTCTTCGCGGCGGCCCGATACTCGGCAAGCATGCCGGCAACTTCACTTCGAAGGGTGGCTTTGAGGGCATTCAAACGTTGTTCCGCTGCCGCGCGTTCCGCGGATGCCGCATAGATCTCCGCATCCTTGGCGCCCCATTGAAGCGGAATTCGGAGCTCTCCCATCACGCCGCTCCCAGCGTAACCATTTCGATCTCGCGTGGTCGAGACACCCAACGCCACATCGGGGTAACGATTTCGGTCGGCTAAACTTTGCATAGCCGTTGCCGATCCAATCTTTGCTTGGCCCTCGGCGATCATCGGATTAAGTCTGACCGCGCGGTCGACAAGAACCGCAACACTCATATTTCTTTCGGGCGGTAACGGGCGTAATGCGAGAGGATTGGCGAGTGGCGCATTGGGGAGACGATTAAGCAGTGCGTTTAGCTGCGCTGCCGTCTTCGTCTCCTGACCGCGCAAGCGTTCGATTTCGAGGCCAAGATCCTCCGCTTCGATTTCGAGCCGGAGCACGTCTTCTTGGGTTGTGCCTCCTTGGGCGTAGCGATCCCTTAGAGTCGCGACCGCGGTTAGGATCGTGTCCCGGTTCCGCTGCGTGAGCGCATGCGCTCGAAAAGTCGCGAACCGGGCAGCAAAAACGCTCTTCACACGAGCTATAACTTCAATTTCGGCTCCTTTGACGCGATATTGGGCGGCGGTAGCCTCGAAGCCCGCCATCTCGCGTTTGAGATCAAGCTTCCCCCACAGAGGGAATTCTTGCATCAACCTAAACGTCGTGGTGGTCCCGTTCATGGCTACATTGCGTCGGTCAAGATTGTCGGCGTCAATGCGGAGAGTGGGGTCGGGTAGCGCTCCAGCTGACGTAATTCGAGCTGTTGCCGCCTCGGCCATCAAGCCAGCAGCGGCAAGTTCGGGGCTCAGCTGCCGCGCGAGAGCAATTAGCTCGGTAGCGGTCGCTCCCGGCGGCCCTTTCGGGGCGGCCACAGCGACCGCCGTCAGCGCGAGTGCGCTGACGAGGGCCATCAACATGGACCGGCACATGGCTAATCGGTCACTTTGAACGTGACCTTCCCGGTCACCGTCTCTTGCTCGCCTTGCACTTTTGCCGAGACCGTCAAAAGCCAGCGGCCCGCCATGGCGAGATCACTCGTAAAGCCATAAGTGCCCGGTTCAGCGCCCGCATCGGCGGTGACGGACGCCGTCATCGTTGCCATGCCTTCGGGAGACATGTCGACGCGCGGCGAGACGATGACAGCGTCGGATACCGGTTTTCCGCTTGGCTTATGGACCAGACGCACTGTAAGCATCACGCCATTGCCCTTCTTCACCTCGGCCTTCACGGGCTCGAAAGTGTAGTCATTCGCCCCGGCGAAGGCGGTGGTATTTAGGCTTACGACCGCCGCAAAGAGGGCGCCAGCAAGCGTAAATTTCGGATTCATGGCTCAAGCTCCTCATGAGTCTATCATCGGCGTTGTATCGGGCGCACAGCTGAACGCCCGATTCGCGCGAGCTTTTACGCCCACGCGTTGTACCGCAAATTTCGATGAAATTTTAGAGCTGAGGCGGGCGGAAGGGTGAGATATCCGCTTGCGAGTGGACAATCTCGGTTGCAAGCGAGAGCTCGTCCCCAGCCAGGGGTGGACGAGCTAGGCGGCTCGAAAACATCCCGTCATACAGGCTGAAACATTTGAACGTGCAGGCCGCCGCCGCTTGACAATCCTTCATCATCTTGTCAACGGGGACGGAGCCGTGATCGCAATCATCATGGGCAGATGCCGATACCTTCGAGACTAAGGGCATGCCTCCTGGAGCAGCAGTACCGGCTGTCCCGGGCAGCATCACGATCGACAGAGCCGTCAAAAGAACGATAATGGTTCGCATGCCAATATGGACTCGCCTTTGCAAGGCAAAGTATTGGGCGAGCTTGCTTGCCGGTCAAGTGACGATCCCGCGAGCCAATCAGCATCAGTCCTTAACGCCGATCCTAGATCACCGGCACGCCACAAGCTGGATTCCTGTGCGCTTGACGGCCCAAGACCTTGAGGCCGTTCTCATATTTCGGCCACAGCCGAAATGAGGCGAAATCCGCGGGCGTTTTTGGCTTTATGGCGAAGATGTCTAATGCGAGTAAATCCAGGCTTCGTCGGATACGTGTTGGTAATTCTGACTGCCAAGGGCACGCTTGATCTATTTTTGCGATAACAATATTGGTCACTAGAATCTCGATTTGTGCGCCCGCGCCCGCAGCGGCGAAGCGCCGGGCAATGGCTTCACCGATGCCCGATGGCTTTTTGCCCCTGCAAGGGGACGCGGGGGTCAAACGCGATCGCGTTTTCCATGATCAGACTACGAACCGATCCCAGCTTGCGTAATGATGCTGGCTGCGGATGCCGCGGGGCACTCAAGGCGATCAGGGTAATGCCCACGGCGACATTCGACCAGCGCGCTATCGGGGACGCGCCATCGAGGGAACCATGCTACGAGCACCAGCCAGACGCCGAACAACACGTTGACGAAACGAAGCGGCCGCGCAACCTCGGCGACCTATTCTCGGTTTACTTCATCATGCCCATAGCTTTGTCCATGTGCATCTTGCAGCCCTTATCATCCTTCTTCGCCATCATATCCTTGGCCATGTTCATCTCCTTCATGGCCGCGGCTTTCTTGGTGGCGTCTGTCATCTTTGTCATGGACTCGTCCATCGACTTCATGTTCGCATCGGAGCAGTCCATGCTCATCATGGCGCCGGCAGTTTGCGCCAAGGCCGGAACAGCGGACAGCAACAGCGAGGAGAGAGCGGCACAGGCGAGCAGCTGGATTATCTTCATTTAGGTTCCTCCTAAAGGATATTCCTAATCGGCTGATTAGAACTACAGTAAGTCGCATATCATATTTGCCTCTTGGTAAGACATCACATGATGTTGAGCTAAGGCAGCGCCACACCTACGGTGACGCCTTCTCGCTCGGCAGCGCAATCTACTATTCGCTTGCGAACGGCCGCTCATCGGGCGGCCGTTTTGCTTTTGGGCTGACGCGTTGGAAGAGGGCCGGGCGCGCTTCGCGTCTAGCGGCTGCAGGTGATCGCGACGATGTCGGGGCAGGAGCGGCCTTTGCAGGTCGTCAGTTGCGTGCCCGCCGGCACGCCGCCGGTGATCTCGGCGGGATCGATGCGCCCGAAGTCGACGGCCTTGGCGTATTCGCGCGCCTGGCAGAGCGCGGAAGCCGCCGCCGCGCCGCACGGCTCGCCGGAGGCGAGGCAGCGATCGATGCCGTAGCCGTCGGAGGAATCGACGAGGAAGATGCGCGTCTCGGCGCGCGCCGATGGCGCGGCCAAAAGGCCCGCAAGCGCGACAACAGCAATACCGAGCTTCACGATCGAATTCCCCCAGCCAGACTTCCCCACGGATCGAAAGGTGCGCCCATAGGGTTGATCCGGCGTTAACGCGCGGGGTTGCGATAAGACGATGAACAAGCTTGCGAATTTCGATAACGGGGAAGCCGCCGATCTTCAAGCGCGCCCTTCGTCGCAAGCGTCGTTTTTTCGCCGTCTGTGGCTTCAAAGCCGCAGCCTGCCCGAGCCCCGGGCAGAACGTTCCGTCCCCTTGACGGCGGCGGGCCTCGCTCGCATGGTGCGGCCATGACCGTTGCCCGCAACCGTTTCTTCGGCATTTGCCGCGAGATTATCTGCGCCTGAAGGGCGCGGGCGGGGATCGTTTTCTCTCGACATTCAGAGACGAACGTCCTGGCCCGCCGGGCGAGGGACGTTCGATGGAACTCAAGCTCTACAACACGCTGACGCGGACGAAAGAGGTCTTTCAGCCTCTCGATCAAACGCGCGTGCGCATGTATGTGTGCGGACCGACGGTCTACGACTTCGCCCATATCGGCAATGCGCGGCCGCTGATCGTGTTCGACGTGCTCTACCGGCTGCTGCGCCACCTCTACGGGCCGGACCGCGTCAAATACGTCCGCAACGTCACCGACGTCGACGACAAGATCAACGCGCGCGCCGCCGAGCGCGGGGTTGCGATCCGCGAACTCACCGAAGAGACCTACAACAACTTCAAGGGGGACGCGGCGGCGCTCGGCTGCCTGCCGCCGGCCGTCGAGCCGCGCGCGACCGAGCACATCGAGGAAATGAAGACGCTGATCGAGCGGCTCGTCGCCGCGGGCAACGCCTATGTCGCCGACGACCACGTGCTCTTTGATGTCGCCTCGATGCCCGACTACGGCAAGCTCGCGCGCCGTTCGCTCGACGAGATGCTGGCGGGCGCCCGCGTCGAGGTCGCCCCCTACAAGCGCGATGCGATGGATTTCGTGCTGTGGAAGCCATCCAAGCCCGGCGAGCCCGCCTGGCCGTCGCCGTGCGGGATTGCGGCGCCCGGACGCCCCGGCTGGCACATCGAATGCTCGGCGATGAGCTGGAAGCATCTCGGCGAGACCTTCGACATCCACGGCGGCGGCATCGACCTCGTCTTTCCGCACCATGAAAACGAGATCGCCCAGTCGTGCTCCGCCTTTCACACCAAAATCTTGGCGCAGTTCTGGATGCATAACGGCTTCTTGCAGGTCGAGGGCGAGAAGATGTCGAAGTCGCTCGGCAATTTCGTCACCATCCGCGAGTTGCTCGCCGATTGGCCGGGCGAGGCGATCCGCTTCGCGATGTTGCAATCGCACTATCGCCAGCCGACCAATTGGACCGAGGCGGGCCTGCGCGAGGCCAAGCGCACGCTCGATCACTGGCAGTCGCTCACGGCCGACGCCAAGCCGGGGATGCTGTGCGCGGACATGGTCGCCGCACTTGCCGACGATCTGAATACGCCGAAGGCCTTCGCCGCCTTGCACGAACTCCGCAGCGAAGCCGCCAAGGGCGCCAAGGGCGCGATGGCCAGCCTCAAGACGAGCGCCCAGCTGATGGGCCTTCTACACACCACCGCCGCGGAATGGGCGGCATGGCGGCCGGCCTCACTCGCGATCGACGAATCCGGAATCAACCATCTCATCGCCGCCCGCAATGCCGCGCGCAAAGCAAAGAATTTCAAGGAATCCGACCGTATCCGCGACGAGCTCGCGGCCATGGGCGTGGAGCTTGAAGACCACAAGGACGGCACGACAAGCTGGAAAGTGAAAAAGGTGGCGTGATGAAAGAGCGTCTCTACCTCTTCGACACCACGCTCCGCGACGGCGCGCAGATGAACGGCGTCGACTTCACGCTCGCCGACAAGCTGCGCGTCATGCGCCTGCTCGACGATCTCGGGCTCGATTACGTCGAGGGCGGCTATCCCGGCGCCAACCCGACCGACACGGCGCTGTTTTCCGAGGCGCGGGGCCTGCGCGCGAAGTTTACCGCCTTCGGCATGACCAAGCGCGTCGGTCGCTCGGCCTCCAACGACCCGGGGCTCGCCGCCACGCTCGCCGCCAAGGCCGACGCCATCTGCCTCGTCGGCAAGAGCTCGGCCTTCCAGGTGCGCGTCGCGCTCGCGGTGAAGCCGGAGGAAAATCTCGCCGCCATCAAGGAATCGATCGCGGCCGCCAAGGCCACCGGCCGCGAAGTGCTGATCGATTGCGAGCATTTCTTCGACGGCTACAAGGACGATCCGGATTACGCGCTGGCCTGCGCCCAGGCCGCCTACGATGCCGGCGCGCGCTGGATCGTGCTCTGCGACACCAACGGCGGCACGCTGCCGCACGAAGTCGAAACGATCGTCGGCGCCGTGAGCAAGGTCATTCCCGGCGATCACGTCGGCATCCACGCCCACAACGACACCGAGCAGGCGGTCGCCAATTCGCTCGCCGCGGTGCGCGCGGGCGCCCGCCAAATCCAGGGCACGCTCAACGGCGTCGGCGAGCGCTGCGGCAACGCCAATCTCTGCTCGCTCATCCCGACGTTGTTGCTCAAATCCGATTATGCCGCGCGCTTCGACATCAAGGTGAAGCCCGACGCGCTCGCCGCCCTCACCCGCGTCTCGCACCTGCTCGACGAGATGCTGAACCGCGCGCCCGACCGCCACGCCCCCTATGTCGGCGAGAGCGCCTTCGCCACCAAGGCCGGCATCCACGCTTCGGCGATCATGAAGGATCCGACGACCTACGAGCACGTCGCGCCCGAGGCCATCGGCAATCGCCGCAAGCTTCTTGTCTCCGACCAGGCCGGCCGCTCGAACGTGCTCGCCGAGCTCGAACGCCTCGGCGTCGCGATCGACAAGAACGATCCGCGCATCGCCCGCCTGCTCGAAGAGGTGAAGGCGCGCGAGGCCAAGGGCTATGCCTACGAGGCGGCCGACGCCTCCTTCGCGCTGCTCGCCCGCCGCATTCTCGGCAAGGTGCCGGACTTCTTCGACGTCGAGCGCTTCAGCGTCAATGTCGAGCGCCGCTATAATGCCAAGGGCGAACTTGTCACGGTGGCGGAAGCGACCGTCAAGGTGAAGGTCGGCAACGAGACGCTGATCTCCGCCGGCGAGGGCAACGGGCCCGTCAATGCGCTCGACGTCGCGCTCCGCAAGGATCTCGGCAAGTATCAGCCTTTCATCGCTGGGCTGCGCCTCACCGACTATCGCGTGCGCATCCTCGACGGCGGCACCGAGGCGGTCACCCGCGTCTTGATCGAATCCGCCGACGAGTCGGGTGAGCGCTGGACCACGGTCGGCGTCTCGCCCAATATCATCGATGCCTCGTTCCAGGCGCTGGTCGA
>Ga0099827_10000544_pt1 | contig 17409 bp, 15 predicted proteins | sample CZO8metaG_FD_79339 | JGI IMG/M metagenome (GOLD analysis project Ga0099827, IMG submission 79339) | Vadose zone soil microbial communities from the Eel River Critical Zone Observatory, Northern California, USA - CZOApr15con1.8 metaG | ecosystem: Environmental > Terrestrial > Soil > Vadose zone ...
CTGGCCGGTCAAGAGAATCTGCCGCGTGAACGCCGGGCCGATGATCTCGACCAGCTTCTGGCCGAGCGGGAACGGCACCACCAGCCCCAGCCGCGCCAGCGGCATGGCGAAGCGCGCCACGTCGGCCGCGACGCGGAAATCGCAGTGGAGCGCCAGCTCACACCCGCCGGCATATGCCGCGCCGTGGACCATCGCGATCGTCGGGCGGCTCGAGGCCTCGATCTGCTGAAACACCCTGATGACGTCCGCCTCGGGCTCGAGCGCGTCGCGCTGTCGCCGGCTCATTTCCTCAAGGTCCCGGCCGGAGCAGAACGCGGTGCCCGCGCCGCGGATCACGACGACCCGCACGCCCGCATCGCGCTCCAGTTCGTTAAAGCGGCGATGCAGCTCATCGAGCGTGGCGGTGTTGAGCGCGTTCCGCCGGTCGGGACGGTTGAGCGTGATGGTCGCGATGCCGTCGGCGATCGTGCACAGGATCTCGTCGGCCATGTCGATATCCTCGGGGTCAGCGGAACAGCGAGCGCGCGATCACCATGCGGTGGACTTCGGACGGGCCCTCGCCGATGCGCCGCACGCGCGCCTCACGGTACCAGCGCTCGAGCGGAAACTCCTTGGACACGCCGTAGCCGCCGTGGATCTGGACCGCGGCGTCCACGACGCGCCCGAGCATCTCGCTCGAGTAGAGCTTGGCGATCGACGCCTCGACGCGCGCGTCCTCCCCGCGATCAGCCTTCCACGCGCCCTCCCAGATGAGCCAGCGGCACGCGCGGATCTCGACCTCGGCATCCGCGAGCATCCACTGGATGGCCTGGCGCTGGCTCAGCGGTGCGCCGAAGGTCGAGCGCTGCTTGGCGTGGGCGACGGCCATGCGATGCGCGGCGACGGCCACGCCCAGATTGCACGCCGAGTACGGGAAGCGATTTTTCACGAGGAGATCGAAGGCCAGGTCGAGGCCCTGGCCCTCCGCGCCGATCAGGCTCTCGGCGGGAAGCTCGCAGTCCTCGAAGACCACGTCGTTCGGCACCGCGGACGTACGGATGGTCCGGATGGTCCGCGCGCTGAACCCCGGCGTCCCGCGCTCGAGGATGAAGCACGAGATGCCGCCGCGCCCCTTCGCCCGGTCGGTCCGTGCCCACACGATGCCCCACGGCGCGTCGTGGGCGCGCGAGATGAAGACCTTCCGACCGTTCAGCACCCAGCGATCGCCACGCTTCTCGGCGCGCGTCTGGATCGCGCCGGCCGGGTCGGATCCCCCGGAAGGTTCCGTGATGGCGAAGAACGTCTTCAGGCCATCGCGGATGGTCGGCACTGCGTACTTGTGGATCTGCTCCTTGCTTCCCGCCCAGATCGCGGGGGGCGGGTAGCGCCCGAAGACGCCGCAGCCCGGATTGTAGAGACCCATCCGGTGCTGCGACATTTCTTCGAGCGCGACGCACATCGCGAACGTGTCGAGGCCGCCGCCCCCGTACTCCTCGGGAGCGCCCAGCGCCCAGAGGCCCGACGCCTTCGTCTTGGCCGCGATCCTCTGGTAGTCCTCCTCCGGAAGGTCGGGCGCGTCGGGATCGATGCGCTGCTCGAGCGGGATGATCTCGTCGCGGATGACCCTTCGGATCTGGTCACGCAGGACGAGCAACTCGTCCGGCAGCCTAAAGCCCGGAAAGTTCATTCCGGCCGGATCAAACCCTCACGGTGCGATAGGTCGGTGTCCGCCACCCCGGGAAGCGCTTGTCGACGCCCCGCACGATGTCCATGTACGCCCGCAGCAGGCGATTGCTGATCGGGCCAACCTTGCCGTCGCCCAGCGGGAACCGGTCGATGGAGACGATCGGCGTGATCTCGTAGCCGCTGCCGCACAGGAACGCCTCGTCGGCCACGTAGAGCTCCGTGCGATCGATCTCGCGCTCGACGACGCCCATGCCCAGGAGCTCGGGGCAGATCGCGTCCATCAGCGTCGTCCGCGTGATGCTCTCGAGAATGTCGGCGGTGATGGGCGGGGTCACGAGCCGTCCTTTCCTGACCATGAAGAAGGTCGCGCCGGTCCCCTCGGCGACGTGCCCCTCCTTGTTGAGGAGGATCGGCTGATCGTAGCCGTCGGCCCTGGCCTGCAGCGTCGCCAGCCGGCCGTTCTGGTAGTTGGCGCCGCACTTGAGGCGGATGGGAATGGCGTTGTCCGAGGTGCGGGCCCAGGAGCTCACGCAGCACTTGAGCCCGGCGCCCGCTTCGACGCGCGGCCGCCGGCGCGGGTTGATGTAGAGCCCGGTCGGCGTCGTGGCGTCGAGCCCGGTACCGGTCACGTACGCCACCATGTGCATGTGCACGTCTTCCCGGATCTCGTTTCCGGAAAGGAGCTGGCGCACGGCCTCGTAGAGGTCGACGTCGCTGTAGGGAATCGTGAACCGCATCATCTTCATCGATTCCCGAAAGCGCGAGAAGTGCTCGGGCAGGCGGAAGCAGTAGAGCTCATCGTCGGCGGCGTTCCAGTAGGCGCGGAGTCCCTCGAATACGTTGGTCGCGTAGAACACCGCGGCGCTGTTGACGGGCAGAACCGCTTGGGCCTGGGGCACGAGCTTGCCGTTCATCCAGATGTTGAGATCTTTCATGGGGCCGGGCTCCTTTGATAGTCGGATGCCAGCAAAGATACAGGAACCTGGTTCTCCGCGAAACTGGCTCGGCGGCCAGTCGTGGGTCGCGGGGTGTCGGGCGGGGTCGCTTGACCACGCGGCACGCGTTCGCCGACCCGCGGCGGCTGGGCTCCATCCGGGGGCGCGACTGTCGCCGCCCGCTCGACGGGAACGGGTCAAGCGACCCCGCCCGACACCCCACGACCCACGACTGGTCCCCGGCAGGCGTCTGAATCGCTGATAATCTCACTGCCATGACGCCGGTGGTGGAGCTCCGCGCGGCGCGCAAGCGCTTCGGCCAGGTCGAGGCGCTGAAAGGTGTGGATCTCGCGATCGGCACGGGCGAGCTGGTGGCGATGCTCGGCCCCAACGGGGCAGGAAAGACCACGTCAATCAGCCTGATGCTCGGCCTGCGGCGCCCGACCGGCGGCGAGGCGCGCCTCTTCGGCTTCGACCCCGCGGACCAGCGCGCGCGAAGCCGCTGCGGCGTGATGCTCCAGGAGTCGGGCACGACCGGCGTGCTGACGGTCAGGGAACTCGTCGACCTGTTCCGGTCGTACTACCCGTCGCCGCTGCCGGCCGCCACGGCGATCGCGCGGGCCGGGCTCGACGCCAAGGCGGGCGCGCGGGCTGCCACGCTCTCCGGGGGCGAGCGCCAGCGGCTTTACTTCGCGCTCGCCGTTTGCGGCGATCCTGAGGCGCTCTTTCTCGACGAGCCGACGGTCGGCATGGACGTCGAGGGCCGCCGCGCGGTGCTCGGCAGCATCCGCGCGCTCTCCGCCGCCGGCAAGACGATCGTGCTCACCACCCACTATCTCGAGGAGGCGGACCAGCTGGCGGGGCGTATTATCGTGATCGACCGCGGGGTGGTCATCGCTGACGCGACACCGCGTGAGATCAAGTCGCGGATCCCGAGCAAGCGCATCAGCTTCAACACCGGCGCGACCGTGAGCGACGCCACCTTCCGCGGGCTTCCGGTGCAGAACCTCGAGGTCGCGGACCATCGCGTCCGCCTGCTCAGCAACGAGCCCGAGCTTGTCTTGAAGGCGCTGTTCGAGCGCGGGGTGGCGGTCCGCGACCTCGAGGTGACCGGCGCCGACCTCGAGGAGGCGTTCCTCAGCCTGACGACCCGCCCATGAGGTACCCGGCGGCCGCACTAATGCTACGGATGCTCCTGATGCAAACCCGGAGCGAGCTTCTGATGCGCTGGCGGGTGCCCGCGTTCAGCGTCACCAACCTGGCGCTGCCGATCGTCTTCTTCACCTTCTTCGGCTTGCCGGTCGCGCACGTCAGGCGCGCCGACGGCGTGAGCATCGGCGCGTACCTCCTGGCCTCGTTCGGCGCCTATGCGGTCGGCAACGTCATGATCTACGGATTCGGGATCGGCGTCGCCAACGAGCGCGCCATGAAGATCGACCGCCTGATGCGAGCGAGCCCGCTGCCGCCGCTCGTGTTCATGCTGGCCAAGGTCGTGACCGCGCTCGTGTTCGCGCTCCTGGCGCTTCTCTTGTTGGTCGGTTACGGGGCCGTCGTCGGGGGGATCCATCAACCGCCGGCGGTCTGGGCGATGGTCATCGCGCGGCTCCTCGCCGGCTCCATACCCTTCATCGCCCTCGGGTTCGCGATCGGTTACCTGTCGGGGCCCCATGCCGCGCCGGCCGTCGCCAACCTGATCTACTTGCCGCTCGCCTTCGCCTCCGGCTTCTTCGTGCCGGTCGGCCAGCTGCCCGGATTCGTGCAGGCGATCGCGCCCTTCCTGCCCACCTATCACTACGCGCAGCTGGCGTGGAGCGCCCTCGGCGCCGGATCGGAGACACTCGGCACGAGCCTTCTCTGGCTCGCCGGCTATACAGCGCTCTTCCTGACGCTCGCCGTCAGGGCCTACCGGCGAGAGGAGCGCGCGAAGTTCGCGTGAGGTTGGCCCGGCGCTCCTTGGCCTTGGCCGCCCAGTCGGCCTTGTGTTCGAACGGCGTCCTTCGGCGACTTGCGCTTGGCCAGCGCCTCGGTGATCTCGAACGCGAGCTGGCGCTGGTACTCGTCGGCGGCCGGCGCTGATGAGCGGCTTCATGTTCGCCGAACCACGGTGCGATCGCTCGCCTGAGGCGCACCGACCATGCCGCGGCGCCGACGCCCTCTCGCCCCAGACGTACCCGGAGTGGGCCTAGCGCCGCCTCGTCCCTGAACGCTTACCTGGGTTTGAGCTTCAGATCCTCGTAGGGGCTCGAGTAGGCGTGACTGGTGATCAGCGTCAGGCCCGACTCGGCCACGCGCGGTCCATACCCGTTGATGAACGCGAGCTCCCAGATGGGCGCGACCATCGCTTTCTCGTGGATGAGCTGCTGGATTCGGTACAGGGTCGCCGCGCGCCGCTTCGGATCCGGGTCGCTCGCCTGCTCGCCGATGAGACCTTCGATGTCGGGATAGCTTCCGTAGGTGAACGTTCCGCCCGCCGCCACGAAGGCGTCGAGCCTGGTGGCGGTGTTGCCGAAGGCGCCACTCGCGGTCTGGATGATGTTCTTCAGCTTCTTCTGGCCGTTCTGGAGAAAGAACGCCGCCCGCTCCAGGGGACGCAGCTGGGTCCGGATGCCCACCGCCTGGAGGTAGTTGACCACCGCCTCGCCGAGGTTGGCGTAGGAAGCGTCGCAGTAGTATTCCCCCGCGTCGAGGCCGTTCGGATAGCCGGCCTCGGCCAGAAGCTGTCTTGATTTCTTCGGATCGTAGGACGGGACCGGCGCCGGCCAGTAGAACTCGAAGGTGTGGGGGATCATGTTGCCGGTGATCCGCGAGAAGCCCAGGGTCTCGGCCTGGTTGATGGCCGGCCGGTCGATCGCGTAGCTCGTCGCGAGGCGCACCCGCTTGTCGGCAAACGGCGACCTGGCGTCCGTCCACTGCTCGGGGAAGACGAGCCAGAAGGTGCCGGGCGGGTAATTGGGCTTGAGGGTGAGCCCGGGCGTCCGCCTGAGCTCCTCGGCGAGCGCGCCGCGAATCGAGTAGGCGATGTCGGCCTCGCCGCGCTTGAGCATCGCCAGCCGCGTGGACTCGTCCGGGATCGACTTGAAGACCAGGCGCTTCACTCCGGGCGTCTTTCGCCAGTAGTGCTCGTTGGCCTCCACCACCAGCTCTACGCCGGGCGTGAAGGAAACGAACTTGTAGGGGCCGGCGCCGACCGGCACCTTCTTGAAGCCGTCGTCGCCGACGCGTTCGACGTATTTCTTGGGCACGATCCAGCCGGCGCCGGTAGCCATCGTGCCATAGAAGGTCATGAAGTCCGGCCACGGTTGCTTGAAGCGAACACGGACGCGGTGAGGATCGAGCACGTCCACGCTGGCGATGCGCGCCTTGAAGGTTCCAGAAGCGGCCCCACGATAGCGCTCGAGAGAAAACTTCACGTCCTCCGCGGTCAGGAGGTCGCCGTTGTGAAACATCACGCCGCGGCGCAGGACGAACTCGTAGCTGAGGCCATCCGGGGACACGGTCCACGACTCCGCCAGGCTCGGCGCCATCGCGTTCCCCGGCATCGGCTTCACGAGCGCGTCGTGCAGCGCGTAGAGGAACATGAAGGGCGTGATGACCCCGGTTGTCTCGGCGGGGTCGAACCAGGTGGGAGCGAGCGCGACGTGCACGGCCCAGGTGAGCTGACCTGCGGGCGCTTCCGAGCGCCCTTCAGGGGCGGCCGGCGCGGGCGTGGGGGCGAGCGATCCCAGGAGCAACAGCGCTACGATCAGGGTCCGTCGGGTCATGGAAGCCTCCTCTACGTCGCGAACAATTCTGGGAGCGAAGCCGAGGGACGACGAACGGAACTCGAAGCGATGCTGATTATGCGCGGATGTCCGGGGTTGTCAATGTCTCCGCCGCGGCGAGGCCCGCGAGGATCGATGTACGTGTACCCGAGGTCGAAGTGCCCCAGGTCGACCTCGTCGACCAGAAGCTCCCCGGCGATCTCGCATACAATGCACGTCTCATCGCGGGTGGCTGTAGCGCGAGCGGTAGGGCGTCGCGGGGCTGGGCCGCGCCGCGCGAGGCGCGCCGTCGAAAGGAGCGCGACATGGCCGAGTTGAGCCTGCAGCAAGCGACGACGATCGTGGAAGCAGCGCTCGGGAAGGCGCGCGAGACCAGCTGCGCACCACTGGCCGTGGCCGTCCTCGACGGCGGCGGGCACCTGAAAGCGTTCGCGCGGGAAGACGGCGCCGGCATCATTCGCCCGCAGATCGCCACGGGAAAGGCCTGGGGCGCGCTCGGGATGGGCGTCGGCTCCCGCACGCTGGCGCGCCGCGTGGCCGAGCAGCCCCAGCAGCAGGCCTTTTTCTCGGCGCTCAACGCCATGTCGCAGGGACGGGTCGTCCCGGCGGCGGGCGGCGTGCTGATCCGCGACGCCGGCGGCGTGATCGGCGCCGTCGGGATCTCCGGAGACGTGTCGGACAAGGACGAGGCGTGCGCCTTGGCCGGGATCGCGGCGGCCAGGCTCGTCGACGACACAGGGTAGCGACACGTTAGCGAAAGGAGCTTCAATGACAGCCCTGCCCCGTTGGCTCTTGATATTTGCGCTCGCGTCGGTGCTGCGCAGCGCTCCGGACGCAGCCGCCGCCGCTCCGGAAGGTCTTATGACGTGGGGGGTGCACGCCTCACTCGCTCCGGCGTGGTTCGACCCGGCGGAGACAACCGGCATCAGCACGCCCTTCATGATCATCTACGCCCTCCACGACGGGCTGGTGAAGCCCATGCCCGGCCAGGCGATGGCGCCGAGCCTGGCTGAGTCGTGGACCGTCTCCAGGGACGGGCTGACGTACGAGTTCGTGCTCCGCAAGGGCGTGAAGTTCCACAACGGCGACCCGGTGAGCGCCGAGGACGCGAAATTCTCCTTCGAACGGTACAAGGGCGTCGCCGCCTCGACCATGAAGGCGCACGTGGCTGCGGTCGAGGTGGTGGACGCCCACCGCTTGCGCTTTCGTCTCAAGAAGCCGTGGCCTGACTTCATGACCTTCTACGCCACGCCCGCGACGGGCGCCGCCTGGATCGTGCCCAAGAAATATGTCGAGCGGGTGGGGGACGACGGCTTCAAGAAGGCGCCCGTCGGCGCCGGCCCGTACCGCTTCGTCTCCTTCAATCCGGGGATCGAGCTCGTGCTCGAGGCCTACGAGGGGTACTGGCGCAAGACTCCCAGCGTGAAGCGCCTGTTGTTCAGATCCGTCCCCGACGAGTCCACGCGCCTGGCGATGCTCAAGCGCGGCGAAGCGGACATCGTGTACTCGATCCGTGGTGCCCTCGCCGAGGAGCTCAGGCGGACGCCGGGGCTCACCCTCAAGCCGACCCTCGGGACGTTCACCGAGTGGGTCGCCATGCACGATCAGTGGGATCCGAAGTCGCCGTGGGCGGATCGCCGTGTGCGCCTGGCCGCCAACCTGGCGATCGACCGGAAGGCCATCAACGAGGCGGAGTATCTCGGCTTCGGCAAAATCAGTCCGAGCATCATTCCTCAGGAGTTCGACTTCGCCTGGGTACCGCCGCCTTACCCGTACGATCCGGCTCGCGCCAGGCAACTGCTGGCGGAGGCCGGCTACCCGCGGGGCTTCGACGCCGGCGAAGTCTTCAGCGACATGGTGTACGTGCCGATCACCGAGGCCGTCGCCAACTTCCTGCAGGCGGTGGGGATCCGCGCGAAGCTTCGGGGCCTGGAGCGGGCGGGCTTCCAGAAGAGCGACCAGGAGAAGAAGCTCAAGCCCCTCGCGCGGGTCGGCAGCGCCGCCTCCGGCAACGCCGCGACCCGCATCGAGGCGTTCGTGCTCTCGACCGGGGCCCGGGCCTACGGTGGCTTCCCGGACATCGACGGCCTCTATCAGGAGCAGGCGAGCGAGCTGGATCCGAAGCGGCGCGCGGCGGTTCTGCACAGGATCCAGCAGCTCATGCACGAGCGGGTGTTGTTCGCCCCGCTCCTCGAGCCCGCGCTCCTCAACGGCTACGGGCCCCGCGTGGCGGACTCGGGCCTGGGCCTCATCGTCGGCCACCTGTACTCGGCGCCGTACGAGGACCTGAAGCTCAAGGGGAAGTGAGCCCGCCATGAGCTGACTCACTCAGCGCTAGTCCCTCCCGTCGACCTCTCACCCCCGGCTCGTCGTTCTCGAAGAGCGTTGCGATCGGTTTTCCCGGCCGGCGTCTTCGGGAGCTCGCTGAGGATTTCGACCCGCCGCGGATACTCGTGCCGGCTCAACCGCGCCTTGACGAACTCCTGGATCTCGCGCGGGAACTCCGGGTCGCTCCGCTCCGAGACGACGAAGGCTTTCGGCACGAGCCCCCGCCGCTCATCGGCGATGCCGACGACAGCCGCTTCCCGCACGTCGGGGTGCTTGAGCAGCACCTCCTCGATCTCCACCGCGCTCATCGTGAATCCAGAAGAGATGATGACGTCGTCGGAGCGCCCGCTGTGGTGGAAGTAGCCGTCCGCGTCCGTCCACCCCCGGTCCTTGACCGGAAGCCACTCCCCTTTCCGGCGCACGGCGATCTCGCCCGGCTGATTCGGGCCGAGTTGCGCGCCATCGGTGCCCACGATCGCGACCTCCCAGCCCGGCGCCGGTTTGCCGAGCGCTCCGGGGCGCACCTCGTAGCCCGAGAAGCCAGGATAGTTCACGATGACGACGCCGACCTCGGTGCTGCCGTACATCCCGCACGGGCGGAAGCCGAGCGTCCGGTCGAGCCACTCGAACGTTCCCGAGTCCATCGGCTCGCCGGTGAAGGACAGCTTCTGGAGAGAGCGTGATGCCGCCGCAGGGAGCCCGGCTTCGCGCAGCATCCGGAAGACCGTCGGCGCCGCGGCGAGGTTCGTGACCTCGAGCTCGTTCAGCGCCTCCATCACGCGCGCCGCCCGGAACCTACCGGAGTAGGCGCCGACCGCGATCCCGAGGGCGAGCGGCGCGATCGTGCCGTGCCACAGGCCGTGACCCCAGGCGGGCGAGGACGGACAGAAGTACCGGTCGCCCGGCTCGAGCCCTACGCCGTAGAGGGCGCCGATCATGAGCGTGACCACCGAGCGATGCGTATGGCGGACCGCCGCCGGTCGAGCGCGCGTCGTGCCCGAGGTGTACTGGAAGACCGCGAGGTCGGTCGCCGCCGTGCGCGGCGCGTAGCGGTCACGCTCGTCGGCGAGGCGGTCGGCCACCTCGTCGACGGACAGCACGTCGAGATCCGGGAGGATGCCGCGCCACCGCTGGGCGTCCCGCTCCACGAGGAGCAGCTTGGGTCGGCAGTCGTCGACCCGCGACGCGACGCCGTCGGGCCCGAAGAGCGTGAAGAGCGGCACAGCGATCGCGGCCCGCTTGATCGCGCCGAAAAGCGCGCCGTAGAAGGGCAGCGACGGATCGAGCATGATGGCGACCCGATCGCCGCGCTCCACGCCGCGCCGCGCGAGGAGATTCGCGAAGCGGGACGACCACGCCGCCAGCTCACGAAACCCGTGCTCCTCCACCCGGCCGTCGTCGAACTTGATGCGCAGGGCCGTTCCCCGCCCGACGTGGCGATCGACGCACTCGTGGGCCAGGTTCAGCCGGTCCCGATCGCCGTCGAAGAGCTTCCACAGCGCTTCCCAGCGGAAGGCGCGGAGCACGTCGGGATAGCTGCGGATCTCCAGCAGGCCCGACATCTCAAGATCCAGCCGATCGCTCGGGCAGGACCACCGTCGCCGACCCCGAGGCCGTCGTTTCGCGGCGCTGGTTGTCCGCCCGCAGCGCGAGGTGCACGACGCCTCCGGGCTCCGTGCCGGTCACGGTCCCCCGGCACCACGTCGTGTCGCCGATCAGGTTGTGCCGGAGCACCCGCGCGTTGAGTCGGCGCAAGAATCCCGCGTCGCCCATCCAGTTGGTGACCAGGTGCCCGAGCCAGGCGACACGCTCGGGGCCGTAATCGTAGGCGCCGGGTACCCCGACGGCCCGCGCCATCGCTTCGTCCCAGTGCACGCGCTCCGGCGGCTCGGGGACGCCGGACGCATTCGGAATGCCGAGGGCGGGATGACGCTCGAACATCTCGAAGGCAAGCCCGTGGGCCCGCACGTAGAGGCTCCCCCACCCCTGCACGAACGCGATGACGGACGTCACCGTCAGGGGCCCCTTGACGACCTCGGGAAGCGTGTCGCCGACCGACACGTCGTTCCAGTATCGCGGCGCCCGCCCTCGAGCTTCTTCCGCGCGGTAGGCTGCCGCGATCGCGTCGATCTCGCGCTCGGTGTAGCGGGGCGGCTCGACCGCCGAGTACTTGCCGCGCTCGCGGGCCGTGTCACGCTCCGTGCGGAAACACCAGGAGTCGGCCTCGCACACGATGTCGCTGGCCTGGTTCCGAAACGTCGTCCGGTAGATCTGCTGGATCGCCCGGCGCGCGAATTGGGACGGTTTCTCGACGAGATCGAGCAGCACGCTGTCGCCGACGATCGCGTCACCGATCCTTATCGGCCGCTGCCACCGGAAATCGGTTCCCCCGTACATCGCGTGGATGCCGGGCAGGCCACCCACGTAGCCAGAGACGATGCGGTCCATCGCGAACAGGATCGTGGGCGGCGCCACGCCGGCATCGAGCCAGAACGGGTTCCGGTCGCCGATCCCGGCCATCCAGTGGCGCACGGCGTCCCGCGTGGCCGTCTCGATGTACGGCTCCGGGCGCCGCACCGGGATACCGATCCGCCGCCGAAGCTCGGCGAGCGCCTCGGCGGCGATCACTGGAAAGCCTGTCTGCCTGGTCATCGATGTGCCTCGGCTGGTCTCGCCGCGGACGTGTTACCAGAATTCCCGCGTCGCCCGGCGCGCGCCCTCGGCCATGCTGGCGAGCTTCGCCCACGCGATGTCCGGATCGATGGCGGCCTGGCCGACCCAGGTGCCGAACCCGCAATCCGTCCCGGCGATGACGTTCTCGCGTCCGACCAGTCGCGCGTAGCGGCCGATACGCTCGGCCACGAGGTCCGGGTGCTCGATGAAGTTGGTGGTCGAGTCGAGGACGCCGGGGATGAGGACTTTGCCCGCGGGCAGCTTCACGCGCTCGAACAACCGCCACTCGTGCGCGTGCCTCGGATTCGAGGCCTCGAAGGAGAGACTCGCGGGACGGGCCGTGAAGACGATGTCGATGATATCGGCGAGGGCGACGTCGTAATGGTGCGGCCCCTCGTAGTTGCCCCAGCACAGATGCAGGCGTGACCGTTCCGGCGAGACGTTCGCGAGCGCGTGATTCAGTGCCTCGACGTGCAGCCGGGCCATCGTGCGGAACTCGTCGAGGCTCAGGTCGGCGAACTGGATGTGCCGCCCCATCCCGAGGTCGGGGCAGTCGACCTGCAGGTCGAAGCCGGCCCGCGCCACCGCTTCGTACTCGGGCCGCATCGCCTCCGCGATGGCGAACAGGTAGGCCTCGTGGCTCGGGTAATGATCGTTGCGGAAGAACAGCGAGATGACGCCCGGGGACGCGGCCGACATGAACACGTGCTCGGCCTTCGCCGCCTCACGCGCCGCCCGCAGATTCTCCACGTCGGTCTCGGCGGCCCGCGGGTCGCGCACGCTGATCGGCCCATCGCACGCCGGCGTCCGGCGGCGGGACCGGCCGGGGTCGCCGAAGACACGCTGGGCCATCTCCGGGAAGTCCACGAGATCCCGATACTGGAGCGGATGGCTCGCGCCTCCGAATCCGTTCAGGCGGTCCTTGACGTAGGTCGCGTAGCTCGGCTTGCTCATCTCGCCGTCGTTCACGATCGCGACACCGGCCTCCACCTGCTTGCGCACGATCTCGGCCACGGCGGCACGAATGCGCCCCCCGAGGGCGGCCGAGTCGACCGGCACGCCTTCCTCCTTCGCGAACATCATCCGGATCAAATCCGGCGGACGCGGAAGACTGCCGGTGTGGGTGGTGAGGAATCGCTCGGCGCTCCGCAGCGTCGCCATGGCGTCGCGATGCTAGCACAGGCCCACGCTCGACCGTCGAGCGCGCCCGGCCTCTGATCCGCGCGACACCTACTGAACGATGAAGTGCGCCTCGGTCGTGCGGCCGGTGCGGCCGTTGATCGGCAGGATGTCCTGGGGACAGGCGGAAAGGGCAACGACGAGGTCCATCTCGGCCCTGAACACCGCGTAGCCTCCCGGGCTGGACACGGGCTCGCCCCACGCGAGGCGCCCGTCGGCCGTCCATGGGATGTTCATGAAGAGGTTGAGCGAGGGCGGCGTCGCCCGGATCACCACACCGAGGTTCGCGAGCGCTGCGTGCAGGTTGTCCCGGCAGTTGTCGTGATAGCCCTCCACGCCCAGCAGGCCGTAGCGCCACCGGTCGCAGGGCGCCATGAGTGTGTCGTGCGCGCATCGTGAAGTGTCCTCGACCAGCGTCAGGATCGGGCGCCGCTGATTCGTGACGAACGTGTCGCCGACGGCGGCCGCGAGCTTCATGAACGAGACGCGGCTCGCCTCCATCGACATCCACTCCGTCAGGTCGAGCGCGTTGAATGCCCAGGCGTCGACCACCTGCGTCCCGTGGGTGTTGACGACCTTGATGCGCTGGCCGGCACTCACGCGCGCCGCCTTGCCCGAGCGGGCCGGAATCGTGACGAGCTCGGCGGTCATCGGCTCTCCCGTTCGGATTTCTCGCGGTAGTACGAATTGATGCCCGTGTCGGGGGGCGAGCCGCTCACCATCGTGAGCATGGTGGCGAGCTCGCTCCGGTGATGGGCGGCGTGGGTCGGAACGTGGAGGAGGAGCATACCCAGCGGCCGGCTGTACGTCCGGCCCTCCGGGGTCGTTCCGTCAAGCGGGCGCGCGAGGTCGGTCTCGACGAGGTCGTCGAGGAACCGCCGCTGCTCGGCCTCGAGCTCGTCCCACCACCGCCTGAGCTCGCCGAGCGTTCGGATGACGAGGCCATAGGTCGGGTCGCCGCGGACGACCGCCGGCGGGCGGCCCCGCCACGTCTCGAGCCAGAACCACTCCGCACCGTAGATGTGAACGAGCATCGCGCGGAGCGTGGGCTCGCTGAATTGCGTGCCGACGGGGCGCCCGGCCGCCTCCTCGCCGAGCGCCGCCGTCACCTCGAAGAGCTTGCGATTCGCCCAGTGGTGGTACGCCCAATATTCGCGGATCAGCGCGACGGACATGACTCAGCCCCCTTGGTGCACCGACAGCCGTCATCTAGTATCCTACGCGCGCGACGGATCGAGCGAGTGAGGACTGAGCGCACGCGCGGACCTGGAGGGACTCGATCATGACGAGCAAGCAGCCCGGCGGGCTCTCGGTCATCGAGCAGCTGGCCGCCTACGTGGTGACTGAGTCGTTCGAGAAGCTTCCGGAGGCGACGGTGCGCGCCGCGCGCCGGGCGATCCTCGACACGCTGGGCGTGACCCTGGCCGGCTCGGTGGAGCCGACGGCCGCGCGCGTCCGCGCGCTCATCGCGCATCGGCGCGCGCCCGACGAAGCCACGATCATCGGGACACCGCTGCGCGCGTCGGTGGAGGACGCGGCGCTGGCGAACGGAACCGCCTCGCACGCTCTGGACTACGACGACCTGAACCAGTCGCTGTCCGGGCATCCGTCCGTGCCGATCCTCTCCGCCGCGCTGGCGCTCGGCGAGCGCCAGCGTGCTTCCGGCGCGGCACTCCTCGCAGCGTTCGTCGCCGGGGTCGAGATCGAAGCGAAGCTCGGGCGCGCGCTGAACCCGGCCCACTACGAGATCGGCTGGCACGCGACGGCGACGTTTGGCGTCTTCGGCGCCGCCGCCGCGGCGGCCAAGCTCCTCGGTCTCTCAGCCGAGCGGACCGCCAACGCGCTCGCCATCGCCGCGTCCATGGCGAGCGGGATCAAGGCGAATTTCGGGACCGACTGCAAGCCGCTGCACGTCGGCCACGCCGCCCGATGCGGCATCGAGGCGGCCCTCCTCGCGGAGGCGGGCTTCACGGGGAATCCCCGGGCGCTCGAGCACGGCGACGGCTTCGGCGCCACCCACGGAGGAGGCAGCCGACCGGCATGGGAGCTGACGACGGCGGGCCTCGGCGCGCCGCACGACCTCGTGGACCCGGGCATCGGGGTCAAGCGCTTCCCGGCGTGCGCGAGTACGCACCAGGCGCTCGACGCGACGCTGGCGCTGGCGGAGGAGCACGCGATCGACCCGAAGGCGGTCGTGGCCGTCGAGTGCGGCGTCAGCTACATGGCGCCGCACCAGCTCATCTACGACCAGGCGGAGACGGGTCTGCAGGGCAAGTTCTCGATGCCCTACTGCATCGCGGTCGCGCTGCTGGACCGCACGGTGGACTCGCACAGTTCGCCGAGGCGCGCGTGCGCCGCGCCGACGCGCAGGCCCTCATGCCGAAGGTGCGGATGTTCGTCCACCCGGAGCAGACGACCCGCGAGAGTCTCCCGACACGGTTCAGCGAGGTCGCGATCAGCCTGATGGACGGCCGACGTCTCACGCGCCGTGTCCGCCACGCGAAGGGGCAACCGCAGAACCCGCTGACCGACGCGGAGCTCACGACCAAGTTCCACGACTGCGCGGCCCGCGTGCTCCCGCGCGAGCGGGCGGAATCCGTTCTCGCGGCTGTGCAGGAGCTCGAGACCGCGCCGGACGTGGGCGAGCTCGCCAAGATGTTGAGCCGCAGTGTCCGCTGACGACGGTGTCGTCTCGGCGCTCACCGTCGGAGCGTCAGACCCTCCAGGTCGAGCTCGGGCATGCGCGCGGTCATCAGATCGGCGACGATCCTCCCGGTGCCGCAGGCCATCGTCCAGCCCATGTGGCCGTGCCCGCAATTGAGGAAGAGGTTGCGGTGCCGGCCGAGTCCGAGGATCGGCGGCCCGTCGGGCGTCATCGGCCGCAGACACGCGCGGTACTGGCCCTGGTCGTAGTCGGCGGCGTCGGGGAAGAGATCGCGGGCGAGCCGGAGAATGTTGTTGAAGTCCCGCGGCGTCCAGCCCCAGTCGTAGCCGGCGAACTCCGCGGTCGACGTCAGACGTAGCCGGTCGCCGAGCCGCGACCAGCCGACCAGCCACTTCTCGTCGACGCCGGGCACCGTCGGTGCCAGGCCGCCCCGCTTCAGCGGAAACGTCGAGGAGTACCCCTTAGCTGGATAGATGGGCAGGTCGACTCCGGCCGTGCGCGCGACGATCGGCGCGCCCACGCCGAGCGCCAGCACGTAGCTGTCCGCGGTCAGCACCCCGTCGCTGGTGAGGGCGCCGTCGATCCGGTCGCCGTCCGCCCGCAGCGCGGTAACGCGCGCGCCGAGCCTCACCACGACGCCGAGCTTCTCGCGACACACCCGCGCCAGATTCTCGACGAACAGCCGTGCATCGCCGCTCGAGTCTCCGACGTCACGGATCGCGCCGGCGATCTTGTGCCGAACCGGCTCGAAGACCGGGTCGAGCTTGGCGACCTGGCGCGCGTCGAGGATCTCCTGCTTCTGGCCGCGCTCGGCGAGGAGCGCCATCTTCTTCGTCCCCGCCTCCAGCTCGGCCGGGTCGCGATAGAGATAGAGCGCGCCCTGCGCGATCGCGTGATACTCGATGCTCTCGGCCCGGGCCAGCTCGTTCATCACCGCCTGGCTGTACTGACAGAGACGCAGCTTGATCAGCGTGTTCCGTCGCGCCCGCTCGGCCGTGCACTCGCGCAGGAAGCGGAGGCCCCACGTGTAGAGCCGGAGGTCGGGCGCGAGCCGCACGCGGATGGCTGTCTCGGCGCCGCGCAGCGACTGCCAGAGCATGCGGGGGGCGCGCGGCGAGGCCCATGCGAACGAGTGGCCGGGCGCGATGATCCCCGCGTTCGCGGCCGTGGCTTCGAGACCGAGCGCGTCCTTTTCCTCGACAACCGTGACCTCGTGGCCCGCCCTGGCCAGGAAGTACGCCGTCGTCACTCCCACAACGCCGCCACCGAGGACCAGGGTCTTCACGGCGCGGTCATGCCTCGAGCAGGTAGCCGGTCCGCACCGGGTCGTCGGGATCGAAGAGGAACTGGCTGAAGCCGGTGAGGTAGGCGGTGCCGGTGATCTCCGGAAGGATCGCGCGCCGGCCCTCGACTTCGGTCTCCCCGGCGATTCGGCCCGTGAAGTCGAGCCCCAGCAGCCCGCGACTCGTGACCGTCGAGCCGACGCGCATCAGGCCACGGTGATGGAAGAGCGCCATGCGCGCGCAGGTGCCCGAGCCGCAGGGGGCGGCGTCGATCTGGCCCGGGCCCCAGACCAGCGCGTTCGGCGACACGCCGGCGACGTCCGGGAGCTCGTGAACGAGGACGTTGTCCACGCTCGCCTTGCCGAGACCTGGAACGTCGACCCGGAGCTGTGCGTTCACCGCCTCGCGGACTGCCATGCCCCGCTGGGCGATCCGCTTCGCGAGCTCCCGCCTCACGGCGACCCCGACGTGGGGCGCTTCGACGATCGCGAAGACGTTGCCGACGCCGACTGCGATGTCGACCGGCACTTCGCCCACCCCGTCGACCTCGACAACCTGCCCAACGAGCACGACGAAGGACGGCGTCCAGCGAAGCGTGACCTCGCGGACACGGTCGCCGTCCGAGCGCGCGATCGTCTCGACGACACCGGCCTCCGTGTCGATGACCACCCGGGTCTCGACGCCCTCTCTCGGCACCATCCCGGTCTCCAGGGCCACGGTCGCGGCGCCGATCGTCGCCTCACCGCACGAGACGTAGCCGCCAGCGTACATGAAGAAGAGCCCGAAATGAGCGCCGGGCGTGACCGGCTCGGTCATCACCGCGATCAGGAGGCTCCGGTGTCCTCGCGGCTCGAGGCAGAGCCCCGTTCGCAGGTCATCGTGATGCTCCCGGAACCAGCGGCGCTTCTCGCCGATCGTGC
>Ga0099827_10000545_pt1 | contig 17407 bp, 16 predicted proteins | sample CZO8metaG_FD_79339 | JGI IMG/M metagenome (GOLD analysis project Ga0099827, IMG submission 79339) | Vadose zone soil microbial communities from the Eel River Critical Zone Observatory, Northern California, USA - CZOApr15con1.8 metaG | ecosystem: Environmental > Terrestrial > Soil > Vadose zone ...
GTCCCTGTCCCTTGTTAGACGGCGTTCCGCCCCACACCGCGTCCGGCGGCGGCGCCCACCCGGCCGATGCCTCGTGCAGCGCGCGGATCAGCCGGGCCAGAGCGAAGAGCACGTCGTCGCCCGCCGTCTCCGGCGGAAGAGGGTTGCGCGGCACGTCACCGGGGACGAAGGACAGCACCTCACGTCCCTGGTCGTCGACGCCGAGCGGCAGCGGCGCGCCAGTGAACCCGGCGTCACGCAGGTGGGCCAGGTACGCCTGGATGTGGCACCGGCCGGGCATTGACCTGAGTAGGGACTACTCAGATTCGCTAGAGCTGGCCGAGAATGTCGGCGATGAGCGCTGTGATAGTCACCGGCATTTCCGGCGCAGGGAAGTCCGCGATCGGCGCCGAGCTGGCCCGCCGGGGGCTCACGGTCATCGACTCCGACGATGATCCTTGGCTCGCTCGGTTCGTCGACCGGGAGGGTGCGGTGGTGGAGGAGCCGGAAACTCCGGACCTCGCCTGGCTCGCCGAGCACTTCTGGAACTGGGATCCAGCCCGCCTTGACGAGTTGATCCGAGCCGCGGCGCCAGCCACGCTGTATGTCTGCGGCGGCGCGGACAACCAGCTGGAACTGGCCGATCGATTTACCCACGTCATCCTGCTCGAAATCGACGAGCCCACCATGCTGGCCCGGCTCGATGATCCTGACCGGTACAACGACTGGGGCCGGGTCGGCGAAACCCGCGAATACCTGCGCCGCAGGCTTCCCCGGTATCAAGCAGACCTGCGCGCGTTCGGTGCGATCCCCATCGACGCCACTCAGCCCCTGGACCAGGTGGCCGACGAGATAATCGCCCGTACCTGCTGCTAGAGCCGACGTAGGCTTCTGGGTGTGCTCTTGTGGATCAACGGGCCGTTCGGCGGCGGAAAGACGCATGCTGCCGACGAGATCCAGCGGCGACTTGCTGGCAGTGTCATCTGCGATCCGGAGCACTTGGGTTATGGCCTGCGCCGGATGACACCACCGCGGTTGCGGGGCAACTTCCAGGACGTGCGGGCATGGCGGCAGGGCACCCTTGAGGTGCTGGATCTCTTGCTGTCCAGGCACGAGGGCCACGTAATCGTGCCGATGACGATCATCGAACCCGCTTACCTAGCGGAGATCCTCGGACCACTGCGCGAGAAGGGTCGCCAGATCAGGCATTTCGCGCTGCTGGCCGACCGCGCGACCATCTTGCGTCGGGTGCGGGCACGCTCCTTGCCCTGGCGTCGCGACACCTTCGCTGAAGGCAAGATCGACGAATGCCTGGACAAGCTCGGGCACGACGAATTCGCCGAGCATGTCCGTACCGATGAGCTGACCATCTCGCAGACGGCCGACCGCATCGCCGCGATGGCTGGTCTTACCCTCCGCCCGGACTCCAGCAATTTCCTGCGCGCCCGCGCCCATCGGACCGCGGTCACAATCAAGCACGTCAGAATCGGCTAACGCCGATACTCAAGCAATCCGGGATTCGGCCTCGTCGGCGGCTTTGATCTGTGACTACTGGTGGGATTGGGCAAAAGACAATGGTGCGGAAGGGCATGTCCCGAACCGAGCAGATGAATGTGCTTATTCATCCCTCAAAAACCAGATGAATTCACATATTCATCTGGCGACAAAGGCGATCATGGATCTTGAGTTCGTGGCCACTGGTGCGACTGGGATCTGTGTGACTCAGGTGCCGTTGATGATGCCCAAGATCTGCCTTTAGCGCGGAGACGGTGGCAATAGGCAAATGATCCCCGGCGGGCCGATCAGTTCTTGCGCGCGGGCGGCTTAGCTGGAGGTGTCTCAGGGCGTCTTTATGGGTGAAGACGGGAGATGGTCCTGCAGATCGACCGATGGCGTCGCCGAGCCCGGCGTCGTGAGACAGCGGTAGCGCAGGTTCCTGACCTGCCGACGCAGGACCCAACGGTCGTGGCTGACACGCGGGTGGCATTGCGAGATGCCCTGCTGGCTCTGCCGCCAGGCAAGCGAACGGTGCTGGTGCTGCGCTATCTGGAGGACCTACCCGAGGCGCAGGTGGCCGAAATCCTTGGGTGCTCCATCGGCACGGTGCGCAGTCAGACCCACAAGGCAATCGCACAGCTCAGGTCTCAGGTCGGTGCTCCCGACACTAGGCCTGACTAGGACGGAGGTCACAGATGACCGGACCCGAGCAGTTCGAGCCTGGCGCAAGTGCCCCGCCTGGCCAGACCGCGGCCCGCTGTATCTACGTGACGGCCATCGGGATGACGGTGACGTCGGTGAAAGCCTTGACCATAGCCATCAACCGAGACAGCAACACATGGCAGTTGCGGATCCGTTTCGCGCCAGGACTGGCTGCCCGGCTAGCTGCTTTGAGTGAGAAGCTGATCCACAAGCCAGCCCCTCACAACCAACTCGCCTTCATTGTCGCCGGGCACGTGATTACCGCTCAATTGGTCGTGGCGAAGTTTACGCCCGGAAATTTGGCCATCGGTATATCGACCAGCGCCGCTGGTGAGCACATCGTGCGACAGCTGGTCGGACCGTAATGAGGTTGCGTCGAAACAGCATCTGAGCCTCTCCGATGTCGTAGCTTCCCAGGAAGGAACAACACCAGAAGGGCACCGGTGCTGCTATTACGACACCAGGGGGGCACCGGTGCTGTTGCTTCCCAGGAAGGAACAGCTCCGGAGGGGTTCCGATGTTGCCACATCCCGGTGGACGCGATCACCGACAGCGCTATGACGGCGCTTAGCCGATTGAGGCGAGTTCCTCGGCGGTGAAGGGGCGGAGGACGTCGAAGAAGTTGCCGTCTGGGTCGGTCATCACGACCCACTGCACGTCTGGGCCCTGGCCGACGTCGGCGCGGCGGGCGCCTAGTTGTTCTAGCCGGGCTACCTCGGCGGCCTGGTCTTTGGGGCGCAGGTCGAAGTGCAGGCGGTTCTTGGCGGATAGCGCTTCTGGCACGCGGAGGAACAGCAGGTCGGGCACGACGCCGTCTTCCTTGCTGCCTTCGGGCGGCTCGAGCACGATCTGGTCGTCTTGCTCGAACGTCCGGCGCCAGCCGAGCGTTGCCTGCCAGAAGTCGGCGAGTCTGGCCGGGTTGGTGGTGTCTATGCACACGCACTGGATTCGTAGGTTCATGGCGATGACTCTGGGAGTTGCGCGCAGGCGCTGTCCACTAGTTTTATCAGCGGTATGGACTACGTCATCGCGCAAGTTAATGTCGGGCGACTGGCCGCCCCGCTGGATAGCGCTCAGCTTGCGGGCTTCGTGGGCCAACTCGACCCGGTGAACGCGGTCGCCGACAACGCGCCGGGATTCTTGTGGCGGCTGCAGACCGAGGACGGAAACGCGACCGCGCTGCGCGCGTTCGAATCCGACGCCGAGGGTGCCGACGGCGGAATCCTGGTCAACATGTCGGCCTGGGAGACGGTCGAGGCGCTCGCTGCCTTTGTCTACGGTGACGCTCACCTAGCGGTGCTGCGGCGGCGCCGCGAGTGGTTCGAGCGGATGACTATGGCCTACAGCGCCTTGTGGTGGATTCCGCGCGGCGACGTGCCGGCGATCACCGACGCCGAGGACAGGGTCAGGTACCTGCGCGCGCATGGCCCTACGCGTTATGCGTTCACCCTTCGCCAGTACTTCCCGCCGCCGGATACGGACGACCCGGAGCCGGTGGACAGCCCCGAGCATTGGACCTGCCCGGCCTAGCGGTCGGCGTCAGAAGCCGGTCACGTGATAGTGGTGCAGGAGTAGCTGCAGGAAATGTGCGGACAGCTGGCAGCCGGCGAACGCGAGCGGCAGCGCCGCCCAGACTCCGATCTTCGAATACCGGACTACCGGGATCAGCGCGACGATCAGGCCGCCGGTGAGCCACCAGGTCAGATGGCTGGCGAAGTAGGCGGACTTAGCCTGGGCAACGCACGCCGGCGTGGCCGTGAACATGAAGACGCAGGCGTCATGCGCGTTGTGGATCGGCAGCAGCACGGGCGGCGTCACTGGCCAGAACTGCCAGACCAGCAATCCGAGCACGATCGCACCTAGATGCCACAAGCTGGGGCGCTCGGCGTTGATCGCGCGCACCTGTACGAACTGGATGATCGCGAACGTCAACGCCACCACGACCGGCAGCGCGAGGACAGGGATCGTGACCGCGGTCGGAGCTGTCTGGGTGACAATCCCAGCGATCAACTCGTACACGACGCCGCCGAACACGATGATCCAGGCGGTGACACCCGCCTGGAAGGGCAGCGTCAGGAACGGCGGAGGCTGCGTTTGCACGGTTGGACTGTCAGAGGCTCTCAGCGGGTCACGACCTTATCGACAAAACCGTCGGTATCCTCGGAAGCAACGTCAAGCCTAGCTGGCGCCGCTACTCCTCGCCGGAGAAGCGTTCCCAGGCCGACTGCCTGGTCATGCCCATCGCGCCGCCGATCCTGGTCCAGGTGATGCCGCGGCCGCGGGCGGTGCGGACCCAGGTGGCGAGTTCGCGTTCCACCTGGGTGCTGGTTGCCGCGATTCCTGGCAATGCCGCCAGAAGCTCGTCGTCCGACAAGCGCTCTTCCCATCTGGGCCTTTTGGGCAGAGCGGACGATTCCTCGGACTCCTGGGCGATGATCTCGACGCAGAGCGAGACGCACTCGTTGCAGATGTAGACGCCCGGGCCGGCCACCATCTTCTTGACTTCGTTCGTTGGCTTCTGGCAGAACGTGCATCGGATTGTGGGCTTGGAGTCTTGGGTCGTTGTTTCGTTCTCTGTGGCTGTCATCGCTGGTCTCCTTGGCGGCTGGTGTGTCAGGCGTTGCCTGACGCGTGGTTGTCAGGGCTGACCTTACTGCGTCAGGTGATGCCTGACAAGCTGGTGTTGGGGGTGGCAGAAACCTGGCTAGGGGTTGGTCGTGCGGGACGCGGCCTCGCCCGGCCGCCTGAACGGCTTGCCGGACGAGACCGACGCCCCGCAGATTGAGTCGTTAGGTCAGTCTGATTCCGTGGTCTAGGACGACTATTTCGTCGGTGTCTTCCAGGTCGGCCAGGTCGTGCGTGATCAGGAGGACGGAGCGGCCGGTGGTGGCGGCGAAGAGGTCGGTCAGGAAGGCGCGGCGGGCTTCGGGGTCTAGGTGGGCTGTCGGCTCATCCAAGATGAGGACTTGCGGATTCGCGAGCAGCGTCCTGGCCAGGGCTATTCGTTGTCGCTGGCCGCCGGATACCGCTGCGCCGTTCTGGCCGACTGGGGTGTCGAGCCCGGCTGGTAGTGACGCGAGCCAGGTGGCCAGGCCGACCTGGTGGCAGGCCTGGAGTAGGTCTTCATCGGTTGCGTCCAGGCGGGCCAGCTTGAGGTTCTCCGCGATGGTCGTGTCGAAAAGGTGCGGGTCCTGGGGGCAGCCGCCGATGACGGTGCGGATGTCGTCGGTTCGATAGGCGGATAGCTCATGAGGGCCGGATTCCCCCGTGATCGTTACGGAGCCGTCGGTCAGACCGTGGAAGCGGAGTAGGACGGCGGCGACTGTGGATTTTCCCGCTCCGTTGGGGCCGACCAGCGCGATTCGGCGGCCCGGGGGCAGGTCGAGGTTGAAGTGGTCAAGCGCCATTGGGGCGCCGGTGTCGTAGCGGACGCAGACGTTGCGCAGGCTGATCGTGACCGGGCCTGCGGGCAGCGGGAGCGGGTCCGCCGGATCGGACACAGGGGTGGGGGCGTCGATGATCTCGGTGATCCGGCGGGCGCTGGCCCGGGACTGGTTCAGGGCGATCGCGGCGGCCGGCAGGATCGTCACCGCCTCGAACGCGGCCATCGCGGTCAGTGTCGCTACCGCTAGCGGGACTCGGTTGATGGTGCCCGCACCGACCGCGTCGACGCCGAGCAGGAGCACGGACCAGACGGTGAGGCCGGCTACCAGGGCGGGCAGGGCCGCGCCGAGGCCAGCGGCCGAGCCAAGCCGGATCGAGCAAACCGAGAGCTCGCTTCCGGCCGCCTCGGTGCGGGCCATTGCGTAGTCGCGGGCGCCGAAGGCCTCGAGGTCGGCTGCTCCGGAGAGCAGGTCGGTGACCGCTGAGCCGAGTTGTCCTCGGGCGACTGCCGCCCTGCGGCTGACTCGCCTGCTCGTGCGGACGCAGAGGCGGGGCACGGCCGCAATGCCGACGATGAGACCGGCGGCCAGGATCAGGCCCGCCCGGTTGACTAGGGCCAGGCAGGTCAGGACTGCGCCGCAGCCGACCAGGACGGCGGCGAATAGCGGGTTCAGGCCGCGAATGAAGAGGTCCTGGGTCGAGTCGACATCTCCGACAAGGCGGGTCAGCAGGTCTCCGGAGTGGAACGCGGGCAGCCCGGCCGGAGCCACCGCTTCCAGCCGGCGCCAGATCGCCACCCTGACCTTGGCCAGCACCCGGAACGCGACATCGTGCGAGGCCAGGCGCTCGGCGTAGCGGAATCCGCCGCGCCCGATGCTGAGCGCCCGTACCGCCACGACGGCCACCGACAGGGCGGCGATATCCGGATGCTGGGACGCACGCGCCAGCAGGAACCCCGATACGGCGAGCAGCGCCACCCCGCAACCGGTCGCCAGCGCTCCGGCCAGCGCGGCCACGACCAGCCGACCGCGCAGCGGCTTGGCCAGCGAGACCAGCCGCCGCAGCGAGCTCTGGCGGCTGGCGAGGTCGGCGTCGGTCACGATCTTGCCGCCAGCCGATCGTCACCCACATCGTCGCAGTCGCTGCCGACAGTGCCGGTCAGCTCGCGGAGCTGCCTGCCCTCGACCAGCAGCACCCGCCCGGAACCTCCCGCAGGCGGCAGGTGGTGCGTCACCGTGATCACGGTTCGCCCGACCGCGAGCGCGTCGATCGCGGCCTCGACCTCGGCCGCGCTCGCCTGATCCAGATGGGCGGTCGGCTCGTCGAGCAGCAGCAGCCGCGCGTCCCGCAGGAACAGCCGGGCCAGCGCGATCTTGCGCCGCTCGCCGGCCGAAAGCCGCGGGGCGCGTTCGCCGAGTTGAGTGTCGTACCCAGCTGGCAAGCTAGCTATGAACTCGGCCGCGCCAGCCAGGCCGGCCGCGCGCTCGACGGCCTCCCTTGGCACCCCGGGCCGCCCGAGCGTGATGTTCTCGGCGACCGACCAAGGAAACAGCGCGGGTTGCTGCGGCAGCCATCCGATCTGCTCGCGCCACGCACCGGCCCGCACAGCACTCAGCTCGGTATCGCCGACCAGCACCCGCCCATTTTTCGGCTCAATAAATAGGAGAAACAAACCCAGCAGCGTGGTCTTGCCGGCTCCATTGCCGCCGACCAGGCTGATCCGATCGCCCGGCCAGATGGTCAGGTTGACGTGCTCGATTGCCGGCGTTGGGCGTTCGGGATACGCCAGCGTCACGCCGTCGAGCGTGATCGGCTCCCGCCTCAGGTCCGGCACCGCATCCGGGCTGGGCACTGCACCGGCCCTGGGCAGCGCCCCCGGGCTGGGCAACGCACCGGGGATAGGTAGCGGGGTCAGCGAACAGGACGGTTCGGAATCCAGGATCTCGAAGACCCGGGTGGCCGCCGCCGTTCCATCGGCGCTGGCGTGGAACGCGGTTGCCGCGTTGCGCACCGGCAGGAATGCCTCAGGGGTAAGCAGCAGCAAGAACAGCGCGGTCGAGTAGTCCAGGTGCCCATACAGCAGCCTGAGCCCGACCTCGACCGCGACCAGCGCGGTCGCGACCGCCGCCGCCAGTTCAAGCACCAGCGCGGACAGGAACGCCACCCGCAGGCTGGCCATCACGCTGGTCCGGTACTCATCGGTGACCCGGGCGATGATCTGCTCCTGCGCCTTCGCCCGGCCGAACACCTTGAGCGTGGTCAGGCCTTGGACGACGTCCAGGAAGTGACCGCTCAGCTTGGCCAGCAACATCCAGTTCCGCCTGGTCTGAGCTTTAGTCTGCCAGCCGATCAGCACGGCGAACACCGGAATCACCGGCAGCGTCACCGCCACGATCAGCCCCGACACCCAGTCCACCGACAGCATCGAGACGATCACCGCGCCCGGCACCACGACCGCGAGCAGCACCTGCGGCAGATATCGCGCGTAGTAGGCGTCGAGCGAGTCCAGCCCGCTGGTCGCCAGCGTCGCGATCTCACCGGACCGCTGCTGGCCGAGCCAGATCGGGCCCCGGTCCAGCGCCCGGGTGAGCAGCCGGGAACGCAACCTGTCCTTGACCGCGACCGCCGCCCGCAGCGCCGTCATCTCGCCGCCGTAGGACGCCGCCGCGCGTCCGACCACCACCAGGAGCAAACCGACCAGAGCTCCCGCCAGTGCACCGGCGCCCACCGGAAACCCGGCGGTCGCCAGCACGTGAGCCAGCAGCCCAGCCTGGGTCACGATCAGCCCGGTCAACGCGATCCCGCAGCTCACGGCCGCGACGAGATACCAACGAGCCGCTCCGGACATCGACTCGCGCACCAGACGGCGGTGCGGGCGGCCTGAACCAGGCATCGCGGCTAGCGGTCCGACCTCTGGGGCTTGGCGTCCGGGCTATCCGACTGCGGGGGGTTGCGGGGGGTCGTCCCCCCGGGCAACCACTGCGGAGCGTAGATCTCCCGCAACAGCCCGACCGGCCTGGCGGTGAACGCCCGCTCCCGCCTGATGTCCCGCGTGAACGCGACCCACCAGGTCAACAGCGCACCGATCCGGTTGCGGAACCCGGTGAGGAACGCGATGTGGATGAACAGCCAGCAGAACCAGCCGACCAGCCCGTGCAGCTTCAGCGGGCCGCCGGACACCACGGCATCGCCCCGCGCGATGTAGGCGGCCGACCCCAGATCCCGGTACTTGAACGGCTTGTCTGCCGTCCCGGCCGCGGCTACCGACCCGCCGCGCAACTCCTGCTTGATCCGTCGCCCGACATACATCCCCGACTGCATCGCTACCTCGGCGACCCCGGGCAGGTTGTCCCGGCTCATCATGTCGCCGATTACGAAGATCTCCGGATGCCCAGGCACGGTCAGGTCATCGCTGACGACGATCCGCCCGGCCCGGTCCTGCTCGGCTCCGGTCGCCTTAGCCAGCGCCGTCGCCAGTTCAGGCGCGGCGACGCCGGCGGTCCACAGCACGGTCGCCGCGTCGTAGTGCTTGGTCGCCCCGTCTGGACCCCGCACGTCAAGGCCGCTCTCGTCCACCTTGGTTACCCGGGTCCCCAGATGCATCTCGACCCCGAGCTTGGTCAGCGACGCGGCCGCTCGCCCGCACAGCTCGGGACCGAACGACGCGAGCGGTGCGTCGCCGCCGTCGAACAACAGCACCCGGGCGTCCTCCGGCCGCACGTGGCGGAACTCGTCCCGCAGCGTCTTGGTGGCGACCTCTCTGATCTGTCCGGCCAATTCGACTCCGGTTGGCCCGGCCCCGACCAGCGCGAACGTCAGCCGCCGGGCTCGCTCGGCCGGATCGGTCGCGGTCTCGGCCATCTCGAACGCCCCGAACACCCGGCGCCGGATCGTCAGCGCGTCCGAGATCGTCTTCATACCGGGCGCCCATTGCGCGAACTCGTCGTGCCCGAAATACGTCTGCTCGACCCCGGCGGCCACGATCAGGTAGTCGTAGTTCAGGTCGAACTCCTCGCCGAGCGGTCGTAGGCAGCAGACCCGGCGTTCGATCGGGTCGATGTCGATGACCTTGGCCATCTCGCACTCGACGTTGCGGTAGTTCCGCAGCACCCGTCGCAGCGGCGCGGTGATCTGCCCTTCGGACAAGATCCCGGTCGCGCACTGGTACAGCAGCGGCTGGAACAGATGGTGCTCGCTCTGGTCGACCAGCGTGACCTGGCCGGGCGCCCGGCGCAGCGTCCGGGCCGCGAACAGCCCGCCGAACCCGCCACCGACGATCACGACCCGGGCGTTGGACCCGCTCACGGCTGTGGGTCCGCCCACACGTCGCCGTTGTGCAGCAGCGCGTCGGCTTCCTTCGGGCCCCAACTGTCCTTGGCGTAGCTGTGCACCGGCACCACATCGCCGAGCACCGGATCGACGACCCGCCACGCCTGCTCGACCGTGTCCTGCCGCGCGAACAGGCCGCGGTCACCGGCGAGCGCCGCCCCGATCAGCCGGTCGTACGGCCGCATGTCACTCGTCGGCTGCTCGGCGAACGTCAGCGTCTCCGACTGTGGCAGCCAGCCCGCACCAGGTTTCTTGCCGGCCACCGTCAGGCTGACCCGCGCCGCCGGGTTGATGCGGAAGCGCAGGACGTTGACGTCAGAGCTTTCAAGCTGGATTCCGAAAACATTGTGTGGTGGCTGCTTGAACCTGATGCTGATCTCGGTGGCCGTCACAGGAAGGCACTTGCCGGCCCTGATGAGGATCGGCACGCCGGACCACCGCCAGGACTCCAGGCCGAGCCGCACGGCGATGAAGGTCTCCACAGTCGAGTTGGGGTCGACGCCCTTGACGTCGTGGTAGCCCTCGTACTGGCCGCGCACCACGGTCTCCGGGGCGAGGGCGGACAGGGCGCCGATCACCTCCGACTTCAACGATCGCCGGACGTCGATGCCCCGGTTGTCCGGCGGCTCGGCCAGCACGGACGCGAGTACCTGGAGCATGTGGTTCTGCAGTACGTCCCTGATCGCGCCGGTCTTGTCGTAGAACGCGCCTCGATCCGACACGTCGAACGCCTCGGCCATCGTGATCTGGATGCTCTGCACGTTGTTGCGATTGAGCAGCGGCTCGATCATCGAGTTGGCGAACCGGACGAACAGCATGTTCTCGACCGGGTCCAAGCCCAGCCAGTGGTCCACTCGATAGATGTCGTCCTCGGCGAAGTGCTTGTGCATGGTGTTGTTCAGCGCCTGCGCGCTGGCCAGGTCGTGGCCGAACGGCTTTTCCACCATCACCCGCGCGTTCGACGCGCACCCGGCGGCCGCGATCCCGTCGCTGATCCGCCCGAACAGCGGGGGCGGTACCTCCAGGTAAAAGAGCACCTTCTTCCTGGTGCCGAGTTCCTTCGCCAGCTGGTCATAGGTGGCGCTCGAATCCAGGTCGCCGTCGATGTAGCGGAGCAGGCCGAGCATCTTGGCCGCGGCCGGCGACTTCGGGTCGATGTTGTTATGGCTCAGCGACTGCGAAGCGTAGTCGCGGAACTGGTCGAGTCCCCAGCCGCTCCTGGCGACGCCGATCACCGGCACGTCGAGCACGCCGCGCTCGACGAGACCGACCAGGGCGGGGAAAGTCTCCAGCTTGGCTAGGTCTCCGGTCGCGCCAAAGATCACCAGTGCATCGGCTTTCTCAGACGTGCTCATGACTGTCTCTCCTTTGCTTTGCTGCCTCGAAGTCCTTGTCGCTGATCCGGCGCCTAAACACGTAGTAGGTCCAGGCGGTATAGGCGACTACGACGGGGAGCAGGACCAGCGCTACGACCGTCATCACCTTCAGCGGGTAACTCGGCGACGCACTGTTGTGAATGGTGAGGTTGAACGCGGCGTTCGTGCTCGACACCATGAGTCGCGGATACAGCTCGCTGAAGATCGACAGCACCGCCAGCGCGACCGCGATCGTGGTTGCCGCGAAACTCCAGCCATCCCGGCCATCGCCGATCAGCCAGACCACCGCGAACAGCGCGAGCACCGCGGCGATCTCGAGCGGGTTGGGCAACAGGCCCTTGCCAGCGATCGAATGCGTCCAGATCACGAAGCCAAGCAAGATCAGTGCGGCGATCGGGCTGAGGTTGCGGCCCAGTCGGGCCGCACGCTGTCTTAGATCACCCCTCGACTTGAGCGTGATGAACGTGGCACCGTGGACCGCGCACAAGACCACCAGCGTGACGCCGGTGAACAGGCCGTAGGGCTGAAGCAATGTCCAGAACGATCCGGTGTACTCGTGTCCGGCGCTGATCGGCAGGCCGTGCAGCAGGTCGCCGAGCGCGAGTCCGATCAGGAACGGCGCGAGAAGGCTGCCCGCTGTGAGCAGCCCGCTCCAGGTGTCCCTCCAGGCCGGGCGATCTCGCTTGCCCCGGTACTCGAATGAGGTACCGCGCACCATGAGCGCGCCGAGCAGCAGCACGAGCGCGAGGTAGAAGCCGGAGAACATGGTCGCGTACCAGCCGGGGAACGCGGCGAACATGGCCGCCCCGGCGACCACCAGCCAGACCTCGTTGCCGTCCCACAGCGGTCCGATCGTGTTGATCGCGGCCCGCCGCCCGGGCTCGGTCCCGCCGAGCACGCCGTGCAGCATGCCGACCCCGAAGTCGAAACCTTCGAGCACGAAGAACCCGGTCCACACCAACGCGATGATCAAGAACCAGAGCGAGACGAGAGTCATCGAGGCCGCCCCATCAATACAACATCGAGGGGACGCGCGGCTGCGCGTCCGAATCAGTACCGGCGGCGGGAGCGGTTGCAAGCTCGCGGCGGGAGTAGCGAATCATCAGCACCGCGTCGATCACCGCGAGCGCGGTGTAGAGCAGGCCGAACGCAACCAGGCTGATCACCAGGTCGGTGAAGCTGACCGATGGAGACACCCCGTGTTTGGTGAGCAAGATGCCCTGCACCACCCAGGGCTGGCGGCCGCTCTCGGTGAGCAGCCAGCCGGCCGTGTTCATCACGAACGGCAGGATCACGACCCAGGTCGCCGCGAGCAGGAACCAGCGATTCCTCGGCACTTTCTTCTTGCGCATCAGCAGCAGACCGGCCAGGCCGACCAGCAGGATCAGCCCGGCCAGATAGGCCATTACCCGCATTGACCAGTACTGGATGAACACATTCGGCACGTAGTTGCCCGGCCCGTACTTCGCCGCGTACTGCGCCTGAAGCGGACTGAGCCCGATCACCTTGCCGTTCCACGAGTTCGTGGCCAGCAGCGACAACAGGTGCGGGATCGAGAAGATCTGGATCGGGGTGTGGTCATTGTTGCCGCCGCCGATCTGGAACAGCGAGAACGAGCACGGCCGGCAGGTGCTCCACTGCGCCTCGGAGGCGGCGATCTTCATCGGCTGATACCTGGCCTCGATCACGCCCAGCTCACTGCCGACGAACATGTCGACCAGCAGCACCGGCACCAAGATTGCCAGCGAGAGCCGCAGCGTGTGGTTGAACGGGTTCGGCTGCGAGCGCTTGCGCAACTGCCAGGCCGAGACCGCCAGCATGACGACGGCCCCGGTCACGATCGAGTCGAGCACAACGTGGGTGAAGCCCCACAGGAACACCGAGTTGGTCATGACCGCCCAGATATCGGTCAGCTGCGGCTGCCCGTGCACCAGCTTGTAGCCGACCGGATGTTGCATCCACGAGTTCGCAGCCAGGATGAACGCCGCCGACAAGATCGTCCCGGCGAACACCAGCCAGATCGACAGCAGGTGCACGCGCCGCGACAGCTTGTCCCAGCCGAAGATCCACAACCCGAGGAACGTCGACTCAAGGAAAAAAGCGGCCAGCCCTTCCATGGCCAGCGGAGCCCCGAACACATTGCCGACCATCCGCGAGTAGGCCGACCAGTTCATCCCGAACTCGAATTCCTGCACGAGGCCGGTCACCACGCCAACCGCGACATTGATCACCAGCAACGTCCCGAAGAACCGAGTCAGCCGTAGAAACTCAGGCTTGTTCGTCCGGTGGAACGACGTCTGGAGCATGGCCACGAGAAACGCCAGGCCGATCGTCACGGGGACGAAGAAGAAATGGTTGATCGACGTCAGCGCGAACTGCCAGCGCGCCAGATCCAGCGTCACGCTACTAACTGTTCACTGACTGTCGTCGTCCGACACCACCCGCTTGGGATGATGTGCAGCCGCAGCTCACGGGGGAGGTTACGCCCTATGACTGATCGGTTTGACGTCATCATCATCGGCACCGGAGCTGGCGGCGGCACCCTCGCGCACACGCTCGCGCCCACCGGCAAGAAGATCCTGCTGCTCGAACGCGGCGACTTCCTGCCGCGCGAGATGGCGAACTGGGACCCCGGCGCGGTCTTCGTCGACGGCCGCTATATCTCGCACGACACCTGGCATGACTCCGGCGGCAAACCGTTCCAGCCGCAGGTGCATTACTTCGTCGGCGGTGCGACCAAGATGTATGGCGCGGCGCTGTACCGGCTGCGGCCGGCCGACTTCGGCGAGATCAAGTACTCCGACGGGGTGTCGCCGGCCTGGCCGCTGAGTTACGACGATCTCGAGCCGTACTACACCAGGGCCGAATGGCTCTACCAGGTGCACGGCGCTCACGGGGAAGACCCGACCGAGGGACCGGCGTCGAAGCAGTACCCCTGGCCGGCCGTGTCGCACGAACCCCGGGTGCAGCGAATCTCCGATGACCTGGTGGCCGCGGGATATCACCCGTTCCACGCGCCGTGCGGAATCATGCTGGACGAGGCGCACCGGCCCGCCAGCACCTGCATCAGGTGCGCGTGGTGCGACGGCTACCCGTGCCTGGTGCACGCCAAGTCCGACGCCGAGACCATCGCGATCCGGCCCCTGCTCGGCCAGCCCAACATCACGCTGCTCACCAGAGCCGAGGTGACCAAGCTGCGGACCGACTCCACGGGCCAGGTGGTGACCGAGGTGGTCGTGCGTTGCGACGGCCAGGAGGAGCGCTACGCCGCCGACATCGTGGTGCTCGCGGCCGGTGCCGCTAATAGCGCCAGGATCTTGCTGAACTCCGCCTCCGACCGGCACCCTAACGGCCTCGCCAATGGATCTGACCAGGTCGGGCGGAACTTCATGTTCCACAACAGCAAGGCGGTCGCCGCGCTCGCCAAGGAGCCGAACGACACCGTCTACCAGAAAACGCTGGCGATCAACGACTTCTATCTCTCCGACGGAGACCGGGCGCCGCTCGGCAACATCCAGATGCTCGGCAAGTCCAATGCCGAGGCGATGAAGGGCGAGGAGCCCGCGCTCACCAAGCTGGCGCCGAAGTGGAGCCTGGACCTGGCCGCCGGGCACAGCGTGGACTTCTGGCTGTGCACCGAGGACCTGCCGCTACCGGAGAACCGGGTCACAGTCGACGGCGCCGGCAAGATCCGCCTGTCCTACACCTTCACCAACGAAGCCGAGACCGCCGGTCTCTACGAAGAACTCAAGACCATCCTGAACAAGACCGGCCTGGCCGCCCACCACGTGCTGAGCAAGAACTTCTACATGGATATGGAAGTGCCGATCGCTGGCGTGGCGCACCAAGCCGGCACAATGCGTTTCGGCAAAGAAAAGTCTTTTGCTGTTTCCGACGTCAACTGCAAAGCACACGAGCTCGACAATCTCTACTTCGCCGACGCGAGCATCTTCCCGAGCATCGGCGCGGTCAACCCCGCGCTCACCGTGATGGCCAACGCCATCCGGGTCGGCGATCACCTGGCTACCAGACTCCGTTAACCGCTCACTGAAAGGACTTATCTCTTGGACCGCTATCCGAACATCGCTGATCATGGCCTGATCGGGGACCTGCAGACCGCCGCGCTGGTGACTGACACCGGCAACATCGACTGGTTCTGCTGTCCGCGCTTCGACTCGCCGAGCATCTTCGCGTCGCTACTCGACGCCGACAAGGGCGGTCATTTCCAGATCGCGCCGGAGAATACCGACTACGTGACCAAGCAGCTGTACTTCCCGGACAGCGCGATCCTGGTGACCAGGTTCATGACGCCGGACGGGGTCGGCGAATTGCTCGACTTCATGCCGCCGCTGACCGGCAAGGCGACCGACCGGCACCGGCTGGTACGGATCGTGCGGGTGCCGCGCGGGACCATGCGGTTCGCGATGGACCTGCAGCCGAGGTTCGACTACGCGCGGGCCAAGCACAAGACCGAACTGTCCGAGCACGGCGCGGTCATGCGGTCCGATGACATGCGGCTGACCGTGCACGTAGCTGCCGGAGGCTCCGGCAGTAAGAAGAACGGCAGCGCGGTGCAGCGTAACGGCAACGGGGTCCGGGCCTCCTGGACTCTGCGTGAGGGCGAGTCCGCCGGGGTCATGATCGAGTCGATGGGTGGCGAGCCCCGGCGGCTGACCACCTCGGAGCTGCACCGGATGCTCGATGAGACCTCGGCCTTCTGGCGCGACTGGGTGCAGCGCAGCACGTACAAGGGCCGGTGGCGCGAGATGGTGTCCCGCTCGGCGATCACACTGAAGCTGCTCACCTACGCTCCGACCGGGGCGCCGATCGCGGCCGCCACCGCTGGCCTGCCGGAGGATCCGGGCGGCGAGCGCAACTGGGACTACCGGTTCACCTGGATCAGGGACGGCTCGTTCTCAATCTACGCGCTGCTCGGTCTCGGCTACACCGAAGAGGCGGCGGCGTTTGGCGGCTGGCTCAGGGACCGGGTCTCCGAGCAGGCTGGCAACAAGTCGGGGCCGCTGAAGATCATGTACCGGGTGGACGGGTCATCGGACCTGACCGAGACGAACCTGAAGCACCTCGAGGGCTGGCGCGGCGCCAAGCCGGTTCGGATCGGCAACGGCGCCGCCGACCAGCTCCAGCTCGATGTCTACGGGGAGGCGCTGGACGCTCTGTTCCTCGCTGACCAGAACGGCTTTGAGATCGCGCATCAAGGCTGGCTCGCCGTGGCCGACATAACCGACTGGGTGGCCGAGCACTGGGACCAGCCCGACGAAGGCATCTGGGAGACCAGGGGCGGCCGCAAGGAGTTCACCTACGGCCGGATGCAGTGCTGGATCGCGCTGGACCGCGCGATCAGGATCGCCGAGCGGCACGGGCGGCCGGCCAATGTCGGCGAGTGGGTGATCGAGCGGGACCGGATCTACAACCAGATCATGGCCCGGGGCTGGAACCCGAAGCTCAAGGCTTTCACCCAGCACTACGACAGCGACGTGCTGGACTCCTCGCTGCTGATGATGCCGCTGCAGGGGTTCGTGGCGCCGCGAGACCCGATGTGGCTGTCCACGCTGCGGACGATGGACGAGACGCTGGTCTCGGACAGCCTGGTGTACCGGTACAACCCGTCGATGACGCCTGATGGCCTGCGTGGCAGTGAGGGCACGTTCTCGCTGTGCACGTTCTGGTACGTGGACGCGCTGGCCCGGGCCGGACGGCTCGAGGAGGCGCAGCTGATCTTCGAGAAGATGCACAGCTACGCCAACCACCTCGGGCTGTACTCAGAAGAGATCGGCCAGACCGGCGAACAGCTTGGCAACTTCCCGCAGGCGTTCAGCCACCTGGCGCTGATCGGTGCCGCGATCAACCTGGACTACCAGCTCGATCACGGGGCCGGCTTGCTGGAGCCGGTCGTCGCGGCGGCGCGGTTATCGGCGTCCTCCGCGCTGACAGTGGCGAGCCGGCTTATCGCCTGAATAATCGATCTCGATGATCGTGATCGTGGCCGGGGTGTCCGGCAGCGGCAAGACGACCGTGGGCGAATTGCTCGCGTCCCGTCTTAGCTGGCCATTTATCGACGGCGATTCGCTTCACCCGAAATCGAACGTCGCAAAGATGGCCAGCGGCATTCCGCTGACCGA
>Ga0099827_10000547_pt1 | contig 17395 bp, 9 predicted proteins | sample CZO8metaG_FD_79339 | JGI IMG/M metagenome (GOLD analysis project Ga0099827, IMG submission 79339) | Vadose zone soil microbial communities from the Eel River Critical Zone Observatory, Northern California, USA - CZOApr15con1.8 metaG | ecosystem: Environmental > Terrestrial > Soil > Vadose zone ...
AGCCCGAGGCGCGGCCGTCCGTGACGACGCGCCCGACGCCCGCGCGTTCGCGGCGGCGAGCTCCTTCTGAATGGCTGCCATACGGGCGTTCCGCACGCGGCTTTCGGCGCTGTCCTCGCGATTGCGCGCGCTGATGTCGACGACTTTCGCCGTCGCGCGCGCATCGGCGCCGCGCACCACCAGCGCTTTGACCGCCTCGGTCCGGCCCGCTCCTGCTGCGAACATCAGGGGCGTCTGTCCCCATTGCGGCTCCTTCGCATCGATATCGGCGCCGTGATCCAGGAGGAGCGCGATCGTCTCGGCGCTGCCCGACGCTGCGGCGAAATGCAGAGGCGCAGCACCCGTGGTGGTCGTCGCGCGGACGTCGGCTTTCGCATCGACGAGCCGTCGAACGACGAGATGGTGACCGCCCTTGGCGGCGATGTGAAGCGGCGTATGCCGTCCGATGCGCGTGACCGCATCTGGAATGGCGCCGGCCGCGAGCAGCAGCCCGGCGAGCTCCTGATTGCCCTGTTCCGCGGCCCAGTGGAGCGCGTCCATCCCGTCGCCCTGCGCGCCGTTCACGTCAGCGCGTTGCTGCAGCAAGGCGCGTACGGCTGCGACGTCGCCCCGCATGGCGGCGTCGGCTACTCGCGAGTCAGGCCCGCCCGCCATGGGTGCGGCCCCGCAGACGAGTGCCATCGCGCACGCGAGAGCCACGATTGGAATGCGGCGATCATTCACCATGTCGAACTCCCGGTGTCAGACACCGTGTCGAAAATACACGGTGTCTGACACCTGTCTACACCATCGAGAATGCACCCGTCGAATCTCCGAACTGCTCCACGTCGGTCAGCCCGATTTTGTGCATCAGGGTCAGCATCACGTTGGCCATCGGCGTTCCCGCCGGCGCCTTGAGATGCAGGTTGCCCGGAAGCCGACCGTTGGCGCCGCCGAGCGCGATGAGCGGGCACCGCTTGTGATTGTGGACGTTGCTGTTGCCCATCGGCGAGCCGTAGATGATCAGGCTCCGGTCGAGCAGCGACGCGTCTCCGTCTTCGATGGACTGGAGCTGCTGCAGGAAATACGGGAGCAGGCTCACGTGATACCGATTGATCTGGGCGAACTCGGTGATGTTGTTCGGCTTCTCGCCGTGGTGCGATGCGGGGTGAAAGCCCTTCGTGATACCGCTCTCCGGGAAGACGCGGCTCGAGGCATCGCGGCCCATCTTGAATGAGAACACGCGGGTGACGTCGGCCTGGAACGCGAGCGCCTGCAGGTCGAACATCAGCTTCACGTGCTCGTCGAACGAGTCCGGCACGCCCGTCGGCGCGCTGGGCAGCTCTCGAACGTCGCCCGTCATGTTGCGCGCTTCGATCCTCTGGATGCGTCGCTCGATCTCGCGCACGTCGTCGAGGTACCGCTCCATTCGGCGGCGGTCGCTGGCATCCAGCCGCCGGCTGAGGTCCGCCACCTGCCCGGTGACATAGTCGAGCACGCTGCTGGTCGCTCGCCGGCGCGACGCGCGCTCCTTCGTCGACCCGCCCGCGCCGAACAGCTGATCGAACGCCATCCGCGGATCCCGGATCATCGGAAGCGGCTCGGTCGTCGACGCCCAGCTGATCAGGTCCGTATACACACACGAGTAGCCGTACGCGCATCCTCCGGCCTGATCGACGTTCTCGATGCAGAGCTGCATCGACGGAATCGGCGTGTCCTGGCCGAACCGGTTGGCGTAAATCTGATCCAGCGAGATCCCGGCACGCACATCCGAGCTCTCGGTCTGCTTCGGATGCGACTGGGTGAGGAACACCGCGCTCGATCGGAAGTGGTCGCCGCCGATTTCCGGCTGCGTGATCGCTTCGGCCGGCCGCACGTCGGTGTCGCTGACGATCGTCAGGTACTTCAGGAACGGCTCGAGCGGGCTGAGGGCGCCGGGCGCGAGGTCGAAATCCCGCCCGGCCGCGGCGGGCGACCAGAGATGCTGGGAGGCGCCCCATTCGGCGCTGCCGGCCGCCCCGTGCACCATCTCGATGCAGACGAGCCTCGTTCGATCGAGCGAGGCGGCACTCGCCGTCCTCGACCAGGGTCCGCGCGCTGGCACCATGGCGTCGAGAAACGGCAGGGCCACGGTGGCGCCGATCCCGCGCAGGACCGTCCGGCGGTGAACGTGCTTTCCGGATATGAACGGCATCGTCATGTCTCCTGCCGGCACCCCTAAAAGGGGTGCCCTACCTGTTCAACTGCTTACCTCTGCTCCACCGTCGACACCGGCGCGTCTGCAGCCTTCATGCGGAAAGCCGGGCTCTTGACGATCCCGAGCACGAACGCGGACAACCGGTAATCGGCGGCCTCCGCCTTGCGTACGATGGCGCGAACCAGCGGCATGTCGGCGTGATCGAGCCGTCGCCCCAGCGCGTAGGTCGTGAGATTCTCGGTGAACGTCCGGATGAGCGACGTCGACCGCTTCAGAAGCGCCCGCCGCAAATCATCCGGGCCGTTGAGCGGCGTCCCGTCGTAGAGCGCGCTGGCCGCGTCGACCGGCATCCCGTTGTCCTTGATCCGCCACGCGCCCGTGACGTCGAAGTTCTCGAGCGCCAGGCCAATCGGATCGATCATGCGGTGGCACGACGCGCACGCAGGGTTCGCGCGGTGCTGCTCCATCCGCTCGCGCACGGTACGCAGGCGGCCGTCTTCCGCTTCGGCCGTCGCCTCGAGGTCGGGCACGTTCGGGGGCGGGGGTGGCGGCGGTGTACCGAGCAGCACTTCCATCACCCACTTGCCTCGAAGCACCGGCGAGGTCCGATCGGCATGCGACGTTTGCGTCAGGATGCTGCCGTGCCCCAGCAGGCCGCGCCGCCGCGCGTCCGGATACTGCACTCTGCGGAACTCGCTGCCCACGACGTTCGGTATCCGGTAGTGCGTGGCGAGCCGCTCGTCGACGAATGTATAGTCCGCCGAGAACAGATCCAGTACCGGGCGGTCCTGGCGGACGATGTATTGGAAGAAGAGCTCGGTCTCGCGGCGCATCGACGCCTTGAGCTGCTCGTCGAAGTCTGGATACGTCCGCACGTCCGGGCTGATCTTGTCGAGGTCCTGCAATCGCAGCCACTGCGCCGCGAAGCGCGACGCGAGCACGTCCGAGCGGCGATCCGCGAGCATCCGGCGGACCTGCTGTTCGAGCACCGCGGGCGTCGACAGCCGCCGCGCATTCGCCACGCGCGTCAACTCCTCGTCCGGCCCCGTGGCCCACAGGAAGAACGACAACCGTGATGCAAGGTCTACATCGTCGAGGGTATAGCCCTGGCCGGCGCGCGCGGACGCGGGCTGCTCCTCGAAGCGAAACACGAAACGAGGGCTCGCGAGGATGCCTTCGAGCGCCATGCGGATCCCGGCCTCGAACCCGCCTTCGGACGCGCCCCGCTTGTAGAGCTCCATCAACGCGTTCAGATCGCGCTCGCTCACGGCCCGCCTGAACGCCTGAGCGCCGAGGCGCGACACGATTTCGTGGGCGCAGACCATCTGCCGCGGCGCGGTGCCGGGATGGCAGCTGAAGATCTTCTCGCGGCTCGGCGTCTGCGACACGCCGGTGACAATGAAAGGGCCCGTGATGGCGAGATCGCGCAGGTGCGGCAGCGTCGTGAACCCGTACGCGTCGGCGATGCTGGTGCTGGCGAGCGACCACTCGAGCGGTGAAATCAAATCCTGCGCCGGACCCTCGAGCCGGCGGATGAACGCCGCCGAGACGCGGTGCGGCCCCGCGGTCACGGCAACCGGCTCCGTTCGCAGGTTCACGCCGTCGGGATCGGATGTGGTCATCCACCGGTCGATATCAAGCAGCGCGGCGCGCGCGCCGTCGATCGAGATCTCGATCTGTTCGGGCGCATCCGCGGTGTGCAAGGCAGCCCGTCCGTTCCCGTACAGCGCGCCCGTCGTCTCGTGATAGAAGGACACCCTGAATCGGTAATCGCCGTCGGCAGGGAACGTGTGCACCACCGACACGCCGCCACGCGTGCCATACGGCGCGCCCTCGACGTGCTCCCGCTGCGACGTCCAGCGGGTTACGGGGTACGTGGCTTCGCGCGCCGTCGCCGCCGCATCGCCCACCGCAAGGCGGCTGATCTCGGCCGCCGCCGTCAGGTACGCCTGCATCAAGGTCGGCGACAGCAACTGCGCGTCGGCGACGTTGTCGAAGTTGGCGCTCTTCGAATCGAGCGGCAGGTACTCGCCGGCGTTCACGTCGAGCGCGAGCAGATCGTGGATCGTTCGCGCGTACTCGGCGCGGTTCAACCGCTGGAAGGTTCGCCGGCCCGGCGTGGATACCGCCGCGGCGTGCGCGTCGGCTTGCGCCTCGAGCGCCTCCGCCAGTCCGTCGAGCTGGGCGTCCTCGGGCCGCCGGCTCCCCGGCGGCGGCATCTGACCCGCGCGCAGCTTGCGAATCATCTTTTCGGTGGTGTCGCTCTGCTCACCGGCGGTAGCGAGGTCGAAGGATTGCAGGGAGAGAGTGCCGCTGCGCGTGCGGTCGTTGTGGCACGTCACGCAGGTCCTGGTGATCACGCCCTGCGCCGCTTCAGTCGTCGCGGAGCTCTGCGGGGCCTGGCGCGCGCCTGGCTCGTCGGACGCCACGACGCCGCTCGCGCACAGCGCGAGCAGGCCACATACTGCCGACGGCCATCTCAGCATACTCGTCCCAGGGGACTCCTCTCCGGATAGCAACTGTATGATGCGGCACCAACGTGGTCAACACTGATTCGCATATCATTCGGTCCAGTGACCGACACCTTCGCCATGACTGGCAAGCGGGTCAACAGCCCGGGCCAGGTCCTGTTTGCAAGCCTGATCGGCACCACCATCGAGTTCTTCGACTTCTACATTTACGCGACCGCGGCGGTGCTCGTTTTTCCCAGGTTGTTCTTTCCGCCCTCTGATCCGGCTTCCGCTACGCTCGCATCGCTTGCCACCTTTGCGATTGCGTTCCTGGCGAGGCCGATCGGGTCTGCGCTATTCGGCCACTTCGGCGACCGCATCGGCCGCAAGACGACGCTGGTCGCAGCGCTCCTGACTATGGGCCTGTCCACCGTCACGATCGGCCTTCTGCCGACCTACAGCACGATCGGCATCGCGGCGCCGCTGCTTCTTGCCCTCTGCCGCTTCGGCCAGGGCCTCGGTCTGGGAGGCGAGTGGGGTGGCGCGGTACTCCTGGCGATCGAGAACGCGCCTCCCGGGAAGCGTGCGTGGTACGGCATGTTCCCCCAGCTCGGTGCGCCAATCGGATTCCTGTTCTCCGGCGGCATCTTCCTGGTGCTCTCCACGTGGCTCAGCAACGAGCAGTTCTTCGCGTTTGGCTGGCGGCTTCCGTTTCTCGCAAGCGCCGTGCTGGTGATCCTCGGCCTGTACGTACGGCTGACGATCAGCGAGACGCCGGTCTTTCGCAATGCCCTCGAGCGCCGCGAACGCGTGAAGGTGCCGATGCTGGTCGTTTTCCGCGACCACACGGCCACGCTCTTTCTCGGCGTCCTGGTCGCGCTCTCGGCGTTCGTCATCTTTTACCTGATGACCGTGTTCGCGCTCTCGTGGGGGACCAGCGCGCTCGGCTACAGCCGCGAGAAGTTTCTGGTCATGCAGCTGTTCGCGATCCTGTTTTTCGCGCTGTTCATCCCGATCGCCGCCCGTCTCGCGGAAAACGGCCGGCGCCGGATGCTGATTTGGGTCAACATCGCGATCGCGGTGTTTGGCCTGGCGCTGGCGCCGCTGTTCACCGCCGGCACGACCGGCGCGGTGCTGATGATGGTGATCGGCATGTCGCTGGTCGGCCTGGTGTACGGACCGCTCGGGACCGTGCTGTCCGAGCTCTTTCCAACGTCGGTGCGGTACTCGGGCAGCTCGCTGACGTTCAACCTGGCCGGCATCTTCGGCGCCTCGCTCGCGCCATACGCCGCGACGTACCTCGCGAAAACCTACGGGCTGCAGTATGTCGGCTACTATTTGTCTGCCGGGGCGCTCCTGTCGGTCGTTGGACTGCTGGCCACGCGCGAAACCAAGGACGACGTCCTGTAGACAGCTTCTAAAACGTGTTCTCCACTTCCTCGCGGGGCCGCCTGACCGATCGCGACCTTGGTCGCTTTCCAGGGAACACGCTTTTTCATCGCCTGGCGCGCGCTGTCTGCCACGCGGGATGTTTGCCGCGCAAAGAGTTGTTCGAGGCGTGGGAGATGGCGCGGCGCGTCCGCCGGCTCTTTCGCGGCGGCCGCATCGTCGACTTCGGTGGCGGACACGGCCTGCTCGCCCAGGTCATGCTGCTGCTCGACGATTCCTCGCCTACAGCCGTCGTGGTCGACAAGACGCTGCCGCCGTCGAGCGCAAAACTGCACGAGGTCCTGGTTCAGGCCTGGCCGAGGCTGTCAGGACGCATAGGCTTTGTCTGCGGCTCGCTCGAGGACGTCGAAATTGTGCCCACCGACGTCGTCGTCTCGAGCCATGCGTGCGGGGCCCTCACCGATCGGGTGCTCAATCGTGCGGCGGCCGCGCGGGCGCGCGTCGCCGTGCTGCCGTGCTGTCACGACCTCGGCAGCTGCGACGCCGGCGAGCTGACCGGCTGGGTTGACGGCGCCGTTGCGATCGACATCGTGCGGGCGATGCGACTCGGGCAGCAGGGCTATCGCATCTGGACGCAGTCGATTCCTGCCGAGATCACCCTGAAAAACCGTCTCCTGCTTGGGGCGCCGGTGAGCTCTGAGCGTTTGCGTTCGGATACCGCTGAGGTCGGGCTGCGTCGTAGTGTCCGCCTTTGAGCGAACCCTGGTCATCGTAATGTCCGCCTTTGAGCGGCCCCTGCTCGCTGCCCATGCCTGGTGAACGCTTGCAAATCGGTACGATTTCGTCGAGCTCGATTCTCGGACGCGTGACATGATCACAGGGTGCTCGAGCATGCCCAGCTCGAGCGCAATCAAAACCGATCGACAGTTGCTGCCCTTCCTTGTCTGCCTCCGGCTGATCGCCTCCGGGCCTGACCTGTCCGCTCTCGAGGCCGCGCTCGATCGGATCGTCCGCGCCGCGCGCGCCGAGGTCGGCGTCTCGTTGATTCACGTCGAGTCGGGCGCGCGGTTCGCGATTCACGGGGACCAGCTCTTTCCAATGGCGAGCGTCTACAAGCTGCCGATTGCGCTGGAGCTGCTGGCGCAGATCTCGGAAGGCCGGCTCTCGCTCGATCGACAGGTGGCCATCGGGCCGAGCGACATTCGCGCCTGCTGCACGCTGTCGCGGCGGCATCCAAACGGCGGCGTCTCGCTGAGCGCCGCCGAGCTGCTGGAGCTCATGATGATCGACAGCGACAATACGGCGGCCGACGCCGTGCTGAAGCTCGTCGGCGGCCCGGCCGTCGTTCAGGCGCGGCTTCGCGCACTCGGTTTCGATGCCATCAACATCAACCGTTATGAGGGCGAAATCAACTTCGAGATGACGGGCGTGCTGAGCCCGCCTCCGCAGGAGCAGTGGACGCTGGAGCTGCAGCGTCGACTGATCGACGAAGTGCCGCGCGCGGCGCTTCTCGCGGCACGTGCGCGCTACACCACCGATGCGCGTGACACGGCGACGCCCGACGACATGGCGCGGTTTCTGGCGCGGCTGCAGCTGTACGACCTGCTGCCGCGCGCATCCACCGATCTGCTGCTCGATCTGATGGCGCGCGCGAAGACGGGTCCGCGCCGGCTCAAAGCCCTTCTGCCGCCCGACGCCATCGTCGCGCACAAGACGGGCACGACCGACGTGGTGACGAACGACGTCGGGATCATCACGCTGCCCGAGGACGGCGCCGTGCGCGGGCACCTGGTCGTCGCCGCGTTCGTGATGAACGGCCGGAGATCAGCGTCGATGCAGCGGACGATCGCGCAGCTGGGAGGAGCGGCATACGAGTTTTGCACCGGCAGGCCGCTGCCGCCGCCGGAGAAGCCGAAGGCCGCGTCCAGAGGGACGCGCGGCCGCCGCGCGGGCGGTGCGCGGAAAAGGGCTCGTCCGCATCAATAACGGCCGCGACGTGACGTGATCTGTTCGTCGCCGTCGTTGCGACCCTGGCGCTCGCCGGCCTCATCGGGAGCGTCCTGCCGGCGCGGCGGGTGACGAAGATCGATCCGGCGCTTGCTCTGGCGGCCGAGTAATCTCACCCCGTTGGAAGCAGCCTCGCATCCGATCCTCATCGAGCACACCTTCCCATTTCGCGATCACGATCGTGGCGACGCTGTTGCCGACCAGGTTCGTGACCGCCAGCGCCTCGCCCATGAAGCGGTGGATGCCGAGGACCAGCGCGATGCTCGCGATCGGAATGGTGCCGATCGTGGACAGCGTGGAGGCGAGCACGACAAAGGCGGCGCCCGCCACGCCGGCCGCTCCCTTCGATGTGAGGAGCAGCACGGCGACGATGCCGATCTGCTGCGCCAGCGTCAGAGGCGTGTTCGTCGCCTGGGCGAGGAAGACCGTCGCCGTGACGAGATAGAGGCAGGTGCCATCGAGGTTGAACGAGTAGCCGGTAGGGATGACCAGTCCCACGACGGACTCCTCGCATCCCAGATCCTCGAGCTTCACCATGATGCGCGGCAGCACCGACTCGGAGGAGGAAGTGCCGAACACGACCAGCATTTCCTCTTTGATGTATTTGAGCAACGCCCAGATGCTGAAGCCGGCGAGCCGAGCGACCGGGCCGAGCACGAGAAACACGAACAGGAGACAGGTCGCGTAGAAACCAGCGACGAGCTTGCCAAGCGAGAGCAGACTGGCGATGCCGTATGCGCCGACCGTAAAGGCCATCGCGCCAAAGGCGCCGAGCGGCGCCGCCTTCATCACGATGCCGACGAGGCGGAACAGCGTCTGCGAGACGACGTCGATGATGCTGACGAGCGGCCGGCCGCGCTCGCCGACGAGAGAGAGCGCGAAGGCGAACAGTACCGAAAAGAACAGGACCTGCAGAATCTCGCCCTCGGCGAACGCGCCGACGACGGTCGCCGGAATGATGCGCATCAGGAAATCGGCGACGCTCTGCTGCGCCGCCTGAGTCGTGTAGGTCTGTATCGACGACGTGTCGATTGTCGCGGGGTCGACGTTCATGCCCGCGCCGGGGCGCCAGAGATTGACCGCGATCAGCCCGACGACGAGCGCCAGCGTCGTGATCGCTTCGAAATAGATCAGCGCCTTGACGGCGACCCTGCCGACCGTCTTCAGGTCCTTCATCCCAACGATTCCGTGCACGACCGTGCAGAAGATGATCGGCGCGATCAGCATCCGGATGACCTTGATGAAGGCGTCGCCCAGAGGCTTCATGCGCAGGGCGGTCTGCGGGTCGAGGTAGCCGAGCAGAATGCCGACGATGATCGCGCACCACACCTGGAAGTACAGGTGCCGATACAGCTTCATGGCCCGTTAATATAGGCGGCCACAACACGAAGACGCCAATTCCTCCGCATTCAGAAGCTCTTCGCATGCTGCTCGCCGCGCCTCGAACGGATACCTGATTGACGACCAGATCCAAGATCTCGCATAGCTCACCCCGAGCGACAAAGATGTCTGACGAAAGCAATTGCGTTCGGCCCGAATTCAGGTGTAGTGTCGCCCTCGACACTCGAATACTCTCCACCCCCGGGCGTCAGATCCCTCGTTCTCTCGGAACACGGAGGAGGCCCATGAGGCGGCTGCATTTCCAGATCCCGGTTTTGATTTTCGTGCTGGCATTGAGCTCTGTCGCCGGAGCGTTCGGCCAGACGGTCAGCACCACGACCGGCGCCATCAACGGCAAGATCACCGACACGAGCGGCGCCGTCATGCCAGGCGTGACGGTTTCCATCACCAGTCCGTCCATGCAGGGCACGCGGTCGGACGTGACCGGCGGCGACGGCATCTACCGATTCTCTGCCATCCCGCCTGGTGACTACACCGTCAGGTACGAGCTCGCGGGATTCGAAACGGTCATTCGCGAAGGGCTTCGCGTCGGCCTCGGATTCACCGCGACCGTCAACATCGAGCTGCGAGTCGCGCGGCTGACCGAGTCGGTCACGGTGAGCGGGCAGTCGCCCGTCGTCGACGTCGCGACCACGAAGACGTCGACCAACTTCGACGCCCAGCAACTCGCCTCGCTGCCGAACGCGCGCGATTTCTGGGCGATCCTGGCGGCGGCGCCCGCAATCCAGATGCAGCGCATCGACGTGGGCGGCAGCGCAGCCGGCACCCAGACGGGCTACTCGACCTACGACACGAAGTCCGATCAGCATCGGCCGATGGTCGAAGGAATCGTGAACACCGAAGGCACCAACGCCGCCGGTTTCTATTACGACTACGGGTCGGTCGAGGAGGTCTCGGTCACGACGGGCGCGAACACGCCGGACATGCCGTGGGCGGGCGTGATGACGCAGTTCATCGCGAAATCCGGGGGGAACTCGTATCACGGCAAGATCTACGCAGACTACGAAAAAGAGAAGATCCAGTCGCGCAACATCGACGCCGCGCAGATTGCGCTGGGCGTCAAGGGCGGCGGCGGGCTGGAGGCGACCGATCTGAACCGTCTGCACAGCTACCATGATTTCAACGGCGACGTCGGCGGGTACATGAAGAAGGACAAGCTCTGGTGGTACAGCTCGCTGCGCGATCAGGATGCCCAGAGCCTTCTGCCGAATTTCCCGGTCAAGCCGTTCGAGACGCACCTGCAGAACATCACCGGCAAGGGCACCTACGCCGTGACGCCCAACAACAAGCTGGTCGCGTTCGCGCAGTGGGGCAAGAAGGAACAGCCGAACCGGCTCGATACTCACCTGATCGGCGCGACGACCGCGATTCACAACAGCGCGGACTCGACGTGGAATCAGTCCTACTGGGCGCACACCTACAAAGTGGGATGGGACGATGTCGTCAACGACAAGATGTTCTTCGAGGTCCACGGCGGGCAGTTCCATTACCTGTGGCCCAACTATCGCTATACGACTGCGCCGGCGTACGCGGACCTGAGCACGAACGTCGTGAGCGGCGGCAACCGGGACGGATGGTTCCGTGACATCACACGCAACCAGATTCTCGGTTCGCTCAGCTATTTCAAGGACGGGTGGGGAGGCAACCACAACTTCAAATTCGGGGGCGAATTCTTCAACGAGCGGTACGACGACCTGCGCGGTCAGGGCGGCCTGGGCCACCTCCCCGGCGACGTGCTGATGGTATTGAATCGAGGGGTTCCATCGGAAGTCATTCTGTTCCAGACCCCGTCCGCGTCGCTGAACGGCCTCGCGACCAGCGGCTTGTACGCATCCGATGTGTGGCGAATCGGGTCGCGGCTGACGCTCACGGCCGGCGTCGTGTTCGACCGCTATCGATCGTACTTGCCGGCCCAGACAGGTCCGCCCGTGAGTGCGTTCAACCCGACGCAAATCACCTTCGACGCAGTCGACAACGTCATCACCTGGAATCTGACCGCGCCCCGGATTGGCATGACCTACGACCTGGCCGGCAATGGCAAGACGGTGCTCAAGGCGAACTACGCGTCCTACTGGTGGAATCCCGGAACCACCGCCATCGACTCGCTGGTCAATCCAAACTCTCCGGAATGGTTCAAACGGTACGCCTGGAACGATGCGAACCGCGACCTGCTCTTTCAGCCGGGAGAGCAGGGGCAGTTCCCCACGTCGTCGGCCGGCGGCGTGGGAAGCACCAAGCTCGATGAGAACCTGCAGGATCAGCGCACGCGTGAAGTGGCGACCTGGTTCGAGCGCGAGCTGTTCGCGAACTTCGGCGTGCACGCGGGCTTCGTGTGGCGGCGGATCGATCAGTTGTATCAGAGCGACAACCTGAATCGGCCCATCAGCGCGTTCAACGTGCCGGTCACGGTTCGCGATCCCGGATCTGACGGCACGCTCGGCGCGAGCGGTCCGGCGATTCAGGCATGGAACCTGAGTCCTGCGAACCTGACTCTGCCGGTCGTCAATTTGCTGCACAACACGCCCGGCGTGGACGACTTCTATAACATCGAGGTCAGCGGCAACCGGCGCATGAGCAATGGCTGGTCGCTCAACGCGTCGTACGCGTACCGGTGGAATCGCGACAACGACAACGCCTATTTCGGCAACAACCTGCGTGTCAGGCAGGACGTGGCCAACCCCAACGACACGATCAACAACGACAACGGGCGGTACGATTTCACTCTGTGGTCCGCGAAGATCAACGGATCGTACGATGCGCCGTGGGGACTTCGCGTGACGCCGGCGATCCGGATGCAGTCCGGTCAGCCGTACGCGCGGACCTTCCTCGTGACGATGAACTACGGAGCGCAGCGATTTCTCGCCGAACCGTTCGGCACGCGCCAGCAGGACAACATCGTCCTCGTCGATGCGCGCGTGGAGAAGCTGCTCCGTGCCAGGAGTCGGACGCTCTCGCTGTTCATCGACGGCTACAATCTGACGAATGCGAACCCGGCCGCAAACATCGTCTGGAGCTCCGGGTCGTCGTTCCTGCAGCCGACGACGATCGTTGCGCCGCGGCTCTTCCGGTTCGGTGCGAAGTTCGACTGGTAATTCGTGATTGCGCGGTCCGGGGCTGGAGGTTGCACCTCCTCCCCGCGGCCGTCGCATCTCCCTTTGGTTTTCGTGTCCCGGACGCGTAGTCGCGTAGCGCGACGGTTTCAGCCGAGCACGCGCCGATCGTCATCGGTCGGCAACCGCCCTCCGCGTCGGTCCTCCCGAATTCGCTTCGTCGTCATCGTGTTGGCGGCGGCTGCCCTGGTCGCGGGTGGCGTTATCGCGCTGCGGACGCTTCGCCGTGCCACCGGCCCGAGCCCGCCCGCGCTCGTCAGTCTCGGTCCGCTCGCGCCGGAGATCGCGGACATCGTCGGACAGGCCCGCGACAACGTCGCGCAGGACCCGCAGGACGGTGGCCGGTGGGGTCGGCTCGGCATGGTGTGCGAAGCGAACGGGTTGGTCGGCGCCGCACGGGACGCCTACGCCAACGCCGCGGCGATGCAGAGCTCGGAAGCAAAATGGCGGTACCACCTCGCCTCCGTCGAGTCGCGCCTCGGACGGGTCGACGACGCGGTGCGCGACATGCGCGGCGCGATCGATCTCAATCCCACCTACGCGCCAGCCTTCTGGCGCCTTGGCCTGTGGCTCCTCGATCAGAACCAGACCGAAGGGGCGGAGCGCGCCTTCAACCGCGCGACGGAGATCGACCCTGCCGATCGGGCGGGATGGATCGGCCTCGCGCGCGTCTATCTGCAGCGCGACGAGAACGCCCGCGCCGCGGGGCTGCTCGAGCGGTTGGTTGGCGCCGCCCCCGCGGATCGCTACGCATTGCAACTGGTCGGCACGGCTTACCGCCGTCTTGGGCGTGTGGACGAAGCCGCGTCCGCATTGGCGGTTGGCGCGAAGGGAGAGCCGCAGTGGACCGATCCGTGGACTGACGAGATGCTCGATTTGCGCCGCGGGTACGCCGCTCTGCTGAAAGACGCGACGGCCTACATCGTGGCCGGCCAGTTCCCGCGGGCAATTGGCATCCTGGAGCAGCTCGGGCGGGAGAAACCTGACGACCTCGTGCTGATGGCGCACCTCGGACAGGTCTACGTTGCCGCGGGTCAGGACGCCGACGGCGTGCCGCTTCTCGAACGCGTGATCGCGCGCGAGCCCGATCGCTTCGAGGCGCACGTCGATCTGGCCACCGGCTACATGCATCAGGGCGATCTCGCCAAGGCTCGCGCCACCGCCGAGCGCGCCGTGTCACTCAATCGTTCATATAGCCCCGCCCATGAGACGCTGGGGCTCATCTTGTGGCGCACCGGCGATCCACGCGGCGCGGCGGCCGCCTTCGACCGGTCCGTTCAGCTCGACCCTCGCAACGCGCGCGCGCTCGTATGGATGGCCATGGTGCAGACCAACCTGGGCCGGCCGGCCGACGCCCTGGAGACGTTTCAGCGCGCGGCACGGACCGATCCGACGAGTGTCGACGCGTGGATCGGGATCGCCAACGCGCAGATGAATCGGCACAATCTCGACGGCGCCGCCGTGCCCCTGCAAAACGCGCAGCACCTGCAGCCCGATCGCCCCGCGGTGAAAGCGACCGCCGACCGCCTTCGCTCACTTCAGGCCGCGGCGGCTCCCCACCGGAATCGCCCGAATCAATGAGGCGGCCCCGACGTGTCGCGATTCTTGGGCCGTTCTCGCCGCGCCGTATTGCACGGCCCTGCGAAATTGTCGCGAGTGGTGGCCAGAAACCGCGTCGTTGCTGGTACTCCGGAGCGAGAACGGCTCTTGCCTGCGTGCTCATGGCGCACGGCTGCCTCTCTGGTTGTCGCCGGAACCCGGACGCGCGAGCCGGAACCGAGACGGCAGACGCCTGGTTCGAAGAGATCGCGGCACGCGCCGGCGTCGGCTTCGTCTACAGTTCCGGGCACAAGACTCGGTACTATCTCCCGGAAATCATGGGTGGTGGCGCCGCGATGTTCGACATGAACAACGACGGCTTCCTCGACCTGTATCTCGTGCAAGGCGGCGACCTGGTCGATCAATCATCTGGCGGCGGGAACCGCCTGTACCTCAACCGCGGTGACGGCACTTTCGAAGACGTGACCGAACCGAGCGGCGCTGGCATACGCGGGTACGGAATGGGCGTGACGGCCGGCGACTTCGACAACGACGGCTTCACCGACCTGTACGTCACCAACTTCGGGCGCAATGTCCTGCTGCGAAACGACGGCCGCGGTCACTTCAAAGATGTGACGGCGAGCGCCGGCGTGGCGAGCTCCGGCTGGAGCACGAGCGCCGCGTTTGTCGATTATGACGGCGACGGTTCTCTCGATCTGTTCGTCGCGCACTATCTGAACTGGCGCTCCTCGGCCGAAGTCGAGTGCTTCGCCCTGACCGGAGTGCCCGATTACTGCAGCCCGGCGAGCTACGATCTGCCATCGGCCGCGACCTTGTACCACAATAACGGCGACGGCACGTTTACCGACGTGTCCGCGCGATCGGGATTGCTGACCGCGGTCGGCAACGGCCTCGGCGTCGTTGCGGGCGACTTCGATGGCGACGGCCGCATCGACATCTTCGTGGCGAACGACCGTACGCCAAATCACCTCTGGTTGAATCAGGGCGGCGGCCGCTTCCGCGAGGCCGCTCTCGCAATGGGGTGCGCCCTCGACCAGGACGGGACGGCGAAATCGGGGATGGGCGTCGACGCCGCCGATGTCGACGACGACGGCGACCTCGATCTCCTGGTGGTGAACCTGGACGGCGAGTCGGACTCGTTCTTCAGAAACCGGGGGCGGTTCTTCAACGACGATACGGTGTCGGTCGGGCTGCGCGCGCCGAGCCGCCCGTTCACGCGGTTCGGCATGGCGCTCCTCGATTTCGACAACGACGGCTATCTCGACCTGTACGAAGCGAATGGTCGGGTGGGCCAGCAGTCCGAGCGCTACTCGTCCGATCCATACGCGGAACCGAGCCTGCTGTTTCGGGGCGTCGCCGGACCGCGATTCGAGGAGGTGGCCCCTCGCGGCGGGACGCGCTCGCCGCTTTTCGCCACGAGCCGTGCGGCGGCCTTCGGCGACATCGATAACGACGGCGGGATCGATGTCGTGGTCGTGAACCGTGACAGCCGGCCGCATCTGCTTCACAACGTCGTCAGGCAGCGGGGCCACTGGATCATGTTCCGCGTGCTCGAGGAGCACGGCCGCGATGCGCTGGGTGCGGAGGTGACGATGACCGTCGGATCCAGGCAGCTTCGGCGTGATGTGCGCGCGGCCTACAGTTACCTCGCGAGCAACGATCCGCGGGTGCACGTCGGGCTGGGTCAGGAAACCATCGCGCGGAACGTGACCGTTCGATGGCCCGACGGCGCTCGCGAAACGTTCGGCGACATGCCCGCCGATCGCATCGCCGTACTCCGCCGCGGCGGCGGCCGCCGCTCCGAGCGCCCATAGATCGGGGATGGACCGCGAGCCTTTGGATCGGGACGCATCGAGCGCACCCTCCCATTTCGCGATCACGATTGTGGCGACGCTGTTGCCGACCAGGTTCGACCGCCATCGCCTCGCCGATGAAGCGGTGGACGCCGAGGACCAGCGCGATGCTTGCGACCGGAATGGTGCCGATCGCGGAGAGCGTGGAGGCGAGCACAATAAAGGCGGCGCCCACCACTCCGGCGGCCCCTTGAGCCGTGTAGGCCTGTATGGACGAGGTGTCGATCGTCGCGGGATCGACGTTCATGCCGGTGCCCGGGCGCCCGAGGTCGACCGCATCAGCCCTACGACAAGCGCGACGCGTTCTCGACTCGCCAGTCGCTCTCACTTGCGATGAGACTTGTTGCGGGCGTCTAGACGGCGACTGAACCCCAGTCGGCGATGGGATCGGGACGCTGCTTGGGCTCGCTCATTTCCTTCCTGGCGCGGTGTAGGTTTCGAACGTCGTTCCGAACCAGCGCTGCGGTACAACCACACGCACCTCTTGGTACGCGCCGCGGCGCCAGACGATGAACTGCATCTGCGCTTTGAAGCCCAGCCGCGCAGGGAGCCAAGACTGATCCGTGTTATGCACGCGGATGCCCTCGGCGGCAACGATCACGTCGTCGGCACGAAGGCCGGTGCCTTCGGCACGCCGTCCGTACGTCTTGAAGACGACGCCGTCCGCCGGCGGCGCCGAGAACGTCTGCAGGCTGGCCGTCTCGAGTCCCTGCGGGAACCATTTGGCCAGCAGCGGCGCGGCCTGCGCCTCGAGCATCTTGTCGTTCGTCCGACGTGCCTCGCGCAAGTAATGCGCGGCGAGCTGAGAGGAGTCCTCGTAGCGCGCCTGGATCTGCAGAAACACCTTCTCGGCCTGCTCATGGTTGCCGCGACGATCGAGCAGCCTGCCGTAGGTGGCGAGACCACCGCCGGAGTACACGTCCGCAGCGTCCGTGGCCAGCTGCATGGCTCGATCGGATTCGCCCTGGTCCTCACGGTACGACACGAGCCAGTCGACGCCTTGTGACGTGGCGACCTGGCTGCGCGCGTGGGCGACCCAGTACTCGAACGCGTCAGCCGCTTTCGTCTCCTGGCCGTCGCGCAACAACTGAATCGCCACGCGGTCACAGTGGTCCTTGTCGAGGTCGCACATGGTGGCGGCGAGTTGGAGGTGCTCCTCGACCGCGCCCGGGACGTAATCGGACACCAGCGAGACGGCTTTGATGTCGTACGCGAGGAGCGCTCCCATGGCGCTGCGCGCCTCCTTCATCGTCGGCTTCGCCGCGCCTTCCCACAGTGGCGCCCAGACCACCCATGAATCGTACGGCGCCGACTGGGACCACCGCCGCTCCTGCTCCAGACCCACCGGCCGTTCACACGCGGGCGCCTCCGCCCGCCACCCGAGTTCGAGAGCCGTGCCGGTCGGCACGTGCGGTCGCAGCCACACGTCGTCGCTGGGAAATGGCTCCG
>Ga0099827_10000548_pt1 | contig 17394 bp, 22 predicted proteins | sample CZO8metaG_FD_79339 | JGI IMG/M metagenome (GOLD analysis project Ga0099827, IMG submission 79339) | Vadose zone soil microbial communities from the Eel River Critical Zone Observatory, Northern California, USA - CZOApr15con1.8 metaG | ecosystem: Environmental > Terrestrial > Soil > Vadose zone ...
AAGCGCCGGAAGTCGCCGTGGTTCAGCGCCCGCAGGCCGTGGGGATATTCCATTGTCCGTCGGCTAGGCCGGCCGGCGGATCTTCTTCAGCACGAGGCGCGCGGGCGAGTCGGCGAAGGGCCACCGGGGAGCAGCGCGGTGAAGGGACCCGCCGTGCCTCCCGCGACGACGAGCTTCAGATTTCCCGGGGCGCGGAACTTCGGCGTGGGCCCTTCGCGCCTAGCCTCGAGGCGCTCCCACAGGCACGCTCGCGCATCGGCCTTCGACCAGCCGTCTCCCGCGACCGTCCGCGCGTGCATGGGCGAAAGCACGATCAGGATGTCGCCGAGCGCCGCGGTCCGGTGACTCGCGACGACTTCGAGGCTGCGCGCGATCGTGGCGAGGACGTCGGCCGCTTTGCGGCTCTGGCCGTCGACGACGACCTGGAGCTGCTCGCCGGGCATCGCCGCCATCGTACTATCGCCGCTGGCGAAGCCGTGCTCGACGTGGAGTGGCTCCCAAGGGCTCGCCTCCTCGTGTTCGCCGAAACAGCAGGCGTAGCGGGCGGGGTTCCCGAAGGTGGACATGCTCACCCCACCGGGTCCGACGCGGCGTTCGCGCGCCCAAAGGCCGGCGCCACCAGCGCGATCAGATCGTCTGAGCGGAAGCCGGAGGCGGCGATCACCGCCTCCACGCGCTCGCGCGTCGGCGGCACGACGGGCAAGCCGTCGGTCACGCCGCGGGCAAACAGCTGCTCGCTCGGATCATCGGCGCTCACGGCGCCGACTTTCTTTCATGGGTTCGCTTCGGCCGGCGGGACTTTCATATCGCTCGCCTCGGGCCTGAGGGCCCCACTCCCGCCCGGCCCTGCGGCTCGCACCGCGGCCCCGCGACGGCTGTCTAGGCGCGCTCGCTCAGCCCGCCAGGTTCGAGGTGCAGTGCGGGCATCGCTTCGCGTTGACCGGAATCGGCGTCGCGCACCAGGCACAGTCCTTTGTCGGCGTCGCCGCAGGGGCGGCCGGCTTCGGGAGCAGGCGGTTCACCTGGCGGACCAGCAGGAAGACGGCCAATGACACGATGAGGAAGTTGATCACCGCGTTCAGGAACAGCCCGTAGTTGAGCGTCGGGGCGCCCGCGCCCTTCGCGGCGGCGAGCGTCGGATAGGACGGCCCCGACAGGCTGATGAAGAAGTCCTTGAAGTCCACGCCCCCGAGGAGCCGCCCGACCGGCGGCATCACGACATCGTTGACGAGCGAGGTGACGATGGCGCCGAAGCTCGCGCCGATGATCACGCCGACCGCGAGGTCGACGACGTTACCGCGCATGATGAACGTCTTGAACTCGCTCAGCATGGGCCGCTCCTCCTACCCCAGGTACTGGTTGAGAAAGTCCAGCGTCCGGGTGCGCGCCAGCGTGGCGCTGGGCTCGTGATGGTTCCCCCGTTCGTCGCCGTTGAAGCCGTGACCGGCCGAATAGATGTGCATCGGCAGGTTCGGGTGCGCGGCGGACACCTTCTTCCAGTGGTCGGGCGCGATCGACTGATCGGCCTCGCCCCAGGGAAGTCCGGCTCGGCCCGGTCGAAGATCGCCGGCGCCAGCGCTACGTAGCCGTCGGCGGCGAAGCCGTCGGTGACACGCTTGATGTGGGAGTTGACGCCGAAGATCTCCTGGATGATCACGAGGGCGCCCTGGAGCTTTCCTTGCGGCGCGGCGCGGCGCGGTATCTGGCGAGCGCGTGACCGTCTTCAGTGCTGAGGGGGAGCATCTCGCCCATTGCCGTGCGCTCCTTTCGGGCTCGGGGTGCGCACACTCTACAACGGGCGGCGGGAGAGCGCGAGAGGCAGCCGCGCGGCGGGCTACGCGGCCGAGACGTGCCCGCGAGCGGGTGCGCCCTCGGCGGCGCGCCGCTTGAGGGCCGGCGCCGCCGCGGCCGCCGCTTCGGCCTCGCGGCGGGGAACGACCCGATGACGGATCTCCTCGACGACGAGCCAGAGCGGAAGGCCGAGTGCGACTGCGTATGCGATGAGGTTCTCCAGCGCCATCGTCCGTCCTCCTCGGGTCCGCGGTACCGCAGGAGGCGTGCCAGACCGGATTTCCCAGAAGTTCAAGGGCTTTTACCCACGGACGATCAGCAGGAACAGGGCGAATCGCCCGATCGGGCCGTCAGCCTGCCCGACCGATTCCCTGGTATCCTCTAGGCTCCATTGAGAGGAGACCCTATGCGAGTCCTCATCGTACTGGCGGCGGCCGCGCTGCTCACGGGCTGCGTCCTCGACCTGCGCGGAACCGAGTGGAGGAAGACCGGCGCCATGTTCCAGGAGGTGTCGGCAGTCGAGGTGGAATGCGCCCGCAAGGCGTTCGAGATCGGGCCGGGGCCAGACCTGGGCCTCGGGGGCCTCCTCGACGTTGGTCGCATCGCGGTCCTGGAGTCTCGTCAGGCTAATGCGTTCAGCGACTGCATGACGAGCGCGGGGTATCAGCGCTCGAGCTGATCAGAATGCGCGCCGCGTTCTACCAGGGGGCAAAGACGTTCACGACCGGCGAGATGGCCCCGCCCAGGCCCGGACCGGACGACGCGCTACTGCGGGTGCGCCGCGTCGGAATCTGCGGGACCGACCTCCACATCTTTCAGGGTCACCTCAACCACCGCGTGCCGAAGGGGGGCATCATCGGCCACGAGACCTTCGGCGAAATCGTCGAGGCGCCTCAGGCGAGCGGCTTCAAGGGCGGCGATCGGGTCGTCGTCCCCTCGGGATGATCGTCGCGCTCATCACCGATCAGGCATCAAGGTCAACGTCCGGCGCCGACCACCCGGCGGAGGCGCATCGCCTCGACTCGCTGGCGATGTTCTGGACCGGACGCTCCGCTGACGCCCTCCCGGGCGTCAGCGCGTTCCTCGAGAAGCGCCCGGCGCGGTTCACGCTGCGGCCGAGCGCGGATCTGCCGCCGTTCTACCCGTGGTGGCAGCCCCGCCCGTTCACCTCCTCGCGCGACTGATCGCGACCGCGTGACGCTCGCGTGGGCAGCGGCCGCCGGCGTCATCGCGGCGGCGAGCTTCGTGATGGGCCTGGCCGGATTCGGCATCGCACTCGTCGCGCTTGCCTTTCTGCCCTATCTGATGGCGCCCGCCGACGCGATCGTGCTCCTGACGATCTACGCGGCCGTCTTCTCCCTGGCGATGCTGGTTCAGCTCCGCCGCGACGTCGAGCCACGCGCGCTCCTCGACCTCCTCATCGGGACGGTCGCGGGCACGCCGCTCGGCGTGTGGGGGCTCGCCGCGCTTCCCGCGAGCGCCCTGAACCGCCTCATCGGCCTGATGCTCGTCGTGGCCTTCGTCCTCGAGGCCCGCGGCCTCTACCCGCAGAAGCTCGAGGGGCGCCGGTGGGGGCTCGGCGCCGGGGTCCTGGCCGGTGTCATCGGCGGCGCGGTCGGCTTGCCAGGCCCGCCAGTGGTTCTCTACGCGGCGACACAGGGCTGGAGCGCGCGCGTCGTCAAAGCGAACCTGCAGGCCTTCTTCGTCGTGAACCAGGGGGCGATCCTCGCCGGCTACTGGTGGGCCGGCTTGCTCACGCGCCCGGTGTGGGGTCTCACCGTGGGGTTCGCGCTGCCCGCGGTCGCCGGCGCGGTCACGGGCGCCCTTCTGTTCGAGCGCGTGAACTAGCGCCGCTTCCGTCAGCTGGTCTTCGCGCTGATCCTGCTCTCGGGGCTCGTTCTGCTCGTGCGCGGCTGATCGGCGGCGGCGGAGAGTGGGGAGGCTCGGAGGGGGCCGTCCAGCCCCCTCCGATTAGGCTATCGGGACTGCGTCGACTTCCACTGCTCGACGTTGCTCTCGATCTGCCGCGCGTGGCCTTCCAGATGGTCGGCGTAGATCTGCAGCCAGTCCTCGGCGGTGTAGCGCCCGGACTCCGTGTGGTGCCCGACGCGCGTCCACGCCTCATCGTGCAGGCCCTGGATCAGCGCCGCGGTGCTGGCGCGCACGGCCTCGACCACGGCGAGCGCGGGTTCGAGCGGCAGCTGGTGGTACCCGAAGACCGCCGCCCAGTTGTCCTGGTCGTAGCCCTGGACCGTCGGGCTCTTCTCGGCGACCACGAAGCGGATACGCGCGTAGGCGTTCGTCTCGGAGTCAGCGCAGTGGCAGACGATCTCGTGGGCCGACCATTCTTTGGGAGCCGGACGCCACTTGAGGGCCGGCGCCGGGACTTTGGCCAGCGCCGCCCGGAGCCGGGCAGGACCGTCGGCGTATTGCTGGATGAGGGCGTCGCGCTTCGCACGGTCGAGCGCCATCGTCAGTGGCCCTCGAGCTTGCGGCGTAGTACCTTCGCGAGCGCCTCGGGCGCGAAGCCGAGCTGCAGCAGCGCCTGGCCCGAGTCGAAGTACTCGCGGTACGCCGCGATCTTGCCGCGCTCGAGCTCGAAGAGGCTCATCCCCCTGAACCCGACCTTCCGGCCGGCGCTCCTCGGGACGGCGTCGGTCACGACGTAGCCGAACGTCCACTCGGCGGCCGCCCGGTCGGGCGACTCGACCACGGTGTCCATGACCCAGCTGTAGTCGCGGCCTTCCCGGAACATCCGCTCGAACATCACGCGCAGCCCGGCGTGGCCCCGGTGCTCGCCGTAAAAGTTATCGTGATAAGTGGCGCCTTCCGTGAAGCACGCGACCAGCGCGCCCACGTCCTGCCGGTTGAACGCCTTCGCGAAGTCGTGAGGGATACTCATGGCGCCTCAACTCTACTGAGAGCCGGGGACCCGTGCAAGGTGAAGTCCGTCGAACCCGGGCAACTCCACTGTATGGGAACGCCCCGGACGGAGTATCATCTCCGGTACCGTTCGGGCCCCATTTCTGGAGCGGAAAGGAACAGGGCATGAGCATCAAGCGTCACGGCGTCGGGCCGCGGCTCTCCCAGGCAGTCGTCCACGGCGACACGGTGTATCTGGCCGGCATGGTGGCGGCCGACCCGTCCGCGGACGCGAAGGGCCAGACCCAGCAGATTCTCAAGAAGATCGACGAGACGCTGGCGGCGGTCGGCAGCCACAAGTCGAAGATCCTCTCCGCCACCGTGTACGTGGCCAACATGGGGATGTACGGCGACATGAACGCCGCCTGGGACGCCTGGGTCGATCCCGCCAACACCCCGGCGCGGGCGACCGTGGAGGCCCGGCTGGCGTCGCCCAAGTACCTGGTCGAGATCATGGCCGTCGCGGCCATCTAAAGAAGGAGACCGTTATGAGAGAAGCCGTCATCGTCGCCAGCTCGCGGACGCCGCTGGCCAAGTCGTTCCGCGGCTCGTTCAATCTCACGCGCCCCGACGATTTCACCGCCCACGCCATCAAGGACGTCCTCGGCAAGGTTCCGCAGCTCGACTCGAAAGAGGTCGAGGACGTGATCATGGGCTGCGGCCAGCCGCACGGCTCGCAGGGTCACAACATCGCCCGCGTGGCGGCGATGCGCGCGGGACTGCCCGTGTCGGTCGGCGGGCTCACCCTGAACCGCTTCTGCTCCTCGGGGCTCCAGGCGATCGCGATCGCGGCGAACTACGTCATCAACGACGGCGCCGACGTCATGATCGGCGGCGGCGTCGAGTCGATCACGATGGCCAAACGCGACAGCGACCCGAACCCGTGGGTGAAGGAGCACCTCCCCGGCGTCTACATGGTCATGGGCGACACGGCCGAGGTCGTCGCCAAGCGCTACAAGATCAGCCGCGAGACCCAGGACCGTTACGCGCTCTTGAGCCAGCAGCGGACGGCGCGCGCCCAGCAGGAAGGGTTCTTCAAGGAGGAGCTGGCGCCGATGCACGTCACGCGCGGCATCCTCGACAAGCAGACGGGCGCGGTCGTCGGTCAGGAGCCGTACTACTGCGAGAAGGACGAGTGCAATCGCGCCGACACCACGCTCGAGGGGCTGCTGAAGCTGCCGCCCCACTTCGACAAGGACTCCGGCCAGGGCACCGTCACGGCCGGCAACTCCTCGCAGCTCTCCGACGGCGCCAGCGCGACGCTCGTGATGTCGATGGACCGCGCCAAGGCCCTCGGCATCCGACCCAAGCTCGTCTTCCGCGGCTTCGCGGTCGCCGGCTGCGAGCCGGACGAGATGGGCGTCGGCCCCGTGTACGCGGTGCCCAAGCTCCTCACGCGCCACGGCCTGAAGCTCGACGACATCGACGTGTGGGAGCTGAACGAGGCGTTCGCCTCGCAGGTCGTCTACTGTCGCGACCGACTCGGGATCGATCCGGAGAAGCTCAACGTCAACGGCGGCTCGATCTCGATCGGACATCCCTTCGGCATGACGGGCTCGCGCATGGTCGGTACCATCGCCAACGAGATGCTCCGCCGCAAGGCGCGCTACGGCGTGGTGACCATGTGCGTCGGCGGCGGCCAGGGCGCCGCGGGGCTCTTCGAGGCGTACAACTAGCGAAGGCGTGCTTCCAGACCCCGCGAGGGTGACACACGTCGTCACTCTCGCGGGTCATCCGCATTCCTGTCACAGTCGCGGCCTTTGCTATGATCAAAAGCAGCTCGAGTTCGCGCGCGGAGGCCCGACCTGAAAAGCGCCATTGCTCCCCTCCTGCTGGTCGCCATCATCCAGGTCGGATGCGCGACGGCCACCGGCCCAGGCCGAGCTGCCCGGAAGGCCGCCCCGGTGGACACCCTCGAGGCGCGGCGGACGCAGGCGCGCGAGTACCTCGGGCTCGGTCGGGCGGCGATTGGGCAGGGCGACATGGCAGCGGCCACGATGCAGTTGCGCGAGGCGCTCCGCCTCCAACCTGAGCTGGTCGAGGCCCGGGAAAGCCTGGGACTCGCCCTCTACAACATGGGCGATCTGGACGGGGCGATCGAAGAGCTCCGTGCGCTCCTGCGCCAGAAGCGTGATGCCGCGCCGGCCCGGCTCACCCTCGCCGCGGCGCTCATGGCCAGGCAGGACTGGTCGTCTGCGCGCGCCGAGCTCGAGGAGGTCCTCCGGCAGCAGCCCGAGCTGGCCCAGGCGTACTACAGCCTCGGCCTGGCGCGGTATGCGCTGGGCGATTTGAACGGCGCGATCGAGGCGTACCGGCAGCTCCTCGCCCGCAGGCCCGATCACCCGGATGCGCGGTACAACCTGGCTCTCGCGCTGAAGCTTGCTCATCAGGACGCCGAGGCGACGCCGGAATTCCTGGTCTCCGCGCGGGCGGGGCACGCCGCCGCACAGTACTTCCTCGGTGCGGCCTACGCGGGGGGTATCGGCGTCGATCGCGATCTCGCGCTGGCGATCATGTGGTGGTCCCGCGCGGCCGACCAAGGCGTCTACCAGGCACAACTGTCGCTCAGCGAGCTGCGGCAGACCGCGCTTGGTCAGAGCACGCGTGGGCCGGCCGAGCGTTCGGCAGTCGAACAAGCGTTTCGAGACTATCGGGCGAGGCTGTGGGACGAATTCCCGGACCTTGCTCGAAACGGCGACGATGACACGGTCGGCGCCGCGCTCTTGCGGCAGAGCCGCGTCCGCGAGGCGGTGCCCGTACTGATCCGCGAGGCTTCGTCGCTCAGCGAGCCGGCGCAAGGGCTCCTCGAGGCCCTCTACTACCATGGGGTCAAGGGACAGCTTCTCGCGCACGATGGACGGATCCTGGACTACTTCAAGACCGCAGCGGAGGAGGGCCGGCCCCGCCCACGGATCGCTCTCGCGCGGTTCTACGCTGCAGGCCTCGGCGTGCCGAAGGATGCGGCGCGCGCCATCAGCCTCCTGAGGGCCACGCCTCACGAAGACGCTCAGCGTCTTCTTCAGGAGCTGTCGGCCGCCACCGAGGCCGCTCCCGCGCCGGCCCGTCCCTAGGCCCGGACACCCGCGATGATGAAGACCGTGGCGCTGGCCGCCGCGATCGGCCTCGCAGCCACCCTGGTGGCCCTCGGTGTCCTGGCTCTGGGAGGTGCCAGGCTCACTGCGCTCGATTGGTCGGTGTACGACAGGTGGCTTCGCGCGCGAGAGTCTACGCCGGCGAACTCGGCGCTGGTCGTCGTCGTCCGCGACCCGGCGAGTGAGTCCCGGTTCGGCACCGGCGCTTGGGACCGCGTCGTTCTTGCCCGCCTCATCACTGGTCTGTCGCGTGCAGGCGCCGCCGTCATCGGCGTCGACGCCCCACTCGGACAGCCGAGCGGGCCAGCGCCCGGTGGCGCGACCAGTGATGCGCTCCTGAGTCAGGCGATCGCGCTGGCCGACAGTGTCGTGTTTCCGATCGCCCTGGAGCTCACCGATGGGCACGCGCCGCAGGACCCGGGCATCGCCCCTGCGACGAGGCCCGCGCACCGATCGTGGCCGGCGCTCTCCAAGACTTCCCCAGCATTTCCAGAAGCACGGCCGCTCACCGGATCGCTGCCCGGCCTCACCCACTACGCGAAAGGCGTCGGACACATGCTCACCCCGGCTGACCCCGACGGTGTCGTCCGAAGAGTGCCGCTCTTCGTTCGGGTTGGCGAGCGAGGCGTGCCTGCGTACGGGCTCTCGCTCGCCGCCGCCTTCCTGAATGTAGAGACGGACCAGATCCCGGTCGACCGGCGCGGGCGGATGCTGATCGGCGTCGCCGGGCCGGAGCTTTCGCGTGGCCACAAGGTAATCCCGCTCGCCGACGTCTGGAAAGCCATCGAGCAGAGGCAGGCGGAGGCGCTCCAGAGCCTGGTCGCCGACCGGATCGTCCTTCTCCTTGTCGAGCCGGGGTCCGGGAAGGAACGGGTGGCCATCCAGGCGAACCTGCTCGACACTGTCTTGACACGGTCCTGGCTGAGGGAAGCGCCGGCCGCGTGGACGGTGCTCGGCGCCTTTCTCCTGTCCGGTATGACGGCGTGGCTCTGGCTGGCGCTCCGGTGGTGGAAGGCGGCAGTGGGAGTCACGGTCCTGGCGCTCGGCTATGTCGCAAGCCTGCTCCTATCCCCGTCGCTGGCCGCGGTGTTGCTGCCTCTGGTGGCGCCGCTGGTGGCGGTGGCCGTGTCCAGCGCGAGCGCGCTGCTCTGGAACCAGCTCGCGTCGTCCTATCGCGTTCGTCATCTCGAAGGTGAAGTCGCCGCGATCCGCGAGGCGCTCGTGCGTCAGGAGTCATCGGTCGAAGGACTCGAAGAGGACCTCGAGGCCGCGCGAGCCGCGATCGCTCGATCGACCGGCGGCGAGGAGGCATTGCGCGCGCAGCTCGCGGCAGCCCGAGCCCAGGAAGAGCACACGCGCACGCAGCTCGAACGGCTGGAACGCGAGTCTCGGACGCTCGACCCGAGCCGCCAGGCCCCGCTCGGCGACGCGGAGCAGGAGCGACTGCGGCATCAGTGCGAGCGGATGGGCATCGTCACCCGGGATCGAGCCCTCCTGGCCGTTTTCCAGGATCTCGAGAAGGCCGCGCGCTCTTCCCTGCCGATCCTCGTCACCGGAGAGCCCGGGACGGGCAAGGAGCTTTTCGCGCGGGCCACCCACCGCTTGAGTCCTCGCGCCGATGGCCCCTTCGTCGCTGTCAACATGGCCGCGATTCCCGCAGAGCTGTTCGAGAGCGAGATGTTCGGTCACCTCAGGGGCAGCTTCACCGGGGCCGTCGGCGATCGGAAGGGGCTCTTCGAGCAGGCGAACCGGGGGACGATTTTCCTCGACGAGGTCGGCGAGCTGCGTCCCGATCACCAGAGCAAGCTGCTTCGCGTCCTCCAGGACAAGAGCTTTTACCGGATCGGGGCGACACGCCCGACGACCGTGGACGTGCGCGTGGTCGCCGCGAGCAACAGGGATCTCGAGCGGGGCGTCGCGGACGGCTGGTTCCGCGAGGACCTCTATTTTCGACTGAAAGGGCTCGTCCTGCGGTTGTCCCCGCTCCGCGAGCGAAGGCAGGACATTGCCCTGCTGGCCGCCTGGTTCGCCCACCAGGCCGCCGGCGAGCTCGGACGGCCCCATCTGCCGCTGTCCGAGGCCGCGCTGGCCGCGCTCGAGCGAAGCGACTGGCCGGGCAACGCACGCGAGCTTCAAAACTGCCTGCGCCAGGCCCTGGTGTTCGCCGACGGCGCCGTTGTCACGGTCGAAGACCTGCGGCTGCAGTCCCGTGAGCCCGGCCGGGACGAGTCCGGCGGCGACGCGGCGGTTCTCGCCTCCCTCCGCCAGCACGGGTTCGACATGCAGGCAACCGCACGCACGCTCGGATGGGACCGGAGCACGGTGACTCAACGGCTCAAGGGGCTCGGCTTCCGCGCGCTCGTCGAGGCGGACGGCGACCGGGCCAGGGCCGCGCTGGCGCTGGCCGGCGACCCGGCGCTCGGCCGCACGGTAGAGCTGAAACTGCGCGAGTACTCCGAGCACCTGCTGAGAGTCGTCGCGGGTTTCGATTCTCCCGGCGACGCGATCGCCGCGTGCCGGAGACGCTTCAAGAACCTGCCTGAACGCCATTTCCGCTCCCTGGAGCTCCTCGTCCGCCAGTACTTCGACCGCCGCTCTCCGACCGCGAGGGTCTGACCCGTCCCGGACCGTGAAGGGAAAAGCCTCGGCTGATGCGGGGATGCGGGGTTCCCCCGCATCCCTCTGATCGGCCGCCGGCGGGGTCTGCTCGCCAAGTCTGCGAATCCGCTCGAATCCCCCGCTCCCTGCGCCGACGCCCGGCGTGGCGTGAGCGTTGCTCTAGAAGCTCGAGCGGGCGCCGGCCGCACTGGGCGGACACGGAGCGCCCGATCAGCGAGACGCGACGACGAGCAAGCCAGAAAGGGGAAGGACAATGGCCGACACGCAGCAGCGGACGACCGAGAGCGGTGGTGTGAAGGAGCTGGTGATCCTCGTGGGGATTCTCTTGACGGTGATCGCCGGAGCAGTCGGAACGTACTGGATTCGCTCGCAAGGAGTGGAGGCGGCGCCCGGGGCGAGCGCCGTCACGGGGAAGCCCTCCGGGGAGTCGACACGCCCCCGCACCGTGGTTCCGGCTCCGCCTGCCGGGGTCTTCCACGCCGATGTCTACTTCGATTTCAAGAGCACGCGTCTGCGTGCAGACGCCGTCCGCGTGCTCCAGGACACGACGGGCCTCATGGATCTGGCAAACGCCTGGGTGGTGCTCGTCCAGGGCCATGCAGACCGTCAGGGACCAGCCGAGTACAACCGTGTCCTGGCTCAACGCCGCGCGCAGGCGGTCAAGCAGTTTCTCGTCGAGCTCGGCGTCCCCGAAACCTCGATCAAGCTGGTGACGCTCGGACAGGACGGCTTGCTCTGCGACGACCCGGGCAAGGAGTGCCAGGAGCTCAACCGCCGCGTCCATCTCGAGTTCCGCAAGCTCGCCGCCGCTGCTCCCAGCACCCTGGCAGTGGCCGGGGCCAACGCGAGCGATCGGGCACAGGCCGACGTCACGTCGGCCTCAGGCGAGCCGTGATCCAGTCGATGCGTCGGGCTCCGAGGCGCTTCGCAGGACTGATGTTCGTGAGCCTCGTCTCCGTCCTGGCGGTCACCGCCGCCAGGGCGGAGAGCCCTGGTAACGCCGGCGCGCGGCCCGGGCGCGTCACCGAAGGCACAATGTTCTGGCGGACGGGCCGGCAAGAGGCGCTCGTGCCCGCGCCCGTGCTCAAGACGGACGTTCACATGGTCGTGACCGGAATCGTCGCTCGGGCAAGCGTCCGTCAGGAGTTCATCAACCCCGGCAGCGAGTGGGCGGAGGGCATCTACGTCTTCCCCCTGCCCGAGGACGCTGCCGTCGATCATCTGCGGATGCAGATCGGCGATCGCTCGATCGAGGGCGTCATCCAGGAGCGCGCTTCGGCCAAGGCGCAGTACGAGCAGGCGAAGCACGAGGGCAAGCGCGCGAGCCTCGTCGAGGAAGAGCGGCCCAACATCTTCACGACCTCGGCCGCCAACATTCCGCCCGGCGCCGCGATCACGGTCGAGATCGAATACCAGCAGGCCATCAGATACGACGGGGGCAGTTTCGGCTGCGCTTTCCCATGGTCATCGGCCCGCGCTACATTCCCGGGACGGACCAGGTGCCGGACGCGTCGCGTCTCACTCCTCCGGTCGAGCATCCCGTGCGAGGCGTGCTCAATCCCGTCAGCCTCCGGGTCGAGCTCGACCCCGGTGCCCCCCTGGCGCGCGTCGACGCGTCCTACCACGAGATTCAGACGACGCCTCTCGCGGGCGGTCGCTATCGAATCGAGCTCACCCAGGGCAGCGTTCCCGCGGACCGGGACTTCGAGCTCGTGTGGCAGCACACCGCCGAGGCCACCCCAACCGCGACACTGTTCACGGAAAAGAATGGCGAGGAGATGTTCGCGCTCCTCATGGTGATGCCGCCGGCGCCCGCCGCGCTCGACAGGCTCCGCCTGCCGCGCGAGGTGATCTTCGTGATCGACAACTCGGGCTCGATGCACGGAGCGTCCATCGATCAGGCCAGGGCGGCGCTGAGGCTGGCCCTCGCGCGCCTTCGCCCCACGGACACCTTCAACGTCATCCGCTTCAACCACACCACCGACGCCCTCTTCCCCCAGGCCCGGGCCGCGACGTCGCAGAATCTCAACGTGGCGGACCGGTACGTCGGCGGGCTCCGGGCCGACGGAGGGACCGAGATGCTGCCGGCCCTCCAGCAGGCCCTCGACGGCCATGAGCACCCCGGCCGTTTGCGGCAGGTGATCTTCCTGACCGACGGCGCCGTCGGAAACGAAGCGCAGCTGTTCTCGGCGATCCACGAGCGACTCGGCGACAGCCGCCTGTTCACCATCGGTATCGGCTCGGCGCCCAATAGCCACTTCATGCGCGAAGCGGCCAGGCTCGGTCGCGGCACCTTCATCTACATCGGCAGCACCACCGAAGTGAAAGAAAAGATGCTCGCGCTCTTCGGTAAGCTCGAGTCCCCGGCTCTCACCGACGTCCGCCTCGAGCTCCCCGGCGGGCTTGGCGCCGACATCGTGCCCGAGCGGATTGCCGACGTCTATCTCGGCGAGCCCGTCACCGTTGCGCTGAGAGCGGCGACGCTGCCACCGCGCGTTATGCTTCGCGGCCACCTCGGTCTGGATCAGTGGGAACGCGAGTTGTCGCTCCAGCACACCGACGAAGGCGTGGGACTGTCTGTGCACTGGGCGCGCGGGAAGATCGCTTCCCTTCTCGACCAGCGCCGGTCCAGCTCATCTGACGCGATGATCCGTCGCGCGGTGGTCGAGCTCGCCCTCGCGCACCACCTCGTGAGCCCGTACACGAGCCTCGTCGCCATCGACGTGACTCCGGTCCGCCCGGGGAACGACGCCCTCCACAGTCACGCGCTCAAGACGAATCTCCCGCACGGCTGGGACTACACCGCCGTCTTCGGACTGGGCCAGGGGGCGACGGAGGGACCGGTTCACCTGGCTTTCGGGCTCATCGCGCTCCTGCTCGCCGCCGGGCTTGGCACCGCCGTCGTTCGCGCAATGAAAGCGTGACGCGTCGAACGCTCCTGATCGGTGCGGCGGCCTTATTCGCCGGAGTCGGGCTGTGGCAGCTCGGGCAGGGCGCGTGGATCTACGTCAAGGCTCGGCTCGCCCAGCGCCTGTTGCAGAGAGCCTGGGCGCGGACCCTGCGGGGCGAGCCGGAGGCGAGGCCGTGGCCGTGGGCCGACACCTGGCCCGTGGCGAGGCTGCAGGTGCCGGCGCACGGCGTCGACCTCATCGTCCTCGCCGGCGTCAGCGGCCGGACGCTGGCCTTCGGCCCCGGTCATGCGCCGGGAAGCGCCGTCCCCGGAGCTCACGGCACGGCGATCGTCGCCGGGCATCGTGACACGCACTTCCGGTTTCTGGAGTGGCTGAAGCAAGGCGACGAAATCATCGTGGAGGTTCCGGGCCTGCGGCGCTCACGACTTCGGGTGCAGGAGACGTCGGTGGTCGATTCACGCACCGCGGTGATCCGGACCGAGGACCGGTCGGCCGGGCTGGTCCTGGTGACCTGCTATCCGTTCGACGCCGTCAGACCCGGGGGCCCGCTACGTTACGTGGTGACCGCAAGCGCATCGCGCGAATGAGCCGCCGGCGCTGAGCGGCAGCTGTGATATAAGACGCTCGGGCAGGATCCTCTTCCCAGAGGAGAGATGAACCGTGCTCAAGTCGCTCGCCTGGGTGTATACCGCCGGGTTCGTGGGCATCTTCCTGATCACCCACGCGCCCGGGCTCACAGACGCCAGGGGCTACCTCCTCGGCCTGTTCAAGATCGACCCCATCGACGACATCGTCCACCTGCTCTCTGGAATCGCCGGCGGAATCGTGGCGATGTGGGCGCCGGGCTCGATCCGCACATACCTGCAGTGGATCGGCCTCCTCTACGGACTGGACGCCGTGGCCGGCCTCACGCAGGGCAGAGGGCTCCTGGATCTCAGCATCTTCACGCAGGGCATGGGCACGCCCGATTTCAGCTTCACGAACTTCCTGGTGAACCTGCCCCACATCGTGCTCGCCGGGATCGCGCTCGTGTTCGGGTTCCGCAAGAGCCCGCCGCCCGCCCGTAGTGCGGCGTAGGCCCCGACGCCGCCGACGCGCCTGGGCCCTTGTCGGACTCGCGGCCGTGAGCGCGGCCGTGCTCGGCCTGATCGCTCTCGCCGCTCCCGCCCGGTTCATCGGCGCCCACTGCTTCAGTGTTCGAAGCCAGCCGACCGGACCATCGGCGGAGCTCCTGCGCGTCACCGCGGACGTGAAAGGCTATTTCCGCAGCCAATCGTCGACCTACCTCACCCTGCCCGAGTGGTACATCGTCTACAGCACCGGGGAATACGCGTCGTTCGTCAAGTCGCGCGCTCCCAGCCGCTTCCCGTACTTCGCCGCCATACGGCAGTACTGGCGCTACTACAAGCAGGTCTGCCGGGCGACCAAGCGCGTCTACCCCTTCGACGCAGGCGTCCATCTCATGCTCGGCATCATCGGCCTGAGCTTCTCGGTGGAGAACGCCGTCAAGGGTGGGTACGAGAACACGGTCGGCGTGATCACGGAGGGGATCGGCTTCTATCACACCGACGAGGACGTCTTCGCGCGCAAGACCGCGCGCGAGTACGCGGAGTTCATGCATACGACCCCGTGGTACGAATTCCCGTTCGCGGGCAAGCTCAAGGCCCTGTGGAAGGAGACGCCCCTGTGGGGGCCCGACGTCGTCCGGAAGTGGGAGCGGCGATTCGCCCTGAGCGTCGAATACGCGGTGAAGGCGGTGTACGGAGGGATCATCCGGTGGAGCACCGGCGCCGTGTACCTGCCTGAGGACCTCGTGATCCACGCATGGATCGTCGACGCTCCCGATCGGATCTTCGAGGACGACAGGATCCGGAAGATCAAGGCGGTCGCCCCCCGGTCCTACATCGTCACGCTCCCTCGCTACGAAGCCTTCACGCAGGTGGTCACCGCGCTGGTGAAGCAAGGCGTGCGGTTTCGCGACCTTGCTGGAAACGACGAGATTCTCCTGACAGCGATCGCGCCCCGCGATTGGGACTATCGCCTCGCCACGGGCGGGCTCCTGTTCAGCGACGAGATCCTGACGGACCCGGCCGCGAAGCGGATCGCCGTCAGGGTGCCCGTGAGCTCCTTGCACGTGATCCTGGCCGACCTGCCCACCCGCGGCGTGAGCGTCGAGCATCTTTACGACTACTGAAGCCACGTGGCGCCTGCGATGTCGTCGCTGACCACGCTCAGGCGGGCGCTCGCGAGAGCGTCTGTGATCGCCCTGCTCCTCTTCCTGCTGATCGCGGTCGTCGCCCTCCGGAAGGCCCTCTACTACGCCGCGGAGCCCGATGGCGAGAAGGACTGCCCGCCCGTGGTGCCCGCCGGGGCCGATCCGCCCAGGCCCGTCCGAATTCGGCCGGTGGTGCCCGCATCACTCGTCTGGGTGCAGCGGGGTGGCACGGTCAACGACGCGAGCTGCCTCAGCCGGACGCCCGTCTACGGCGTCGTGGCGGTGCGCGAGGTCGACGACGTCCGGGCCGCCCTCGCCTTCGCCCGTGACAACGGCCTGAAGGTGTCGGTCGCGGGCGTTCGGCACAGCATGGGGGGCCAGGCGTTCGCACGCAACGCGGTCGTCCTGGACATGACACGGCTGAACCAAATGTCGCTCGACGCGCAGACCCGGACCTTGATCGTGCAGAGCGGCGCCACCTGGCACGACATCCAGAGCTTTCTCCACCCGCGGTTTGCGGTGATGGCGATGCAATCAACCGACATCTTCACCGTCGGCGGCTCGATCGCCGTGAACGCCCACGGCATGGATCATCAGGCCGGCTCCGTCGGGCGGACGATCCGCGCGATGCGCGTCATGCTCGCCGACGGCTCGATCCAGACGCTGAGCCCCACCGACAACCCGCGGCTCTTCCAACTGATCGTCGGCGGCTACGGCCTGTTTGGCGTGATCCTGGACGCCGACCTGGAAGTGACCCCCAACGTCGTCTACCGATCCGAGCGCCGAGTGATCCGTTACCGCGAGTTCCCCGCCGTCTTCAACGACGAGATCGGGCCCGCGCTGCAGTACGGGCTGATGTACGGCCACCTCTCCACCGCGCCGCACTCGTTCCTGGACGAGATGCTCCTCTACACCTATCGGCGGGAGAGCGCTCGCGGGGCTGTGATTCCCCCGCTCGGCGAGGTGCGCGCGGTGAGGCTGCGACGGCTCGTCTTTAATCTCGCCAAGCAGGGGACGCTCCCGATGCGCCTCAAGTGGCTGGCCGAGAAATACGTCGAGCCGCGCCTGGAGTCCTGCCCGGTGAGCCGGAACCAGGCCCTCGCCGAGGGCGAGGCATGCCTGGTATCGCGGAATCACCCGATGCACGACTCCGTGAAATATCTCAAGAACGGCCTCGAGGGCGAGACCGACATCCTGCACGAGTACTTCGTTCCGCGAGCCCAGTTCGTCGCGTTCGTGGACGGCTTGCGGGCCGTGCTGAAGACGCGTCGAGCCAATCTGCTGAATGCGTCCGTGCGGGTCGTCCACCAGGAGGACAACGTCCTCACGTACGCGCCGGCCGAGATGTTCGCCGTCGTGCTCTACCTGAACCAGACCACCGACGCCGCGGGACACGCCGGCATGCGGGCGCTGACCGGCGAGCTGATCGATGTCGCGGCGGCCCTGGGTGGCACGTTCTTCCTGCCGTACCAACTGCACTACACCGTCGAGCAGCTTCAGCGATCCTACCCAAGGATCAAGGAGTTCTTCGCGGCCAAGCGGCAGTACGACCCGGGCGGCCTGCTCACGAACACGTTCTACGAAAAGTACGCGCTACTATTACATGGGGGGCCTTGAAGGGCCCCTCCGAGACCCCGGTGTTGTTCGAGGGAGTCTTCACGGTGGAGTTCCGAGGCCACGTCCCGGCCGGTAAGGGAGCACGTCCCGTGCGGGCGCGGCACGGCGCGCGGACATGACCTTGGATATAGAACTGGATAAGCCGGGCGAGCCGCACTGGCTCTCGAAGTCGGCGCGCGCCCCCGTGCTCAAGCTCATCGTTCGCAAGGTGGGGCCGCGTCAGCTT
>Ga0099827_10000551_pt1 | contig 17370 bp, 20 predicted proteins | sample CZO8metaG_FD_79339 | JGI IMG/M metagenome (GOLD analysis project Ga0099827, IMG submission 79339) | Vadose zone soil microbial communities from the Eel River Critical Zone Observatory, Northern California, USA - CZOApr15con1.8 metaG | ecosystem: Environmental > Terrestrial > Soil > Vadose zone ...
GACGGCTCCGCGGCCCCGATGGGGTGCTGCGCCAGCTCGAGGAAGTGCTGCGTGATCTCCGCCGCCCGGCGTACCTCTCCGTGCAGCATCATGAGCGCCCGGGCGCGCTCGGGGTCGAGCGGGCTGCCGTGCAGCAGATCCGCCAGCGCTCCGATCGCCGCGAGGCGGTTGTTGAGGGCGTTGAGCACGTTCGCGGAACCCTCGTCCAGCACCACGTGCTGCACTTCGGGAGGAGCGAATCGCGCGGGCGGCGGCGGCGCCGTGATCGGCGGCGCCGGCGGAAGCGCTGCCGCGCGATGCCGGCCGATGAGAGTACCGATGAAGGCGCCGATTAGCGCACCGAACCCGAACGCCACCCAGAGTTCCATGGGGCACCAATCTAGTGCACACTGGCGCGCTGCGCCGCATCGGTTGACCCCCCAAAGGGCCGATTCTACCTTTCTTCAGCCGCCCTGGTGGTGAAACTGGTAGACACACTGTCTTGAGGGGGCGGTGGTTCGCGATGGTAAGCGGTAGTGAGACGTGGTGATCCGCGGGCGCCCTAACGCGGTTGGCCCCCGAGTTGGCCCCCGCAGGTTTGGATCGGCCCTGGTGGTGGAAATGGTAGACACGCCATCTTGAGGGGGTGGTGCCGTAAGGCGTCCCGGTTCGAGTCCGGGCCAGGGCATTCGGTCATCGTGGGTCAATAATAGTAGAAGGCTCGAGTCGTAACCCCGTACGGCCAGCGTGCACCAGCGCTGGCCGTTGTTCTTTTCAACGAGGCAAGCGATGCGAGCGACGACCTTGCACGCACCCTCCAGCTAGCAACGCGAATAACGGCGCCAGAGCTACCCGAGACGCCTTCGCATTCAATTGCTACCCCCTGCCATGGCCCTTACCGTGACGCGGTGGACTCGGGGGCGCGGAGCCAGGTTCCTTGGCACTGGTCAGAATGCTGAGCGTCACCCAACGCACGTCGTCTCTTGGGTCTGGACCCAAACAACAATGAGATGTGCGGACGTTGAGACCCTACCTACAGATTGGCGGTCTAGAGGTTGTCGGGTCTAACCGCCTGTCACGCTTGGTGTTTCTCGTCGGTAGTGTACCGGATGGTGTGCGAGGTGCGGCGCGGGAGCGGTCGACGGGGCAGGGGGCGGCCCCGGTTGCGGAATCGGGCGCGAGGGTGGGGGCGCGGGGGGTAACGGGCCAAGACGGGATGCGCGTTGCCCCGCTCAAAAAACTGCGCCAAGATCATGGGGCTTGGCCAGAGGAGTGCCTCGCGTGGCTACAGCTAATCAGGGTCTACCGGACGACGCGCACCTTCGCGCTGCGGGCCAATTCGTCCGCGAACACCCGGCGGTCGCAGGAACTGTGCTCTACTTCTGGGTTGCCGCTATGGGAGTGATCTACAGTTGGACCATGTTCCGTGAATTCGGGATCAACATCTTTGATTTTGCGGAGCCGAATGACTTCATCTTGGCAGCCTTCAAGGAACCCTTCACGATGGCAATCGCCATCGTCACAGTCGCCTTCATTCTCATATACTACGCGTTCGCTCTTCGGAGGATCGCTCGCGCCCCTATTGAGAGACACAAGGGATCTAGAGCGGCCATGCTCGTCATGATAGCTGTTGCTTGCATCGCCTACACCCTTGTGCCGGCCTTCTGGATCGGTCGGCGTGATGCGTATCGGCTCAAGACCGCCAAGACTAGTCTTCACGTCGTACACGCGAAGGGACTTCGTGGAGCCAGTAGCGATTCGGTGCAGGCCATTCTGGCCACGCTAGTCGGAACAACCAGCAAGTTCATGATTTTCTATGATTATCAGGCTCACGAGGCCTTTGCGCTCCCCACAACTAGCGTGCAACGCATCGATGTAGCGAGCAGGCCAACCGAAGCGGCCTCGGGATCGACGACCAACCCCTGGGTACAGGTATTCGCGGACTCGGCCCTCTCGGTTGCGTTGGACACAAGCCGCATCGAGCCGACGTCCACAGGCGATTATCTCCTCTGGTTCGAAACGAAGTGGGCCCAGCCACGGACTACCGTGGAGGGCCCATTCAATCGGGAATCGATCAACACCCTTCTTCGTTGCCGGCCTGTTGCGTTCAAGACGGTCAGCGTGACGGTATCATACAACGACGGGCCGCCTATCGCGCACATGGGCGGTGCCTTGAGCGATGTGGCCAGCAAGCCCTGGAAGACACCCGTCGCCCGATCAGCGGACGATGGCAGTTTCGGTAGAGCGTGCGCGATCATTACCCAACGCAGTCGGCCGGATTAGTTGGGTAATGCCATAGCGCCCGATGGTAGAGCAGGGCGGTCCTGCTCAGGGCTTCCTCCTAGCGGCTGATTTCATCCCATAGGTCACCACGCTTTCTCCACCCTGCCTCCATTCGACCTTCACGACCTGCGCTGGTCCGACGTACTCCACTACCACGCGAGCGAACGACTGGCGAAGCGGGGCGTTCGCTGCCGCCCGATCAACGCTTTTGCCGCAGGACAGCCGCCCACGAATGCATTTTGGCGCCCGCTAATAACACGGCGAGAGCTACCCGAGACGCGTTCGTATTCATTCGCTACCCCGTTGCTATGGCCGTCACCGTAATGCGATGGACTCAGGGGCGTAGAGGACGGTTCTTGGGTACCGGTGGCTACTCCGCGTAACGCGTCACCCAACAGGTGGCGGAAGGAAGTGCGCGACGGGTAGCAACGGCTACCGGCGGCCCGCTGGGGCCTGGACAGACGTGGGTATCCCGTGTACCTCGTAGTCCATGGGCCGCTCGGCCTCGATCACTGCGCTACCTCGCGAGCTCGCGACCGCCGAAGAGGGGTTGATCGCGGCGAGCAATAGCGTCGGCTTGAGGTTGTTCCGGGAGGTCGAAGGGGCGACGCGCGCCAGCGTCCCCAACCTCTTCATCTCCCCCCTCTCGGTGACCATGGCGCTCGGCATGCTGTTTAACGGGGCGGCCGGGCAGACCGAGGCGGCCATGCGACAGACGCTCGAGCTCGAGCGACTGACGCTGGAAGACGTGAACCAGTCCTACCACGGTCTGATCCAGATGCTGCGCGGGCTCGATCACCGCGTGCACTTCTCGCTCGGCAACTCAATCTGGTGTCGGAACGGTATCACCTTCACGCAGGGATTCCTTGACGCCACCCGAGCCTACTTCGATGCCCGGGTGGAGGCGCTCGATTTCAGTACCCCAGCCGCGGCATCGATCATCAACGACTGGGTCAGGAAGGCGACGGCGGGACGGATCACGGGAATCGTGCCTGAACGCATCCCGCCGCTGGCCGTGATGTACGTCTTGAACGCGATCTACTTCAAAGGCGACTGGACCGCGCCGTTCGATCCGACCCTCACGCGCAGCGAGCCCTTTTGGCGCACCGACGGGTCGAGGACCACGGTGAGGATGATGTCCCACGGCCGGTCCGTCGAGGTGCGCATCAAAACGGACAGGGACCCGCTGGTCGTGGACCTTCCCTACGGCGGCCGGGCGTTCAGCATGACGATCGTGTTGCCGAGCGAGCCGGGCGGCATCCACTCCCTCGTGGCCGAGCTGACGCCGCAGCGCTGGAAGGCTTGGATGGGCGAGCTGGAGGCCGCGAAGTGCCAGGTGCGGTTACCCAAGTTCAGGATGGAGAACGACCTCGTCCTCAACGACGCCCTGCGGGCACTGGGGATGGGGATCGCGTTCGCGGCCTCCCCGCCCCACGTGGCGGACTTCGGGCGCATGCGCCGTGAGCGTGACGTGCAGATCACCGAGGTGAGGCACAAGAGCTACGTGGATGTGAACGAGGAGGGTACCGAGGCGGCGGCCGTGACCTCGGTGTTGGTGGGATATCTAAGCGCGCTTCCATCGCCCCCACTCGTGGTCGTGGTGGACCGGCCGTTCCTGTTCGCGATCCGGGAGAACTTGTCGGGAACGATCCTCTTTCTCGGGCGGGTACTGAACCCGACGAACGCGTGACTCGCAGACACGGTCGTGGTTCTTCTCCTGCTTGACCCGGCCCGGTAGCTCGGTTGGTAGAGCAGCGGAACTGCGAGTGCGGTGGGCAATCTAACCCTCCCTCGCAGCTGGCATTAGGGGAGCGCTTTGCCGAAGTGTTTGCCACTCAGGATCCCGGTGCTTCCGGTGCTCCAGCCTGCTCGTTCAGGGTCCCGGCCCCGAAGGCGAGATAGTATTGAACACGCGCGCTTATTGTCGTCACGATGTCACCGGTACGATTGCATGCGCCGTGCGGCGCAGCGCGTTACCCAAGAGGAGTTCCTACACATACGGGCAACGGGGTCAGTGCTCTTGATCTAGCTTGGCCGGCTCCCGGAGACGATCTGGCGGATCGGCGGCGAGCTGGGTCGCGCCGCCCGTCGCGAAGGCGGGAATCACAAGGGGAACGCGTTACCGATCAGCTGATAACAAACTGTTACCTATCATCTGAGCTGTTCACTCGTCAATGGAGCCGATTGCGGCCAACCCATCGTGAGGCTCCGGCGACGGTGTCGACCATGTCTTCGAGCTGCCGTAACCGCGACATCCGGAGCTGCAGGTCGGCCCACGCCCGCCGGACTCTGTCCACGCCGGACTTGGCGGCCCGCGCGTCCCCGCGCGCCTGGTCGCCGGTCAGGCCCATCACGCCGATGCCCCGCGTCGGCGCGATGCTATCCCAATAGACGCACCCGTGGTAGTCCTCTACACGTTTGGCCGTTCGAGGCAGAAACACAGTGACGATTGCTGTTGGAGCGTCTGTCCCCCAGTAAGGACAGAACGGGTTGTTGGCCTGGATCTGATCGGGCAGTGCGAGAAAATCGACGAGCACCGCCTGAGCCAAGATCCGTTGGAACTTGTATGCTGGGATCGTGTCCGTCTCTCGCCGCACCTCATCTCGGCGATTGCGGGACTCGAACAATACCGCACCGGACCTTGATACATGGAGCACATAAGCGGGGCAGGGGCCGAAGCAAGCGGTGCGCTCAAGCACAACGCTATCGGCGTCAACCAGAGGGTTCTGGGCGTGGGCGATGCAGACCGGAGCCGATACGAGGACAAGGATGGCCATCAAACGTCGGATCACGGAGTCGAACCCGATTGTGAAGGCGTTGCCTAACGGATCGCGCTTAAGCTGCGGGCACGGCCCGGCAGTTTCAAGCGCCGGTTGGCCGACGTGCGCTCAACGAGAAGGTGACCGCTCAAACGAGAGACCCTCCCGGACCAAGTCGAGCCCCTGAGGCTCCCTTGCCCAAGTCTGCACGCATGCGACAACAGCTGGCGCATAGGGAGCCGCGAGACACGTGCACTTCCCATAGGTACCGGTCGCGACGCGGACCCCGAGGCGATACTCGCGGACACCGGGCGTCCATTGGACGGTATCCTCAAGAAGTTTGCCACCCTTCACCGACCTGATTTGCCGGCGCATCCCCTCGGCGAATGCACGAAAGGACTGCTCATCGATCACGGTGGCCGATTTGAACACGAGCACCACGGCGACTTGGGAGGAGTCTTCATTCCTCAGCATCCACGCCACAGTCTCACGTCCTAGGGGCGCGAACTCCGCGGACATTGCAGGTGGTAGTGGAACCAGCCGCAAGGTTCCTCCGGGGTTGGGAAGGGAAAACCCGAAATCGGGATGATGGATGCGGTCAGGAAGGACTTTGAGGTCTTCCCGTTCGGCGTCGCTCACGACGGCGTGATGAGTCGTCGTGAGGAGAAAAATGGGCAGAGCAGCCCAGAGCGCACCGACAAGCGCACCTGCCAGGAGCTTGAGACCTCTTTGATAGAGATACGACGCGAGGAAGCCAAGGGGTCCGACTACGAAGGCCAGTCTGCCCGCTAACTCACCGGCCGCAGTGGGATCCCACGTGCGAGCGACCGCGGCGACACCGAACGCGATTGTGAACACCACGACTACGACGCCGGCATGGAGACAGCCGATCCGCTTGGAAAAGACGGGATTCATCCCTAGGTAAGGGTGGTCACTGTGTGTGCCGCGCGCCGCCTAACGGATCGCGCTTAAGCTGCGGGCGCAATGGCGCCCGGCGCAAGGTGGTGGAGCCGCTGACCGAGCTGGATGGCGAGGCAATTACGCGTGGACGATGGTCCCGACGTGTTCGCCCTCGAAGGCGCGGCGACCCGGCGGCCACAGCATCCTCATAGTGGGTCTTCAAGACCCGCCACCGCCGCTCGCGCTTCAGTGGCGGCCCTCTCCGCTTGACGCGGTCTTGACGGGCAACACCGACGTTCCACACGCGCCTTCACCTTGAGGGGCTGGTATGCGGTACGTCGCGTTCTGGATCATCGGCCTATGCAGTGCCTGCTCCCCCATCCTTGGCCCTGGCGGGAGTTCTGGCCCATCGAAGCCCCTCTGCTGGGAGTGCCCGCCTCCGAATGACACGACCGCCTGGCCTTTGCCTTCCCCTCACGTCGACCTGACGTCCGTTGGCGTTAGGCCGATGCAGCTTCGCGCAGGGGACCAGTTCACCGCCTCCATGACGGTGACGTACTCAAACTGCGGCGGTCCGGTAGGATTCTCTGTGACCTACGCCGATCGGCAGTATCCCGCAGCGTCGGGAGATTCGTCGTTCGCGCTGTCGCTCGCGGCCGTCCTCGGCGATACGGTCGTGACCTTCCAAGCATCCTGCAGCTTTGTAACCACGCCGCCAAGGGCGGTAACGATTCAGGTGCTCCCCTAGGGCGAAATCCTAGCGGTCGGGCGAGTCATTTGGGAAGCTACTGAGCTGACGGGAAGGAGCAGCCTAACCAGCCCTTGAAACAGCCGGTCCGCGCCCGCAGCTTAAGCGCGATCCGTTAGGCGGCTCGCAATGGGATCACTCTCATGAACCTGTCGGTCGTGTACATCCCTATGGCGCTGAGCTTCAGCTTGCCTGGCATGACGCGGGCTCAGGTCGCCGGGGTCCCAACGTTCGCTCGGTTTCCCGTCTTTTCGAAAGGTGCCATCGCTTTGGATGGCGGCCTGACGGGGGGTAACTCAGGGGTGCTTGGGACAGCCGCGACCACGCTGGTCGGACGCTGGGTCGCCGTGAGCGCTGCCGGATCGACGGTCCTTCCCGCGGGAGGCCATTCCTTCAGCTCGTACGGTGTGAGCGCCGATGTCTCTGTCGTTCATCTCGGAGTCGCCCATTGGGATTCTGCTGGCGCGTCTCACGTGCATGTTCCGGTCGGCCTAACCGTGCCCTTGGCTTGGTGCCTCTACAGCGAGCGCGCCTGGGTGTTGTGGGTGGGCGGACGGCGCGACTTCCAGCGAGTTGCGCCCAGATCGCAGACGGCCTACTGGGACGATGCGTGGGCCTATACGGTCGGTCTGTCCCTGGACGTGTCGAGGAGACTCGGATTCCAGTTGGCGGGGGACCGCTCGAGTCGAAGCACCCGGGACTGGAGCGTGTCGGCCGGCGTGCATCTCGCGTTGAGAACATTGCCGAAGGGAACCAGGACGATGTACTTCGCGGGCGACTCTAGCGATCGTCCCTGCAACTCAATCCCCGGGGAAATGGCCGGGCATTGAGCGGCCTCCCAACCTGTGGTCGGCACGGCGAGCCGCCTAACGTGCGCTTGAAACTGGCGAGCGCGCACAAGTAGGGAAGAATTGCGTTGGCTCGCTGGCGGACCCGATTAGGGGCTCAGCGGGCACGGAGAGGCGTTATCGCTGTGTGCGCTCGGTGTTAGGGAGCCCTGGTGCGCTTGCACGCTCGAGCTAGTCGGGCGAATAACCAGGCGAGAGCTACCCGAGATGCCCTCCTCTTCATTCGCTACCCCCTGCTATGGCCCTGATGGGAATGCGCGGGACTCAGTAGCGTAGAGGATCGTTCTTGGTCATTGATCATTGCGCCGCCAAAGAAGCGAGCCTTTCGCCCGTATTACGGTCGCGCCAGGCGGCTTCAACAGCGTCCAGTCTGTCTGGTTCGCTATTGGGCGGTTGACACACGATGGTGCGACGATGGGTTAGACAACCGGGCGTGCTTCGTATCTCCGGCCCGCTCCTACGTATCGCTGGAATAGACAGTGTAAGCTGCAGAGCGCGGAGGTCCGTTGCGGCGGCGACGTCCGAAGACTAGGCTGTCGAAGCATAGATAGGCTGCGACATTCCCCCTACCCAGGATTGCTATGACATCTACCTCGTCCGTCATGACTGTGCTCCAAGGTCGCGTGCCGCCCGATCGGGCGATCGAACTCAAACGCCTGTACGAAGGCGCCGGCCCGCTCCCACCGCAGATGCTTCAGGCGTTTCTCGTGCAAAGCAGTACGGATCCATCTTAATGGAATCGGAGTGTTGTGCGCTGGCGCGCACGAACTATTGTTCAACGATGGTGCGCTCTGTAGGCGAGTCGCCCGCAGCTTAAGCGCGATCCGTTAGGCGCGCCCACATCAACGAGCATCCTGTTGCCCACCCCACTCCGCGTTGCGCTGCGCCCTCCTCGAGCAAGCGATGTGGCGGAATACGTCGCGCTGAGTCGGTGCAGCAGACGCTTCCATGCCGGCCTCGCGGCGCCGCCACGGAGCGCTGTCGCGTACAAAGCGTGGCTGCGGCGCAACCGCAGCCCACAATGCCGATGCTGGTTCATTGTCCGCAAGGCCGATCAGCTGATCGTCGGAGCCATCGAGTTGAGCCAGATCGTCGGCGGGCGATTCCGGAGCGCGTATCTCGGGTACCACGTCGGTGCGGCCTTTGCAGGGCGCGGCTACATGCAGGAAGCGCTGACGTTGGCGCTGGCGATCGTGTTTGGTCGTCTGCGCTTGCACCGCGTCGAAGCCAATATCCAGCCGCATAACCGCGCGTCGATCCGGCTGGTGAAACGCTTAGGCTTTCGCTGCGAGGGCTACTCCCCGCGCTATCTCAACATCGGTGGTCGGTGGCGGGATCACGAGCGCTGGGCCTTGCTCGTGGAGAACTGGCGTCGGCGCGCGAGGGAGCGGTAAGATGCGCTTGAAGCTGCCGGGCGGTCGTGCGCCAGCTCGCTCTGCGGTGAGCCCTGTACTGTCGTGGCGCTTGGCCGACCTAGAGCGCATCAAGAAACCTTCATGATCCGCCTGAGCATTGCGTCCTTACTCGGTGCGCTCCTCCTCGCTTCTGCGGCGGTCGGGCGGAAGCACGAACGGGCATGGTCCACGCCGGCTGGCGAGCTCGTCGGCCTCTACTTGTGCACTCGAGCACCGACGCCGAGAGTGGTGAAACTAGGCGGAGCAGCGAATCTATCGACGGTGGGCCGTCGCACCGACGGGGGGCTAGTCCGCGACGAGCTTTCCCGCGACGGCAGCCCGCGAATGTATTCCGAGCTTTGCGAGCACGCGCTCCGCATGACGACGCGCGGTATGGATCGAGATCCCGAGTAGCCGGGCCACTTGGGCGTTAGTATGCCCTTGGGCCAGGAGCCGGGACACAGCAGCCTCGCGCTGGGTGAGGTGGTACCGATCGTGGAGGTCGGTGAAGGCCAGCGGCTCGGGCGCGGCGCGCTCGAGCACCACGAGCGCCATCGGGCGTGAGCCCAAGACGCCCGGCCCCAGCAGGGTCGCTCGCACGCGATAGGTCGCAGCATCGGTGCGCAACTGCTGTTCGCCCGGCGTCACGATCTCCCGTGCCTGCGACTTCGCCAACCGCCGAGCGGTGGCCGCGAGCACGAGACGTCCTACTCGCGTGCATTCCACCTCGAGCCGTCGTGCTTGACCGTCCTGGGCGAGCACCCGACGCAAGGCGGGATTCTCGTAGACCACGCGCCCGCTGGCGTCGATCAGCATGGCTCCCTCTCCCAGTGTGGCCAAGACGTGCTCGACCCGCTGGCGCTCCTGGGCGCAGCGCACCACGAGATGGAGGCCTGCTTCGAAGGCAGGCAAGAGCACTTGCAGGATGGTGAGCTCACGTTCGGATGTAGCAACCGGCTTGTCGCGGTCCCAGTAGAACCACAGTCCAGCCAAGCCGGAGAAACTCTCGAACGGCGGGCAGGGAAGCTCAGCGGGCGAGCGTACGGCGATCAGCCCGCACGGCTGGCACAGGCGCTGGGGGCGAACCCAATCGTTGTAGAACTCGCTTTTCGACCAGGCCCCGCTGCCAGGACGCTCATAGCTTGGGCGCATCGTCTCCCACGTGAACGCGTGCGAGCCGGCGACGCGCGAGTATCGGGGCGTCTTGTCCATCGTGTGGAAGTGCTCGGCGTAGGCTGCGAGGTCGGGCTGGCGACTGGCTTGGTACGGCGCTTCCCCCTCGAGGGGCAAGAAGGACACCGAGGTCTCCGCGTGAACCAGGGCCGTGATCCTCTTGCGGGCTTCCGTCCGCCACGCCTCTAGCGACTCGAAATCGAGCGGGGAGAGGAGAGTCTTAAGCGCGGCCTGAAGCTGCGTGACCTCACCGCCGGAAAGCCTCAGAGACGTGGGCACGCTCTCGAGAGATGTCCAGAACCAAACATATTCTCCCCGACTGATGTTGCAAGCAAGGGCGCTCGACGCTTCGCATGGCCGTGGTCCGTCGTACGCTCAAACACTTGACTCCTAACGATTTGATGTGCGACAAAGCGATTCCGCAAAGGCGCTCAGACGTTCTCCAGCCCTGCTCAACGCGGAGCCCGGCTTGCAGCAGATCGAGGGTGAGCACCTTCTTGTGTCCCTCGACTTTGCGGGTGCAGCCGTACGGCCGCCATCCGGCCGCTCCGCGTCACCGATCCCGGCGCGCTGAAGCTCCGCCAGGCGTCTCGCGATTGCTAGCCCCAGGGCCCGCACAACCCCTTTCGACCACCGCGCGCGCTCCTAGGGCAAACGCCCGATGCGCGCCAGCTTGACCGCCCCTTGATTGCCCGAGGACATCATGCCCGGTCACTCCCACGAGGAGGCTCTCATGAAAATGCGGCTTGCCGGTCTGTGCGCGACGCTGGCGCTCGCCGCTTGCAAGGATTCGTCCACTGCGCCTGCCGCTGCCGCCCGCGCAGCGGGGCAGACCGCCAGCTTCGCCACGGCATTCGACAGCGGTGGGGGTGGCCCCGGCCAGTCCCACTTCGTCGCCAACGGGGATTTCGGCGCTGTCAACTGGTTTGGCTTTGGCAGCGCGATCGCGAGCGATACGGGCGGTGGCGGCGGAGGTGGGTTCACCTTCGGCTCCCTGAATGTTAGCCGCGGGGGGGCGACCAACAACCCCCAAAGTTTCCTCTCGTATTTTGTGGAACAGTGCGACGTCTTCTTCAACTGCAACTTCTTCGGCGGCTTCGGACTGATCCCGAACCACGATCTCTCCGGGGGCGGCAAGACGTTCCACCTCAGCACCAACACGAACGGCAATGCGAACTTTGTCACCTTTGCGGGGCCTGCTGGGTTAGTATCCGTGGATTGGACGGCTAATGGGTTCTTTCAACAGCGGTTCAGCGGGACCTCTCAGATAAGCTTTCCCGGCTTCGCCCAGAAATCCACTGGTGTCTCCACAGCCGCCTCGGCGAATGCCACGGGCAGCGTCGTTGGCGTATCGATCTCGCCCAACAACTCCGGCAACATTGGATCGAACACCAGCGTGACTATCGACATCTTCCACTGAGAGAGGCGCCCTATGAATCGCACCACATGCTTGGTCTCCCTGGTCCTGGTCGTCGCGGCCGCGGCGTGCCGCGAGCCGAGCACGGCGCCTGCGGCGCTGAAACCGCCGGCCTTCGCCGTTTCTGCAGCCGCTGCGTGTCCCACGCCGGCCGACTTCATCGTCAGCAATGAAGCGGAGCTTTTGGCGGCCCTGGCGGCGGCGACTCCTGGCCAGGTGATCGGGGTGAGGGGCACTATCACCGTGAGCGCGGACATTCTTATCACGACGCCTGGGATCACCCTGACCTGCGCGAGCGCAGGAGCCGGACTGACCGCGCAGCCAACAAACACCGATATGCTGACTGTGCTGGCTGATCGGGTCACGGTGGACCGACTTGTCCTGGACGGGCGCAACGCCGTGGATGGGCCGTACACAGCAACTGGTGCCGCGGGGGTTCGGCTCACGAACAATAGCGTCACCTGCGGCTTTGGGATCTGCGCTTTTTTCGCGGCTGCTACACCGAGCGCGGTCGTCGCGGACAACCACTTTGTGTCGAACTCCGACAGTTCTTTCGGTGTGCATATGCAATCGGGGATTGACAGCTCCCGAGTGGAACGCAACACGATCGAAACGACGGTGCCTATTAGCATAGGGTTCGGCGGCATCCGGGCGAGGGACGGGCGAGGCGTCCTAATCGCCAATAACGTCGTTCGCGGCCCCTGGCGCGCGTCGATAGCCTCAGTAGATCTGGCGGGCAGCGTTGTGAAGAGCAACCGCCTGGTGGGTGCCACGCTGGACGGCATCAGAGCACGGTTCGGGGGCTCTGTCATTGGTCCGATCTCCGTCACCGACAACCTGTTCAGCGGCAACACGGTGACAGGAGCGGGGGAGGCCGGAATCTTCCTGCAGAACGCCTGCCGCAACACGTTCGTTGGCAACGATCTGCAGGGGAACGCTGGCAACGTGGGGCTGTTCTTCGCAGGCACGACGGGCGCCAACACTTTCGTGGGCAACCAGACCGTCGTCGTGGATAACGGCACGTTCGACTGCAACGGCGACGGCGTGAACGACCCCAATACCATCACCGGCGCAGGAGCGGTGATACACGGCGTAAACCTCGGAGAAGTGGTGAGCGGTGCCGTCAAGACGGTACACGGCATCACCCTCCAGTAGCCGCCGGGTAGCAGGCGCGAGCGGTGAACCCGAGCGCAAGGGGCGCCGGGCCGTCCTCGGCTCTCTAAGGGTTGACGAGGTACGACGCCGGCTTGCCGGCTGGTGCCTCGATTCGTGGTCCCATACGGCCAGCATGGTTCGTGCTCAGCGGCGCCAGATTTGGCACGCCAACTGAGCACAGTGTGTGCTCAAACAGCCTTGATTCTTGATTTCAACGCTCGATGGCCGCTGTCGACGGGGCTTCTTCCCCTCGAATCGCCCCCCGGAGGGGTTGTGGCGCGTTCCAATTCGGCAGCGGAAACACGGCCCGGACGCCTGCCGAGCTGGCTTGACGGCGCCACCGTACTGGAAGCGCGTCGCCTGATTACTTCTTGACGCCCACAGGCTACGATGGAGTCGGAATCCTGAGACGCGGGTTGGCTCCTCAATGGAGCGCACGTCACCTGGGAGGACCCCTATGCGCAACCGAATCTTCTTCATCGCCCTTGGGGCTTTGCTCACGGCCTGTCAGGAGACTGAGCGGCCTCTCGCGCCGAAGCCCGACGCACCTCGGTTCAGCAGCTCTGCAAGTCAGGGCCTCAACGGTTCGATCGTATTCCATAGCGACCGCAACGGCGAAACCGACATCTACACGATGAACGCCGACGGGAGTAGAGTGACCCAGCTCACCAGCAACATTGGCGACAACTTCTTTCCGTCGTGGTCGCCCGACGGTCAGACGATCGCCTTTTTCGGTGGCCTCAACGGATGTTGCGACATCAAGACGATAAAACGCGACGGGACCGGATTGACCCTCGTCACCCACGACGATGGCCAATTCGGCAACATCCTTCCCTCCTGGTCGCCTAGCGGTCAGAGGATCGCCTTCAGCAGCGACCGAGCCGGCACTTTCGACATCTATTTGATAAATCACGATGGGACTGGGCTGACCCAACTCACCAGCAGCGCTGGCGAAAACTTCTCTCCCTCCTGGTCGCCCGACGGCAGGAGAATCGCTTTTTACAGTGACCGGAACGGCAATTTCCAAATCTACACGATGAACACCGACGGGACGGGGGTGACCCAACTCACCAGCAACGCTGGCCAAAACTTCTATCCCGTTTGGTCGCCCGAGGGAGGGAGAATTGCTTTCTACAGCGACCGCACCGGTAACCTCGACATCTTCGTCATGAACGCGGATGGGACCGGCGCCACGCAGCTCACCAATAACGCAGCCTCCGATGACTTCCCGGCTTGGTCGCCGAGTGGCAAGCAAATCGCCTTCACCAGCGAGCGCAGTGGCATGGAGCAGGTTTACGTAATGGACGCCGAGGGGGCCGAAGTGACCCAACTCACCAGCACTCCGGGGCACAGTGCCGTCCCCAGCTGGACCGCCAGGCCCGAGCCTTAGGGGCTGGCCACACGGTCGTGCACGGGGCACGGTCGTGCAGTCAGGAGCGATGCGAGTGCACGGTGCACACGACAATCTAGTAGAGACTGTCGTCGTGCACTCGCCCCGCCCACCCCAAGTCCACCATGGTCGGGGCGCGCCGCGCAGTCCTTCGACGCGGCTGCTGCCCAGCAGCCGCTTCCCAAGGCGAGCTGGTCCAGCCCTCCGTTTGGCGCGCGGTGCGCTCGAGCGTCGGGGCACGGCGCGCCGTCTAACACGCGCTTGAAGCTGGCGGCGCCTGGCAGTTGGGGTAAACTTTCATTTGTGACGAAGCAAGCTAGGCGCCGCAGCTTAAGCGCGGGCCGTTAGGCGGCGCTTTGACCATAGCGACGGCAAGCATCGATGACCCGCGAAAATCAGCGCCAAGCATTCGCGAAGCACCTTTTTCTCAGCGAGATTGAGTATCAGTCGCAGTTCGCAGCAAAGGCTGCTGAACGCCTAGTGACTTGCGACCAACGCGATCCGATTGAGATCTGGAGCGCGGTCCAATCGATTCTTATTGCCTCTGCCAACGTCTCGAAGATTCTGTGGCCGTCCCGAGAGCGGTTTGCTCCGCGAGGCGCGATGTTGCGGGCGCTACTCGACATCGATGATAGCAATGCGCTCTCTGATCGGACACTCCGTAATCACTTCGAGCATTACGACGAGCGAATCGACGACTGGATCTCGTCAACGCATTCGTCGGTCTACGTCGATCAGATCATCGGTCCACCGCCAGGGTTCCTGCGTCAGTTCCCTCAGAACACCCAACGGGGCTATGACCCGTCGACGCAGACGGTGACATTCCGAGGTGAATCGTTAAACCTGGCCTCGATGCTGAGAGCGCTTGACGATATTCGACAGAAATGCCACTTAATCGTCCAACTGTAGATGGCGATGCCGGACAGGAGCCGCCAGGAGGACGCGGCGCAGCCTAACTAGCGCTTGCAGCTGGCGGGCGGTGATCGCTCGAAGAGAAGCGGAGTGTTGTGCCCTGGCGGGCACGGGACTTGGTCCAACACTCGCTGCGCCAGCGAGTCCTTCGCCCGCAGCTTGAGCGCGATTCGTTAGGCCTCACCCGTTTCCTCCTAAGAAGGACGCATGAAGTCCATTCCCAGACGCCTGTTGCTCCTCGCGATTCTTGGGGCATGTCGTGCCGACCGACCGACCACGAGCGCCTCATGGCGCGACCCGTCACCGCACACAGTTCGCATCGTGGCCATTGCCGCTGGCGTGTCGCTCGAAGTGCTGGACTGGGGCGGTAGTGGGCGACCGCTAGTCCTCTTGGCAGGGTTGCACAACACCGCGCACGTGTTCGACGATTTTGCACCGAGCTTCACCGATCGTTTCCACGTCTACGCCATCACTCGCCGCGGGTTCGGCCGGTCGAGCCAGCCGCCAGACAGCGACGCAGCCATGTTGGTGAGTGATCTTCGCATTGTCTTAGATTCACTCCGCCTGTCCAGAGTGATTCTCGTTGGCCATTCCATTGCCGGCGAGGAGCTGACCGGCTTTGCGGTTTCCTATCCCGACCGCTGCGAAGCACTCATCTATCTCGACGCGGCGTATGACCGGAGCGGCAGTAAAGTGTTGAAGGCATTGGCCAAATTGCCATGGCCGCCCCGGCCTCCAATGACAAGTGCGGACTCTGCGTCGGTGGCCGCAGTGAAAGCCTACTACGAGCGAACGGACGGCGTGCGAATGTTGGAGGGAGACGCGCGAGCTGTCTTTCGGTTCGACTCAGCGGGAAGATTCGTTTTCGAGGATTCTCTTGCTAAGAGAATGATCGGGCGCTTGGTCGGCCATTTGACCCCGCCCCCGTATCAGCGTCTCACGTGTCCATCACTTGCGATCTACGCGGTCCCGGATTTTCCTGGCGCCGCGGTTCCCTGGTACACGCTCCTGGATTCGGCCGGCCGCTCAGAAGCCGACCGCCTCTTTCCCCTCTTGCAGGCTTGGAACAGTGCGTCGAGAACGCAGTACCGGCAAAACGCTCCGCTTGCTCACATTGTCGAGATACACAACGCGCATCACTACGTCTTCGAGTCGAATCGGGTGCAGACGCTAGACGCAATGCGCACCTTCTTGGCGCTGACGTCCGCTCCTGGAGACACCCGCGCTAAGGCCACGCAGTGAAGGCGTCGACGCGCCCCGTACTATTCTCTGAGACGCCCGCACCTCGAGCCGCTCGGAAGGAGCGCGGTTGCCTCCCGTGGGCACCTCGCGGGCGACCGTATCGTCCGAACGGGCGTATACGCGGACCCTCAGACAACCAACGTCTGGCGCTGGCGGGCGCGTCGCCGCTCAGGCGTAACCGGCCAGGCAGATTACACGGGTGGCGAGGGGTCTAGCTTAGAATCGAGGGTGGGCCCATACTCGCCCTGATGCTCGTGTACTCGGTCCCTCGAATCGTCCGGTGCTTCAATGTTGCGGAGGCACTATCGGCCATGGTGGCCTTTCACGGGAGGTAAGCCATCACGCGCATCTTGATCATCGACGACGAACCCGCGGTGCGAAAGACCTTGCGAACGTCCTTAGAACGAGCGGGCTACCAGGTCGCGGAGGCAGGGGACGGTCGGACCGGCCTCCGGCACCACGCGGCCACCCCCGCGGACCTCATCATCACGGACATTTTCATGGCGGACTTCGACGGAATTGAGACCATTCGAGCGTTGCGCCGCGCCGCCCCGCGGGTCAAGATCATCGTCGTGTCGGGTGGGGATTCGACCGGCACATTGAACATGCTGGAGGATGCGAAGCTGCTCGGAGCCGACCGCGCGTTCCACAAGCCGCTCAAATCTGAGGAGCTGCTCGGGGCCGTCCGGGAGATGCTCAGCGAGAATCCGGAGGAGTAGGGCGGTCGCTCTGTATCATCCAGGGAACAACCTCCACTTGGGCCCGCCCCGTCAGGTGCGCATCCAGGGCAGGGATCAAGGACGCAGCATGGCTCAATGGGCCGTGGCCATCTGCTCGGCGAAGTAACGCCCTCCCTCGCGCGGCACGCCTGCGTCCACCACATCGCCGTAGACCATCGTCTGGTTGAGCGGCTGGTATGCGATCTCGCGTAGTGAGCGTTACGGTGTCTACGCGTCTGTTCCTGCAGCGCGGACGCGACGGGGAGCTACCATCGTGGAGGCGAGGGAACAGTATCGTTGCCTCGCCTCCGCGTTCGGGCTCAGTGTCCGATCGGATGGGTCTGTGGTAGCGCGTCGCCGATCGCCGTCGCCGCGGCAGAGCACTCGGGGTGGCCGAACCCGCTGGCGCTCACGCCGTTCGTGAAGTCGTAGATGATGTTGTCGTCCTTGC
>Ga0099827_10000557_pt1 | contig 17306 bp, 11 predicted proteins | sample CZO8metaG_FD_79339 | JGI IMG/M metagenome (GOLD analysis project Ga0099827, IMG submission 79339) | Vadose zone soil microbial communities from the Eel River Critical Zone Observatory, Northern California, USA - CZOApr15con1.8 metaG | ecosystem: Environmental > Terrestrial > Soil > Vadose zone ...
AGCATCGCCGGAACCAGCCAGCGCGGGCTTACCTTTGCCTTCGATGACCTGGGCGGCGGAGTGTAGACCGCCTTGCTTCTGACACGGGACTTGGGCACGGTGGTCTCCTGGTCGGTCTGCATGCACCGCCAGCCCGGCGTGCCGACGGTGCGAGGTGCGCGCGGGCAGCGCGCGGGCCTGTCTGGCTAAGGCAAGCGTAGTTGCTCGGCCGGGATGGCGCGCTACGCTGCGCCCAGGCGGCGGCTGGCGGCCGGCCTGGCCGGGGCCCTGGCTGCCTGCTGGGGCGGGGTCGTTGACGGGGGCGGGGACGGGGTGGTGGTCGTTGGGCTCGGGCTAGGCGTCGTTGGGGTCGGGCTAGGCGAGCTTGACGCGGCGGCGGCGATGTAGATCGTGACCGTCGAGCCGGCCGGCAGGCTGCCGCCCGTCGGGCTCTGGCTGAACACGTTCCCCGGCGTCGATCCCGACGGCCCCGCGGCCACTATCTGCTTGACCCTGAAGCCGTCCCCGGTCAGGATCTGCACCGCCGTGTCCTTCGGGTCACCGATCACCGACGGGACTGTCACGCCGCCGCCGGAGATGAAGAGAGTCACCGTGCTGCCCTTGGCGGCCTTCGAGCCCGCGTTCGGGCGCTGCCGCACCACCGTGTTGGCCGCGGCAGTCGAGTGCACGGACTTGTCCGCGACCTGGAAGCCCTTCGCCTGCAGGGCGCTCGTGGCCGCGTCAAGGCTCATGCCGACCACATTCGGCACCGCGACGCTGCCCCGGCCCGTCGATACGAATACCCTGACCTGACTGCCCTTCGGCGCCTTGCTGCCGCCGGCCGGACTGGTCTTGATGACCACTCCCTTGGGCACGGTGTCCGAGGTCTGCGAGACAGTGGCGGTGGTGAAGCCCGCCTGCGCGAGCGTCGCCAGCGCCGGGCGCAGCTTCTCGGTGGCGACGCTAGGGACCGCGATGCCGCTGCCGTTGCCGGAGATGTACTGAATGGCGAAGATCCCACCGGCCAGGGCCAGCAGCGCGATCAGGGCGACGATGAGCCACGGCCATCTGCGGTGCCGGTCGGGGCGATCCCCCGGCCCATCCGGCGGTCCGTAGGAGTAGGCGGGGATCGCGCTGGTCGGACCGGCCAGCTGGGTGGACTGCCCCATCCTGCGGGTGCCGGTGTACATCTCGCCGCGCATCGGCGCCGCCACCGGAGCCCCCGACAGGGCACGCTGGATGTCGTTGCGCATCTCGCCCGCCGACTGATACCGGTGCGCGGGGTCCTTGGCCATCGCCTTCAGCACGATGGAGTCCGCCCAGTCGGGGATCTCGGGGTCCACCTGAGATGGCGGGATCGGCTGCTCCCGCACATGCTGGTAGGCGATCGCGACCGGGGAGTCACCGGTGAACGGCGGCCGGCCGGTGAGCAGCTCGTACAGCAGGCAGCCGGTCGAGTACAGGTCGCTGCGGGCGTCCACCCGCTCGCCCCGCGCCTGCTCCGGCGACAGGTACTGCGCGGTGCCGATGACCTGGGCCGTCTGGGTCATGGTGGCCTGCGTGTCACTGACCGCCCTGGCGATGCCGAAGTCCATCACCTTGACCTCGCCGGTGCGGGTCAGCATCACGTTGCCCGGCTTGATATCGCGGTGCACGATGCCGTTGCGGTGGCTGTAGTCCAGCGCCCGCAGCACGCCGTCGGTGATCTCCGCGGCCCGCTCGGGCAGCAGCCGCCGGTCCTCCCGCAGCAGATCGCGCAGGGTCCGGCCGTCGACGTACTCCATCACGATGTACGGGACCGGGGTGGGGCCGACCATGTCCTCGCCGGTGTCGTAGACAGCCACGATAGACGGGTGGTTGAGCGAGGCGGCGGACTGCGCCTCGCGCCGGAACCTGGCCTGGAACGTCTGGTCTCTGGCCAGGTCGTCTCGCAGCGTCTTCACCGCGACGATGCGGTCGAGACGAATGTCGCGGGCACGGAACACCTCGGCCATGCCGCCGCGTCCGACGATCCCGTCGAGCTCGTAGCGGCCGCCGAGCATCCGCCGCTGGGTCATGTCTCGCACTTACGTTACCGTCCTGCGTCTCGATGGTCCTGGCCGGCCGGAGCGGCGGGAGCTACCAGCCGCTTGCCGTTTAGAATCTGCGGTCCTGAACTTGGTGGTCGCTGCCCTGACCGCCAGCTCGCTGTGCGGGCAGGTGCTCACGGCAGCCCCAGGTAGGCCTTGATGATCTTAACGGCGATGGGCGCGGCGGCATCAGCGCCGAAACCGCCGCCCTGGACTATGACGCCGACGGCTATCTTCGGGTTGGAGGACGGCGCGAAGCAGGTGAAGACCGCGTCGTTGAGCCCCGCGTTGTTGACGCCGTTCTCCGCGGTGCCGGTCTTTCCCGAGATATCGACGCCGGCGACCTGCGGGTTGGCCGTCGCGGCCGCCGTGCCGCCGGGGTTGTGAGTCACCTGGAACATCATCTGCCCAATCTCGCTCGCCACCTGCGGGCTCACCGGCCTGGACAGGGCAGTCGGGCTGGCCGACTGGATATTTCTGAGATCGGGTGCCTGGACGTTCTGGACCAGGTAGGGGGTCATCAGCGTGCCGCCGTTGGCGATGGTCGCGGCGAACATGGCCTCCTGCATTGGCGTCACCTGGTCGTCGAGCTGACCGATCGCCGACAGTGCGCGCAGGGAGGGATCAGGCTCCAGCGGGTACCTGCTGGCCGAGACGGGCATCGGGATCGTCAGATTCGAGTTGTTCAGGCCGAACAGGTCGGCCTGATGATGCAGGGCGGCGGCGCCTACCTTGATGCCGAGATTGCCGAACGCGGTATTGCAGGACACGTAGAAGGCCAGGATGAGCTGCGGATTGCCGTTTCCGCACACCTCGCCCGCGTCGTTGTGCAGCAGGTTGCCGTTCGGCAGTTTCAGCGCGGGCGGCGCGAGTACCGGCGACTGCGGGCTGCGGCTGGCGTTCCCTGACAGCCAGGTCGCACTGGTCACTATCTTGAACGAGGAGCCTGGCGGGTAGGTGGCGTTGATGGCCCGGTTGAGCAGCGGCTGGCTCTTCTCGTGCCGGTACTGGTTGTCGATCTTGACGAGCTTCTTGCCGCTGAACGTGGTATAGGCGTTCGGGTTGAAGGTCGGGTAGGACGCCAGCGCCAGGATCGCGCCGGTACTCGGGTCGATCGCCACGGCAGCGGCCGGCAGGCCGTTGTCTTGCCGGGACTGGGCCTGAAGGGCCTGGTAGGCCGCCTGCTGTGCCTTCGCGCTGATCGTCAGGTAGACGCTGGCGCCCAGCTTGGGCTTCCCCGTGAGCAGGCCGACAAGATTGTGCACGGCCAGCCGCTGATCGGTGCCGGCCAGGTCCTTGTTCTGCGCCGCCTCGATGCCGGTCGCGCCGTAGATCGAGTCATAGCCGGTCACCGGCGCGAACACCTGCGCGAACGGGTAGTAGCGCCGATAGGTGCTCGTGCCCTTCACCAGCCGTGACTCGGCGATCTTGACGCCGCCGCCGGTGTGGTCGCCGGAGGCGACGATCGATCCGCGCTGATACTGGAACTGCTGATTGAAGATCCTGGCGTTCCCCGGCTCCGCGGCCAGGCTGGTGGACTCGAAAGCCTGCACGTAGTTGATGTTGATCAGGAGCAGCGCGAACATGGCCAGGCAGGCCAGCGAGAGGCGGAGCAGCGCGCGGTTCATCCGGCCCGCACCACCTGGGTCATGCCCTCATCCTGGATCGGCTGCGGGGCCGGCCGCCTGGCGGTATCGCTGACCCGCATCAGCAGGGCGATCAGCGCCCAGCTCGCGACCAGTGACGAGCCGCCCTGGGACAGGAACGGCGTGGTAATACCGGTCAGCGGGATCAGCCTGGTCACGCCGCCCACGATGATGAACACCTGCAGTGCGAGCACGAACGACAGGCCGCCGGCGAGCAGCTTGGCGAACGGGTCACGGACCGCGATGGCGGCCCGCAGGCCGCGCTGCACGATCAGGCCGAAGATCAGCAGCATCGCCATCAGCCCGGTCAGGCCGAGCTCCTCGCCGAACGCGGTGATAATGAAGTCGCTCTGCACCAGCGGAACGAAATACGGCTGCCCGTGCCCGAGGCCGGTCCCGAGGATGCCGCCGAAGCCCATCCCCTCCAGGCCCTGGACCAGCTGGTAAGCGGAATTGGCCGCATTGGTGCCGGCGAACGGGTGCAGCCAGTCAGTGATCCGCTGTCCCACATGGCCGAAGAGCTTGCTGGCCACATAGGAGCCGAACAGGAAGAGGATCATTCCGATCAGCAGCCAGGAGGTCCGCTGCGTGGCGATGTAGATCATCGCCACGAACAGGCCGAAGAACAGGGCGGACTGGCCGATGTCAGTCTCGAAGACCAGGATAAGCAGGCTGGCCGCCCATACGACGAGCACCGGCCCGAGATCGCGCGCTCGTGGCAGGTCGATGCCGAGAACCCGGCGGCCGGCCAGCGACAGCACGTCCCGCTTGGCGACCAGGTAGCCGGCGAAGAACACCGCGAGCGCCAGCTTGGCGAACTCGCCGGGCTGGATGGAGAACCCGCCGATGCTGAGCCAGACCTTCGCGCCGTTGATGCTGGTGCCGATCACCGCCGGGATGGCGAGCAGCACCAGGCCGAGCGCGCCGAGGGTGTAGGTGTACCGCTGCAGGATCCTGGGCTCTCTGATGACGGCCAGCACCGCCACGAACGCTGCCACCCCGGCCGCGCTCCAGATCACCTGGTAAGCGGTGGTGTGCGTGGTCATCAAGGTCACGGGGTGGCCGGGATTGCCGTCGCGCCCGGACTCCTGCAGCCGGTAGATCATGACCAGGCCAAGGCCGTTCAGCAGCGCGGCGAGCGGCAATATTAGCGGGTCCGCCCACGGCGCGAGCCTGCGCACCGCCAGATGAGCGGCAAAGACAATGACCGCGAAGGTCAGCCCGTAGGTGACCAGGCCGGCGGGCAGCTTGCCGTTCAGGCCCAGGCCCACGTTGGCATAGGCGAACAGCACCACGACCACCGCGAAGCCAAGCATCAGCAGTTCGGTCCGCCGCCTGCCGCGCGGCAACGAGACCCGCTCGGGCGATCCTCGGACCGCGGCGAACACCGATGAGATTGTCACCCGGTGACCCCCTGCAGCGACGAGCAGTAGGCGGGGACGGACGGCTTGGGCCGGTAGGGCGGGATCTTGGTATGCACCACGATCTTGCCCTTCACCCTGACCCGGGTCTTGATCGGCTTCGGCTTTCCCGCCTCCCACTTCGCCACTGCGGCCAGGGCCAGCTTGCACTGGTACCCCTGCCGGATCCGCAGCACGATCCCCTGCGCGTCCGGCAGGCTCCCGGAGGCCGGGCTGATCGTGGCTTCGATCAGGGGGACGTCCGCAGTCGGGACGCCGCTCATCGGGATGCCGGTCCGGCGGTAGACGCTGAACAGGCTGACCCCGGCGACTTGCTCGTGGATGCCGCGGAAGATGGCTACCTGGCCGCTGTCTGCGCCGACATAGTACTGGCTCTGCGAGTACCGCCAGCCTGCGTACCCGCCGCCGGCGATCACGATGATCAGGACGGCCAGGATCGACTTGACCACGGGCAGCCGGCGCCTGGACGATCTTGCCTTGCCCAGGTCGTCATCCTCGTCTTGGTCCGCATCCTCGCCATCTTCGACCTGGCCATGGTCCTGGCCGGGCCCTTGCGGACCTTGCCGGAAGCCGATGGTGTGCTGGGCGGTCCCTCGCGGGCCCTGGGTCAGCAGGTGCGCTCGCCCGGCCGGGGTGTCGGTCCGCAGCAATGGCCGGCCGCCGCCGTTGGACGCGGCACCAGCCAGGACCGAGGTCCTGCTGGGCGCGGCGGGCCCGGTGACCGTGTCGACGACGTCCGCGACGATGCAGGTGATATTGTCCGGGCCGCCGCCCCGGATGGCGAGCTCGATGAGCTGCAGCACTGCCTCTTCGAGATCGGCGAACTTCATCAGCGTCTTGTGCAAGGTGTCGTCACTGACCACGTCGGACAGCCCGTCGGAGCACAGCAGGTACCTGTCCCCGAGCATGGCCTCGCGGATCGACAGGTCAGGCTCCGCGTCGCTGCTGCCCTGCAGGGCGCGCGTGACCAGGGACCGCTGCGGGTGGACGGCCGCGGCCGCGGGACTCATCCGGCCCTCGTCCACCAGGGACTGGACCAGGGTGTGATCGCGGGTGATCTGGTGCAGCTCGCCGTCACGGAGCAGGTAGGCCCGCGAGTCCCCGATATGGCACATCGCCACCCTGGCCCCCGACCAGAGCATCGCGGTGAGCGTTGTTCCCATGCCCTCGACCGCCGGGTCAGCGACGCTCATCGCGTGCAGCGTGCCACTGGCCGAGGACACCGCGGCGGCGAGCGCATCCAGCATCTCGCCATCGGCCATGTCGTGATCCAGCGGCACTATGGCCGAGATCGCCACGGCGCTGGCGACCTCACCTGCGGCGTGGCCGCCCATGCCGTCCGCGATAGCGAGCAGGTGCGGGCCCGCGTAGGCCGAGTCCTCGTTCCCCTCACGGAGGAGGCCTACGTCTGAGCGGAGCGCGTAGCGGAGTGCAAGTGTCATCTGCGCAGTTCCAGAACGGTCTTGCCGATACGGATCGGCACGCCGACGGGCACCGGGGTCGGCTGAGTCACCTTCTGGCGGTCAAGATAGGTGCCGTTGGTAGATCCAAGGTCCTCGACAATCCACTGACCATCCTGCGGGAACAGCCGGGCATGCCGGGTCGAAGCGTAATCGTCGTCGAGCACGAGCGTGGCGTCATTCGCCCGGCCGATGGTTATCTGCTGATCCGCGAGGCCCACGCGGGTACCGGCCAGGCCGCCGGCCGTCACCAGGAGCTGCTGCGGAGCCGCGCGGCCGCTCCTGGCCAGCTTGGGCGGCCGCGATGGCTGGGGCGGCCTGGCGCGCTGCTTGGCCTTGCGGCCCTGCGACCGCAGCGGGGACGACGTGCCGAACAGGTCGGTGCGCACCACGCCGACCGCGGCAATGACAAATAGCCACAGGACAGCAAGGAACGCGAGCCTGATGAGTGTGAGGGTGAGCGCATTCATCGGGTCAAGTTTCCTCGGGTGACCTTGCTGCCCTGAAGGTAGTCAGTGTGATGCCGTCCGGCCGACGGCGTTGTCCGTGCGGGTACATCGGTGCGTTGTCAGTGAATGCCATCCCTGCGGAACACGAGAGTCGTACGGCCGAGGGTAACGCGGGTTCCGTCGGTCAGCGATACGCGCCGGACTGGCTGCCCGTTGACGAAGGTCCCGTTCGTGGAGCCGAGATCCACCAGGACCACCTCGCCGTCCTCCACCCGCAGCTCGGCGTGATGGCGGGACACGCCGGGGTCGACCAGGCGCAGGTCGCAATCGGTGCCGCGGCCCAGGATGGTGAGCGGCGCGCCGAGCTCGAAGGTGCGCTGGGTGCTGCCGTCCGGCCCCGGCTCCGGCCCGGAGACCAGCAGCCTCGGCGTGCCCGTGAAGCTGCCGGCCGGGTGCGGAAGATCACTTGCGGGCCTGCGTATCTCGCCGTCCTCGACGGTGGTGCCGCGGATGACGCCAGAACGCACCCGGAACGTGCCCGTCGTCAGCTCATGCACTCCCTCAAACCGCATCCGCACCGGGCCGACGAACGAGTAGCCCTGCTCTCGCGCGTGCTCGCGGGCGAGGGTGGCCAGCTCGATGCCGAGGCTATCGGCAAGATCCGCGAGCCGCTCGCGGTCAGTCTCGGCCAGCTCCACCACGAAGTCGTTGGGGACCAGCGTCCGGCCCTGCGCGACGATGGCTGCGCGGTCGTCCATCTCACGCTGCACCGCGCTGGCTATCTCCACCGGCTGCAGCTCGGACTTGAACGCCCGAGCGAAGGCACCCTCGACCATCCCCTCGAGCCTGTGCTCGAAGCGCTGCAGAACTCCCACCGAGGTACCTCCTCTCCCTGCTCGCTCTCCCTGCTCGCATCCGATGGTATCGGCGACTTGGGGCAGCTTGAGGACGTGCTAACCTGACTGCTGCCCAGGGCGGGTGGCGGAACGGCAGACGCGCACGGTTCAGGTCCGTGTGTCCGAAAGGACGTGAGGGTTCAAATCCCTCCTCGCCCACCGATGCCGCTGGCCTGCAGCTTAAGCCGCCGCAGGCAGCGCTGTCACCGGTCCGCGGCAAGGTCAGGCTCAGTTCCGCCCGCCTGGGCGGACCCAGGGGCCGAGCAGCGCGTACGCGGCATCGGTTTCGCGCGGTGGGCTCAGTGCTGCAGGGGGCACGGCTCGCGTACGCCGTGCTGAGCGCATCTGGCCGCGGTGATCCCCAGCCTGTCCTCGGTCGCGAAGACGTCCCGCGCGATCACGCCCATCCGGCTGGTGAGATCGCTGACGTCGGCGTCGCCGGCCGCCGCGTGAAAGACACCGAGAAGGCTGGCCCGGGCATCGGGTCCCACGTCCACGACGACCACGGCGTCGGTCACCGTGCCGTAGGTGACATCGATGCCCCGCTGCGAGCGGCCGATCTCCTCGATGATGGCCCGGACGTGCCGCCCGGTCACCTCCACCTGGCCCAGATCGGAGTACCCGCCGCCGCGGGCAGCGTGATGGAGGTCGGTCCGGCCCGTGCCAGGGACCAGCAGCCCCGCCGCAGGCTCGGTGACCGCGATGCCGAGCGGGGTCAGCAGCAGGCGGTCAGGGCTCTCTGGCTCGCCCTGCATCGAGACGTACAGGACGAGGTTGCCGTCTTGCCAGTGGCTCTGCATCAGGCTGCCTCCTTCACTCGGCGAGTCGCCCGGCTGAGCTGCGCCCACCTTTCATAGCAGACCTACCCGCCGGGGCGCGGCGTGCCGGGCCCGCTGGCGGTGATCCGGAGCCCGGCCAGCCGCCCGCTGGCACCATGGTCGGGTGGTCGGGGCAGGAGAGCCTGTCCAGGCGCCTGACGGGCGTCCGGCCCTGACCTCGCACCCATGATCGCGGTGGATTTTGCCGGTCAGCACGTCAAAATCCTCCGCGTACATGGATGAGCCGGCGGAAGGGACTGGCCGGTGTCCTGGTGACGGCTGCCCGCCGGACCAGGCAGAATCGATGATGTGCCAGAACTTCCCGAGGTGGAGGCCCTTGCCGCGGACTTGCGCGAGCGCGCGGCCGGGCAGGTGATCGACCGTGCCGACGTCACGGAGTTCTCCGTCCTGAAGACCTACGACCCGCCGCTGAGCGCGCTGCGCGGCCGCGTAGTCACCGGAGCCGGACGGTACGGCAAGTTCCTAGACCTGGTGACCGGCGGGCCAGCGGGCGGCGGGTCAGCAGAGGGCGGGCCTTCGGGCGGCGGGCCAGCGGACGGCGGGCCAGCGGACGGCGGGTCAGCGGGCGGCGGGCCGGCGGACGGCGGGCCGGTACATCTGGTCGTGCACCTGGCGCGGGCCGGCTGGCTGCGCTGGCGGGATTCGCTGCCTGAGCAGCCGCCCCGGCCGAGCAAGAGCCCGCTCGCGTTCCGGCTGCGGTTCACCAGCGGCTCCGGGTTCGACCTGACCGAGGCAGGGACGCGCAAGCGGCTGGCGGTCTACGTGGTCACCGACCCGGCGGCCGTGCCGGGGATCGCGGCGCTGGGGCCTGATCCGCTCGGATCCGGCTTCACCGTCGCCGCGCTGGCCGAGATCCTGGCCGGGCGCAGGACGCAGATCAAGGGTGTCCTGCGCGACCAGAAGATCATCGCGGGCATCGGCAATGCCTACTCGGATGAAGTACTACATGCCGCCCGGATGTCCCCGTTTCGGCTTGCCTCTAGCCTGACCGATGACGACGTGGCCGCCCTGCACGAGATGATCATCAGCACCCTGCGGGATGCGGTCGCCAGATCGGACGGCCTGGCCGCCGGGGACCTGAAGAAGGAGAAGAAAGCCGGGCTGCGGGTGCACGGCCAGGCGGGCCAGCCCTGCCCGGTATGCGGGGACACGATCCGCGAGGTGTCCTTCGCCGACTCGGCGCTGCAGTACTGCGCTACCTGTCAGACCGGCGGCAAGCCCCTGGCCGACCGCAGGATGTCGCGGCTGCTCAAGTAAGCGCGCGGCACGCCGGCGCCGGCCCGTCCGTTCCGTCCGGCCTGCGCGTGGCGCCTGCGCAGGCCGGACGGACGGCGTCTAGTTGAAGACCTGGCCGATCTTGGTCCAGCGCGCCATCGTGCAGCCGCCGTCGACCAGGACCGAATCGACCTTCTTGCCGAACCACCATCCCTTGATGGTCGCCGTGGCCGAGCTGGCCAGGATCATCGGGCACTGCACGTGCTTGATAATCGGGGCGAACGGGTTCTTCGAGGCCAGCAGCACGCGGCATGCTCCGGCCGGGTCCGGGTGGGTGCCGCCCGGCGGGTCACATCGCAGCGTCCAGTGCTGCGGCGTGGCACCAGGCTTGCGGACTACCGTGATGTCGAGCGAGACCTTTGGCGCCTTCGCGCCCGCGCCCGCGCTCGCGGGGGCGCCGCCGGATCCGGATCCGGCCGCCGAGCCGGAGCCAGCCGCGACACTGCCGCAGGCCGTTGCGGTGATCGCGCACATGGCGGCGATCAGCAGATACCGGGCGACTGATCGCGCCCTCAGCGTGTCTAGCTTCATGTCCCATTGGACGCGCACCCCCGCTGATCGGTTCCGCTGCCGCGGGCGGCGGGTCAGGCCGATTCCGCGCCCTGCGCCGCCGCTGCTGACCGAACCCGGCGACCTCGGCCTTTATCAAGCTGTGCCCGCCAGCCGGTGAGAACATGAGGTCGTGGGGCGGAGACTGGCAGCGACGGCAGGGCGGGAGCGGGTCGACGCGACCGCCAGGGCGGTCATCGAGTGCGCCGCGAACGCGATCGTCGCGCTCAGCGCCGACCGCACCGTGCTGCTCTGGAATCCGGCCGCCGAGCGGATGTTCGGCTGGGCCGCTTCCGAGGTGGTGGGCCTGGAACCGCCGATCATCCCGGCGGAGCTGCGCGCCGAGCACAACGCGGTGCTGGAGCGGGTGCGCACCGGCGGCCAGGTCTCGTTCGCGACCCGCAGGATCCGCAAGGACAGCAGCGTGCTGGATCTGCGCATCGACACCAGCGCCCTGATCAGCAGCACCGGCGAGGCGACCGGCTGGGTGAGCGTCTGCCATCAGACCGGGGACGACGAGGCCGTCAGGCACTACATGGCCGAGCGGGCCAGGGTGGTCCGCAGGCTCGGCGACGTGGTCGCCGACATGAACGGCCAGCTGGAGCTGGAGGCCGTGCTCGACCGCATCGCGGCCAGCCTGCGCGAGCTGACCAGGGCCGACGCAGGCGGATTCGTGCTCATCGAAGGCGGCCGGCTGCGCCTGGTCAGCATGGACGGGCTGCCCGCCCGGCTCCGCGGGCGCACCGCGGACCTGCCCAGCAGCATGGTGGGCCAGCTGATGCGTTCCGGCAAGACGGTCATGATGGCCACCGGCGAGTCAGGCAACTTCGACGACCTGATCTGGTCCGCGCTGCCTGGCCTGCACACGATCGCGCTCAGCCTGTCGCATGTGGGCGGGCGCCCCTATGGGGCGCTCTATGCGCTGTACAGCAGGCGAAAGATCGGCCATGTCGAGCTTGAGCTGCTCGAGATGCTGGCCGGCCATGCCAGCGTGGCGCTGTCCAACGCGACCGCGTTCGAGGAGGTCGTCCAGCAGCGCGCGCACGAGCGCGCGGTGATCGACGCCAGCGCCGACGGCATCGCCGTGCTCGACGGGGCCGGGCTGGTCCAGCAGTGGAACCCGGCGGCGCACCTGCTGACCGGCGTGTCCCCGGAGCAGGCGACGGGCAGGCGGCCGCCGTTCCCGCTGCCCGAGCCCGGTTCCAAGCTGACCTACAAGCTGGCCAACGGCCGCTGGATCGACCTGCTGTCCACCTGCCTGGAGGGCCGCGGCGAGCAGGTGCTCGACTTCCGTGATATCACCGCGGCCAAGGAGCTTGAGGAGGCCAAGGACCTGTTCCTGGCCACAACCAGCCATGAGCTGCGGACGCCGATCACGGTGGTGCAGGGGTTCGCGAGCACGCTGGCGAACCGGTGGGACAAGATGGCCGACTCCGACCGCCGCTCGGCGGTACGGACCATCGCCGAGCGGGCCGGGGCGCTGGCCGCGCTGGTGGAGCAGCTGCTGCTCGGCTCGCGGGCGGGCGCCGACCAGCTCTCGGTCAGCAACGGGCCGTTCGACCTGGCCGGGCTGCTGCGGACCGCGGGCGTCGCGTTCCGCCCGCTGTCGGAGCGCCATACCCTGGCCGTCGACGTGCCCGAGCGCCTGCCGGCCGCCTACGGCGACCCGATGGCCACCGATATCATCATCGGCCAGCTGCTGGAGAACGCCTTCAAGTACTCGCCGGACGGCGGCGCTGTCACGGTGCGGGCCCGGCAGGACGGCGACCTGATCGAGGTGACCGTGCAGGACGAGGGCATCGGCATCTGCGCCGCCGACCGCGAGCGGGTCTTCGAGCGTTTCGTGCAGGGCGAGGCAGGCGACCGCCGCAGATTCGGCGGCATCGGCCTTGGTTTGTACATCGTCCGCCAGCTGGCCAGGGCGCAGGACGGCGAGGTGGCAGCCGTTGAGCCGGCCGGCGCGGGCACTGGCACGCTGATGCGCCTGCAGTTGCGCTGCGCCTAGAGCAGACGCGCAACGGCCATCGCCTGTTTCCCTGATTCCGCCACGCCCCGATCGCTATAGTCGGCTGTGCTCAATGCGGATTGAATATATGGGATAACTGATGCCCGATAAATCTGAATGTCCCCATGGGTATCAGGCGTAATAAACCGCACACCATTAACGGCATTCCGGGCGGACTGCCGTAGACGCAGCTAAATGTCGGCGCCGTGGCGGGCGGCCAGGCGGAGCCTGGGCCCTGGCGCGCGGCGCTGATCCTCTGGAGGAGTCATGAGCCTGGTCGCGTGTGCGCGCCGGGGCGGGGTGATCGCCGCTCTCGCGGGTCTGGGGATCCCCGGCCTCGCCGCGGTGCCCGCCACCGCACCGGCGGCGACCGCGCCGAGCGCGGCTTCGGGCCCGGCCGCCACGGTCGCGAGCGCCGCCGGGAGCGCTGGGGCCGCTCGTGGCCTTCCCGCGGACGCCAGGTTCGTCACCGCGCCTCGCACCGTGACCAGGCCTCACGGGGTCCGCCAGGCCTGCTCCACGCCCGTGCGGCCTGGCCAGATGATGTGCATGGCGCTGGTCGCGCCCCGCGGGCAGGCGGCGGCACCGGACACGAGCCCGCCGTCTGGCGCCTACAACCCTGCTGACCTTCAGGAGGCCTACGGGCTGGCATCGGCATCGGCCACGGCGGGCGGCGGCGAGAGGGTGGCGGTCGTGGATGCCTACAACGACCCGTATGCACGAAGGGATCTGGCCGCCTACCGGGCCGAGTACGGCCTGCCTGCCTGCACCAGCCCGCCGGCCGGGCCTGGCTGCCTGACGATCGCCAATCAGGCCGGCCACACCGGGCCGCTGCCCGCGGCGGATCCCTCGGGGGGCTGGGAACTCGAGGAATCCCTTGACCTGGACATGGTGTCGGCAATCTGCCCGAACTGCGGCATTCTGCTCGTCGAGGCTAAGTCGGCATCCATTACGGACCTGGCCATCGCGGAGCGCTCTGCGGCCAAGACGGCGAGCGTGGTATCGAATAGCTGGGGCAGCGGCGCGGAGTTCATCGGGGAGAATTCTTTCGATGCATATTTCAGCCGGCCGGGAGTGGCAATTGTCGCGGCGGCGGGTGATTCTGGCTACGGGACCCAGTACCCGGCGGCCGCCCAGTTCGTGACGGCCGTCGGGGGGACCACGCTGACCGGCGCGACCAGCACCAGCCCGGGTACCCAGAAGGCCTGGGCCGGCACGGGCTCGGGCTGCGCGGCGCTGGAGGCCAGGCCGTCCTGGCAGACCGGCGCGGGACTGACGGCTGGCGGCTGCCGGAACCGGGCGGAGGCCGATGTGTCGGCGGACGCGAATCCCGTCCCCGGCGTCGCCGTCTCCGATACCTTCCCCGAGAACGGCACCGCGCCCGGCTGGACCGCCGTCGGCGGCACGAGCGTGGCCACGCCGATCATCGCGTCGGTGTACGCGCTGGCCGGCGGCCCGCTGGCGGGCACGTACCCGGCCTCGTACCCGTATCTGGCGACCGGCGGCCTGTCGGACGTGACTTCCGGGTCGAACGGCAGCTGCGAGCGGGGCCGCTTCTTCCTGTGCCATGCCAGGGCCGGCTACGACGGGCCGACGGGCCTGGGAACGCCGGCCGGCTCTGGCCGCTTCGCCGCCCCGGCCGGCCCGGTGGTCACGGTCGCCGATCCGGGTACCAGGGACTACCGGGCGGGCGCGCGGGTGCGGCTGAGAATCCGCGCCCTCGATAGCGGCCGGAACCGGCTGCGCTACGCGGCCGCCGGGCTGCCGCCCGGCCTGGCGCTGAACTCCGCGGGCGGGCTCATCTCGGGCAGGCTGACCCGCACGCCGGGCAGCCACAGCGTGACGGTCACCGTGACCGACGGGGCTGGCGGATCGGCATCGGTGCGCTTCGCCGTCGTGGTGGTCGCGCCGATCACCGACCGGTACCCCGGATCTGGGCCGGTCAGGCTGCACCTGGACGGCAAGTGCCTGGCCGACGCCGGTAACAGCGCGGCGCGCGGCGCCAGGGTCGAGATCTCGACGTGCGACGGCAGCGGCTCTCAGCGCTGGAAGTACGTGCCGTCGGCGAGCCCCGGCGCGGCCGGCCTGGTGAAGATCGGCGGCAAGTGCCTGAGCGTTCCGCCCGGCACGGCCAGTGGCGGCCGGGCCACGCTGCAGTCCTGCGCGGGGTCCGCGGGCCAGAAGTGGGCCTACCAGTCGCTGGGTCACCTCTACAACCCGAGCTCGGGCAGGTGCCTGGCTGACCCGGCCGGCAGCAGGAAGAACGGCACCCAGGCCGAGCTGCGGGCCTGCAGCGGCGCGGTCGGCGAGTCGTGGCTGCTCCCGCCCGCCGCCGTGCTCTCCGGCGTGGCGGGCAAGTGCCTGACCGATCCCGGCGACAGCGCGCTGAGCGGAACCAGGATCGAGATCACCGCGTGCACCGGCAGCAGGTCGCAGAAGTGGGTCATGGAACGCGGCGGGGCGCTGCGGATCCGCGGCATGTGCCTGAATGTCTCTCGCGGCGGCCTCAAGGACGGCGCCGCAGTCGAGCTGGCCGACTGCTCGCACTCGACGAGTCAGCAGTGGTTCAGCGGGCCGGGCGGCGAGCTGCTCAACGGCAACTCCGGCCGGTGCCTGGCCGATCCGGCCAGCACGAAGTCCGACGGCACGAGACTTACCCAGCTGGACTGCTACGGCGAGCCAGGCGAGATCTGGACAGTCAGCTAGCATCCTCGGCCCAGGCCGGCGGCCGGAGTCCTCAGCCGGGATCGTTGACCAGGTCCCCCGGATCTGCCGGTCTATGACCGAAACCCCCCAACTTATCCCGGAATTGTTGAGCTTGAATCGGACATTCAGCACGTATTTCGAAACGAATCCGGTATAAGTGGCGCAACCGCCCAGATTCTGTGCCGCCTCCTAGCGGCCAGTGAGCCGTACCTGCTGGATCCTTCGCCGCTCATTCTCGCGGCGGCGTCATCGCCGAACTGGTAGAAATTTCCGCTAGTCGGCACGAGGCTAGCCAGCAGGCCGCCCGGCGAGTCGGCCCATCGCGACTGCTTGGAGACTTTCATGGCGGCTGTCCTGTCATCTTGGCGGGCAGCCGCCCTGGCCAGCGCGGTCGTGCTGGGAATGCTGAGCCTCGCCGTAACCAGGCCGGCCGCCAGTGCAGCGCCGTCGGCTGGCCCGCCTGCTGGCCGCCCTGCCCCCGGTGCGGCCGGCCCGGCGCCTGGTCAGCCGCGGTCAGCCGCGGGCGGCCCGGCGCGGGCACCGCGCCTGCCCGCCGGTGAGCGCCAGGTGTGCCCGCCCGCCACCCGGCCCGGCCAGATGGAGTGCATGTCGGTGATCCACAGCCCGGCGGTGAGCGGCCCGGCGGTGAACGGCCCGGCCGCCGCGGGCCGCGGGTCCTGGCCGGCCGCCGCGGCCGCGGCTGTCGCCGGATACGGTCCGTCCGGCCTGCGCAGCGCCTACCACCTGACCGCCGCCGCGGCCAGGGATGGCCGGGGCAGGACGATCGCCATCGTGGACGCCTACCGCAATCCGCGCGCCGCCAGGGACCTGGCCAGCTATCGCAGGCACTTCGGCCTGCCGCCCTGCTCGGCAGCCAGCGGCTGCCTGCGGATCGTCAACCAGCGCGGCCGGTCGAGGCCGCTGCCCAGGGCGAAGGTGAACTGGGGCCTTGAGGAGGCGCTGGACCTGGACATGGTGTCGGCCATCTGCCCGAAGTGCCGGATTCTGCTGGTGGAGGCGGCGTCCGCCTCGATCAGGAATCTGGGGAAGGCCGAGGATGCGGCCGTGGCCAAGGGCGCGAGATTCGTGTCCAACAGCTGGAGCGGCGCCGAGTTCATCGGGCAGGCTGCCTACGACCACTACTTCAACCACCCCGGCGACGCGATCGTCTTCGCCTCGGGCGACTTCGGCTACGGATCCCAGTATCCGGCGGACACCCAGTACGTCACCTCGGTCGGAGGCACCACGCTCCGGCACCGGCGCTCGCCGGGGCGCTCGTGGAGCGAGCAGGCCTGGGGCGCCCCCAGAGGCGGCGAGGGCACCGGCTCGGGGTGCTCCACGCTGGCGGCCAAGCCGTCCTGGCAGACCCGCGACCGCGTCGCTGCGGGCGGCTGCCTGAACCGCACCGAGAACGACGTGGCCGCCGACGCCGATCCGAATACCGGCGCTGCGATCTTCGACAGCTACCGGACCGGGGGACGCTGGCTGCAGGTGGGCGGCACCAGCGTGGCGACTCCGATCATCGCCGCGGTGTACGCGCTGGCCGGGGTGCCAGCCAGGGGCACCTACCCGGCTTCCTATCCGTACCGGCATTCCTCGCGCTTCTACGACGTGAAGTCGGGCGTGAACGGCAACTGCGAGCCGAGCCGGAAGTACCTGTGCCATGGCCGGCCCGGCTACGACGGCCCGACTGGCCTCGGCAGTCCCGACGGGACAGTCGGATTCGGCCGCCACGGGGCGCGCCGCGTGACGCTCGTCGATCCCGGCCCGCAGGACCGGCAGGCCGGCACGAGAGTGACGGTCAAGATCCACGGCATCGACGGCCGGGCATCGGCGCGCTCGCTCGCCTATACCGCGACCGGGCTGCCGGCTGGCCTGTCCGTCGCCGCGCTGCCGCACTCGGCTGGCGCGGCCATCACCGGGATGCTGCCGGGTGCTCCCGGCCGCTTCGTCGTCACGGTCAGGGGGCGGGACAGCGCGACCGGGCAGACCGGCGTGACCCGCTTCACCCT
>Ga0099827_10000558_pt1 | contig 17304 bp, 12 predicted proteins | sample CZO8metaG_FD_79339 | JGI IMG/M metagenome (GOLD analysis project Ga0099827, IMG submission 79339) | Vadose zone soil microbial communities from the Eel River Critical Zone Observatory, Northern California, USA - CZOApr15con1.8 metaG | ecosystem: Environmental > Terrestrial > Soil > Vadose zone ...
ACGGAATTGATCGCATGAATTGGCCTTCTTGAAAGGCAGCGATCACAGCAAGCGTGCTGGAACTCTCGTTTCCGCCGATCTGAAACCGAATTGCCGATCTGAAACCGAATTGTGCTCCCAGCGCTGGACCCGGTCCGTAGAGGAAATCAAGAACGAGCACGCCCGCCAGTTGCCGATCCTTCCATCCAATCGCGACTGGCGCCGGCTTATGCGCCCACAGTCCAGTTCCATGCCGACCAAGATCTCGGTACATCTTGGGCGCGGCTACGGTGGCCTCGACAGGACTACTCGGTGCCCTCAAGCCGAATTCTTCTCCGCACTCTCGCGTCTAGCGCTGACGCATGGTGTCTGGAGCCGCAAACGCCCCAATCAAGTCGGAGTAGAGAGTGGCCGAGGGAATGGGCTTCCGGATCAAGTTTGGATCGCCGTCCAGGTCGATGTGAAACAGCCCGAAGTCGTTGCCAGGTCCGAAATTCAGGCCCCACTCGCGATTTGTTGTTATTGACCAACACAGGTAGCCAAGAACTTTGACGCCCTGATGGATTGCTTTTCCGAGCTGCCCAATGTGCCGCAGCAAGTAGTCTTCACGAGTAATGCCATCAGCCACGACCACTGAGCCGTTCTCGACTATCAGAATCTTCTGATCGGGAAACTTTCGACGCAGGTAGTGAAGAGCGCTACGCAGACCGCCCGGCCATACTGGAGCAGATTGAAACTGGCCGGTGGCAGCTGCTGCCAAGCGCCCCAAGCGCCAAAATCGATACCACGGAACCCCCCAGTAATAATCGAGTCCCACGAAGTCCTGCTTGCCCGCACAATTCGCGGGACAAAGCCATTCCGGTAATTCCCCGGCCATGCCCAGGTGCCACCAGTTCGAGTTGAGAAGCGTCATGGCCACGGTTAACGCTCTCAGTAGTCGATCCGCCGGCGCCCACCACGAGCGCACTTGCCTCACCTTGTCATTTGTCGGCACCGCTTCAAAGCGAACTCTGTTGGGGTCGCCGACGATGTATTCGGCTAATTGCCTCGCGAGGACGATCTCTGTACCCGTCCAACTGCCGTCAGCCTCCTGGAAACTAATTCCCGGGAGACTGCCACGCACCCCGACAGTCAGCCAGCCGGGTTCTACAGTCAGATCCTTCGGAGCGCTTCCCGCGCCAAGGGCACCGTCGCTCTCGATCACACGGTTGACCGCGGCCAATAAGAGTGCGCGACCCTTCGGAACGCCCACTACATAGCGTTCAGCCCCGATGTCGCCTAGGAGCAAGCGATTTGCCGGGCCAGCCAAAACGTTCACGACTACCTCATCGCCGAGCAGACCGACGGCGCGGCCTCGGCGCAGTGCATCTAGGCCTGCGGAGTAGGTAGGAACCTTGAGCAAATTTGCATGTGGCAGGTAGGTCTGCGCGGCAAGCTCGGCAGAGGCGCCCTTCAGAACGGCCAGCGGTCCTCTGCTTACGTCGCTCACCTGCTGCGATTGGCTCGCGGCCGGGACCAGGATGCGCAGGCAACCCGTGGAGTATGGAATTGAGTAATCGACTGCCATCGCGCGATCAGGAGTCGCTGACATCAGAGCGAGGACGAGGTCAACATTGCCCCGTCGGGGGAGGACGGTATTTGCGGTTGACGCTAAGTGCTTGACTAAGTGACCCTGGTCGCGCAGCCGCCTCGTTTGTTCGTCAAGGAAGAGTCGCAGCGGCCACGGCAGACCGATGATCAAGGGATTCGCACTTACGAGGGCGCCTGGAATCGCCGCCTGGACCGCCTCCCGGGCGAGCTTATGAGCCAGAAAGAGATTCGGAATTAGAAGGGCAACATCCCCAAGTTGATCATCCAATGGCCTCGAGGGATCCTGGCCGGGTGGCATTCGATACTCGGCATCCCACCATGGTTTGACGTACCCGAAGACCAACTCAGTTGGCTCATTGATCGTGATCCAATACCTGACCAGTCCAGTCAGTCGTCGAGCGACGATGCTTGTGTAATCGGCGAACCGCTGTGGGAACGCGGGACCGGTCAGCCCGCCTGAGCGCTCGATGTGGAGCGGCCATGTGTTGTGGTGAAGCGTGACGATCGGCTCCATGCCGGTGGCTCGGATGTGCTCCGCGAGGCCGACGTAGTGGTCGAGGACGGCCTGATCGACCTGGCCGGCCACAGGCTCAACCCGAGCCCAGGCGACGGAGAAGCGAAAGGCACGACACCCCAGGCCGGCGGCGAGCTCGACGTCCTCGCGATATCGGTCCCAGAACCCGGTGGCATTGCCCCGTTGGGTTAGCTTGAGGCGCTGATCGAAAGCGTCGCGGATGTCAGTCATCGCGGGCACAAACGCCTCGCACTGGTGGTCGGCGGTAGCTACACCGAAAAGGAAGGCCTTGGCGGCAACTGGGCCGCCGGTCACGAGCTAGTCGCAGCCAGGATTCGGTAAGCCCACCTCACGTTGTTGCGAGCGGTAGCGATCAGCAGGCGAGTGCCTAACAGCGATGGCAGCCACGCATAGCCGGGCTGCGCAATATTGGTCTGCCGCACGGCCTCATTCTCCCGGAGATTAGCGGCGAGCGCTGCCTCCACCGCCGACTTAAGGCGCTCGAGGTAGTCGGCGTATCCGATCAAGTCCGCCGCCCCGGCGAGGGGCCCATGTCCAGGTACGAACGTGGCGTCGGGGTGCCGATCCGCCAGCTCGCGAAGAGCGTGAATCATGCCGGGGATCGAGCATCCAGCTGGACTTCCATTGAAGAATGGGTAGTAGCCGTTGAAACAAAGGTCCCCAGTCGCAACCAAGTTGATTTCCGGCAAGTGCACCCACAGATCACCGTTGGTGTGCGCGACGCCTGGATCGGTCACGACCACGCGGCGGGCCTGGAAATTGACGGTCTCGCCCTCGGGAGTGCCGACTGGGCTAGGCAGCGCGTTCACACGATTGCTCCACCAGGTGGGGTCGTTGAAATCGTTGCGTTCGGACAACATGAATTGACGAGCGCGAGGATGTGCGAGCACCTGCGCGCCCAAAAACAGCTCGTTCCCCTGTGTGTGGTCGTAGTGGTAATGAGTATTGATCACGGTGGTTACTCGCCCTTTGAGAGAGCGGTTTACCCAGGAGCTAAGGGCTCTGGCTCCGAGCCCGAATTTGGGATCGACGACGAGTATCTGGCGGTCACCACAAACGACCAGACTGTTCCCGCCGGCCCCCAACACCGCGTAGACGCCGTCAGCGATCTCAATGGGCTGGATTCGTAGGTACCGCCACCAAAACCACGCGGCGAGGGCGATAATCGCCGCCGCTGCTACTAGGACAGCACTCCAGATCACCAAAGCGGTCGCTGCGGGAGGAGCTCTCGTGCTAGCCTCCCATGCTGCTCGTAGATGGCCTCGAGCCGCCTCGCTCCTTCGAGCGACCTTTCGAGAACAAATCGAAAGTGAGCCACCCAGAATCCGCGCGTTAACTGGAAGGCCGGACCCATGGCCTGTTCCCAGGATCCAAATCTACTGGTCCTTTGGTCGATCTTTTCGAGGTGGTAGGTGTGGCGCGCGAAGAATCCCGGAAGAGTTGTCACGTCCCACGTCGCTCGAGCTTGTGGCACGACTTCGGCTATAGAAGCGATGGCGGGCATCTTGTAGAGGTACCACGGTCGGATCGGTTGAAAAACCCAAGTCAGACGGTCGCCCTGAATAAGGGTGCGGTTATGGGCCCAGTAGAAGCACGTGTTCCACTGTGACCATAGATTCGGCTGTTGGAAGAGCGCCCAAAATTCGCTAACCGGAACCCTTATTTCTACGTCGCCGGCCACAGGATCCATCTCAGCAGATAGGAGGAGGGATTCAATTCGAGGATCGATTGACCCGTTGCTCATGAGGGCATTGGATCGGTCAGAAGGGTCCATACTCGAGAATCCGACGACCGTAAACGTCCCACAGGTTGCCGAGGAAGAACGTCCCAAAACGAGTCAGCGCCGAGATCCGCCCTCTTTCGCTGGGTGCCTCGGCGCGGAACGTGGACAGCTGTTTAAGAAAGTCGAGCAGGTGCAGCCTGAGGATCCCGGATGCAACTACATCCGCGCTGCCGTCCTCTTGCGGTTCTAGATGGCCGGCCAATATCTGCGTGAACAGCGTGGTCGTGTCATGCCAGACGTCTGAGCCGGAGCTCTTATGAACGACTTTGTGCCCGCTCAGAGTCAGCGGCTGCCCTGACTGGTCGGTAAAGCACAGACGATAGAGCATCCGCTTGTCGACGGGATTAGGTTCGTTTGTGCCCGGGATGGGTTGGTCCTGGAAGAGGTTGAACCAGCCTTGCTGCACGGCTAGCTGTCGACCAAACCGCTTCCCGCCGATCCATCCCTCAGCCTTGGCCCAGATGCCCTGGTCCTGAACGAAGTCGAACACGCCGTCGATGGTGATGGTCAGGTGGAACATGACATCGTCGTGGGACTTTTCGCCCGCCCGGAAGCCTGCGTCGAAGTCCCCCGGTGGCCCGATGAAACCCTTCATCTCCTCCGTGAAGGTCAGCTTGGTGCCGTCAACCTGGCTATGAGTTGGCTCTTGCCGCAATGAAATGCTACTGGCAGCGCACCAATTCCTGGCAGCGTCAACCCCCATATTGACTGCTTCCTTGAAACGGTTAGCGCTCAAATTGATCAGGTACTGAATGGGCACCTCACCCTTTATCTCGCGCACAGTGATAGGCCGCCCAAACTCTCCGGGCCTGCCCGCGGCCAGGTTGACGTTGTTGACCTTGATGCGGTCGAGAACCGCGTTGTACCTACCGTTCGCGGCGGCTTCGATGATCTGGAAATAGGTGGCAACGAAGCCCGGCTCCCAGTCGTTTAGCTGACTTACGGTCCAAATTACCCACAGCTCGTCAGCGCCACGACGAATCGCCTCTTCCAGGTTGGCGTCGGTCGCATAAACGGCGTCGATATAGTGTTTGCCGTCTATCAGCACTGGTGGGAACCACATCGGAAGGGAGACGCACGCACCTAGGAGGTCCTCGGTCATCTGGGGTGGATCGATGACCTCCAGACGCTGCTCGCTGAAGTTGTAAACGTTGAAGGAAGCGTTGAGTGTCGAGGCTCGGATCTTGTCCCAGTCCAGCCCCCAGCCCGTGAACACGTTTTTCTTGAAGCTGTCGAGAGTGAACAGGGACTCGGCATATATCACCTTGGGCAACTCACCCCAATTGAATCCAGCTGCTGCCTCCGGATGGATGTTTCGCCAGTTGTCTGCTATCTGCGTGCCGGACTGGCCTTGGCAGAGCATCGCGAGTTGGAAGACGCCGCCGGAGGCTCCGTCGAAAATGTCAAACTCCAACCCCGCCTCGTCTAACCAGACCTGAAGGACGCCAGCTTGCCAGGCAACCTTCATGCCGCCGCCAGCCAGGATCAACGCGCGTTTGGGGCTTTCAATCTCAGCCATTGCGATAGGCCTCCAAATGACGGGCTATTACCGGGAAGACCTCGACGGGTGCTTGATGGCCAATGAGCGAGTCGTCGTGACCGTAGTTTTCAGATATGATCGCCTCAAAGTGCCCCCCTGGCTGCTTGCTGCGCAGCCAGTTGAGACTCTTTTGCGCGCCCGAGCGCAGAGACACGCCATTTCTCGATCCATGTAATAGAAGGACGGGGATTTCCGGTACCTGGGCACTTCGCAGGTAGCTGTCTTTCCCCGTCGCGTCAACCAGTCGCCCGGCCCGGGCAATGGCCTGCACGTGTTGACCTGCGGCCATTGAGACCGGACCATAGAGGTCACCGAGGGCGGCCTTAGTCCGCCCCGTGAGGTTGGACGCTACGAAAACGGGCCCGTACAGCGCTTCAACTCGCATTGCGACTGCAGCGCCGGCGGAATTTCCGCCCGAACTCATTAGGTGAAGGAGCCGCGCCGCCGTCCTAGGCTGAGTGTCGTACCCGCCCAAGACTGAAACCCCGAGTCGACGCCAGAGATCGTCTGTTCGCAGACGTGAAGCCAGCGCCATACCAATGGGTACGTCAACGATTGGTCCGATCTGCGAGGAAACAAACGAAGCCACGCCGGCGGATTTGGGTCCGAGGAGAAACATCCAAGCGGCTGCGGCACCCCAACCGTGCGCAAAGAGCGCGACCTCGTCAGCGCCGGTCGCGTGGCGGACCCTGGCGATCGATTCTGGCAAATCGACAGCAGCGATCTGGTCGAAATTGAAAGGCTCTAGCACCTCTGGAAGATCGATGCTGCCGCGATCGTCCAGAAGCCAGACATCGATACCGTAGTGATGCAGGAACTCGACCAGGTTGGGTTGGAGCGCGGCCACTGAAAAGAGCCGGCTCGACTGGCCAAGGCCATGCAGTAGGAGCAACGGAGGACGCCCGGGGGCCGGATATCGGACCAAGCGCAGCAGGCGGCCATCGCTCGCCCGGAAGTATTCGACCTCGGGCGCAGGCGCAAGCAGGGTCCGCCGTTTCCTCGGCGCCGCATTCGGAGCGAGAACGCTCTGTAGCGTGGCCACCTTGCCGTAGACATCGGCTAATGGACCCATTAGCCTTCGAGATAGCAAATCCGTCAGATTCAGGCCGTCCTTCTCATCACGCGGGTTGTAGATCCGGATGCGGCCGAGCTCTCTAAGCAAGTCATCCGGTCCGCAGTGAAGCGTGCCGGCCAGCGCATCATTCCCGGTTCCGTTCAGCTCGAGCGACGTCGCTGCCGTGAAGAGGTCCGGTTGCTGCTTGTCCGGCACCGTACGCCTCCCGCTTAGGGAATGGCTCGCACCTTCAGTTTTCAGCTGAAGTTCGTATACGACCTGGCCCGGCGCAGAGCTCAGAGATCCAAGCACGCTTAGTGACTCTGTCTGCGTGTCACGGCTGATGGCCCCGCTGCCACGGACATCCGCGCCGTAGGCCGCATCATTGAGGAGGGCGTCGAGATCGCGCACGATCACCGTCAGAGCGAGGCTCAGTTGGCTGCCATCGTCCAAAGTGCCACTCCAGTGCTCAGCGAAATCGGCTCCAACCGCCGGCGCGCCCACAGGTAGCACCGGCACAGACTGGTAGTCAATCGTCCACCCCCTAGCTCGCGCGAGATTAGCCACAGCCCGTTCAGCCAAGGCTGAGATAGTCAGAAGTGGATTGACACCGAGCGGACAGGGAACCACCGAACCGTCCATCACGTAAAGGCCGTCATAGACCGCATCCCCTGTTGTGGCAGAAAAAACCCGCCCGTTGGCATTGACGACGCCCTCAGACGCCGAGTCAGACATCCGGCAGCCGCCAAGCGGATGCACGGTGGTTAGGTTCTTGCTGAGTAGGTCAACTGCCCACAGCGGGTTCTCGACGAAGACGCCACCGAGGGGCGCGGTTGCCGCCTTCAGGTTTTGGTTGATGGTGGAGAATATCGGGCGCGCACCAACTCCCCGCCAGTTGATCTCGAGCTGGTCGTTGGCGCCCAGACTCATCACGCCGTCGCCGCCGTCGTGTGCCATGACTAGGTAGGTCTGGGTGTGCTGTAGAGCACCATGATGTGGGCCGAGGGTTATGCTCTCAAACTCGTCAAGAAGTCGCGATCCCTGGCCACCGAGCAGCTGGCCGGAAACCCGAGATATTACCGCCACTACCTCCGGCATGAAGGTCGCCACGGCCCCGGGGATCGAACCCTCCTCGATGATCATTCCGTCCATCAAGGGAACCGCCGCGGCCCGAAGATCTATGACGCCGGTGATGCAAGGACCTACTAGCGGAAGTCTTCCTGGCGGCACCCGACCCCACCCCATGCCGTTTATCTCAGGTTTTAGGTCGTAGCCGAATCCAAGGACATCGCCATTTCCGGAAAATCCCCTTCCCAGACCATCCGAGAGGACCAACCCGCGCCTCTTGGAGCGAAGGAGGATCTCGGTGGATCCGAGCGCGCCGCCCGCTAGCACTACCAAATCCGCGCTCAGCTTGGTGGGCTCCGTGTCGAGCGCCTCGTCTCCAGAATCAAGTCGTTGGTACCAGATTGCCCACCGATTGCCGTGTCGCTCGAGGTATCTCACCGAGCACTTTGTAAAGATGACCGCACCGTGACGCACCGCATCGGGTAAGTAGTTCATCAGGGTCGTGTTCTTTGCCTTGTAGTTACAACCGCTGACACAGTCGCCGCAGCGCGTGCAGGCCGCCTGTTGGACGCCACCAGAGCTCACCTTGTCCTCAAAGGCCACGTTGATATTTGTCCGGTGGAAGCTGGGCGCAGCACCGATTCCCTTGGCTGAGTCTTCCAGGGCCGTTAGCTTGCACAGATCGCTTGGAGTGGTTGGGTACGGGTTGGCGCCTAGCATTCGGAAGGCGCGGTCATACGCGTCCCATAAGACGCTCGTGGGCTGTGCAGCCTCAGCCTTGATGTCTGCTGGCCAGGCGTACTCCGTAAAGACTCGCGCGTCGGGCTTGATCGAGACATTGGCGTTTACTAACGAGGTCCCTCCCAAGCCACAGCCCTTAAAGACATTAATGTCGCGGCCTGCGTGAAGGTCGTACAACCCCGTGCGGGATCCCAGATGCATAGCAGCTTCAGGCAGGCTCACTTGGAACTCCGAAGTCGCCTCGAGCAGGGTGTTCGGGTACTCTCCCGGCTGGAACTCCTTGCCCTGTTCGAGCAGGCACACCTCCCGGCCAGCTCGTGCCAGCCGCGAAGCGGCGATCGCGCCGCCATATCCCGAGCCCACCACCACAACCTCGTAGTGGTTCTTCATCGAACCGAAGGAGGAAGCTAGCCTCGCCACTCCCCAAACCCGTAAAGCGGACGACCAGAGGCAGTAAGGCTAGCAGACAGCGAACGCGCTGTCGATTGACATGCCGCCCTCTCGCCACTTAACGGTCAGAACGACTGCTTTTGGGGCGCCGGAACCGAAATTGCGAACCTATACTGGCTTCTCCGACCAGCGCAGTTGGCGCTCTCTGTGCAGGCCTTCCTTGACAGCAGGCGATGCGATTTAATTGACACGACACCGAATCGACGCGGCGAGCCACGACCGGGCTAAGAGAGCCGTCCGAGCAGTTGGCGCCGTGTCGACATGCTCGCGAGGTGAGGCGGCTTTGCCGTGCAACCGCAACAGCGCCCACCCGGGTGCCCCAAGGATTGCTACGTGGTAGTGAACGCCGATCAGCCCACCACCGCACCGGTCCGGGTTCCCCACCCAGCGTTGTCACTATGGCAATCCTGCGTCCGCCACGTCGTCGCCACCCATGTTGCCGAAGGAGACATCAATAATCCCGATGTGGCACGGCACCGATTGGTCACCGATGCCGACGACTACGTCCGGCAGCGGCGAGCGTACGGTTATGCGACCGTCCCGCGGGCCGTAGAGACGGTAAGCGGAACTGAGAATCCATTTGAAATCGCCCTGGCTCATGCCCACAACCTCGTAATCAAGCTCGGCGCTTTCGCTGAGGCCGTCGGTCACTTCTCCAACCTAGACCCACTCTTTGTGGAGTGCGTCTTCGAGTTCGTGAAGTTCTATTGGCTCGCCAACCGGCAGCCGCACTATCGCGATTGGAAAGGATTAAGCAAAGATGTCAGTTTCGGTGTTGTCGCTGACCCCATCCCATCTTCAGCGAGGGTCGCGATAATCGGGGACTGGGGCACTGGAATGCCTGATGCCGAGCTTCTGCTTGAAGCGCTGCTCGCCACCGAAAAGCCTGACGTGCTAATCCACCTCGGAGATGTCTACTACTCTGGAACTCCGGCCGAGTTCCAACACAACTTCGCCAGCGTGCTAAATACCGCAGTCCTCAAGCTAGGCAAAGCCCCGCGTGTGTATGCGATTCCAGGCAATCACGACTATTACGCCGGCGGAGGGGCGTTCTATGACCTGATCGATACGCTAAATACAGAAACCACCCGCCAGACAGCCAGCTATTTCTGCTTGCGCACGGAAGATGAGAAGGTTCAGTTTCTCGGTATGGACACCGGGTTCAACGACCGCGCGCCAGGAGTAGCTTTCGATCGAGGCTACAAGGCCCCCATGCCCCACGACTCTGAGATCGAGTGGATCAAGGATAAACTTGCGAACTTCAAAGGAAAGACCATTCTGCTTAGCCACCATCAGGCGTTCAGCGCCCATTCGGCGATCAATGGACCCGACTCTGGGGAACCACAAGATCGCAACCAGCAATTGCTGAACAGTCTGGACCTTGACCTCGGGAGAGTAATCGCGTGGCTATGGGGCCACGAACACAATCTGGTACTTTTCGAGGACGGCCAGCTCGGCGTTGCGAAAGGCCGCCTTGTCGGATGCAGCGCCTTTGAGACGACACCCGGCGACGATCCGTACCAGATCAACTTTCCAGCGATCAGGGTGCAGCCGCCGCGCCTTCAAAGGTCGGGCAACTGGTTCAATCACGGCTGCGCTCTTGTCGACCTCGGCAAGAACCAAATCGCATACCTGCAGATGGCCGCGTGGACCGAAGGCATGCCCGTCCCCCGGCCAACGCTCACCGAGATGACGCACGAAGCATTCGACGTTGGCTGATCGACCAGCTGAAGCTCCTGCACGACAGAGCGGCAATATCCGTTTGAGAGAAACGTTGCGGCCGAGTGCGCGTGACCTTCGCTAGGGCAGGCACAAACCGGAGCAAGCGCCACAGGGACCGAGCGACAGGCCAGGTTGCGCTAGGGCTAAGAAACCGCGCACCCCAAGGTTCGCCCGGCAAGTCGGCCAGCGAGACAATCAGTCGGGCGATCCGCTTTCCCTGCTTAGGCTGGTCGTCTTGCCGCCATCCTTGCGCGACGCCCAGTGGCGGCCGCAGTAGTCATTAAATCCGATTTGGCTGTTTCAGCTTGTGCAGTGCTGTTATTCTCCCCAACCGCGCCTCCGGCAGCTTCGGGATGAGTGGCAGCCACCGCCTTGCGCCAGTGTTTGAGTGCCCCCGCGACGTCGCCTCTCTTCTCCAACATCTGGGCGTACGCGGCGTGCGCACTGGTTAGCCGCTCAGGCACGTCCAGTTGCTCTAGAGCGCTAATCGATTCCTTGAATAGCTCATCGGCCAACTCATCCTTTCCTTCCTCTGCTGCGATCGTCGCGAGAACATGATTGGCTTCTGACAAAGTCATGCCTTCACCAAGCCCACGGGCCAATTCCGCCGCTTCCTCAGCTTTGGCCCGTCCCTCCCCAAAACTGCCCCGCTCGCGAAAAAGCTCTGCTTGCGCGAGCAGAATATGTGCTCGACCCCGCACCTGATCGGCCTCGATGAATAGGCTCAGGGCTCGATCGAGGTGAGCCGAAGCCGCTTCGTTGTCGCGTTGCCTCATCAATACAAGTGCCCAGTTGGTCTCAGCCCGGCCGATGGACAACCGATCGTGTAAGAGTTCATGAATCGAAACCGACTTGCGGGCGAAATCGCCTGCACTCCTGAGATTCCCAATACGTCTATAGGCGATGCTGAGATCGTTGTACATTTTTGCCAGCCGACCCATATCAAGAAGCCCCACCCCAGCTTGAACTGCCTGCTCATAGGCGTCGATCGCCTCGTGCCATTTGTGTTGAGCAACGCAGATCGATCCAATGCGGCCGTAGATGCGCACAAGTGTCCGGGCTGGAGTGGGATCTAGAGATCGAGCCAGCTGCAAAGCCTGGTGGGCGACTGAGAGCGCCGCCGGATTTTCAAGCAGGTGCTCCGCCGCAGCCTGCCAGTCGAGGCAGTCGGCCAGCATCCACTTGTCGTCCTTCTCTTCGAAGATGGCTCGGGCTGAGGTCAGCAGGGGCAGGGCTTCTTCAACATTTGCCGTTTGCAGATACGCCTGAGCAAGTTGAATCGAGGTTCGGCCGCGTACGGTCGGCTCAGTGATGATGTCAAGCAGGCGCCGCCCTTCCGTCTTCGCGTCGTCGAACCTCTCTTCAGCGATCGCGAGTTCTAGGCCGTCGAGCCGAGGATCCGGTGGGCGGAGGTCTTCAATTTCTAGGTGCTCTTCTTGGCCGGCCTCGAGAAAGAAGGTGAGGGGCTTGCGCGTTCGTTCAGCGATCAAGCGCAGTGTGACTAGTGACGGGCGGCTTTTGCCAGTTTCGATGAGGTGAATGGCGGTTCGACTGACATCGTTTCGCGCGACCTGGGCTAGGCTAAGCCGAGCCTCATTGCGTGCTTGCCGGACGAGTTCGGGGCGAATGCGCAGTCCTGCCCCGCGCCGGCGTGTCTTAGATCCCAAAGCTCCAAAGAGCATATTCGCCGCGACGGAGTTCCGCAAACGGTTTAGGAACGGCGGGCAAGAGACCGTCTCTTGCCCGCCCGCGTTAGTCCTAGCAGCAGGACGGGAAGTCGGCTTGAGCGGTCACGGCGAAGACCCCGACCATTACTGCTGCCAAAACGAGCACGAACAGCAACCTGCGCATCCCAGCTACCTCCGATCAAGCGGCCCCGGGGGTGGGACCTAGTCGGAGGCAGTGAAGAGTTGCTAGACAGAACTGTCAAGTACATTACATGTGCTTGACAAGACGCTTAGCCGTGGTTACTGTGGGGTTCGCCCCATTGGGATAGTCAGGTCCCGAGTACGAACGTGCTCGCTGGGAGCAGTGCATGGCCGATGACCATCGTCCTTCCGCTAGACAACTCTTCAACGCGCAGTCGGAAGCATTGAGAACGAGACGCCGCTGAGGCTCAGGTATTCGTCGAAACCTCTCCGCCCAGTTGTATTGGCAGCCTTGTCCGTCGGCGTTAAGCGACCGGCCAGCGTTGACTTGACGCCTCGGCCTTGCGGGGATAAGGTGCCTGCGGGGGGTGAGAACGAAGGAGGAGTCGTGCGTTCGGCAGCTGACCGTTGGCTGGGAGTTCTTGCCGGGTCGCTCGATGCACTGGGCGGTGCCGTTGCCGGGATCGTGACGTTGTCGCTTTTCATCATCGCCAACCAGGTCTACCCACCCGACGGCGTCACCGTGAACGCCAAAAACGTGTCCAGCCTGGCGATGGCGGGATCGGTAACGGGAACGTTGACCGCTTACGCGAAATCGCTGAGTCTCACCGAATCGTCAGGGCAGATCGACCTTGTGCTACCCGTGGCGGCGACAGACTGCACCATGCTCGATGACCAGATCAAAGTACCCTGCGACGCCGGCATTGCCCAGGTAACTCGGGCTGTCACCGGGACGTGGGCGGCGACCCGTCAGTTCGAGGTCGACAACACGGCGGGGAGCGAGGTCAAGCTGGCCACCCTCACGCCGGCGGGCGACGCCGTGTCGTTTGCGGTGACGTCGCCCGATCCTTTGCGACTCTGCGTTTACGAGGCGACCGGGGAGACGAAGCTGACCATTCGCGTCGGCACGACCGATGTGTCCCTCCCCACTGTCGCTGGAGGTTCGTCCACATGCAGCGGTCTCGTCCTGGCGTTTCGGTCCCCGTCCATCGGTCCTGAGTCCGGCTTCATCCTCCAGGGTCTCTCCGCCCCGAATGGTGTCTCCGCCGTCAGGGCTGTCCTCACCGGTGAGCGATTGACCGCGTCTGCGGATAGCGTGACTCTGACTCCGCATTCGACCAAGACCGACACCACGTACAACACCGGCCCCATGGAGATTGACAGTGATCGCGTATTCACGTTCATAGCGAACGGCGTTCCCGCCCCCATCGGCCTCAAGAACCAGATCGTGGACAACGCGACCAGCATCACCGAAGCCGCCGTGGAGCGCCTTCCGAACGCATACGCGCATTACACGTGGATGAGCAACGCCGGCACCATTGCTGGGTCGCTGGTCGCCCTCGTCCTTCTGGGCGTGTTCGCCCGACGCAAGCTTGCCCACTGATGGCGACTCGGCCTCGGAACACGGCCCGCTCCCTCGTCGTCGCGCTGGGGGCTTCGCTGCTGGCCGTCCATGCATGCACACCACCCCCTCCTCCCCCGGTCGCGTGCGGGCCGCAGCAGGACAACATCACTGCGCAGTTCACGCAGATCGCGGTCTCCAACGCGGCCCTTCAACCTCCGGGATGCGAGGTCCTGAGCAGCCCGGATGCGCAGATCTCGGCTTCGTTAGGAGGCGTGGCCAATGCCCAGTTCGGCGACTCCACGGGGGACATCGGCAACTGCTCGTTCGAGCAGCTGCCTGTCGCGAGCTCGGGATTGCCGAAAACAGCGACCTTCGCGACACGCTATCCGGCTGGCGCGCTCTTTCAGATGAAGGATGGCGAAGCCTCTTGCACGATCAACGGGGTCGTGATGATCCCGCTGTGCGGCAATGCCACGGTCGACACGAACGGCCCACCAACCGGCGTTGTGATTGCGTGCAACAGCGACCCAATGGTCAGCGTCGCTGTTTACCGTGGCAGCGCGACACTGAGCTTGGACAAGCTTCCGGGCGCCCCAAAGGCAACGGTGGGACCGAATGACCAGGTAACGGCCAATCTCTTCAAGGCCGGCTTTACCCACTCGGTCCCGCAGTTCACCCCGCAGCAGGTCTCGCTGTTCGACGCCCAGCTCGACGCACTCTCCGCCGGCGTATCGCTGACGAACAAGAACTCTCTGCTCAAGGTGCCATCCCTGTCCCCGTCGAGCGTCGTAGTTGCACCCAGCGTCCTGAAGACCAACCTCGGCGCGAGATACGGGAATGTCCCGCTCATGTGCAAGCAGGCCTCCTCGGTGCCGGTGCTGTTCTTTCCCTCGGTCCCGAGCGCAAGCACGCCGCGGGTATACGGCGGTGTGTGCAATGGCAAGACCGCCACCGTGTACGGAGTGGCGGTCTACCGGCAGATCGGCCTAGGCTTCAGCGGTGCATTCTTCAGCGAGACCGGCGGAGGGATGCTGCTGCGCAACGACTCCTTCTCGCCGCCGATTACGCTCTCGGCCGGCTCATCGCTGCCGGTGTTCGCATGGAACGGCGGGATTGGACAGTTTTCCTTCCGCCCGATCAGCGAACTGTCGCCCAAGTCGAGTACCGCCAGTCGGGACGTCTACGTTCTGAAGTTCCTGTACGAACTGCCGCCCGACGCGACACCGCGGGTGGGGTTCGTCGCGGTGTCGCTCTTCGGAGCGCCGTTCCCGGTCCAGATCCAGTAGGCACTCCAAATCCTTCGCGGCGGTTATACAGTGCAGGTCCGGGCAAGGGGTATCCTGGCTTGGGTAGGGCCGGGTAGTACCAATCATGCTGCTGTCGTCGACTTCCGGAGTCGAGCTTCGAACTCGAGGCCAAAAGGTGCAGATACTTGCCTCTTATCGATAGCAACGGCTGCCCAGGCCGTTGCCACGAAAGGCCACCCACACGACAGCTTTTGCGACGTCCAAAGATTCAGTTCCGTGAGACCGCGCTAGCAAAACAAGATCCGATCCACAACTTGTCGGACGAGCCAGGCGCAGATACAATCTTGCACGCGATATGGCCCAGGCCGCTGCTGACCGCGAAGCGCTCATGAAGGCCATCAAGTTAGAGTTGAAACATCAGCTCTGGACTGAACCACGTATACGGCCAACGTACGGCCGGTATCTCTCGCTTTTCATCCTCAACCCCGAACCCATGTGGGTGTACGACGTTGAGACGCTGCAGATCCTGGATGTAAATGAAGCAGCCACGCAACACTACGGATACTCGCGCCTCGAATTCCACGGGTTGACGGTCAAGGATCTGCGGCCAGCTGAGGACGTGGCGAAATTCCTCGAATTGCTGCCGGACACTCCCAACTTCGATCGCACGGGACCATGGCGTCATAGGCTGAAGGACGGGACCATCATCCAGGTCCTCATCACCTCACATTCCGTCAAGTTCGGCGATCGAGATGCTCGTCTGGTGATGGCCGAGAGTCTCAGTCGCAATCCCGACCCCGAAATCGACTAAGGACGCCTGTCGATTTCGACCGCTCGCCTCACCGAAAGCTGAGCCGTTCAGCGCAATTTCCCCAGAGTTACTGGAGTTTGCATGCTCTTTGCGGCACTGGTTGTCGGGCCTAGACTATCCGGGTGGGGTCGCGGGCCCATTTCTAACAAATGGGGGCGAACAACGCGGCCCCGGTGCTGTCGCGCAGACACTTGGTTCTGATGGCGGAGGGTTATCGCCAGCCTCTCGCCTGGCCAAGCCAGGACGTTGTATCTGGACGTTCCTTGCAAAACGACACCCCCTACTTAAAGGTCAGCAACTATTCGCGCGGCGGCGCGAGAACGTCGCGTTGGAGATCGCCCTAGCACTGGACGATCTAACTCAACGTCCAATCTAGCGCGCGTCAAAGGAGGAGCGCCTCATCCATCCGCAACAAAAGATCACGCGCGGAGAATGGTTTTGCCAGAAGGAGCGTCCGCATCCTCTGGCAGGCTGAGTTCGATTCTGATGCTCAGTTAACGCCGCATTCTTGAGTACGTAAGCGTTCGGAATGGGGCGCTGGTGTAGCGATCCGCCTATATCACCCAAATGTGCAGGATTGGATTGGCAGCAGAGCACTGAGTCGTAAACAAGCCTTACCGTCATCGCTGTGACTCGGACAAGAAGCAGGCCTGTGATTCTGCTGGTCGAGGACGATCCGACCATGATGGCGCTCCTTCGCGAGGTCTGTCAGATGCAGAATTACGAAGCCAGCGAGGCTACCAACGGTCGAACCGCACTCCAGCTGGCCGCGGCCGAGCGGCCTGACCTGGTCCTGCTTGACTGGGAGCTGCCTGACATCAGCGGGATCGAGGTGTGCCAGGAGCTCCGTCGCGCAGGCCTGTCGGTTCCGATTCTCATGCTGACGGGAAGGAGCGACGACAGGGATGTCGTAAGCGGCCTTGATCACGGCGCCGACGAATACATGACCAAACCGATCCGGCCAAGCGTCCTGGCTGCCAGGCTCGCCGCAAACCTTCGGCGGGCTTTCGCCACTTCGGAGAAAGTCGATGCCGGCATTTCGAGCAGGTTGGCGTTGCTACAAGGAGTCTCGGTTTTCCTCCACCACTCCCCAGCGGCGCTGCGCCGCCTCGCGATGCAATCCGTTTCGGTCGATGTGAAGGCAGGCGCTCAGTTGGTGACCCAGGGCGAGCCGAATCACTTCCTCTTCATCATTCGGACTGGATCCTTTCAAGTCACCGTTACGACGTCGCAAGGAAAACCCCTACCGATCGCTCTTTTGGCGGAGTCAGATTTCTTCGGAGCTGCCTCAGTGCTGAGTGGACAGCCGGCTGCGGCGTCGGCGGTTGCTCGAGAAGATTCGACACTGGTGAAGATCTCTCGCGATAATCTCCTGGCTGCGCTGGCGGCCGACTCGCGTGCAAGGACCGAGTTCGAGCTGGTGGTCGGGCAACGCAAGGCGATTCTCGAGGGTGCATACATCCGGACAGGAAGCGGTGGCACCGCCCAAATCGTCTGCTTCTATTCGCCCAAGGGCGGTGTTGGGAAAACAACACTGGCGCTCAATCTCGCGGTGACGCTAGCTCGGAATC
>Ga0099827_10000560_pt1 | contig 17277 bp, 15 predicted proteins | sample CZO8metaG_FD_79339 | JGI IMG/M metagenome (GOLD analysis project Ga0099827, IMG submission 79339) | Vadose zone soil microbial communities from the Eel River Critical Zone Observatory, Northern California, USA - CZOApr15con1.8 metaG | ecosystem: Environmental > Terrestrial > Soil > Vadose zone ...
CCGCAAGCGCCCCGGCCGGCTCGGCGGAGAACTTGTCCGCCCAGTCGGGCAGCGGCGCCGTGAACGGATGGTGCACGGCGGTCCAGCCGCCCTCGCCATCCTCCTCGAACATGGGCGCGTCCACCACCCAGGTGAACGCCCAGGCAGCGGGGTCGATCAGGCCGCACCGCTGGCCGATCTCCAGCCTGGCCGCGCCGAGCAGCCCGCGGGCGGCGGCCGCCGGGCCGGCCGCGAAGAAGACGCAGTCCCCCGGCTCCGCGCCGGCCGCGGCGGCCAGGCCGGACCGCTCGTCCGCGGAGAGGTGCCGGGCCACTGGCCCCGCGTCGGCGGCCGAGCCGTCCGCGCCGATGCTCACGTAGGCCAGCCCGCGGGCGCCGCGCGAACGCGCCCAGTCCTGCCAGCCGTCAAGCTCGCGCCGGGTCTGGCTCGCGCCGCCCGGCATCACGACGGCGCCCACATGCTCGGCCTGGAATACCCGGAACGAGGTGCGGGTGAAATAGCCGGTCAGGTCGGTGAGCTCGCAGCCGAAGCGCAGGTCCGGCTTGTCCGAGCCGAAGCGCGCCATGGCGGCGGCGTAAGTCAGCTGCGGGATCGGCCGGCTGACCTGGTATCCGGCGAGGTCGGCCCACAGCCGATCGAGCAGGTCCTCGGCGACGGCCATGACGTCAGCCCTGGTGACGAACGACATCTCGATGTCGATCTGGGTGAACTCGGGCTGCCGGTCGGCCCGGAAGTCCTCGTCCCTGAAGCACCGGGCAAGCTGGTAGTAGCGCTCCAGGCCGGAGACCATCAGCAGCTGCTTGAACAGCTGCGGGGACTGCGGCAGCGCGTACCAGCTGCCGGGCCGCAGCCGCACCGGCACCAGGAAGTCCCGTGCGCCCTCCGGCGTGGACCTGGTCAGGTACGGGGTCTCGACGTTCACGAAACCTTGCTCCCGCATGACATCGCTGACCAGGTAGGCCGCCCGCGACCGGGCGCGCAGCGCGGCGGCCATCTCGGGCCGCCTGATGTCCAGGTAGCGGTAGCGCAGCCGGACATCCTCGCTCAGCTCGCCGGCCCCGTCGACCGGGAAGGGCAGCGGGTCGGATTCGGCAAGCACCTCGATGTCGGCAACTGCCACTTCTATCTCCCCGGTAGGCAGCTCCGTGTTCTCGTTGCCCGCGGGCCTGCGCCGCACTTCGCCGGTCACCCGCACGCAGAACTCGGCGCGCAGATCGTGCGCCAGGTCCTCCTGGCGGAACACGATCTGGGCAACTCCGCTGGCGTCCCGCAGGTCGATGAACACCACGCCGCCATGGTCTCTGCGGCGCGCCACCCAGCCGGCCAGCGTGACCCGCTGCCCCGCCAGCGACGCGCGCAGCGTGCCCGCCTCATGGGTGCGGATCATCGTTTCGCTCACCTCTGTCGTTGTGTGGTTCCTATGCTGCCTGCTGCCGCTCCGGCTAACCGCCCGCCGTGCCACGGCGTCCGCTGGCGGTCAGAGGCCCCTGGCAGGGCCGGACGCGGGCGTGCGGCCCGCCAGGAACTGGTTCGCTGCCCGCTCGGCGCCGATCGTCGTCTGCGGGCCGTGGCCGGCCAGCACGACCGTCTCATCCGGCAGCGGCAGGCACACCCGGGCCAGGCTGTCCAGGATCGTCGCATAGTCACCGCCAGGCAGGTCGGTGCGCCCGATCGACCCGGCGAACAGCAGGTCGCCGGTGAACAGGACGGCCAGGTCGCCATCGGGCAGCCGGAAGGTGACCGAGCCAGGCGTATGCCCGGGGGCGTGGTCAACCACGACCTCGACGCCGGCCAGTTGCAGCGTCGCACCGTCGGTGAGCTCGGCCACGTCGGCTGGCTCGGTGAAGGTCAGGCCGCCAATCATGGCCGCGCCCGCCTGCGGCCAGAGCCCGCGCGCCGGGTCGCTGAGCAGGGCCCGGTCAGCGGGATGGATGTAGGCGGGGATGTCTTTCGCGCCGCAAACCGGGGCCACCGACCAGATGTGATCAAGGTGACCATGGGTGAGCAGGACGGCGGCGGGGCGCAGCCGGTGCTGCCGGAGGATCTCCTCGATGCCGGGCTCCGCGTCCTGGCCGGGATCGATGATCAGGCACTGCTCGCCGGGCCCGGCAGCCACCACATAGCAGTTGGCGGCGAATGTGCCCGCGGGGAATCCGGCAATGAGCAAGGCCGTCTCCTTCCCGGGTGCGGCTGGCCGGCCGCGCAATGTGGGTACAGGCTACCGAGGATGCGGCCGGGCGGAGAGCCTCGCGCCGGCCGTGGCGGGGCGGACGGCCGGAGCCGCCCAGGCCGCGACGCACCAGGCCCGGCTGCTTCCGGCTGATTATCCGGGCTGGTCGCGGCGGATTCGGGCACTCGCCGGTGGCAGCGAGGCGGCGTCCTTGGCTCGAACCGGTAACGGCTGTTTCGCTAGGGTCCGGGTGTCGATACGATTCGCGAAGTTTCGCTGATCAGGCAGGACGACACGGAATCGGAGGGCTGGACGGGTGGCGGGTAAGAAGGAACGCCGGCGCAGGCTTGCCCGCGAGCGCTACCAGCGCAGGGCGGCCCGTCAGGCGGAGCGGTACCAGCGGACGCGCCGGTGGACGGCGATCGGCGCGGCCTGCGGCCTGGTCGTCGCGCTGGCCGTTGGCGGCTACTTCCTCTTCCGCGGCCAGGGCCAGCACGCGCAGGCCGCAGGCAAGACGGGCGCAGCGGCCGGGTCAACGCCATCGGCCGGGTCGACGCCCGCCAGCACGCCGACGCCGACCCAGGCCGAGCCGGCCAGGCACTGCACGTACACGGCCAGCCCGCCGGCCGCCCGCAAGGTAGGCCAGCCGCCCGCCCGGCCGGACGCCAAGGCCAGGTCCCGGGCCACGATCCGCACCAACCGCGGCGACATCGTCATCAACCTGCGCAACAACGCGGCGACCTGCACGGTGAACTCGTTCGTCTACCTGGCCGCCAAGAAATACTTCGACGGCACCCATTGCCATCGCCTGACGTCGTCCGGGATCTTCGTGCTGCAGTGCGGGGATCCGACCGGGACGGGCAGCGGCGGACCCGGCTACAAGTTCGGCGACGAGAACCTGGCCGGGGCGAAGTACCCGGCAGGCACCGTGGCGATGGCCAACTCGGGGCCGAACACCAACGGCAGCCAGTTCTTCCTGGTCTACAAGGACACCACAGCGTTGCCGGCCAAGTACACACCGTTCGGCACCATCGTCAGCGGGCTTAAAATCATCCAGAATGTGGCGAAGGCGGGCAGTGACAACGCCAACGGTCCCGGTGACGGCCATCCGAAGCGGAAGGTCGTCATCGAGAGCGTGGCGATAAAGAAGACCTGACCGGCACGCGCCTGGGCCGGCCAGGTACTGAGCAGGAGGTTCGCGGTGAGCACCGCCAACGATCCGTGGGGCCGGGTAGCGGACGACGGCACCGTCTACGTGCGTACCGCCGATGGCGAGCGCGTGGTGGGCTCATGGCAGGCGGGTACCCCGGCGGAGGCGCTGGCCTTCTTCAAGCGCAAGTTCCTGGCGCTCGAAACCGAGGTCAGCCTGCTCGAGCAGCGGATCTCCACTACGGACCTGTCCCCTGGCCAGGCCAGGGCGACCATCACGAGGCTGCTCACGGCCGTCGCTGACGCGCACTGCGTGGGAGACCTCGACGGGCTGCGGCGCAAGCTGGAGGCGATGACCGGCCTGGTCGACCACCGGCGCGAGGAGAACAAGGCCGCCCGCGAGCAGGCCCGCAGCCAGGCGCAGGACCGTAAGGAGCGGATCGTCGCCGAGGCCGAGCGGATCGCGGCGGAGGCGACCCACTGGAAGATCAGCGGCGAGCGGATGCGGCAGCTACTTGAGGAGTGGAAGGCGGCCCCGCGGGCAGACCGCGCCGTCGAGACCGCGCTGTGGAAGCGGCTCTCGGCCGCGCGCAATGCGTTCACCAAACGCCGCAAGGCATATTTCGCCGGGCTGGAAGACGAGCGGGAGGGCGCCAGGGCCCGCAAGGAGAAGCTGGTCACCGAGGCGGAGGCGCTCGCGATCTCCACCGACTGGGGGCCCACCGCCTCGGCTTACCGTGACCTGATGCGCTCCTGGAAGGAGGCGGGCCGGGCCGACCGGGCCGCCGAGGAAGAGCTATGGAGCCGGTTCAAGGCCGCCCAGGACGGCTTCTTCGCCGAGCGCGCGAAGATCTTCTCCGCTAAGGACGCCGAGTTCCGCGAGCACGCCACCGCGAAGGCGCAGCTGCTGGCGGAGGCCGAGAAGCTGCTCCCGGTGACGAATGCCCGGGCCGCCCGCTCGGCGCTGCGCGGTATCGCCGAACGCTGGGAGCGGATCGGCGGCGTGCCTCGCGACTCGCAGGAGAAGCTCGAAGGCGGCCTGCGCCGGATCGAGGAAGCGGTGCGGAAGGCCGAGGACACGCACTGGCGGCGTTCCAACCCCGAGGCACTGTCCAGGGCGAAGGGCACCGTCGAGCAGATCCGGGCCGCGATCAGCCAGCTGGAGCGGCAGCTGGAGCGAGCACAGGCGCAAGGGGACGAGCGCGCCCGGCAGCAGGCCGAGGAGGCCCTGGCGGCCCGGCGCGAGTGGCTCCGTGAGGCCGAGCGGACGCTGGCCGAGCTGGCAGGCTAGTTCGTGACGCGGTAGACGTCGTAGACGCCGTCGATCGCGCGGACTGCGCGGAGCACGTGGCGCAGGTGCTTCGGGTCGCCCATCTCGAACGTGAACTTGCTGAAGGCAACCCGGTCCCTGGTGGTGGTCACCGACGCGGACAGGATGTTCACGTGCTGATCGGATATCGCCCTGGTCACGTCGGAGAGCAGGCCAGTGCGGTCCAGCGCCTCGACCTGGATCGCGACAAGGAAGAGCGAACCTTCCCGCGGTGACCAGCGGACCGTGACGACCCGCTCGGACTGGGAGCCGAGCAGGTGCTCGAGGTTGACGCAGTCGGCCCGGTGCACGGAGACGCCGTGACCGCGGGTGACGAATCCGGTGATATCGTCGCCGGGCACCGGCGTGCAGCACTTGGAGAGGCGGGCCCACACGTCGGCGGCGCCCTCGACGACAACGCCCGAGTCACCGGCCGGCGGTGGCTTGGGCGGCCTGGTCGGCAGCGCCGTCTCGGCCAGGTCCTCCTGGGCGCCCGCGATCCCGCCGGCCGACCTGACCAGCTTGCCCACTACCGACTGGGCGCTGACGTGGCCTTCGCCGACCGCCGCGTAGAGCGCCGACAGGTCGGTGTAGCGCAGCTCGCGGGCGATGGCGAGCAGCGCGTCGCCGGTTGCCAGCCGCTGCAGCGGCAGGCCCTGCTTGCGCATGGTCCGGGCGATGGCGGCCTTGCCCGTCTCGGCGGCAGCCTCCCTGCGCTCCTTGGAGAACCAGTGCCGGATCTTGTTCCGCGCCCTGGCGCTCTTGACGAAGCCAAGCCAGTCGCGGCTCGGCCCGGCATCCATCGCCTTAGAGGTGAAGATTTCCACCGTGTCGCCGTTGTTGAGCGCGCTCTCCAGCGCCACCAGGCGGCCGTTGACCCTGGCCCCGATGGTGCGGTGGCCCACCTCGGTGTGAATCGCGTAGGCGAAGTCCACCGGCGTGGCACCCTGCGGCAGCGCGATGACCTGGCCGCGCGGGGTGAAGACGTACACCTCGGCGGCACCGAGGTCGAACCGGAGCGACTCAAGGAACTCGGCGGGGTCGGCAGTCTCCCGCTGCCAGTCGACCAGCTGCCGGAGCCAGGCCAGGTCCGAGTCGCGGGTGCCGAGCACGGTCTCTTCCTTGTACTTCCAGTGCGCGGCGACACCGTACTCTGCCCGCCGGTGCATGCCCCAGGTCCTGATCTGCAGCTCGACCGGCTTGCCCTCCGGACCGATCACGGTCGTGTGCAGCGACTGGTACATGTTGAACTTGGGCATCGCGATGTAGTCCTTGAACCGCCCGGGGACCGGATTCCACCGGGCGTGCACAGTGCCGAGTACCGCGTAGCAATCCCGCAGCGAGTCGACCAGGACGCGGATGCCGACCAGGTCGTAGATATCGTCGAAGCCGACATTCCTGGCGATCATCTTCTGGTAGACGGAGTAGTAGTGCTTGGGCCGCCCGGTTACCCGTGCCTTGATCTTGGCATCGCGCAGGTCCGCCGAAACGTCCTCGACGACCTCCTGCAGGAAAACGTCGCGTCGCGGGGCGCGCTCAGAGACCAGCCGGGCGATCTCGTCGTACCGCTTCGGGAACATCGTGGCGAAGGCCAGATCCTCAAGCTCCCACTTGACGGTGTTCATGCCGAGCCGGTGCGCGAGCGGCGCGAAGATCTCAAGTACCTCGCGTGACTTCTGCTCCTGCTTAGCCCTCGGCAGGTAGCGGAGAGTCCGCATGTTGTGCAGGCGGTCCGCAAGCTTGATGACCAGGACCCTGATGTCGCGGGACATCGCGACCACCATCTTGCGCACGGTCTCGGCCTGCGCCGCATCGCCGTACTTGACCTTGTCCAGCTTGGTCACGCCGTCGACAAGCTCGGCGATCTCGTCGCCGAACTCGGCGCGCAGCTGGGCCAGGGTGTACGGGGTGTCCTCGATGGTGTCGTGCAGCAGCGCGGCACAGAGCGTCTCGTCGTTCATGCCGAGCTCGGCCAGGATCGTGGTCACGGCAAGCGGATGGGTGATGTACGGGTCGCCGCTCTTGCGCAGCTGGCCGGAATGCTGCCCCGCCGCGATGTCGTAGGCATGCTCGATAAGCCGTACGTCGGCCTTGGGGTGCGTCGCCCGGACGGTCTTGATCAGCGGCTCTAGCACCGGGTTGATGCCGCCGCGCGGCGCACCCAGCCTGGCCAGCCGGCGGCGGACGCCGACGGTCCCGGCGGCGCCGCCTGGCGGCTGCCCGGCCGCCGCGGGCGGCGCAGCGACCGCGCGCGGCCCGGCCTGGCCGGATCTTGCCGGGCGGCGCGGGCTTGACCGGCGCGGCGCATCGTCGCCAGCGCCGTCCGCGGCGTCCTGCGGCGTCACCCCGCCCTGCTCCGCAGGCAGTACCGGCTTGTCCCCGTCCTGCCCGGTCTGCCCGTCGGCGGCCTGGGTGACCCCGGTTCCGGCCTGGTCGGCCGTTACCACGTCACCGGCCACATGTGCTCCTCACGTCCGCCAAGACACACAGTCTATCGGCGGACGCTTCGGAAAGTGCCCGGCTCCGCGCACCGCGTCACGCCACGAGCAGCGATCGCACCTCCAGGCCGGGCAGCCGGGCCCGGCCGCTCAGGAAGCCGAGCTCCAGCATGACCGCCACCCCGGTGACCTCCGCGCCGCTGCGCCTGATCAGGCCGACGGTCGCGGCGGCGGTGCCGCCGGTGGCGAGCACGTCGTCGACGATGAGGACGTGATCGCCCGGCGCGAAGGCATCCTCGTGCACCTCCAGCGTCGCCGTGCCGTACTCAAGCTGGTAGGTCTGCGCACGGCTGGCGGCCGGCAGCTTGCCTTCCTTGCGCACCGGCACGAAGCCGGCCCCGAGCCGCAGCGCGACCGGTGCCGCCAGGATGAACCCGCGCGCCTCGATCCCGGCAACCTTGTCGACCGGGCCATGCCCGGCAGCCAGTGCGCCGATCACCGCGGCGAGCGCGGCGCCGTCAGCGAGCAGCGGGGTGATGTCCTTGAAGACGATGCCCGGTTTCGGGTAGTCACGGACGTCGCGGATCATCGAGGAGATCAGGTCGGCGATCCGGGCGCCCGCGAGCGCCTCGTGGCCGGCGGACACCAGGCTAGCGCCGTTTCTTCTTGCCGCTCGGCCGCCGCTTGGCCGCGCTGGTGCGGCGCGGCTGCTGGCGCGGCCCTGGCCTTGCACCGGGACCGCGCTGGGCAGCGCCGCCGGCGGCCGGCCGGCCGGCCGGCACCCGCTCGCTGGCCGGCGGCGGTGCCTGGTCATCCCCGTCTTCCGGCGCGGCGCCCTGGTCAGCCTCCTCGGCTGCGGCCGGGGCGGCTGAGGCCGTGCCGCCAGACGCGGACTTGGCGGCCTTGGCCTTGGCCCGCTGGGCGGCGCGGCCGCCCGCCGCGCGCAGCGCGACCCGCTTCGCCAGCGCCTTGTACTGCGGCTCGCGTTCCTTCAGGTCGGCCAGTACCGGGGTGGCGATGAAGATCGAGGAGTAGGTGCCGGACAGCATGCCGACGAACAGCACCAGTGCCAGGTCCTTGAGCTCGCCGGCCCCGAGCAGCCCGACGCCGACGACGAGAATCGCGGCCACCGGCAGCAGCGCGATCAGCGAGGTGTTGATGGACCGCACCAGGGTCTGGTTGAGCGCCAGGTTGGCGGCCTGGCTGTAGGTGCTCCGGCCGGTGCCGAGCAGCCCGGCGGTATTCTCCCTGACCTTGTCGAACACGACCACGGTGTCGTAGAGCGAGTAGCCGAGGATGGTAAGCAGGCCGATCACCGTGGCGGGGCTTACCTCGAAGCCGGTGAGCGTGTAGACGCCGATCGTGATCACGATGTCGTGCGCGAGCGCGATGAGGGCGGCGCTGGCCATCTTCCATTCGAATGCGATCGACAGGTAGATCACGATCGCGATCAGGAAGGCGATCAGCGCTTCCAGCGCCTTCTGCGAGATCTGGGATCCCCAGCTCGGCCCGACGAAGTTCGTGCTGACGGCATTGGCGGACAGGTGGAAGGTGCTGGCGATCGCGTGCTGGACCTTTGTCTGCGCGGCGAATGTCAGCTTCGCGGTCTGCACCACCCAGCTGGAGCTTGCGCCGACGCCGACCTTCTGCACGATCGCGTCGGTGCCGCCGCCTGCTGTGCTCACGGCCTGGCTGACCTGAGCGGGCGCGGCCGCCGGCGCGGAGAACTTGAAGACCGAGCCGCCCTTGAACTCGACGCTGTAGTTAAGCCCGCGGAATACCAGCGCGCCGATGCAGATGACCAGGATCAGCCCCGAGATCGCATACCAGAGCCGCTTCCTGGCGACGAACTCGACCGACACCTCACCGCGGTAAAGCCGCCCGCCGATGTTGCCGAGCCGGGACATCACGCCTCCTCAGGGGTGGTCCGGGCCTGCGGGCGCGCCGTGGCGCTCGCGCTGCCGCTTGCCGCGGGCCTGGCGGGGACGCGCCTGGCGCCCCGCCACGGCGTCCTGGCGCCGAGCCTGGCCGGGTCAAGGCCGGAGAGCCGGTGTCCGTTGCCGAAGAACCTGGTCCTGGCGAGCACGGTGACGATCGGCTTGGTGAACAGGAAAACCACGATGACGTCGATCACGGTGGTGAGGCCGAGGGTGAAGGCGAAGCCCTTGACGTCGCCGATCGAGAAATACCACAGCATTGCGGCGGCAAGGAAGGACACCGTGTCCGAGACCAGGATCGTGCGCCTGGCTCGCTGCCAGCCGCGCTCTACCGCAGCCCGCAGGGAACGGCCGTCCCTGACCTCGTCACGCAGCCGCTCGAAAAAGACCACGAACGAGTCGGCGGTGATGCCGATCGCCACGATCAGGCCGGCCACGCCTGCCAGCGACAGCGAGAAGCCCTGGTACTTGCTGAGCAGGACCACGGCCAGGTACGACAGCAGTGCTGCGGTGATCAGGCTGGACACCGACACTATGCCGAGTCCCCGGTAGTAGAGGAACGAGTAGAGCACGACCAGCAGCAGGCCGATCCCGGCCGCGATCAGGCCCGCGTGCAGCTGGGACGAGCCGAGCTGCGGGGAGACCGACTCGACCGACTGCTTGTCGAAGGTCAGCGGCAGATGGCCGTAGCTCAGCACGTTCGCCAGCGACGTGGCCTGCTGCTGGGTGAAGTTGCCGGTGATCTGGGCCTGCCCGCCGGTGATCGCGCCCTGGTTGATCAGCGGATTCGAGACGATCTTGCCATCAAGCACGACCGCAAGCGCGTCGAGGACTGAATCGGCCGGGTTGGTGGCGCTGCCGGCGCCATAGGCGCTGAACATCGCGCTCGTGAGGTCGCCGAATGCTTTCGTCCCTGCGCCGTTGAAGTTGAGATTGACCTGCCAGTTGGTTGACGTGGTGCTCAGGGTCGCCGAGGCACCGGTGACCATCGTGCCGAGCACGGTCGACTTGGCCAGCGCGACCTTGTTCCCGCTGGCATCACAGGCCACGATCTGGCTTTTCGGATTGTCCCACCTGGTGGGATCGTTGCCGTAGATCTTCTTCTGCCAGTTGGGATCGGCGCAGTTGAGCTTGTCGAACAGCGCCTTCACCGGGGCGCTGACCATCGCGGCGTTCCCCTGTGCCTGAGCGGTGGTGGAGAGCCTGGGCGTGGTCGGCGTGGCACTCGGGCTTGGCGAGGGGCTGGCCGAACTGCCTGCCGTCGGGGATGCCGACGGGCTGGCCATGGGCTTGGCGGCCAGCCGCTTGGACCGGGCCGTCAGGCTCTGGCCGCCGGAGCCTGCTCCCGCCGGGCCGAGCGCCGCGCCAGACGAGCTTGCCGACGCCGATGCGGTGGGCGACGGACTCGCCTTCGCCGAGGTGCTGGGTGACGGGCTGGCCGACGCGCTTGGCGAGGCTGATGCGCTCGGCGTCGGCACCGGCGCCGAGGTGCTGTAGTTCGGCGCGGCGAGCAGTTCCTGGCGGAATCGCAGCAGCGCGGTGGTGCCGACCAGCTTGACGACCTGCTCGGATCCCTTGCCCGGCACTGCCACCGTGATGATGTCGCTGCCCTGCTGCTGGACCACGGCGCCGGTGAAACCTGCCCCGTTGACCCGGCTCTCCATGATCGAGATCGCCGTCGCCATGTCGGAAGCCGAGGGCTGGCCATGATTCGGCGGGACCGCCTTCAGCGTTACCGTGGTGCCGCTGGACAGGTCGAGGCCGAGTTGCACATGGAAATCGCGGTGCCAGTGGCCGGGCTGGAACGCGTCCTTGCCGACGATCGACACCAGCATGATGACGATCAGCGCGAGTAGCGCCGCGATGGCGCGCCCCGGCCTGGATTTGGTACTGCTAGGGGGAGCCACTTCTGCAGAAGTCCTTTGATCGGTCGGGCCAGCGCGGGAGCTACGGATTCCGGTCCGTCGAGCCCCAGTCGTCCTTTGGCGTATCCCAGTCGCTGGCTGGCTTATCTCCGACGCCGGGCTCCGGCTGCGGCGGGTCCGCATCCGTCGGGCTGTCCTCGGGGAGGATGTCCATGATGGCGCGGCGCATGATGCGGATCTCGACGCCAGGCGCGATCTCCAGCTCCACGTCCGGGTCATCGACCGCGGTGACGGTGCCGTAGATGCCCGCGGTCGTCCGGACGCGCTGGCCGGGCACGACGGCGCCCTGCGTCTGCTGCGCGCGGCGCTGCCTGTTGCGCTGCGGCCGGATGATCAGGAAGTAGAAGACGCCGAACAGCACGGCGATTATCAGGATTGGCGTAAGCGAGCCCGCCGACGACTTGCTTGCTGCCGCTAGATACATGATCCCCATCGCCGGGGCTTCCTTCCGTTGATTGCCGCACCGGCCGCGGGCAGCCGTGGCCGGTTTACGGCCTGGCCGGCATCCCGCGCCAGGCGGCTGTCGTTGACCAACTGCCGCAGTGTAGCGGCGCGCTGGCGACGCACCAACAGGCTACGGGGTCAGCCGAGTGATCGTGACATGCCCGCAACCAGGCGTAGCCCTGCGCCGGCTAGCCGAACAGGGTGCCGGCGGGCTGGCCCTGGCCGCCTTGGTCCGGCGCGACGAGGCCCAGGTACTCCCAGGCGGCCGCCGTCGCCACCCGGCCGCGCGGCGTCCGGACGACCAGGCCCTCCCGGACCAGGAAGGGCTCGGCGACCACCTCGACGGTCTCCGCCTCCTCGCCGACCGCCACCGCCAGCGTGGACAGCCCGACCGGGCCGCCGCCGAACCTGCGGACAAGGGCGGAAAGCACGGCCCGGTCGAGCCGGTCAAGGCCGTTGTCGTCCACCTCGTACAGCTCAAGCGCGGCCCGGGCGACCTGCCTGCTCACGATGCCGTCGGCGCGCACCTCGGCGAAGTCCCTGACCCGGCGCAGCAGCCGGTTGGCGATCCGCGGGGTGCCCCTGGACCGGCCGGCGATCTCGTCCGCGCCATCGTCGCGAAGCGCCACCCCGAGCAGGCCAGCGGACCTGCGGACGATCACCTCGAGCTCCGCGGGGTCGTAGAAGTCGAGATAGGCGGTGAAGCCGAACCGGTCCCGCAGCGGCGCGGGCAGCAACCCGGCCCGCGTGGTCGCCCCGACCAGGGTGAACGACGCGATGTCCAGCGGGATCGCGGTCGCCCCCGGGCCCTTGCCGATGATCACGTCCACCCGGAAATCCTCCATGGCGAGGTAGAGCATCTCTTCGGCTGGCCTGGCCACCCGGTGAATCTCGTCGATGAAGATCACCTCGCCCTCGCTCAGCGTGGACAGCACGGAGGCGAGATCACCGGCCCGCTCGATCGCCGGGCCGCTGGTGATCCGCAGCGGCGCGCCAAGCTCGGCGGCAATGATCATGGCCATGGTGGTCTTGCCGAGCCCGGGCGGGCCGGAAAGCAGCACGTGGTCGGGCGCCCGGCCGCGCCGCAGCGCGCCCTCGAGGACGAGTGACAGCTGGTCGCGCACCCGCCCCTGGCCGACGAAATCCGCCAGCCGCTTCGGCCGCAGCGCGCCCTCGATCAGCCGGTCATCGGCGTCGGCAAGCGGCGAGACCACCCGGTCCTCGCTGCCGGGTGCCTCGACGCTGGCCGCGGGCCCGGGGCCGGCCGCAGCGCCTGCGGTAGCCGGCCCGCCTGCGGTAGCCGGCCCGCCTGCGCTGGCACGCTCGCCGCCGCGGCCGGTCATGCCCGCCCCAGCACCCGGAGCGCCGCGCGCAGCGCGGTCGCCACGTCCACATCCTGGCCGCCGCCTGCCGCCCCGCTGCTTCCCGGGACCCCGCCGTCCGCCAGTCCGCCGTCCGCTGCCGCGCCGCCCGCGGCGCCATTTTCCGGCACGCCAGCGAGCAGCTCGGGCTCGACCGTGGCGATCGCCAGGTCGGCGTCGCGGGCCTGCCAGCCGAGGTTCACCAGGCCCGCGCGCACCTGGTCCCGCCACGGCGCCGTCCGGCGGTCGCCCGGCAGGCCGGGCGCGACCCGCTGGCCGGCCGGCAGCTCGCCGGGCGAGCCCAGCCGGCCGGCCAGTTCCAGGACGATTCGCTGCGCGCCCTTCCGGCCGATGCCGGGGACCGTCGTCAGGGCCGCCAGGTCCTCGGCTGCCACCGCCCGGCGCAGCGCGTCCGGGCTGAACACCGCGAGCATGGCCAGCGCCAGCCGCGGCCCGACGCCGCTGGCCGTCTGCAGCAGCTCGAAAGTGTTCCGCTCGTCCTCTCCGGCGAAGCCGTACAGGGTCAGCGCGTCCTCCCGCACGACCAGCGAGGTCGCCACCCTGGCGCGCTGGCCTGGGCGCAGCCCGGCCAGCGTGCCAGGCGTGCACTGCACGAGCAGCCCGACGCCGCCGATGTCGATGACCGCGCCGTCGGGTGCGACCGAGCTGACCTCCCCGTCCAGGTGGGCGATCATCGCAGGCCGTCCGGCACTGCCGCAGACCGCATCCGCGCAGACCGGGCTGCGGCCGCCCGGTCTGCGGCCGGCCTGGCTGCGGCCGGCCGCGGGGCGAGCAGGGCGGCGGCGCCGGCTGCCGCGAGGCGGCGCTGCGCGCCGCCGCGCCACAGGTGACAGATTGCCAGCGCGAGCGCGTCGGCCGAGTCGGCCGGGCGCGGCGGACTTGCCATCCGGAGCAGCCGCGTCACCATCTCCGTCACCTGATCCTTTCCGGCCCGGCCATTGCCGGTCACGGCCGCCTTGACCTCACTCGGGGTGTGCAGTGCGACGGGCAGCCCGCGGCGCGCGGCGCACACGATGGCGACGGCGCCCGCCTGTGCCGTGCCCATCACCGTCCGGACGTTGTGCTGGCTGAAAACCCGCTCGACGGCGACAGCGTCCGGCCGGTGCTCGGTCAGCCAGCAGTCAATCTCCGCCTCAAGCGCCAGCAGCCGGCGTGCGATGTCCTCGCCCGGCGGGGTGCGGATCACGTCGGTGCCGACCAGCGTCAGCACCCGGCCAGGCTCTCCGTCGATGACGCCGACACCACACCGGGTCAGGCCAGGATCGACGCCGAGCACTCGCATCCGCTCACCATCCCGGTCGCTGACGAACACATGTTCGCCTCGCCCGACACTACCGGCCGCCGGCACCCAGCGCGGTGACGCCCCCCGGCGTGTCGCCAGCCGGGCCAGCCAGGCCAGCCGACGGAGGTGGTTCAGTGACGGAGTGGTTCAGTTCTGTCCGGTCCCGACCGGACAGAACTGAACCGCTGAGTTGATCTTGGTGGAATTGAGGCTGGTGTGGCGGCTCAGAAGTAGTCGAGCATGAAGGCCGGCCCGGCGAACGCGGCGTCGAGCGCCGCATCCGCGGCCGGGTCTCCGCCCGCCGCGAGCCCGGCCAGGCGGAGCGTGCCAACCGGTGTTCCCGCGTACAGCGCGGCGAAGCCGCGGGCGCCGAGGATGACCGGGGCTGCGGCCGGCAGCCCGGTGGAACCATCCGTTTCAGGTCCGGAAAGGATGCCCTTGCCGCCACTGACCGTTAGCCGCCACAGCCCCGCGTTCGCCGGGAACAGGCCGTCGTCGAGCCGTAGCGTCACCGTCGCCCGCGCCGACGCCGGGAACCCGCGCCCGGCGATCGCCGCCTCGGCGTCGACCACCCGCAGCATCCACTGATACCGCCGGGTCAGGCTTACCTCCGGCTCCCTGGTGAGCCAGCTGACCGGATCGGCCGGGCCGCAGAAGGCGCGGACGGTGCCGGCCATCGAGTCATGCGACGCGACGACGGACCACAGGGCGCGCGCGGTCGCCGCGGACCCGGCCACCGCGCCGTACACCACGATCTCGCTGTGTCCGCCGGACCAGCCGTAGGCGAGGAAGCCGTCATCGGCCAGATAGCAGAACAGGTCCTGGTCGTCGAGCAGCCAGCGGGAGACGACAGGATCGAAGGCGACGGGCCCGCAGTCGCGGGCGGCCTCGTGCACCCGGCCGACGACGGCGTCGATCTCGGCCGCGTCGTCCGGGCCTGCCCGGCGCAGGCTGGGCGCGCTTTCCGCGGGGCGGCCAGTCGCCGGGATGCCCGCCGCGGCGCGGTCCGGCGGCGCGAGGGCGCGCAGCGACCTGGCCGGCATCGACACCTGGTACATGCCGCCCGCGGCCTCATAGCCGAGCGTGCGGTAGATCGTCATGGTGGACGGGTACAGCACCGACAGCGGGTAGCCGCTGGCCGCGATCTCGGCCAGCAGCGCGGTCATCAGGGCGCGGCCCACCCCCGCGCCGCGGGCTTCCGGGGCCACGCTGACGCCAGCCACGCCGGCCATCGGCAGGGACCGCCCGTGCCACCACTGCACCATGTCAAAGAACCGGGCAGAACCCAGCAGCCGTCCGCCGCCGAACGCGCCGAAATGCCGGCCGGCCGCCACCGACCCGCTGGCGCTCACCAGCCGGCGGGCTCCCTCCGTTGCATCGAACGGGCCGAACGCCCGGCGGGCAAGGTCCAGGTCTGCCGCCAGATCGTCGTCCGGGGTGAGCCTGCGGATCTGCGGCCCGGTCACCGGGCCAGCGCCAGGTCGCCGCTCACCCGAGCCGCTCCATGACCTCGTCGGGGACCGAGTAGTTCGCATAGACGTCCTGCACGTCGTCGGAATCCTCGATCGCCTCGATCAGCCGGAAGACGCGCCTGGCATGCTCCTCGTCCAGCGGCACCTCGACCGACGGCAGGAACGCCGCCTCGGCCGACTCATAGTCGAGGCCGGCCTGCTGCAGCGCGGTGCGGACCGCGACCAGGTCCGTGGCCTCGCTGACCACCTCGAAGGACTCGCCGAGGTCGTTGACCTCCTCGGCGCCGGCGTCGAGCACCGCGGCCAGCACGTCGTCCTCGGCAACGGCGGGCGCCTTGCCGACGATGACAACGCCCTTGCGGGTGAACAGGTACGACACGGAGCCCGGGTCCGCCATCGAGCCGCCGTTGCGGGTGAACGCCGTCCGCACGTCGGCGGCGGCTCGGTTCCTGTTGTCGGTCAGGCATTCCACCAGGACCGCGACCCCGCCCGGGGCGTATCCCTCGTAGGTGACTGTCTCGTACGACGCGCCGCCGGCCTCCAGGCCAGCCCCGCGGCGCACCGCCCGGTCGATGTTGTCGTTCGGCACCGAGCTCTTCTTCGCCTTCTGCACGGCGTCGTACAGCGTCGGGTTGCCTGCCGGGTCCGCGCCGCCGGTGCGCGCGGCCACCTCGACGTTCTTGATCAGCTTGGCGAAGAGCTTGCCGCGCCTGGCGTCCACGACGGCCTTCTTGTGCTTCGTGGTCGCCCACTTCGAATGGCCGCTCATGACCGTTCCCTCACCATGTCAACGAAGAGCTCGTGGATGCGCCGGTCCGGCGTGAGCTCGGGATGAAACGCCGTCGCGAGCGCGGGCCCCTGGCGGACAGCGACGATCCTACCCGTGCGCGGCTCGGTGCCGAGAACCTCGACGCCGGCGCCCGCATCCTCGACCCAGGGCGCCCGGATGAAGACCGCGCGGAAATCCGGGCCGCCGATGCCGCGCAGCGGGATGTCGCGCTCGAACGAGTCCACCTGGCGGCCGAACGCGTTCCGCCGGACGCTGATATCGAGGCCGCCGAGCGTCTCCTGGCCGCTGGCCCTGTCCACCAGCCGGTCGGCGAGCATGATCATGCCGGCGCACGAGCCGAAGACGGGCAGGCCCGAGCTGAGCCGCTTGCGCAGCGGCTCCAGCAGGTCGAACGCCGTGATGAGCTTCCACATCGTGGTCGACTCGCCACCGGGGATGATCAGCCCGTCGATCGCGTCGAGCTCGTCCGGCCTGCGCACGGCCACGCCGCGGGCCCCGGCCTCGCCGAGCGCCCGCAGGTGCTCGGCGACGTCTCCCTGCAGGGCAAGTACGCCGACAGCCTGGCTCATCACCAGCCACGGCCGGCGTAGCGCTGCCCCGGCGCCAGCTCGTCCAGGCCGATTCCCACCATGGCCTCGCCCAGGCCGCGGGAGACCTTGGCGACCACGTCGGGGTCGTCGTAGAACGTGGTCGCCTTCACGATCGCGGCCGCGCGGGCGGCCGGGTCACCCGACTTGAAGATCCCGGATCCGACGAACACGCCCTCGGCGCCGAGCTGCATCATCATCGCCGCGTCGGCGGGGGTGGCCAGGCCGCCCGCGGTGAACAGCACGACGGGCAGCTTCCCCGCCGCCGCCACGTCGGCGACCAGGCCATACGGCGCCTGCAGGTCCTTGGCCGCCGCGTACAGCTCCTGCGCGGACAGGGCCGACAGCCTGCTGATATCGGTCAGGATGCCGCGCATGTGCCGGGTTGCCTC
>Ga0099827_10000561_pt1 | contig 17264 bp, 16 predicted proteins | sample CZO8metaG_FD_79339 | JGI IMG/M metagenome (GOLD analysis project Ga0099827, IMG submission 79339) | Vadose zone soil microbial communities from the Eel River Critical Zone Observatory, Northern California, USA - CZOApr15con1.8 metaG | ecosystem: Environmental > Terrestrial > Soil > Vadose zone ...
CGACGATGACAAGCAGAAGATCTCCCTCGGGTTGAAGCAGCTCACCGCCGATCCGTGGTCGAGAGTCCCCGAAACGTACGCGATCGGCCAGGTGCGCAACGGCCGCGTCACGCGCCTCGCGGAGTTCGGGGCGTTCGTCGAGCTCGAGCCGGGGGTCGAGGGGTTGGCGCACGCCTCCACGTTCGCGCCGACGGGGGGATCGGAGGGATGGTCCGCCCTGGTCGCCCCGGAGATGACCGGGGCATTCGAGATCCTGAGCATCGACCTCGAGAAGAGGCGGATCGGCGTCGCGCTCGTTCCGGAGGGCTCGGCGCGCGCCGCTGGGACGGCGCTTTCGCAACTCGAGATCGTGCCGGGCGCACGCCTCACGGGAAAGGTCGAGCGTTACGAGAAGTTCGGCGTGTTCGTGTTCCTTGCCCCGGGTCGCACCGGTCTCATCCCATTGAGCGAGACCGGCGTTGCCAAGGAAGCGGATATCTCGAGAGCGTTTCCCGTCGGCGCCGACGTCGAGGTCATCGTCCTCGAAGTCGACCCGCTGGGGCGCCGCATTCGTCTCAGCGCCAAGGCGGTGCTGGACGCGCACGAGGTCGAGGAAGTGCGCGAGTACATCGAACGCGAGGATGTTGCGCCGGCGGAGGGGTTCGGATCGCTCGCCGACAAGCTCCGCGGCGCACTCAAGCCGCGAGAGAAATGAGGTCGCCATAAGAGGGATCCCCATGATGACTCGCAGAGACGCGATTCGCCTGGCCGTCTCGATGCCCCTGGCTCCATGGACGGCGGCCGCGCAGAGCGCCTCCACGCGAGCCCTCGCGTCCGGCGACCCGATGTCGCCTCAACGGAGAGCGCTGATTGACGCGTTCCGCGCCAAAATCGCCGGCGTGGCCGACCAGTTCGAAAAGCGCGTGCACAAGAGTTCCTGGGCGATGCCGTATCGCTTGTTCCGGCCATCCAGGGCCGCCGGAGCGCCGCTGGTTCTATATCTGCACGGCAGCGGAGGAGTGGGAGATGACAACCAGAAGCAGCTCGGCCTGGGCAACATCTTTGCGGCGCATGTCTGGGTGCTCTCGGAGAACCAGAAGCGCTTTCCCTGCTACGTCGTCGCGCCCCAGACCGATCGCGGATGGGTGAACTATCAGGATTCTCCGGCGGGAGGACCAGCGCGCGTCGTCCCGGGCTTCGGCGATGGCGTACGGCTCGCCCTCGAAATCGTTCGCGCAGTTGTCCGTGAGTTCGCGATTGATGAGCGACGCATCTATGCGATCGGGCAATCAATGGGTGGCGCGGGCACGTGGAACCTCATCACTCATCATCCGCAGGCATTTGCCGCGGCGGTGATCTGTTGCGGAAGCATGACCCAAGACGACGTGACACGCGCGGTTCGCACGCCGCTATGGAACTTCCACGGCGACGCCGACCAGACCGTCCCGGTGGCTGTATCGCGCGACCGTATCGCGGCTTTGCGTAAAGCAGGTGGGCAGCCCCTGTATACCGAATACGCCGGGGTCGACCACAACGTGTGGGAATGGGCGTTCACCGAACCAGCACTCCCGCCCTGGCTCTTCGCGCAGCATCGTGCGCCGCAGGCGAGAGCCGTAGGATGGGGTTGATTCCCGTCAGGAGGATGTTCATGAGATTCAGGACGAACAAGTTGGTGCTCACGCTCCTCGTTGGTTGCTTCGTGGTGATCTGGCGCGGCAATGCCGATCAGGATGTTGCAGTTGCGCAGGGCCGGAAAGCCGTTGTGATCACGCGCATCTTTACGGGGCAGGACGGCCTGGCCCACGCCGAAGACATTCAACTGGACCTGAATGCCCGTGGCGCCACGGACATGTTGAAGGCCACTGGCGCGGAATTCAGTGTGCGGCCACCCACGGTTGGGGCGAATCCGCGCAACACCGCCGCCACTGACCCTAATGCGCCCGGGTGGCACACGGGCCCGGCACGGCAGTTTGTGATCACGCTCTCCGGTAGCTCGGAGGTCGAAGTATCAGCAGGCGTCCATGTCGCTGCCGGCCCCGGACACATCAACCTCATTGAAGATACGACGGGCAAGGGCCACATCACGCGAAACTTCGGCCCGGAAGATCGTATTGCGCTCACCATTCCGCTGGCGGACGGTGTGGTGATCGAAGGCGTCAGGAAACCGAGAACCCGGTAGTGTGTGGGGCCCGCGTCGCCGCGGATGTGACGAAGCTCCACTCGACAGAGGAGAACGGCGAACTGACGACTTAGAGGCCTGGTAGTTGTGTGGGCGGAATTCCGAGCGCGACGGCAATTTCTCGGAGTCTCGCCTTCATGATGCGGACGTTGCGCGGACCCATTCGCAGCAGCTGTTTTTGAGCGCCTGTCAAGCTTTCGAGCCGCTCGTCGGCATAGGCGTAGCCGATCCCCTTTGGTTTGAGCCGCAGCGGGCCTTCCGGGATCCGTGTGTCGAGGAGTGCAACAATCGCGCGTTCAAGCGTTCGGTCGAATGATGGGTCGGAAGACCCGAGCTCACGATGCGCTTCCTCGATGCGTGGCTTGAGGGTCGCATAGAGCCTGGCGGCGCCAGGCGGGTCGACTGATGCGATCGCGTCCGCGATCACCGCGTATCGGTCGTAGCTTCGCGGGTCCACGTAGGGATTGCGATCGCGCTCGACGATGCGGAAGGCTGACGAAGGGCGCAGAACTCTCAGGTGCTTTGCAGGTGTGGCGCCGTCCGCTATGTTCGCAACGACAACAGTGAAGTTACGGATGAGTCCGTTCGTTGTGAGCCATGCAGTGACGGCAGGATTCTCAGAGAGCGCCCGAACGAGCGTTCTGACGAGTGCGTCACTGGCATCGAGCGGCGGGATCGTAATGGGTTCGCCCTCTCCGCCGAGCGACGGCGGAGGCGCCTTCGCCGAGGCCGTCGGTGCTGTCGCCGCCGTCGGCACAGGACGCGCTCGCCACGCGAACGCGATGTAGGCGGCAACTCCGGCCGCAGCGATCAGCAACACCGCCGCGACCCACAATCCTGTGGGACGTGCTGGTGACTGCGTCGGAGGAGACGACTCGCTTGGGGTCCTGTGAAGCTCATAGTCCAGCGGATCGTTCATGTTCGTCGCCCTTGGCTTCAGTGACGGTTCGGAGGCTGGTCGAGCAGGGCGTTGCACTCGTACTGTACATCCATTCCAGGCCTGACGGCACGCCTCAGCGCCTCCTCCGCACACAACCTGGAAGACTCGAGAACAGTCGTGACTTGGAAATTCCAGGTGGTGGGACACTCACGCATGAGGTGTTGAGAAGCATATGATCCAGACCCATCCTGCCAGGAGGTGCGGTTATGCGAAATGCGCAGCGACTCGGGCTCGTGGTCGCCTTGGCTCTCGTCGTTTCACCGGCCGTCCGATGGACAGTCTTGGCGCAGGTACCTCCGAATCCGTATCGCATCGTTGAGGGCTGGGCCCAGCTCCCGAACGGCAGGCCGATGGGGGCCGTGGGCAAAGTGTCGATCGACCCCGACGGCCGACACATCTGGGCGATCGTGCGATGCGATCGGTTGGAGGATCCGTCTCGGTTCGGCGACGAATGCCGCGACTCGAAGACGGATCCGATCCTCCAGTTCGGCCCGGAAGGCAAGGTTGTGAAGAGCTTCGGTGGTGGAATGTTCATTTGGCCGCACGGACTCGGCGTGGATCGGAACGGCAACGTCTGGGTCACCGACGCGGTCGCCGAAAACCGAACCCCAAAGGGCGACAAGCGCGGGCAGGTGGTCGTCAAGTTCAGTCCGGATGGAAAAGTGTTGATGACGTTAGGCACGCCTGGGCAGTCGGGGAGCGGCCCCGATCACTTGAATTCCCCAAGCGACGTCGTAGTGGCTCCCAACGGCGACATCTTCGTGGCTGACGGCCACAATGACATCGGGAACAACCGTGTCGTCAAATTCTCGGCGGACGGAAAATTCATCAAGGCCTGGGGTAAGAGCGGCTGGGCGCCCGGAGAGTTCCACGCCCTGCACGCCATCGCGATCGACTCCAGGGGGCGCATCTTCGTCGGCGACCGTGGGAACAACCGGATCCAGATCTTCGACCAGGACGGGAAATCCCTGGCCACTCCGTGGACGCAATTCGGAAAGCCGAGTGGAATTGCTTTCGACAGCAAGGATCAAATCTACGTGGCTGACTCGGAGTCGGACGATGTGCAGAATCCGGGCTGGGAGGAGGGGATCCGGATCGGCGACGCCAAAACCGGGTGGATGAACGCCTTCATCCTGTATCCGTGGGGCGATCCACGGCAGACCGCAGGGGACGGGGCGGAATTCGTGGCGGTGGACCGAGACGGGAACATGTATGCAGGTGAGCCTCGACCCAAACGCTTGCAGAAGTACGTCAGGGTAAGGCCGTAGAGAAGGTGGGTCGCGGGATCGGCGCTGTCGGGAGTGCTGCCGACGGTTTCGGGCAGTCAGTGTCGAAACGGTCTCGCTTCGGAGAATGCAATGTCCCCCGTCCGCGAGACCGACCAGAGGCGCCAGTGCCACTCGTCGCCGGTGGTCCACAGCTGGCCGGCCGAAATCTCGCCGCGCGATCCAGGGCGCCGTGGCCGCGTGAAGAACAACCGCGCGTCATCGTGATAGCGAAATTCGGCGATCTCCGCCACGACATCATCCGACGGTCCCGACCGCCACTGGAAAGTTCCAAAACGCTGACCCGTTCGCGGCCGCGGGCTATCACCGGCGGCAGGTGACAGAAGCGTCGCCGATATGGGTAGCGCACGAACCGCCGCGTCCGTCGACAAGAGCGCGCCAACGCCCTGCACGTGCTTGACGAATTCGCCGTTGGAGATGGGATCGCGCGCGGCGACGAGCAGCTGCCAGTTCGATGAAGGCCTCCGCAGTACCAGCAGCACGAGCGCGTGGCCCATCGTGGTCTCCGCCTCGTAGGACGCGTTTACCGAGGCGACGGCGAGTTTGTCGTTCCCCCACGCGCCGCAAGCCCGTAATTCCCCAACCTTGATGGTCTCCTGGCTGGCCCGCGGCGCTGGAAGCCGTTCGGGATCCGAGTACGCCTGCACACCGATTGCGTCGCCTTCCAGGTACGCGGTCGCAACCTTGAGCACGATGTCGACGAGCTCACCCTGCGGCGCCGGCCCGGAAGATCCACTCGGGCACTGCGGTTTCTTCAGGGCGAGCGTCCGCGCGGCCGCGTGGTTCGGCGACAATGTGAACAGATAGGTCCACCCGCGTGGCGGCCCCAGTAGCTCATCGAGTGCACCGGTCACCTTGATGAAGCGGTGTCGAAATGTGGGCTCCTGGCCAATACCTTCGAAGTGCCCCAGGGCGGTTGTAATGCCGTTCATCACGCCGAAGTTGTCGAAGACGAGCAGGTCGGGAGCCGCATTGCGTGCCACCGCATCAAAGAACGTCGCGGCAAAGCCAGTCGCCGGGAACGCCTCGACCGTGATACGAAATCCGAGTCTGGTCGATTCCCGCATGAAGCTGAGCGGCACCGTTGGCCTGGGTGTTTCTCCGTTATATGGAGAGCCAATCCTCCAAATCCGGATGGTGTCGTCAGTCGCGGGAGACGACCCCAGAGACAAAGCGACAGCGAACGCGATACAAGCGGCGTTTGCGGTCAACCGCGGCGGCCTGTCGTGTGGTGCGGCCATTGCGCGCATGCTCCTCGAATCCATGTTCACGACCGCGCGTGACACGATCGCGGCGAAAGTATAGACGCCACGCCGGCCGGTTTGGATGGACAAGGCCCTGCGAGCCGCCGCGCGTATCGTTCTCTAGCGCGGCTGCAACGGTATCGCGGAGATCGGTATGCAGGTGCTCGTGGCCGCGACGACGATCGCTCGAGACGCACCGGCGAGGCGCTCGGAAGGCGTGACTTCGAGCACGTACGTCCCTGGCTGCCGCCACCCAAGATCGAATCGGCCGCCGATCTCGGTTCTCGTTTCTGCGATCCCTATTCCTTCGTACAGGAGCCCGACGCGGATTTGACCGAGATTGGACCGGGTGCTGTGCGTGATATCGACGACGCTGCCGAAGACCTGGCCGCCGGCAGCATGATTCTTCATCTTTCTGAGCCAAGACACCTCGAGGTCGTCCACGTCGGCCGCGTAATGGATGCGACGACAGGCGGACGTCCAGTTCGTGCCTGCCCTCCTCAGATAGACGATCGCGCGCTGTCCGAATTGAAACCTCGCCTCCTCGGAGCTTCGGCTGAGCGAAATCGTGAGATCCTGCGGCGGATCGCCTTTGAAGCCCTCGATGACGCTGAAGCGGACCTTCGCGCCCGACGCGTCCGACTGTGCCGCCGGTTCCCAGTCGACATCGCTGACTTCCCCGAAAAACACGAGGTCGGCACGCTGAAACTCCTCACATGCGGTGCCGCCGAATGAACAATCGGCGCGAGCGACGCGGACCGACGCAAGCGCCCACCACGCCAACAGCAGGCCCGTGGAAATTTGCCAGCAGGGATGCGTTCTCATCGTGCCTCGGTGCGCACGACGATTCTCAGGTCGCTGACGCTCAGGTCGGTGACGACGACGCTCTTGCGTGTCGGATCGGGTGGCCGCACAGCCGGCCTGGTGATGGGGGCTTGCACGATCACCGTATAGGAGCCGCTCGTGAGATCGATTCGGAATTCTCCGTCAGCGCTTGTTCGCGTCGTCCCGCCCGCACCGGCGGCGGCTCCGCTCGATGGCTCGAGCGTCACCGTCGCGTCTCGAACCGGCGTTCCTCTCTCATCGACCACGATGCCTGACACGTGGTACGCCGGAGCGGCCACCAGCCGGATGACAACATCCGACACGGTGAGTCCTGCAGTCACGGCGATCGACTTGGCGGCGGACACATCGAGGGTGCCTGGGTACAGCGTATCGGCCAGGCGCGTGGCCTGTGCTGTTGTTCCAGTCTTGTAGGAGACGTGGGGCGGCGGTGTTGCGCCGAGGAAGTACGCACCCGAGCGGAGACCGGCAATCCGGAATTCCCCGATGTCGTTGGTCTGGCTCGAAGGTCCCGCCGGCTCGAACCGCGGGACCGGCCAGTAGATTGGACCCCGCGGCCGCGAGTCGGATCGCGCGCGCTGCAGCACGATGACTCTCGCGTCGGTCAGCGCGTTCCCAAATGGATCGACGACTCGGCCCGTAATGACACCTCCGCGCTGAATCGATACGGTGAGACCCTCGAGTGCTTGACCGGGGGCCAGCTCGAACATCGAGGAGGGGCCGCCTTGGATGAATCCAGCCTTCAGGGCAAGAACGCTGTACCGGCCGCCAGGCAAGCCGCTGAAGGCGAAATGGCCGGTGCCGTCCGAGATGGCTTGCGGCTGTGGCGAGGTGCCAAACGGTGGCGACGCTCCCAGGAGGAGACGGGCGCCAGGGACCGGCAGATTGGAGTCGCTTTCAACGACCTGTCCAGAAAACCGCGCTGTGTCGGCCTGCGGCAACGGCGCCTGCCCTGAAGCGACGAGCGCCAGCAGCATGACGTCGGCGAGACAGATCGACATGCCTACCCGCATTCCACGCCTGCTGTCCATTGCGATCATGCCAGCGTGCGGAACATTGCGCTGCCGGAACACGTGATCATCGTGACTCGGGGTGCGATTGAGTTGCAACGACTATATGACCAAAGCACGTGCCTCGCGAGCATAGCGCGCGGGATGCAACCCGAATTACGAACTGTGATGAGATTCTCGCGAATGACAGTCCCCCGCACCTACACATCTGTGTTCACTTAGACGGATCCGAGCCCATTGCGGACAGCTCACCGCGCTCTAACCGGGAACACGTCGAACGTCGAGAAGCGCGATTCGGCGAGAGGCGGCGCCACTGCGGCGTTTATCGCGTGAACGCGCTCGATTGACCTGCGACTGCGCGAAATCAGTCGCGGCCCGCCGGCGCAGTGCGACGTGACACGGCAGTTACCACCCGAGCCAGTAGACGGGAGCAAGTGCGGCGAGTGCGGCGCCGACTTGCGCTGCGAGGACCTGCAGCGCCGTTCTCGGAGCCCGCGGCAGCCACTTGACCGCGTAGAACGCCACGACCGGCACCTGTCCAGCCATGAGCAGCTGCCAGATATGGGCAGCGGCGCCTTCGTCGGCCTCGGGGGCAATGCCGGACATTTCAATGTGATACAGCACCGTGCCAAGTGCTGCGACGGACATGGCGATTGGAATGAAGGCGCTCGGCCGTCTGGTTGGTGAAGCGTTCATGCAGGACCCTCCGCGGTCGATGCGCAATCCTAGCACAGCGCAAATAACTTTCCATTGCAAAGTGAAACAGCTCAATGCTGGCGCATCCTGCGCGCGGATGGGTCGCCCTACGTCTTGGATCTACTTCCGTCCTGGTGACCGCTCCGGGCGAACGTCATGGGGGCTGGTCGGCGTGAACGTGTCGGCCGCTGCGCGCACGGCAATACGCCGCACACAACGAGAACAGCGTCGACTGCCATCAAACGGTGCGTCATTCGCAGCGGAGCGCGACCAAGGGGTCGACTTTCGTGGCTCGTCTCGCGGGCACCGACGCGGCGAGCGTGGCGACGGACGTGAATGCCACAGCAACGCCGATGAATGTCGTCGGATCGAGGGGCGTCACGCCGAACAACAACCCGCTCAGGTACCGGGTCACGGCGGCGGCCCCGATTAACCCGAGTCCGATACCGATGACGGTCAACGTGAGGCTCTGGCGAACCACGAGACCGATGACGTCAGCGCGTGCCGCGCCGAGCGCCATTCGAATACCAATTTCACGAGTGCGCCGCGTGACTGAGTATGTCATCACCCCGTAGATCCCGATGGCCGCCAGCAGCACCGCTACAGCGGCAAACATCCCGAGCACGACGGCGTAGAGCCGGGGCCGCGCGATCGAGTTCGACACCAATTCATTCATGGTGGCGACATTGTCGACCGTCGCCTGCGGATCAAGTTGTCGAACGATGGAACGAATGCCAGCCACAGAGTGAGCCTCGGTCCGGGTTCGCACTGCGTAGTACAAGGGCGGCGAACTCTCGACGACGCGCGGTGCTGGAGGGAATTGACGGAGATCGACAAACACCTGCGCAATGGGTTCCTGATCCAAACCCAATTGACGAATGTTCTCGACCACGCCGATGACTTCGATCGGTGCTGCTCCGAAGCCGTAGACGTGTTTTCCGATGGGGTTCTCGCCGAGGAAACCGCTCCGCGCGACAGTACGGTCAATCAACATCACCGGCGGCTGTCCTTCCCGGTCGTTGTCGCCGAACCCTCGCCCCGCGATCAGATGGACGCCCAGAACGTTCAGGAAATCGCGGCTGACGACGCCGAGGAGCGGTCGCTCGGGTGATGCCGCCGACAGCGGAGGCAGTTGGGCTGGTGGCTCGCGTGTGGTCCTCAGCGGCTGCCCCGCTCTGCCGCTGACGATCGGCAGAAAAAGTGTGTAGCCCGCGGAGCGAGGGCCGCGCGCGGCTTGCAACCGTGCGGCGATCTCTGCGGCTAAAGAAGTGTACTGCGGTGCGGAGTACCGGCCCTTGGGGAACGTGACCTGGAAGGTGAGGACGTCCGTCAGATCGTACCCAGGATCGACGTTCGACAGTTTAGCGAAACTGCGTACGAGCAGACCGCCGCCGATGAACAGCGTCAGAGCCATGGCGATTTGCGCGATGATCAACACACTCTGCACGCGAACTCGGCGGAAGACGTCGAATCCGGAGGCCGGCGATCCGGTGCTCTCACGAAGCGCGGCCGCGGACCGTCGTGCGGAAACGCGAACCGCTGGCGCCAATCCGAAGACCACTCCCGTCAAGACAGCGACAGACAGCGCAAAGACAAAGACGGACCCGTCGATGCTCACTTCATCCAGTCTCGGAAGGCTCATGCTCGGTCCCAAGTCTCGTCGATCCAAGCCAGTCCCCAAGGTTCGCAATACGCGAACTCCTCCAAACGCCAGCCCGGTACCGGCGACCGCCGCCGCCAGTGCCAAGAGAAGACTTTCTGTCAGCACTTGCCGGACCAATCGACCCCGCCCGGCCCCGAGCGCCAGCCGAACAGCCATCTCTCGCTCGCGCGCGGCCATGCGCGCCAACAAGAGGTTCGCGACGTTGACGCACGCGATCAGCAGCACGAAACCGACGGCAACCGCGATCACCAGTAGTGCCGGTTTCACCGGGCCGACAAGCATGTCCTGCATGCCCACGAGTTCGAACCGCGGCGGCCGTGCACCGTCGGCCGAACCGGAGAGCTGACGATCTTCCGGCGGATGGATCAACAGGGAGTTAATCTCCGCGGCCGCGGCCTGTCGGGAGACACCGGGCTTGACGCGCGCGATCGCCGGCCTCGAAGCCCTGGCTCCGGGAGGAAGCGTCGGTGGTACGAACGGCACCAGGAATTCAGCGTGCGCGTCGGGAAAGCCAAACCCTCGGGGCATCACGCCGACGACGGCGCGCCCCGTTCCATCGAGATGCAACACTCGACCAAGAATGTGCGGATCGCCCCTGAAGAGCCGTTGCCAGGCACCGTAGCTGAGAACGACGATCGCGGCGGTGGCCGCCGTGGCCTCCTGCGGCTCAAACGTCCGCCCGATCAGGGCTCCCGCGCCGAGCATGGGGAACACGTCTGGCGACACTTGAGCTCCCTCCACTCGGATCGTGTCGTCGTCGCGCGTCAACGTCATCGTCGTGCCCGCAAACGCCGCCACATGCGACACGGTCCGGGCTTTCACGCGTAACGTGGCGAGCTCGGCCAGGTCCATTCCCGGCACACGGAGCGGCGGGCCACTCGTGCCTCGAGGCGCCGGAAAATTCTCGATGAACCGAACGAGCTGGTCCGAGTCCTTGTAGGGAAGGGGCCGGAGCAACACGGCGTTGATGACGCTGAAGACGGCGGTGTTTGCCCCGATGCCGAGGGCGAGCGTCACGACGGCCACGACCGTAAACACCGGTGCTCCCGATGACTGACGCGTTGCGTAGGTGACATCCTGACGCATCTCGTCGAGGAACTGCAGACCGCGCGACTCCCTGCCGTACTCCTTCCAGCGCCATGGATCGCCAAATTCAATTCGGGCACGGGTTGCAGCGTCGGCTCGCGACAAGCCCGTGGCGACGAGATCGTCGATTCGCGCGTCGAGATGAAACTGCCATTCCTGTTCCATCTCGCGTTCCATCCGATGGCGGAACAGGGCCGCACGGAGAAACGACCTCAGCCGCCCCCCGAGTCTCATACGTCCTCCGGCGCCGCGGCGAGGACCATCGTGATCGCCTCCGACAGTCGGCGCCAGTAGGCCATTTCGTCGCGAAGCTGCCGGCGTCCCGACGTCGTCAGGCGGTAGAACTTGGCTTTGCGCCTGTTTTCGGATTCGCCCCATTCTGACGTGATGAAGCCCTGATGCTCCAAGCGGTACAGAGCCGGATACAGCGACCCTTGCTGAATCTGAAGCTTGTCGCGGGAGATCTGCTCGATACGGAGGAGGATGCCGTACCCATGAAGACCTCCGAGAGAGAGGGCCTTCAAGATCAGGACGTCGAGCGTTCCCTGGAGTAGTTCGGTCGTGGTGCTCACAGGCCCACTCCCCTTGGATCCCTAGGAGAAGGTATTTTATCGACGCCTAGGATGTCAAGGAGAGAGATGCCCGCGAGGCATTCGGACCCAGCTGTCGAGTGCCTGCTCGAGGCTGTTGATGAGACTACGCGAATCTCGCACTGACGCGACCGCACATCCGACCACGAAAACACGAAAGCACGAAAAAGCGGAAACGCCGCTGTCCCCGGATTTCATGCACCGCGGAGAGTGGCCGGTGCAACTTCCACAGGAACGCGTGACCTGGTGACGGTTCGTCACAGACGTGCGGACATGCGTTATGCTCACCGCGTCCATTAATCAGGAGGACCAGATATGGCACGGCACCTGTTCGTCGTTTCGATTATCATCACGCTCGTCGCAATGCCGCTCGCCGCTCAAGAGCGCGGCGCACAACGCGGTGCTGCGCCGGCTGGCCCCGCTATGACATTGACCATTGCGGCGTTCCCCGACGGCGGGCAGATTCCGGTCAAATTCAGCCAGGCGGCCGAAGGCGCCGCGCCGGGCGAAGGGACCTCGCCGGCGATCAGCTGGGCCAATCCGCCGGCAGGGACCCAGTCGTTCGTCCTCAACATGCACGACATGGATGTTGTCCGCAACAAGACGACGGACGATCAGGCGCATTGGGTGGTGTGGAACATTCCGGCCACCGCCACCGGCTTGCCGGAAGGTGTGCCGAAGGGCCGGCAACTCGCGGACGGCAGCTACCAGGTCAGCGCCACCGGTCAGGTGTATCGCGGTCCGGGAGCAGGCGCGAACGGTCCGCGGCATCACTACATGTTCGAGCTCTATGCTCTGGACACCAAGCTGACGGTCGAACCCGTTGCTGACGCTTTCGAAGCGCGCGCGAACGTCCTGAAGGCGATGCAGGGACACATCCTCGCGAAAGCGGTCTACGGCGGGTTGTTCAGACGTCCGCAGTAGCTTCCACGCGTCGAGCGTCCCGTGCCGTCCTTCGACGCGACGCCTCAGGCGACCATCACAGATCTTCGACGATGATCGCTGGATGTGTTGGAAGGCGGCGCCCGTTCGCGGATGCTGCCGTGCGCTGATCGCGATGGGTGCGGGCTGTGGCGCCTTTCGGCCGATCGGCGCGGCAGCCTGGTCAACGCCGCGAACTCCCGGTCAAACGCGCTGAGCTTCCGCGCTTGGCGCGATGCCTGCCTTTACGGCGAATCCGTCCATCTCAGTCAGTGCCGGTCTCCCTGGACGCGATCCATCGCACCGCTGTTTGAGCCGCGCTATCTGGCGCCGATTGAGGACCGCGTCGTCTTCCGGGTTGTAGCGCACCAGCGCCTTTGCGAAGGTTGGACCGAAGGCCACGATGTGTTCCGCGGCCCTCGTCGACGAGGATTCCGCTCGACGCGACCCGGTGCCCGCCGCTTTCGAGGAGCAGCTATAGGATTGCGACATCGTTGAGCCTTTGTTGCCGTTGCCTGCGCATTACTCAGTGAACGCGGCCATGCCGGCTGTGTTATTCCAGGAGGCAGGTGATGGCTCACGCTCAGTTGGCTTGTTACCGCGGTGGAATGGTGTTGTTGATCGGGCTCTCCTTTACGATGCACGCATCGGCGCAGAGTCTGCAGGTCGGCGCCTACATCAGCGTGAGCGGCGGCATCGCGCAGCCGGCGACAGACTCGCTGACGCGCGTCGCGGCAGCGTCGGATGGGTTCAATCGAGAGGAGGTACGCACGGTATCAAGACTCGGCCGGTCCGGTGCGTTCGATATTGGCGGCGGCGTCGTGCTGCGGAAGCGGATTACGATCGGCGCGGCGTTTGACCGATCATCGAGCGAGCGTCCAGCCGATGTCACGCTGTCGTTGACGCATCCGGCGTTTCACCCGACGTTGACAGCAACGAAGGTCAGCGACCCGCTCCAACGGAACGACAGCGCACTGCACGTGCAGTTTGGATACAAGGTGCCAACGCGCGAACCACTGTCGCTGACGTTTTTCGGCGGGCCTTCATATTTTACGACCAGGCAGGAGGCGTTGACCGGGATCACCTGGCGCGAGCCGTTCAATTCGGCCACGCGGTCCTTCTCCGCAACGATCGGGCAACTCGAGACCGGCACGGTCCACGCGTCAGCGTGGGGCTACAACGTCGGCGTCGATGGCGGGTATTTCTTCTCGAAGCATGTAGGCGTTGGCGGCATGATGCGATACGGTCGCGCTACTGTAGATCTCGAGAACCCGCTGGAGTCCATGGCAAAACGCCGCACCGTAAGCGATGAGGCGCAGGCAGGTGGGTTGCGAACAGCGGCGGGCCTTCGCGTTCGATTCTAGGCATCGCGGCGCGAGGCTTACGCGTATCTACTCGTCGCGGCGATGCGCTGCGCCCGGGGCCTCGTCCGGCGATCGAGGCCCGAGCCTGTTTCCCAATGATCGGTTTCACACCTCTCCGGACGGCCGCACCATTCTCTATGCCCGGCGCGACTCGTCCGTCGACGACCTGATGCTGGTCAGATCTGTCACTCGGCGTCGAATCTTGACACTCGTGCCTCTTCGCAGCGGCCTGGTCGCGAAGACTTTCGGTGGTTTCCGCAGGCCGTCGCCTTGCGTGAGGATCGCGACGCAACGCGAAAGGCAATGGCTTCCCGTGAACCGACGCGCGTCGATCCAGATCACGGTCAAATTGAATGGCCACTTCGGGGAGTGCGTTTATGCTACTGACCAAACTCGTCGCGGCTGGAGCGATTGTGGTGTTGACGGCTGTTCCGCCGCTCAGCGCACAGGAGATCCGCGGCGGCCATTCTGCGTCGGAGGTCGCGTCCGCCGTACGGTCGGAGTCCCTGCGCCGCGCCATAGCGAGCGAAGCGGCACGACTGGCCGAAGGCCGCGTCCATGCGGCGTCTGCTGGACTACAGAGCGAGCCGCCGCGAAGCTGGGTCGGTCGGCACCCGGTCTTGACGGGGGCCCTCGTCGGCGCCGGCGGGGGCGCCGCGTGGGCCGAAATCCTCTGCCGGGGCCAATGCGAGGGTGACCCGCGGCCGTACATCGCCTTGTTCGGCGGAGCCGGGGCGGGGATTGGCGCCGGAATCGGTGCCGTGATCGCCGCGATCCGACGCTGACCTTACGCCCGGGATTGTGTCAAAGGAATAACGTGGTGAGCCGCGTCCGCCTTTGCAGCGGTCGCCGCTTCCGCCGGACTCCTCGCTGGCCCCAGCCGCAGCTCGCGCAGAAATCTGGCGCGCGAGCGCAAGTGGCGGATCGTTGATGCGCCAGCAGCGAGAGATCCTCGGTATTTGTCGACCTGGAATCCAGGGGTGATCACCAAGGCCAGCACGAAGAACGCATCGACGGTATCGACAGGGATGGCCTCTTCAGCAGGCACGGACATGCCCCCCCACCAATCGGCGGGGAGATCCAAAGAATTGTGTTGACGGCTCCTTACCAGAACGCTCGCCAATTATTTTCGTTCAATTTGTGCTTGATTGGGTTATTCTCTGCGCCGCTCAAACCGCCGCGCGCGCGTCGGCAGACTCTCGACTTGACCTGTCGGAGACAAGGGAATCAGCATGAGCACACAGCATGTGAGATTTACGTTCGGCATTATCGCCGTTGCGGGCGTGGCGATGGCAGCTGGCTGCAGCAGTTCGAGCAATCCAACAACGCCCTCCCCGACCACCCCCAGCGTCACCTTCTCAACGCAGATTCAAGCCCAGATTCTGACGCCTGCCTGCGTGGCGTGCCACACCGACGATGGCCGCACGCCGGCCGCCGGATTAAATCTGAAGTCGGGGGTAGCAATTTCGAACATGGTTGGCGTGAGTAGTACCGGAAAGCCGGGGTCGATTCGCGTCATCGCCGGCAACCCGAGCGGCAGCTATCTGGTGCAGAAGCTCGAAGGTGCGGCGGACATCGTCGGTCTCCGGATGCCGCGCAACGGCCCACCGTATCTGACCGATGCGCAAGTTGCCCTGATTCGGCAGTGGATCCAGAACGGCGCGCCGAACAACTGACGCACCGAGCGAGCACGTGAACGGCTGGTTTCGTGCTCGTGTCGAGTTGTAGTCGGAGTCCGACCAGTTGCGCGTGTCACTCTGCAGTCGGGGCGGGATGAGATCTACGTGCGGCCGCTCCCGCGCGTGGACGACGGGCGATGGCAGGTGTCGACGGCCGGCGGCACGAGACCGGCGTGGGCACGAAACGGACGAGTTGTTCTACGTTGATCTGGTGAACACGCTCAGGGCGGTGCCGGTGCAGACATCGGGGGCAACGTTTGCCACGGCCAATCCGGCGAAACTATTCGAGACCGCGACGCCGCGGCGCTCACCTCGTCCCGTGACTACGACGTGGCGCCGAACGGCCAGCGGTTCTTGATGATCAGAGAGAACGTGGCGCGAGACCGTAGCGCGCCGGTCGGCATGGTCGTCGTGCAGAACTGGTTCGACGAGTTGAAGGCGAAGGTGCCGGCCGGAAAGTGAAGCGGCCTCTGAAGACTGGCACCGAGCCGGGAATTGACATCTTTCTTTCTCGAGAGTGGCTCACTTCAGCGCTAGCGTGTAAAGCCTCGCGGCGTTCGTGCGCATCACCATCGTGGCGATCTCCCGGGCGCGGGCGTGGCTGACCTCGCCGTCCCGGATCATGTGCGTGAGCGCCAGCGCGAGCGCCGCTCGTCCGGTCTTCGTTGCGATCCAGGCGGCCAGCTCCCAGCCCATGTCCGGTCCAAGCGCGGACGCGTCTGAGCCGAAGAGCACCTTCTCCGGATACTGGGTGAGCCAATCCCTCAGCACGTCGCCGAGCCTGGCGGGCGCGTAGGCCAGCGTCATCAACGAGATGTCCGCATAGACGTTCGGCTTCCACAGCATCGCCCCGGTGTGACCGGCGTGGACACCGCCACCATGGATGATGACGAAGTTGGTCTTCCCCAGCGCCGGGTCGTTGAACGCAGGCTCCAGGAGCAGCGGGTCGACTCCGGCGGTCGCGAAGAAATTACCGGCTCCCTCGAACGAGTGGATGTGCACCGCCATCCCAAGCCGGCCAGCCTCACCCGCAATGAAGCGGAAGAGGAAGTCCTGGAGCGCCTTGTAGTCGGCGTGGGACGGCTCGCCGCCACGGGCGTACTTCGCATAGATCCCGCTCGCCGTCGCAGTCGAGACCGTCGCGAAGTCGAGGGCACGGAGGTAGCCCACCTCGAACTTCACCGCGACGCACCCGCCCCGTTGCTGGGCCTCGAGCGTGGGAGTCACCACCGTCTTCAGATAGGCATCGAGCGTCTGTGGGCGACTGGCGATCGTGAGGTCGGACATGTAGCGCTGGAGGAGCGCGTCCTCGAGGGGGAACAGCTTCTCGCGATCGGGCGACGTGGCGGCCTCGACAGCCGTGGACAGCGGCAGCATCAGCGGGTCGGCGTAGGACACCCACCGAAACCGCGGCGGCGCGAGCCCCGGACCCATGGCCACACGGTTCGCGAGCATTACCTCCGTGCCAACCTGGTCGAGCACCCAGGTCGGGAATTTGTCCCCCTGCTCCTTGGCGACACGCTGCACCGTGGCGCGCCACTCCCGCATGTGCGCGTCGCTCAGGTCGGCATGCGGATACGCGTAGAGCGCCTTGTAGGCGGCGAGCCAATCCGGGTTGTCCGGGCGGAGCGGGGCCGGCAGCTCGAACGGCGCGATGCCATCGAGCGGCAGCGCGTCCGCGTCCTTGTCGCCGGGAGCCACGCTGTTGACATGGCTGTGGTTGTCCACTGCCCGGATTCTGCCGATGAACGCCGTGATCTCCGGGTCCGCACCCGGCTGCGTCG
>Ga0099827_10000564_pt1 | contig 17217 bp, 10 predicted proteins | sample CZO8metaG_FD_79339 | JGI IMG/M metagenome (GOLD analysis project Ga0099827, IMG submission 79339) | Vadose zone soil microbial communities from the Eel River Critical Zone Observatory, Northern California, USA - CZOApr15con1.8 metaG | ecosystem: Environmental > Terrestrial > Soil > Vadose zone ...
CTAGCGGCACCATTTCAGCCGAGATCACATCGGAGCGTGGCGGCTGCGCGTTGAAGTTTGTGACATTACCGTTGGCATCTGAGAGAACGATACTCACTGGGGCTGGATCGTTTCCGTTGGCAACAGCAAACGAAATAAGGTCTGGGCCAGAAGCCGCCAGTTGCGCCACCTGACGCTCGTAAGCCAGCGGGCCACCCGCATCGGCAGCCGGTTGGGCCAAAGCCGCGCCCAATGCGGCGGCAAAGTCATGTCCGGCATTGGTGGTGCGCAGCAGTTGATCGAAGCCTGGATCAACCGGAGAGCCGCCATAGAAATCAAGTCCGAGATCGCGCAGGGCGGCGTTGAGCGGTTGTCCGAGGCCCACACGCAAGCCGGCTTCCGCCAGCGCCAGCGCCTTCTGCGTCACCGCGTTTCTGTCAGTTCGAATTACGCCTTGAGGCAGAGCGCCGGCGGGTGCATTGGCAATGCTCCAGGCCTGTCCGAGCACGCGCATGGCGGCGTCAACCACCGATTGTGGCAGGTTATCGACCGCGGTGGGCAACGAGAGCGTGTCGGGCGAAAGTGGGATACCGCGCTCTCCAACGCCGAGTGTGAAACGAACCTCTCCGGTGCTGCCATCGCCGGTGTCGAAGTGCAGATAGCTGGCGATGACCTGGCCCGTCTTATCAGAGACGAAATTGAATTCCAGAGTTTTTGCGTCGCCAGGAAGGATCGTAGGAACCGTTTGCGTCTGATCAGCCCCGGGCGCCAAATGTGCACCGCTGAGCTGCGCGGCATCGAGGGTTACATTCACGTTATTGCCCGTGCCCTTGCCAATATTGGTGAGCGTCAGATACAGCTTGAAGGGCTCGGCTTTGCGCACCGTGGCGGGAACCGTGAAAGTCACATCAAAGAATGGATTCCTGACCAGCACCCCGCCCTTGGCTATTCCCGTAACCTTGACTGGACCGGTCACCAGCCCGTTCAAGGTAGCGGCGATGTTGAAGCTGATGGGTGAGTATCCTTCCTTTTCGCCACGCAATATCCATTCCTGCTGTCCCTGATCGCCCGGATTGAGGATTGAGACATCGTCAGCAGTGCCCGGCTGTCCATCAGGCCCCAGGCCCAAAACCGGTTTGGTGAAATCTTGGGGACCATTTTTGGTTATCGGCAGAGAGAGTGGATCGTCACTCGTGTTGGGAACATTGTCGGCCCCAGGGGGCAGATTGATGGTGCCGGTGACATCCTGCACCGAAAGATTCGAGCCCACAGGCGCGCCATCGGCGACGTAGAGCTTTGCCGAGAAAAATTGCTTCAGATATCCCACGTTCCCGGGAATCACCAGCACGCTGGGAATCTGTATCGGCACCATGTGGCCGTTGCCGTCGTCGAATTGTGGAGGCTTCGATCCGCCGCCACCATCGCCGTCAATCGTGAGGAGCAACGGATAGATGCTGGGTAAAGGCGGTAAAGGTACTCCCTGTACCGTGGGCGTTGCTGGAGGCAGGATGGGCTGCGGAAGGGGCACCCCATGCCGGTCAAATACCACCGGAAAACTCAAACTTATCTGTTGCGATTGCAGCGCTAATCCCAAGGTAAATTGGAAGCCAATATAAGAATTGCTGTCGAGAACGATGCCCTTGGCCCTGATCTCATCAAGAGTCAAGGGGGTGGTGGTAACCGAGGTCACCAGAACCTGCTCAATTACTTTGAGCGGAACGTTCTTCGGAGAAACGTCAAGCACAGCATTGCCGTTAACCATGATCCGGAGATTGCTGAGCATGTAATCGCCGGAGCTGGGAATCTCTGGAATCGGCAGGATCGTAGGACTGCTGACCTGCGGAGCGTTGGACAACGGAAGCGTCACTGTCTCGATGCCGGGTCCGGAAAGCTCGGCCTTCACCTGAAAATCCCCGCCGAGAAAACGAGCCACATCGGCGTCAGAGAGCTGAGTGGTTCCCGCTTTGAAAACAACTCGAATGCCGGAAGGCGTGTTCTTGGGAACAACCGGAGAAGGATTATCAACCGTCGCGGAGAGTCCCAGCAACGTAAGGTCCATTTCTCCAATCTTGCGCAGGGGTGTCTGGGCCTGGACCGGCGTTAAGAGCAGCATCGCGCACAGCGAGACCAGCAGCAGTTTTCTGTCAATACGCAAAGTCAACTCCAAGCTCCGCAGTCGCGCAGATGGGCAACCACGTGCAGGCTAACTAAAACCTTTTAACTGAACAACTACTGTTTTCGTTCGCGCTGGTGCGGGCACAGAACATGCTTGACATGTCCATACCATGTACAGGAGATACAGATAGTGCCGTGCAACAGTGAGGAACGGGTTATCCGTAAATTACTTGCAGCCCTAGTTTGGGATTAAGGTTTTGATTCTAACACCATCCTCCGGAATCGAGCACATAAAATTGCCATCAAAAATTCTCTTTAGTTCCATTTCGGGCGAACAGGTAACACGCATAGCAAGAAAGCACCGTGGCAAATTCAGAAATATTGCTAACCCATTAAGAGCACGGCACTTCCACTCACCGTCAAATTCACAATGCTGATGCAGGCAGGACACACAGGCTGTGATCCACGTCTCGTTGCCAAGTGATGAACTCTTGCAGCGCCAAAAGATGATGGCATAGGCCAATCGCCGTTACCGCGCACGCATCATCAAGAAAACTAGTCCATTAAGAATCAATCAGGATGCCTTCATTGATATATGAGCGAACGATGACAAAACTTTCGCGCTAGCCAGAAGAAATAGTGATGAATGGCATACTAAAAAATAAAACCCCTGTTACCAGGGGTTTTATTCTGAGTAATTAAAGTTACACTTTAAATATCGTAATACAGGGCGAACTCATACGGGTGCGGGCGCAGCCGCATGGCGTTCACTTCCTTCTCCCGCTTGTAATCAATGTAAGTCTGGACCAGCTCTTCGGTAAAGACATCGCCTTTGAGCAGGAACTGGTGATCGCTCTCTAGCGCCTCCAGGGCTTCGTCGAGACCGCCGGGCATCGAAGGAACCTTGGCCAACTCCTCCGGACCCAGGTCGTAGATGTCCTTGTCCAGCGGTTGACCAGGATCGATCTTGTTCTCAATCCCATCCAGGCCGGCCATGACCATCGCTGCAAATGCCATATAAGGATTGCAGCTCGGGTCCGGCGGACGGAACTCCACACGCTTGGCCTTCGGCGACGCCGAGTACATCGGAATACGGCAGGCTGCCGAGCGGTTGCGGCGCGAGTACGCTAAATTGACCGGAGCTTCAAAGCCCGGAACCAGGCGCTTATAGGAGTTCGTCGTAGGCGCGATGATCGCCGAGAGCGCTGGGCCGTGCTTGATCAGCCCGCCAATATAGTTCAGGGCAAGCTTCGAGAGTCCGGCGTAGCCATCGCCGGCAAAGAGCGGTTTGCCGCCCTTCCACAGCGACTGGTGGGTGTGCATGCCGCTGCCGTTGTCCTGGAAGAGTGGCTTGGGCATGAAGGTCACAGTCTTGCCGTACTGGTTGGCCACGTTCTTCACGATGTACTTGTAGAGCATCATGTTGTCGGCTGAGCGCACCAGCGAGTTGTACTTCAGGTCAATTTCCGTCTGTCCGCCGGTCGCTACTTCGTGGTGATGGCACTCCACCTCCAGGCCGCACTCGTTCATGGTCATGGACATTTCCGTGCGCAGGTCCTGGTAGTGATCAGTAGGAGGCACCGGGAAATAGCCCTCCTTGAAGCGCGGACGATAGCCGAGGTTGTTCTCTTCGCGTCCTGAGTTCCAGCGCCCCTCTTCAGCATCAATGTAGTAGAAGCCGTGCTGCTCGCGTTGGTCGAAGCGCACGTTATCAAAGATAAAGAACTCTGCCTCTGCACCGAAGAATGCGGTATCGGCAATTCCGGTGGAGGTAATGTACATCTCCGCTTTCCTGGCAATGTAGCGTGGATCGCGGTCGTAGCGTTGCTTGGTCACCGGATCAATCACATCCGCAACCATCACCAGGGTTGGGACCTCCGTGAATGGATCGAGCATAAAAAAACTCGGGTCGGGGATGAGCAGCATGTCGCTCTCATGGATGGCCGCCCATCCGCGAATCGAAGAGCCATCCATGCCAAAGCCCTCTTCAAACGAAGCTTCGCTCACCTGGTCAATAGGATACGAAACGTGGTGCCAAAGGCCCGGGAGGTCGGTGAAGCGCAGGTCGAGCAACTTGACCCCCTTTTCCTTCACGAACTCCATTACCTTCTTTGCGTCAGCCATAGGTTCTCCTTTCCGGCGCAGACCTCAGGGCTGGCCGGCTGTATTGGTATTTGGTTTATTGGGCTGGAATTAATGCGTGCCGTAAAATTCCCGCTTATTGGACAAACATCCTACTATACCGTAGACACGCTAAAGGCTTTATTCATTGTTTTTATACGTCAGATAAAGCCGTTTTATCGTACACTAGCAGCTTCTCGCTTATACATCAGTCAACACGGGAAGACGCCTGGGAGACGAGCTTGTACGCGCCTCAGTCGTACACCGGTTCATGCGCCAAGGCGCGCGCATCAAATGGGTCGGGGAGTTTTTCGGCAATTGCCCGACGGGTCACTGACAACTGCTCTATGGATTTCGATCAGATAGAAACCTTTCTCGAAGTTGCGCGGCACTTCAGCTTCTCCCGGGCTGCGGAAAAGCGCTTTCGCACGCAGCCGGCTATTTCCGCCCAAATCCGCTCTCTTGAAGACGAAGTCGGCGCCAAGCTCTTTGACCGTACCGGCGGCAAGGTCAGCCTTACCGCCGCTGGCAAGGCATTTCAGGACTATGCTGAGCAGGCCATTGACTCTCGCAAGCAGATGATCGTCAATCTGGCTGAGATGGAACGCATTCCCCGCGGCGAGCTGATCGTAGGCGCCAACGAGGCCACCTGCCTGCATATTCTGCCTGAGGTCTTTGCCGAATTTAAGAAGCAGTATGCGGGAGTGGCGGTGAATGTTCGCCGCACCGAGCGAGTCAAGATTCTGGAATCAGTGATCGATAATTCCGTTGATTTTGGCGTGGTCTCTCTACCCGTGAACGACAACCGCCTGACTCTTATCCCTATTCACCGTGATGAACTTGTGGTTATCGCACCGCCCCAGCATCCCGTGGCCAAGATGAAGAGCATCAACCTCGCCGAGGTGCTGAATTATCCCCTGCTTCTACCCAAATCCGGACGCACGCGCGACGCCCTGGAAAACCTGTTTCACGAGCACTATCTAAAGGCCAATGTCTCTATGGAGCTCGACTCCAGCGAGCTGTTGAAGCGCTTTGTGGCCGCAGATATCGGCGTGGGCTTTATCGCCCGCTCTAATATTCTCGAGGACGTAAAAGCCGGGGCTCTGGCCGCCATTCCCGTGGCCAACGCCCAAATCAAGCGCGATCTCGCCCTGGTCTATCGCAAAGATAAGGCCTTGAGCCGCGCCGCTCTGGCCTTTATCGATATTGCTGTCGAACTCAAAACCGCTGCTCAGTTCCCTGCTACCATCCAGCAGAAGGTGCGTAAGCAATCCCATTAGTATGCATAGCCGTCCTCGGCTGTGCGTTGGCTTGCAGCCTGCCGGCGCCTCGCCCCACCTTCCTGGTGCACATTTGCCGAGGGAGTGCGGATACCTGTATTGCGACACGCCAAGCGAAGAGCTAAATACCAACTGCAGCATTTACAAAAATTTTTCTACGTATGGCCTTCCATGTGTTAGTTTTTAAGATTCACGTTCATCATAAGATAATCTCTTTCGGAGGACTGAGAATTGGGCAAAGACATGGTTCCCAAAAAGCTTTTTCTCACCAAGGGAGTGGGAAAACATAAAGAACGTCTTTCATCCTTTGAGCTGGCGTTGCGTGATGCCGGTATTGCCGCGCAGAACCTGGTGCGCGTCTCCTCCATCTTTCCGCCCAACTGCAAACTGATCTCCCGCAAAGAAGGCCTGCAGTATCTCCACCCTGGCGAAGTGGTTTTTGCGGTAATTGCCGAAAATTCCACCCGTGAGCCCCATCGCTTGGTGGCTTCCAGCATCGGCGTAGCCTTGCCTGCCGACCGCAGTACCTACGGATACCTCAGCGAGCACCACTCCTTCGGCGAAACCGATGACAAGGCTGGCGACTACGCCGAAGAACTAGCCGCCGAAATGCTGGCCACCACCCTGAACGTCGACTTCGATCCCGACCGTTCCTGGGATGAAAAGAAAGAAATCTATCGCATCTCCAACAAGATCGTACGCACCGCCAATGTCACGCAGTCAGCAGTAGGCGATAAGCGTGGCCTGTGGACCACCGTCATTGCGTCCGCGGTATTAATCTTTCAATAAGCTCAGCATTCAGCCAAAACAAAGGCTCACCGCAGATTCCGCGGCTCATGCGGATTTTCGGCTATCTTCAATATCAGGTCAAAATGCTGACGCCCAATTGCTAATTCATTGAGAACTCTTTTGCCGTTGCCCGCATCATAGGAAACCAGGACCCCCTTTAAAGCCATCTTTTCGCCAGGCTGTAGCTGTTTTCGATTTGCAACTTGCCAGCAACGCCAAACGGTTGTGATTGTTTGGCTGAATGCTGATTGTTTTCTGAGTACTGGGTGCGGAGTACTGAGTACTCATAATGCACTGTTACGATAGAATCGAATCCAATGCCCACTTCCAGTGTCCAAAATTTCCGTGTCGGATTGGTGCAGCTCCGTTGCGGTCCCGATCCCGATGAAAATCTGGCGCGCGCCGTCGAGCAGGTGCAGGCCGCATCCAAGCGCGGCGCCCAGGTGGTCTGCCTGCCCGAGCTCTTCAGCACACAGTATTTTTGCCAACGCGAAGACGCTTCCCTCTTTGACCTGGCTGAACCGATCCCTGGGCCGACAACGGAAAAAATATCACAGGCGGCGCGGCAATCAGGCGTAGCGGTAATCGCCTCCATCTTTGAAAAGCGTGCGCCCGGCATCTATCACAACACCGCCGCCATGATTGACGCCGACGGTAAGCTGCTGGGCATTTATCGCAAGATGCACATCCCGGACGATCCTTTGTATTACGAGAAGTATTACTTCACGCCTGGCGACCTCGGCTTCAAGGCCTTCAACACCAGCTTCGGACGCATTGGCACGCTCGTCTGCTGGGACCAATGGTATCCCGAGGGTGCTCGTCTGACCGCGCTGCAAGGGGCACAGGTGCTCTTTTATCCTACGGCTATCGGATGGCATCCAGCAGAGAAGGCGCAGTACGGCACGGTGCAACATGACGCATGGCGCACCATCCAGCGGGCACATGCCATCGCCAATGGAGTTTATGTGGCCGTGGTCAACCGGGTAGGCCACGAAACCGGTAACATCCGGGGCAACGAAGCCACCGGCGCCGGCCTGGAGTTCTGGGGCCGTTCGTTCCTCTGCGATCCCTTCGGCAAGGTGCTGGCCGAGGCCTCGCAAGATAAGGAAGAGATTCTGGTCGGCGAGATCGATGTGCGAACTATGGAAGAAGTCCGCCGCAATTGGCCTTTTCTGCGTGACCGCCGCATTGATAGCTACGGCCCCATCACGCAGCGTTTTCTGGATTAGAAATTTTTCACCACGGAGGCACGGAGACACAGAGAAGAATTGGATTTGTTGATTTACCAATTTCAATTTCTGATTTTGTTCTTCTCGTACCTCCGTGCCTCTGTGTCTCTGTGGTGAAGCACTAACTTGAAGCTCGAAACTCGAAACTCGAAACCTCCCTGCCGTCCGCGGAAGCTGACCGAAGCTCTGAAGCCGGCCTCGCTCGGATACCGCATGCCGGCCGAGTGGGAGCCGCACGCCGCTACTTGGATTGCTTGGCCGCACAACACTGACGACTGGCCGGGCAGGTTTGAGCCTGTCCCCTGGGTTTATGCGGAGATTGTGCGTCACCTGGCCCGCGTGGAGCCGGTCCACGTCATCGTGAACAGCATGCAGCTCGAAGCCGATGCCAGCAAAATTCTGGCTTCCGTCGGGGTTGATCTGACTCAGATCTCATTTCACCGCTGGAGCACGGACCGCGTGTGGACCCGTGACTCCGGGCCGATTTTTATCCGGCGCGATGACCACTCTTCCGGCAAGCGTCTGGGACGACCGGCGAAACGCTCCGAATTCGGCGATCTCTCTTGTCCTCTGGCCCTCACCCACTGGCACTTCAATGCGTGGGCCAAGTATTCCAACTGGCAGAAGGATGCACGCCTTCCAACCCACATTGCCGGACTGCTGCAGCTTCCCACCTGGCAGCCTACCGCCGTGGTCAAGGGCGAGCAATACCGTATTGTGCTCGAAGGTGGCAGTATAGACGTCAACGGCCGTGGCACCATGCTCACCACGGAAGAGTGCTTGCTCAGCGCGGTGCAGGCGCGTAATCCCTGCCTTGACCGGCGATGCCTGGAGAGCGTTTTTGCCGATTATCTGGGAGTGCGCAAGGTGATCTGGCTGAATAACGGCATCGCCGGCGACGATACCCACGGCCACATTGACGACATTGCCCGCTTCGTGGGCCCCAGCACCGTGCTGGCAGCGGTGGAGAAAGATCCACACGACGTGAACTTTGCCCCTCTGGCAGAAAATCTGGCGCGCTTGCATGCTTCCACCGATCAGGACGGCCGGCCATTGCGCGTGGTTGAGCTTCCCATGCCTGAACCAATCTTCTACGAAGGCATGCGGCTGCCGGCGAGCTACGCCAACTTCTACATCGCTAACGGATTGGTTCTGGTCCCAGTGTTTAACGATGCCAATGATCGCCTCGCCTTAGACATCATTGCGTCGCTGCTGCCCCATCGCAAGGTGGTGCCAATCTACTGTGGCGACTTCATCTGGGGATTTGGCGCTATTCACTGCATGACACAGCAACAACCGAAGTAGAACCTCACTCAGTATTCCGGACGAAACCGGTTTTCAAGCACAATCGGTTCACAATTGCTGATATTCCAGACTTTGATATCAATTCGTTCGAGGTTACTTTTTTTGCGCGACCTGTTCCGCGGGAGGAAGCACGGTGGGTTTATTGGCTTCCAGAACACTGGAGTGGTTGGGGTTCTCGAAGCGACGCAGGATCACCAGCTTGGATCGACCCTCGCGGCCACCGGGAAGGTAAATAAAATTCCGTGCCGGATCAAAGGCCAGCGCGTGGCCGCGCACCTCAGTCCTGAACTCCTCTTCGCTGGCATATTTACCGCCCTGGGTATTGATTACGTTCACATAGCCATCCGCGGAGACGGCGAACAGACGGTGTGTGGCTTGATCGAACCACAGGCTGTCAGTGCCGTTGGCGCTGGGTACACGCGCCACCTCCGCTCCGGTCACGGCGTCGAGCACAAGCACAGCGGAGCGGACGGCAACGTAGAGCTTGCGGCCCTGGGCATCGAAGGCCAGCCCTGTAGGTTGCGAGGCATTGAGCTTAAAACGGCGGGCAATGGCGTTGCTGGCATCGAGGGCAACGATCTCGGCGCGTCCGTGTAAAGAAGCAAATACCAGGTTCTGTGCCGGATCGAATGCCATCGCCTGCGGCGCGCCCTCTAACTCGATACTCGATATCCTGGAAGGGCCAATCTGCACGACCGAAATGGTCTCCTGGTTGCGGTTGGCCGCGTATAGTGTCTTGCGCGCCGGAACCAGCAGCAGCGCATCTGCCGGCGCGGGAAGCTTAATGCTATCTTCCACCTTCCAGCTCTTCGTGGAAATCACGGCCACCGTGCCATCACCGGCGTTGGCAACATAAATTCTGGCGTTCTCCGGGTCTACCGCCATGCCCCGTGGATCGGAGAGGTCTTTTACCTGGGCGATGACCCTTCTCTTCGCCGGATCGAATATATCCAAAGTATTGGTGGCGCTGTGGGCAATGACCAGGTATTGATCGGCGAAAACCGCGGCGTCGAACCCGGGCTGGCCGGGGATCTCGATCATGGCAATCTGCCGCAACTGGGCGGACGCCGCCACCGCAAACGCAAGCAGTAACACGAGTATCTTCAGGGGAGGGATGCTGCGCATGATGTTTTGTTCGGCCAGAACTCCGGCTCGATATGAGATGCAGAACAGCTCTTAGCAGTTGGCAGTTGGTTTAGCTATTGGCCTTTAGCTTTTAGCTCTTAGCCCAAAAAAGGAGTCGGACCCCTTCGCAGTGGCGCCGGCGCTACGTCAAACTGAAGGAGAGCCGCAAACGGAAGTAGCCGACCAGTAGCCGCGTGCTGGATCAGGAGAGCGCGAGGAGTGTGGCATTCCCGCGCGCTGCAACCCTTGTATAGAAGGACTGGGTGGATAGGACCGCCACCGCGAGCCATTCTTTGCGATCCTCCTTCGACCAGCCGGAGGGATAGCTATATTAGCCACCAACCGGGCTGCTATTAATATTAATCGGTGTCACCCCAACACACGCAAAGAGCGCGCGTGCGCGTGCCGGGGACCCCGGCTCCGGTCTGTAGTCAATACGGTAGGCCACAACCTAGAATTACTCCATATGCCAGCATTGCGGCCGGTTCTAATCTTCGTGCTGCTGTTTGCGGCGGCGCAGGTCCCTGCGCAGGCTCCCGCCGGTCTGCCTTCTTTTAGTGGCGACATTAGTGTTACCTCCAACGCGACAGCCGGCGTCTTCAATGAAAAGATATTCAGCAACGGTCAGAAGATACGGCTGGACATGTCTTCCGCTGACATGCTTTCCCGCTCCGAAGGCACAAGCGTAATCGTTGACCTGACCGCCCACAGCAGATATGTGCTGATGCATGCACAGAAGATGTATATAGAAACGGATACTGAGAGCGCTGAAGCCGGAATACCTCAGATTGGGCCTTACAACCCCGATAATCCCTGTGCGAATCAGGCCGGCGTTACCTGCACAAAAGCCGGCATTGAAGTAGTGAACGGCCGCGTGTGCGACAAATGGATTTATGCCGGCAATAGCGAAGAGCAGACGATGTGGCTTGACCAGGCATTGCATGTATCCATCAAGACCGTTCGGGCGCGTGGCATAACATCGTCATTGGAAAATCTTCACCTGGGCCCGCAAGATCCAAACCTGTTCACAATCCCCAAGGACTACCGCAAGTACGACGCCTCTGCAATGCGCGGGAACTACCTTGGATTCTTGCCCTACTCGCTGCTTCTCTACAGTCCCCTGAGCCTGATTCTGCGCGCGGTCTGTATCATTCACTGGATCAGACGCCGTCCGAACACCTACTGGTTATGGATCCTCATTATCGGAGGCACGATAGGGGCGCTTGTCTATATTGCGATTGAGATAATCCCGGATGCGACCCTGCTGCGCCGCTCGTTTGCTTTCATTGCCCGTAACAAGAGAATCCGCGGTCTCGAGGTCACCGTGCAGGATAACCCTGCTCCGGGAAATTACGAAGAGCTGGGTGACCTGTATTTGGACGCAAAGAAATACGACAAAGCGCGCGCCGCCTTCGATCTTGCGATTACGCCGCGCATTAGCCATCCCTCCCCGTTCTATGGACGCGCCCTGGCCAACATCGAGCTCAAGGACTATGCCGCCGCAGAGCCCGATCTGCAGCGCGTCGTTGCCATGGACCCCAAGCATGACTTCCAGCGGGCCGCCGGTCTGTTGGGATATGTGCTGTACAAGAACGGCAAGAATGATGAGGCCGGTAAAGTCTTCGCCGCAGTCACCCAGACCTCGACCATCTCTGAAACGCTTTGCCATTATGCAGAGTTCCTCGCCGCCCAGGGAGAGGCCACCCAAGCTCGCACCTGGTTGCAACAGGTGCTCAACAAGAAGGCTACTTTGCCGCTCTACCTGAAGCGAAGGGAGCGTCCCTGGTTCAGGAAGGCAAAGTCGCTGCTGAAGAATATCCCACAGGGAAGCAAGGTAGGCTCACAACAGGCGACCGCCTGAAGTCGAATTAATGGCCAGAGTCGCCCCGCAATAGTCTTACTTGGAACTTCCGTTAGTGACGATTCGTACCATGACACGTCCATGCAGGTGTATCGCAAGAACCAAGACGGACTGCAAGCGTTCACTAAAGGACATACACATTGATTACCCGACAGCATCGCACGTTTCAAACGCTCCTGTTCCTGTCGCTCAGTTTATTCGTACTCACAATATTCACTCCGGAGCCAGTTGTCGCAAACACGAACTCGGAAATACCGCACCCGAGCGATAAGAGCGTTCAACGTCGTGGTGTGCCCAAATATCCTGATATCAGCGCAACACAAATCGTATTTCAATTCGATGGAGAGCTTTGGTTGTTGCCGCGCGAAGGTGGTACAGCCGCTCCGCTTACGAAGGAATCAGGTCCTAAGAGTTCCCCAAAATTCAGCCCGGACGGACAGACTATAGCGTTTACCGGCAGTTACGACGGCATATACACCATTCCGGTCAAAGGCGGTGCGGTCACTCGTGTGACACACAATCCGGGCGCAACAGATCTCTGTGATTGGACCCCAGACGGCCGACTGCTCTTCATGACAGACACATTTTTCGCCCCTGGCGACTTTGGCGACCAGGCGTACTTGCGCGAGCTGTACACAGTTCCGGCAACGGGGGGTCTGCCCAGCAAATTGCCCGTCGTATACGGAGCCAATGGTGCAATTAGTCGGGACGGCAATTGGCTTGCTTACACACCGTATGCAGAAGGCCGGCGGGAGCACAAGATGCACTACCAGGGCGGTCTCGCCCCCGACATTTGGTTGTTTAGCCTCAGCAGTCGGCGGTCTAAGAAAATTACTGATTGGGCAGGTACTGATACTTCCCCGATGTGGCACGGTGAGACGATCTATTACCTCTCCGATGGAGGACGAGAGCGGCGGCGGAACATATGGTCCTATGAACTGAGAAGTGGCCGCCACAGACAGATCACGGATTTCAAGGACTTCGACATAAAGTGGCCGTCGATCGGTCCAGGATCGAAAGGCCAAGGCGAGATCGTCTTCATCAAGGGTACCGATCTCTATCTTCTCGACCTGAGCACAGAGGTTGCACGCAGAGTTAATGTTACGTTTCCGGAAGACCGGATCGATTCACGCCCGCGTAGCGTTGATGCCAGCAAGTTCATCGCGAACTGGAATTTGTCTCCCGATGGCAAGCAAGCCGTGGTCGAAGCAAGAGGCCGGCTGTGGATCGTACCAAGCGAAAACGGTCTTCCGCTGCGTCCCCTGACCAATGATACGGCTGCTGCGGAGCGTTATCCGGCTTGGAGCCCTGATGGCCGGTGGATTGCGTATTTCTCGGATGTCAGCGGCGAATACCAACTCTATGTCGCTCCGAGCGACGGCCGCTCTAGCGTTCCTCGGCAATCGACATATCTCGGAGCTGGTTTTCGCTTCTGGCCCTCGTGGTCACCTGATTCCCGGAACATTGCGTTCTCCGATAGCAGCGGCAGCATCTACGTATATAACCTCGAAACCGGTAAGACCAAGAAGATTCATCAGGATCCCGTGGTCCGCCAGCCTGGGTTGAACTGGTCGCCTGATTCCTCCTGGCTTGCATTTACCGGGAGTGCAAACTCGCTGCCGATGATCTGGTTGTACGACGTGGAGAGGGGAGAAGCGCATCAGGTTACAGGGGGTGGGTACAACGATAAGTGGCCCACGTTCGATCGACGTGGCGACTACTTATTTTTTGTTAGTGACCGCAACTATGATGCACTTACCTTCGACAGTGTTGACTACAGCAACTTCATTTATCCGAGCACAGAACTGTTGATGGCCGTGCCACTCCGCCGCGGCTTGCCGCCGCCCTGGCAGCCGCGAAACAAAAGCACAGGCATGCAATCTGACAACACGCCGCGCCTCCTCATCGACTTCGACGATATTGAGCGTCGTGCCATCGTAGTAGCCTCTGATGCGGGCAATTACTCGAATCTCGCCATCACGCAAGATGGGCAGTTGCTCTACACCTTTGTCCCAACGGGAGCAGGCCCTTCGGTAAGAATCCTGGGCTTCACCGACTTGGCGGCAGGAGGGAGGAGGGAATCGAGGACGCTTTTGAGCGGCGCCGGCGACTTCCGCCTTTCCGGCGCCGGGAAAAAGCTTCTCGTCCGCAAAGGTAACTCCATTACCGGGATTGACCCGTCATCTGGTCAGGAGCTGAGCGATCCGATCCGTCTCGCAGATATGTCCATCGAGATCGACTCACAAGTTGAATGGAAGCAAATCTTTGCCGAAGCCTGGCGGCTGTACAGAGATTTCTTCTATGACCCTGCCATGCGCGGGGTAGACTGGCCGGCGGTGCGACAGAAATATGCCAAGCTGTTGGATGTCTGTGCCAATCGCGAAGACGTAGACTATGTCATTGGCGAAATGCTTGGAGAACTCGGTTCCTCGCATGTTTATCTCAATCCTCCCGGCGGCAACGAGCCATCTCCGGAGGCAATTGGGATGCTTGGCGTGGATTTTTCCGTGGATCATGATGCCTACCGGATCAACAAAATCTATGACGCTGCCCCATCCGACACGACTGCCCGCAATCCGCTCCGCGAGCCGGGCGTTGATATTCATGAGGGAGACTACCTCTTGGCTGTCAACGGCAAACGTGTTGCTACAAACCAGGACCCTTGGGCGGCGTTCGAAGGGTTGGCCGGAAAAAGTGTAATGCTAACTGTGAGCAGCAGACCGGTTCTCGATGGGGACGCCAGAAATGTGCCTGTGCAGCCGGGGTACTCGGAAGCCTGGTACCGCCATCGAGCCTGGATCGAAGCTACGCGCTCTTACGTGGAGCGCAAGTCGGGTGGCAGGATAGGTTACGTGTACCTGAAGATGACTTCCGAATACGGGTTTCGAGAATTCACTCGCCAGTTTGGACCGCAAGACGGCAAACAGGCACTGATCATTGATGCACGATGGAACCAAGGAGGACATATCCCATTTCATTTAATCGATGTCCTCAGACGCCAGCTCAACTTCTACAGCGTCGATCTGCGTCGAAACGTGAGTCAACGCAACCCGAGCTATTTTCAGGATGGGCCCAAGTGCATCCTGATCAATGGTGTGACACAGTCAGGAGGAGATTTACTTGCTTATCTTGCCAAGAGGAGCGCGGTAGCGACACTCGTCGGCACGCGCACTATGGGTGCGATGGCAGGGGCCGGCGGTCTGAACATCTCATTCATTGACGGCGGATATTCGCTTGTTCCGACTGTTGGTTTCTATGATGTGAACGGGAAATGGATCGTCGAAGGCCGGGGGGTCCAACCTGATATTGCAGTCGCTGATGATCCTGCATCGATGGTCAACGGGTCCGACCCTCAGCTCGAAGCGGCAATCAAACTCCTGATAAATGAACTTCGCAGTCGGCCTTCAATGCCGCAAGCACAACCGCCTTTTAGAGGAGCTCGGGTGGTGCTCGGCAAAAACAGAGCTGCTCACAAGCGCGAACCCTAGGGACGTGCTCACAAATTTCTGCGCAAACAAAAAAAGAGGGATTTCGTTCCCTCTTTCAATTTGCAAAAATATAAAATTTGTTGTGTCTTACGCTAGGTTCAGCGCGCGCTTGAATGATCCACGATCGTTCATGATCTTTTCCTGCAGCAGGGTGATGGCGTAGATCAACTGCTCGGGACGGGGCGGGCATCCGGGTACATAAATATCTACCGGGATGACCTGGTTGACGCCCTGCACCAGGGCGTAGTTGTTGAATACGCCTCCGCTAGTGGCGCAGGCGCCCATGGAGATGACCCACTTGGGCTCTGGCATCTGCTCCCACAGGCGGCGAATGACCGGCGCCATTTTCTGCGAGACGCGGCCGGCGATGATCATCAGGTCGGCCTGGCGGGGCGAAGGACGAAAGACCTCAGCGCCGAAGCGGGCGATATCAAAGCGCGAGGCGCCCATGGCCATCATCTCGATGGCGCAGCAGGCCAGACCAAACGTCATCGGCCAGATGGAGCTCTTGCGGCACCAGTTCACCGCCCAGTCCAGCGTGGTCATGATGATGCTCTCGGGAGGCTCTTCGCCATAAGTCACAGCACGGACTTTAGCCGGGTCGTGCTCACTGCCGACAGTATTCTCGAAACGCTCGTCGCCGTTCATGTTTTCTATTGTATTCCGAGAGGCTTCGAGATTCCAGTTGTAGCCGCGTGTCGGCCCGACCCTTGCCCGAAAATGGTAAATTCGGATAGCACACCAAAAGACCGCAAGGAGATTGCAAGTTATTGCCACCGATTATTAATGCCCAGGGAATTTCCAAGGCCTTTGGAGCCTCGCCGCTCTTTCAGAACGTCTCTTTTATCGTTTCCGAGGGGGACCGCATTGGGCTCATCGGTCCAAACGGCTCGGGCAAATCCACGCTTCTGCGGATTCTGGCCGGCAGCGTCGAGACTGACAGCGGAGAGCTGGCCCTGCGAAAACGCATACGGCTCAGCTACGTGGAGCAGGAATCAAGATTCAGCTCCGAAGATACGGTGCGCTCTGTGATTGAGCGAGCATTCGAGCGGGCTGCCGTCGCCGAATCAGAGCGTGGCACCCGCTTTGCTGAGACCCTGGGCCGCGCCGGGTTTGAAGACTTTGAGGCCACGGCCACTTCCCTCTCCGGAGGCTGGCAGAAGCGGCTTGCCATTGTCGAGGCGCTGGTGCAATCGCCTGATGTACTGCTGCTCGATGAGCCCACCAACCACCTGGACCTTGCAGGAATCGAGTGGCTGGAAGAGTTGCTGGAACAGGCCGCGTTCGCCAGCGTGGTAGTCAGTCACGACCGCTATTTTCTTGAGAATATTGCCACCACGATGGTTGAGCTGAACCGCGTTTATCCTGATGGGTCGCTTCGTGTGCAGGGCAGCTACAGCACATTCCTGGAGAAGAAAGAAGAGTTTCTGCGGGCGCAGTCGCAGCGGCAGGAGGCGCTGGAAAATCTTGTCCATCGGGAAATCGAGTGGCTCCGCCGTGGCCCGAAGGCGCGTACAACCAAATCGAAGGCGCGTATCGGCAAGGCAAACCAGCTCATAGGAGAGCTTGCCGACCTGAATGCGCGCAGCCGGACGGCAACCGCCCATATCGATTTTTCTGCCAGCGACCGCAAGACCAAGCGGCTGATCGAACTGAAAAATGTTGCGTACGACATCGCAGACTGTACGCTGTTCAACGACCTCAACTTCATCATCTCCGCCGGCATGCGCGTGGGGCTGGTCGGGGCCAATGGCAGCGGCAAAACCACGTTGCTGCGCCTTGTGCGCGGGGAGCTGACCGCCACTCGTGGCCAGATTCGCCGGGCCGAGTGGCTGCGCGTGGTCTATTTCGACCAGAGCCGCGAACTTGATCCTAATGTAACTCTGCGCCGCGCCCTGGCGCCGGAGAGCGACTCGGTTGTCTAC
>Ga0099827_10000567_pt1 | contig 17213 bp, 16 predicted proteins | sample CZO8metaG_FD_79339 | JGI IMG/M metagenome (GOLD analysis project Ga0099827, IMG submission 79339) | Vadose zone soil microbial communities from the Eel River Critical Zone Observatory, Northern California, USA - CZOApr15con1.8 metaG | ecosystem: Environmental > Terrestrial > Soil > Vadose zone ...
ACCCTCGTCCTCAAGGAAGTCGAACGACTACTGCGGGAAGGAAAGGCGGTCGGCAGCAAGGAGCTCGCTGAGTACCTTGAGGTCGAGGGCTACGCCAAGGCGGCGCAGTGGGTGTACGCGCAGGCAGTCGAGCAACTGCCCGACTGGTCGGCCGGGGAGCGGATCAACTTGACGGAGCTGCGAGAGCTACACCGGCTCGTGGTCGAGCCGGCTTGGCTGCATTCGCCGCCGGAGGGCTTGCACGCGCGTGAAGGACCCGGCTCGTTCCGTCAGCACGACATCCGTCCGTTCACCGGCGGGATGATGCCACCGTTGTTTCCCGAAGTGCCGGCCCTCGTCGCAGATTGGTTGCACGAAGCCAATCGAGGGCCAGTCCACGGCCAGCATCCGATGCTTTTCATCGGCGAAGTGCATGCTCGCTTCGAGCAGATCCACCCATTCCGCGACGGGAACGGAAGAGTGGGCAGGTTGGCGACGAACCTTCTGCTCGTCCGGCACGGATATCCGCCGGCGGTCATTTACAAGCGCGACCGCACGAGGTACCTGAACGCCCTACGGCGGGCCGATGGAGGCGACGCGGGCCCGCTTGCTGAGATCTTCGCGAGGGCCGTAACCGACGGCATCTACCGCTTCCTGCTCCCGGGCTTGGCAGGGCCGCATCGCCTCGTCCCGCTCCGGTCCCTGGCCGACTCCGAGCTCTCCGGCAATGCGCTCGCCGTCGCGGCGAAGCGCGGTCGGCTGCGGGCAGTTCGGAGGACCGATCAGTGGTACTCCACGAGGCAGTGGGTACAGGAGTACAAGGAACGGCGCTACAAGCGAACCTAAGTTGACCTATACAAGCACCTGAAAATCCAAACAGGTCAACGTCACGACCGGAACCAGCGCACGCGGTCGCCGATGGCGATCCCTGGGGTGGGTCAGCCGGGCTCAGATCTGCCTCCTTCTCTTTGCCCGGCGATTCCACCGCCGTACGGGTCAGTGCGCCTGGCAGGAATCGAACCTGCGACCTTGCGCTCCGGAGGCGCACGCTCTATCCCCTGAGCTACAGGCGCGGGGCCGTCTAGTCTAGCCCCGATGAAACTGTCGGCCCGGATCGTGACGCTCGAGCTCGCGGAGACCTTCGTGATCGCACGGGACGCGACCGACACCGCCGACGTGGTTCACGTCGAGATCCGCCACGAGGGCGTCTTGGGGTTCGGCGAGGCGGCACCGATCGAGCGCTACGCCGAGTCGGCGGAGTCGGCGCTCGCCTATGTGGAGGAGCACGCGGAGGCGCTCGGCGACGACCCGTTCGCGCTCGACGAAATCGAGTCTCGGCTCGAACCGCGCGAGTGGGCCGCGCGCGCTGCGATCGACGCGGCGCTGCACGACCTCCAGGGGAAGCTCGTCGAGCTGCCGGTCTGGCGCCTCCTCGGACTGCGGCGCGACGGACCGCCCACCTCGTGGACGATCTGGCTAGGGGATCCGGACGACATGGCACGCCGCGCTGCGAGGGCCGTCGATTTCCTGCGGCTAAAGCTCAAGCTCGGTGCCCGTGACGGGCTCGACGTCGAGAGGGTGCGAGCCGTACGCGAGGTTACACGGGTGCCGCTCCAGGTCGACGTGAACGAGTTCTGGACGCTGGAGGAAGCTCTCGATGCATTGCCGCAACTCGCCGAGCTCGGCGTCGACTATTGCGAGCAGCCGTTGCCCGCGGGAGATCCCGGCGGCGCCCAGCTGAAGGCGTCGTCGCCGATTCCGATCTACGTCGACGAGGACTGCCACCGCTTGAGCGACGTCGCCGCCTGCGCGGAGCGCGCGCACGGCATCAACATCAAGCTGGCGAAGTCGGGGGGCAGCCGCGAGGCGATACGGATGGCACACGCTGCCCGCGCGCTCGGCCTCGGCGTCATGCTCGGCTGCATGTTGGAGTCCGGACTCGGAATCGCAGCCGCAGCGCAGATTGCCTCCCTCTGCGATCACGCCGACCTCGACGGCAACCTGCTCCTCGCCGAGGACCCCTGGCCGGGCGTCGAGTTCGTCGACGGTGTCCAAGTCCCCTCGGACGAAGCCGGCCTCGGTGTCAGACACGCCGCCGGGGGTCTGACGCAAGTGTCACGAGAAACGCATTCGACGCCGGGTTGAGCGAAGCACACGCTGTCCCTACGGGCCACGACCCGGTGTCAGACACGCATACGGAGCCATCGCAGAAGCGATACGTGATCCTCGCTGAGGAGTTCTCGCACGACCCGCACTACGGGAAGACGTTGCGCGGGGTCATGCGGTATAGGCGGGAGTCCGTCGTTGCGATCCTCGATACGAAGCGCGCCGGCGAGACGGACGACGGCGTGCCGATCGTCGGCTCGGTCAACGATGCTCTGTGCTTCAACCCGAACACCGCGCTCGTGGGCGTCGTTACCCAGGGAGGCCACTTCCCAGGCGACTGGCAGGAGCTGCTGAAGAGCTGCGTCGCCAAGGGTCTCGACCTCGAGAACGGCCTCCACGTTCGCCTGCACGACATCCCCGGCCTCCCTGAGCTCGCCGCGAGGCACAGGGTCGAGCTCCGCGACCTGCGCGAGCCGCCCACCGATCTCAGCACCGCCACCGGAGAGAACCTCGAGGTCGACGCGACCATCGTCCTGACCGTCGGCTCGGACTGCGCTATCGGAAAGATGACCGCGACGTGCGAGCTCGACCTCGAGGCGCGCAAGCGAGGCCTCCGCTCCGTGTTCGTCCCGACGGGACAGACCGGGATCGCGATCGCGGGCTGGGGGATCTCCGTCGACGCCGTCGTCTCGGACTTCCTCGCCGGCGCTGCCGAGCGGCTCGTGGTCCAGGGCGCAAAGCAGGGCGACCTGCTGTGGGTGGAGGGACAAGGCGCGATCCTGCATCCCATCTACTCGGGGGTGACGGTCGGCCTGATGCACGGGAGCGCGCCGCACCTGTACGTGCTCTGCCACGAGGTGGGGCGGACGGTCGTCGAAGGGGATCCGACCGCCTCGCCGATCGTCAGCCTCGCCGAGCTCGTCGAGCTCCACGAACGGATGTCGCTGAAGCTCCGCCCGGCGAAGGTCGCCTGCATCGCCCTCAACACGTCCGAGGTCTCCGTGAAGGAGGCTCGCAGGGCGATCGCCGAGACCGAGGAGGAGACCGGTCTCCCGGCGGACGATCCGGTCCGTTTCGGGGCCGGAAAGCTCCTCGATGCAGTGCTCAGGTGCCGACTCGGCGGCGCCGCATAGAGGCTGCGCGGGCCTCGCGCGCGCAGCCGTCTAAACCGCGTTCTGGGAGCCGTAGACCTCCGAAGCCCTACAACAGACCGCTAAAACTCCGGCCCTGATCTGCCGACAGAAGGGGTATGAGGAGGAGGATCACTGCGGTCCTGGCGTTCGCCTGCGTCGCCCTCGCCCTTACCGGCGCGGCCTCCGGCACGACCTTCGGCGTCGCCGACGACGCCGGCAAGTACGCCGAGGACGGTGGCGCTGGCTTCTTCACGATGCTCACGGATCTTGGGATGACCGAGAACCGCATCGCGGTCTTCTGGGACCCGGCGAATCCCACCACGATCGTCGATCAGGCCTTCCTCGACCGTTCGATTCCGCAGGCCATGCGGCGTGGAATCGACGTGATGTTCGCGATCTATCCCCTCAAGGCACGCGCGCTCGTCGACACGCCGAACGGCGTCCAGTTGTTCGCCGAGTATGCGGCAAAGGTCGCGGAGCGCTATCCGTACGTGCGAAAGATGATCTGCCTCAACGAGGGCAACCAGCCCCGCTTCCACCAGCCGCAGTTCGACGACGTCGGCAACGGCATTTCCGGCTTCGTGCAGGAGCAGGCGATGGCGGCCTGCTACGACGCCCTCAAGTCCGTGGATCCAGGCATCGACGTGATCGCCTTCGGCCTTTCGCCGCGCGGCAATGACGACTTCGAGGCCGTCAGCAACGTATCCCATTCTCCGATCCGCTTCCTCAAGGAGGTCGGCGACGCGTATCGCGCGAGCGGCCGGACGAAGCCGATCGCCGACGACGTCTCCATCCACTGCTATCCGAACGTGAACACGGACGCGCCGTCCGTGGGTTACGCGTGGCCGAAGATCGGCTGCGTCAACTTCGACCGCTTCAAGCAGGCGTGGTGGGACGCGTTCCACGGGACCGGGCAGCCGCTCTTCCGCGAGGCCGGGCAGTCCGGCAGTCCGTCCGTCCGCATCTTCGTGGACGAGGTCGGATACCAGGTACGGATCGCACCGGAGAAAACGAGTCTGTACACGGGGAGCGAGAACGTCCCCCTCGTCGACGAAGCAACGCAGGGGTCTTACTACGCCCAGCTGATCGCCCTGATGGCGTGCGATCCGAACGTCGCCCTGCTGAACTTCTTCCACGCCGTCGACGAGCAGAGCCTCCCCGCTTGGCAGAGCGGCGTCGTGCTGCCGGATGGGACGCGCCGCGCGTCGTACGCAGCCGTGAAGGAGGCGATCGGCGCGAACCAGCAGTGCCGGGGCAGTCTCGCGCAATGGCGGCACACGGAGAGCGTCGTCGGCGCACGTGCGATTTTCAAGACGCTGCCGCGCTCGTTCGTCGTGCGAGCCGACGAGGGCTTCTCGTACGACGTCAGGATCACGCGTCCCTCGAGCACGCGTAGGCTCACGGGCGCGTCGGGGCAGGGCGAGGCTGCACGCGACCTGCTGTTCAAGCTGCCGAGGCTCACCCACGGCACATACCGCGTGACCATCACGCTGCGCGCCGAGACGAATTCCTCGCGCGTGATGACGTTCACTCGCAGGTTCCACAGCTAGGACAGGTCCCTTTCGGCCGGTCTAAATGCCGGCCGGAATGCGATATAAGAATCGCCATGACCGATCCGCGCGTGGCGAAGCTGGCCGATCTCCTGGTCAACTACTCGCTCGAGCTCCAGCCCGGCCAGGTCGTGCGGATCGACGGTGCGACCGTGGCCGCGCCGCTGGTCACGGAGATCTACCGCGAGGCGCTCCGCGCCGGCGCGAATCCGCGGACGCGCGTCGAGGTCGAGGGGCTCGACGTCATCGCCGTGCGCGAGTCCTCCGACGAGCAGCTCACGTTCGTGTCGGGCATCGAGCGCTTCGAGGTCGAGAACCTCGAAGCGATCGTGACGATCTGGGCGGAACGGAACACGCGCTCGCTGAGCCGGGCCGACCCTCGTCGCGTGAGCCGCCGGATCGCCTCGCGGCGCGCGCTCACCAACCGCTTTTGGGAGCGGATCGACGAGGGCAAGGCACGGTGGGTCGGTACACGTTTTCCCACCGACGCGCACGCCCAGGACGCGGAGATGTCACTCGCGGAGTACGAGGACTTCGTGTACAGCGCCTGCCACGTCCGCGGCGACGAGGACCCGGTCGCGCACTGGCGCGGAGTATCGGTCGAGCTGAACGAGCGGGCGCGCGAGCTCGCCACCTTCACAGAGCTCCGCGTCGTCGGCCCGGACACCGACCTCCGCGTCAACGTCGAGGGCCGGCAGTGGCTCGCGGCGGACGGCAAGCTCAACATGCCGGACGGAGAGATCTTCACGAGTCCGGTCGAGACGGAGACCGAAGGGGAGATCCGCTTCTCGTTCCCCGCGATCTTCCAGGGGCGCGGCGTGGAGGACGTGCGCCTGCGCTTCGAGCGCGGCCGCGTCGTACGCGCCGAAGCCCGGACGGGGCAGGAGTACCTCGAGTCGCTGCTCGACATGGACGAGGGCTCGCGTATCCTCGGTGAGGTTGCATTCGGCCTGAACTACGAGATCGACCGCTTCGCGCGCGACATCCTCTTCGACGAGAAGATCGGCGGGACGATGCACCTCGCCCTCGGCTCGAGCTTCAAGAAGCTGGGCGGCCGGAACGAGTCCGGCCTGCACTGGGACATGATCTGCGACCTCCGCACGGAGGGCGAGGTGTACGCGGACGGCGAGCTCGTCTGGAAGGCGGGACGGTTCCTGCGGGAGCCCAGCGCGGTCGCGCGCGAGCCCGTTACAGCTTCCTGACGCGGGTAGCCGTCATTTCCGATACGCACCTCCCGCGGGGCTCGCGAGCGCTTCCCGACGAGTGCGTACGACTGCTCAGCGGCTCCGACCTCGTACTGCACGGCGGGGACTTCGTCTCGGTGCAGTTCTTCGAGGAGCTGCGCAGGATCGGACCGCCGGTCGAAGGCGTCTACGGGAACATGGACGAGCCCGCGCTGAAGGAGGCGCTGCCGAAGCAGCGCGTCGTCGAGGTGGGGGACGTTCGCCTCGCGATGGTCCACGACGCCGGGCCGAGGGTGCGGCGCGAGGCCCGGCTGGCGGCGCGCTTCGAGGACTGCGCCGCGGTCGTCTACGGCCACACGCACGTCCCGCAGGTGGAGCGCTTCCAGCATCTCTGGATCCTCAATCCCGGTTCCCCGACCGACCGGCGGAGCTCGCCGGTGCACACGATGCTCGTCCTGACCGTCCAGGGCAGCCGGATCACGCCGGAGCTCGTGACCCTCTGAGGTCACACCTGGTTGGCACCCACACGAACAGGACGACAAACGCGATGAAGCCGAGCGGTCCGCAACAGGCACGACAACAAGCGGTCGATGTTCCGCGACCTGTTTGCAGAAGCCGTTAGTAGAGCGGTCTAGGGCTTCTTGACTGGCTTGATGATCTTCTTGAAGGCAGCGAAGATCGACTCGCGCTTCGGCACCGGGATCTCCAAGCCTTTCGGAGTCTTTTGCGTCGGCTCCGGCTCGACCGCGCCGCCCTCGCCCTCCCAGTCCGTCTGCGACGAGTCTTGTATGTCTTCGCTCATTCATGGTGAGGTTAGCGCGTGGCGGATCCACTAACTGGCACGCGGCGATCTGCCTGCCCTTGGTTTCGACGCGTCGAACCCGCAGGCGGCTCACCTGTGGACCCTCTCCCTGAAAGGGATAGTTTCCACTTGACAGGGCGAACAGGTGTTCGGTAAGCTACGAACACATGTTCCCTCGGCTCGCAGTCCTCCTCCTCGCCGTCTCGCTGCTCGTGGGCATCGTTGCCCGTCCCACCGGCGGCGCTGGGAAGCCCGTGAACTACGTGGTGAAGCCGACAGACACGCTCTGGTCGATCGCCGCGGCGCACTACGCCGGCGATCCGCGCGAGGGCGTCTGGAAGCTCCAGCGGCGCAACCACCTTTCGGGCACGACACTCATACCCGGGCAGCGGCTCGTTCTTCCCTACTAATAACTACTACTAACTCACTTGTCCGCTTCGCGGACGGGCCAATTCGCGGACGGGGACAGTCCCAAGCAGTGGCCGAAGAGGACGTCGACTTCGTGGAGGGAGTGTGACTTTTCTTCCACAGACAGGTGCGTGCGGCTGTTTGGTGGGAGTCGGGGAACCTCCCGGTTCCCCCGACTCCCCTCCACCGATCCGCGCTTCGCGCGGACGGGCCGCTTCGCGGCCGGCGGGCGACTGTTGGAGAACTCGCGGCTGAGCTCGTTCGTTCGCCCCTGCTGACTAAGACTGCACGAGGGGCAGACCGGCGGTGTAGACCTTCTCGCCGCGAAAAAGCCGGCGTTCGGGATCCCAAGGGAAGAAGATCACGACCTTCCAGGCGAGTCGCTCGCCTGAAGGAGGGAAGCCGAGCCACCCGGCCTCGTGCGTTCCGGTGACGTCCGCCTCCTCGCAGACGCCCTGGGGACCGATGACGATGTCCGTGAGGTCGAAGTGGATGTCCGGGAAGGCGGTGAGGAGCTCCGTGTAGAAGCGTGCCGCTCCCTCGTGGCCCTCCCAGCGGTGTCGCGTCTGGGCGAGCTCGTAGACGCAGTCCTCTGTGAGCGTCGAGATCAGACCCGGCAGGTCGCGTCCGTCCTCGGCGATCGAGTGCCGCTTCCAGAGCTCCCGGATCTCGTCGTAGTCGTCTCCCGCGACGTCACGGCGCAGGAGCTCGCGGACGTCCGCGCTCACGCGGACTCCCACAAGGCGCGTAACCGCTCGTGCACGCGCCGAGCCTACAGCGGGTTCAGGCGGTGGCGGCGATCTGGTACGGCTGGTCCGGCTCGTCCGGCTCGAACACCGCCGGCTGCCGGCGGAGGGCGGCGAAGAACGCGTCCACCACGTGCGGGGAGAACTGTGTCCCGCGGCACCGGCGCACGTCGGCCGCGGCCTGCTCGACGGTCAGCGCCGGTCGGTAGGGACGGTCGGTCGTCATCGCGTCCCAGGCGTCGGCCAGGCCGACGACGCACGCCTCCGGTGGAATGTCGTCGCCGGCAAGATGATCCGGGTAACCCCTGCCGTCCCAGCGCTCGTGATGGTGCCGGATCAGGGGCACGGCCTCGTGAAGCCGGCTGAAATGGGAGACGATCTCGGCGCCGTCGCCAGGGTGCCTTTGGATGACCGCGTACTCGTCGTCGTCGAGCGCGCCCGGCTTCGTGAGGATGCTGTCGGGCACGCCGATTTTCCCGATGTCGTGGAACAGACCGCCGAACCTCACCGCATCGAGACGCTCGCGCGGCAGGCCAAGCTCTTCGGCGACGGCGATGGCTATGCGCTGCACACGGGCGGAATGGCCGGCGGTGTAGGGATCCTTGGCGTCGACCGTCGCGTTGAGACTCTCGATTGCCTCGAGCGAGCTCTCCTCGAGCCGGCGGTACGAGTCCATCAGCTCGCGCGAGCGAACGTGGAGCGTCGAAGCCTGCTTCCGAAGCAGCGACGAGGCATGCCGCACGAGCAACGCGAGCGCGGCGTAGAGGGTCGCGAAGACCGCGAAGACCGCGAACCAGATGACGTGCTTCTGGGAGGAGATGATGCTCTCGGTGTGCTGCGGCCGCGCGTAGATCTCGTACGCGCCGATCGCGCGGGTCCCATCCGTGCTGGGCAGCGGCGCATAGACCTCGAAGACGTGATGGAGCCCGAGCGCGCGCTCGGCCTGGTCCTCGCTGTCCTGGAGCGGGCTGATGGAAGCGTGCGCGCGGTTCTGGCGGATGGTTTCGCCGAGATCGCCCGAGAGCGGGAACTGCCGTCCAATCCGTTCCGGCGCCCGATTCGTCCAGGCGAGCACGCCGTCCGGTCGCCACACCTTGATCGTCAAGATGTCCGGCTGCCGTCGCAGCTGCGCCTTGAGCTGCAGCGGGAGGTGCGGCGAGATGTGATGCCGTCGCCACGCACGAGCTGCGGTCTCAGCACGCCGTCGACGTACTGGATCAAGCTGGCGCGCGTGTCGTCGAGGGCCTGCCGACGCAGTGTGTTCGTCAGCACAGAGCCGAGGAGGGTCGCCCCGATGAACAGGATTCCCGCGCTGGCGAGGAGAAAGACGCGCAGCAGCGTGACGGAACGGCGAACCGCCCGGTCACGAGACCCCCCTGAAACCGCTTTAGAAGACATGTCGTCCTCGGATCCGCTATCGGCGCGGCCCGGCCCGGACTTGAGGGGGCCGAAACCTAGAATCGGGCCGTGGATCTCGATCTCGTCTTCCTCGGCACGGCCGGCTCGATGCCCACGGCCCAGCGGGCCCCGGCGGCCCTTCTCGTCCGGCGGGGCGGGGAGCGGCTGCTGTTCGACTGCGCGGAGGGCACCCAGCGGCAGCTGCTGCGCTCGGCCGTAGGGCTGGTGGAGCTGCCAGAGGTCTTCGTGACGCACTTTCACGCCGACCACGTGCTCGGACTTCCCGGGATGTTCAAGACGTTCGCGCTGCGGGGTCGGGAGCTGCCGCTCGACGTCTATGGGCCTCGCGGGCTCGTCGACCTGCTCGGCTCCCTCAAGCGCGTGGTCGGCAGGCTCACGTACGAGGTTCGGCTCGTCGAGCTCGAGCCGGGCGACGTGCTCGAGCGGGACGGCTACCGGCTTGCGACTTTCGGCGTGTCGCACGGGGTTTCGTCGCTCGGCTGGTCGCTGATCGAGGCGACACGGCCGGGCCGGTTCGACGTCGAGGGAGCGGACGCTCTCGGTGTCCCGAACGGTCCCGAGCGCGGTGCGTTGCAGCGTGGTGAGACGGTCACGCTCTCGGACGGGCGGACGATCACGCCTGACCAGGTGCTCGGTCCGCCGCGAGCCGGCCGGAAGGTCGTGATCACGGGTGACACCGCGCCGGCCGAGGAGATCGTGGAGGCGGCGTGGGGAGCAGACGTGCTCGTCACCGAAGCGACGTTCTCCGAAGAGGAGCGCGAGCGGGCGGAGGAGACGCGGCATCAGACCGCTGCCCAGGCGGCCGAGCTGGCGCGCCGCGCGGAGGTCGCCCTTTTGGCGCTGACGCATCTCTCGAGCCGCTACTTCGGGCCCGAGATCGCGGGAGAGGCGCGGGAGATCTTTCCGGAGACGGTCGTGCCGCGTGACTTCGACGTAATCGAGGTGCCGTTCCCGGAGCGCGGGCCCCCGCAGCTCGTCAAAGGTGGCGCGCTCCACCGTCCCGAGCCCGAGCCCGTATCACCATGAGCCGCGCGAAAGCTTGCGCTTTCGCGGGTCGGGTGACGGCCGCTTCGCGGCAGAACGCGCGCAGGCGTAGCCCGCGCGCTCCTACGAGGGGTTGCGGCGAGCGGAGGTTCCCGTCCGCTTGCGGCGGCGCTTCGCGTCCCCGCACGCGTGAGGTCGACCTGCAGCTAGAGCGGCTTCGCCTGCTCTAGCTTCCGGCCTGTTGTGCCGCCGTAGGGCCGGACGGTACACCCGCCTGGAGCCCGAGCCCGTATCATCCGCGCCGCAATGACGAGCATGGTGCGAGTCGCCGTTGCGGGCGACGTGACAGAAGCGGAGGAGATCCAGGAGATCCTTCGCTCCGCCGGCATCGAGTCGGAAATCGCGGACGGCGAGGACGACTCCGTCACGGTTTCGGTGCCCGAGTCCTCCGTCGAAGAGGCGCAGGACGCGATCGAGGCGATGACCGAGCCCGACGATGTCATCGCCGAGCCATAGGTCGTTTGGCCGCCTAGCCCCGCGCTACGACGAGCTCCGGCCCGTCGACGAGAACTGGTGGGAGCTCTTCGACGTGCTGGTGCGCGAGGCCGATTTGCGCGGCCGGCGCGTTCTCGAGGTGGGGAGCGGTACCGGAGTGCTCGCGGCGGCGCTGGCCGAGCGTGCAAGCTGCCGCGTTTGGGCGGTAGACGAGGAGCCGGAGATGATCGAGGTCGCGCGTGCGCGCGCGCCGCGCGGCGTGGAGCTGAAGCTCGGCGGCGCGGAGGCTGTCCCCTTCAAGGACTGCTCGTTCGAACGTGTCGTGATGCGGCTGCTCGTCCACCTCGTGGACCGTCTGCCGGTGTTCGCCGAGGCCCGACGCGTCCTCGTTCCAGGTGGAATCCTGGCGATCGCGACTTTCGACCCCGCGTTCTTCTCGACCTCGTGGATGAATCCGTTCTTCCCATCCATCGCGGCGATCGACAGCGTGAGGTTTCCAACCCCCGAGGCGTTGCGCGCCGAGCTGGACGGGTCCGGGTTCGACGCGCGGCTCGTCCGGCTCGACCAGGCGACCACGTTCGAGCGCGAGGAAGCGCTCGAGAAAATTCGTGGCAAGCACATCGGGACGTTCGACCTGATCGACGAGGATGAGTACGAGGCCGGCCTCGAGCGCGCGGCTCGTGAGCTACACGAACAGGTCGACGCTTCGCTCCACTGGGTGGTCGCCGTCGCGAGATCACGGTAGAGCTCGTGGACGTCGCGAACGTCTTGGACGCGGTCGTGACCGGCTGATCGACTTCGTCCGGCAGGTCGAGTAAGCTCCTCCGTGACCGAACCCCTTTAACCCGGTCCAGTGAGGCCGGAAAGGAGTCGAATGAAGCTGTCTGCCCGCATACCGCCGACCCTGTCTGCGCCCTGAGCGCCGGGGTGGCTTCTCCCGAGAAGGTCCTCCTCGACGGCGAGGGCCTCGCGCGCACGCTCACGCGGATCGCGCACGAGATCATCGAGGCCAATCCGGATCTCTCACGCGTCGCGCTGGTCGGGATCCAGACGCGGGGGGTCCCGCTCGCGCATCGACTGCGACGCCTCGTCGAGGAGCGTGCGGGCGAGGCGCCCGCGCTCGGCGCCGTCGACATCACCTTTTATCGCGACGACGTCCAGGTACGCGGCGGCGGGGCGCCGCGCCATCCGCAGCCCGTTGTGCGCTCGACCGCGCTCGACTTCCCGCTCGAGGGTAAGACGGTGGTCCTCGTCGACGACGTCCTCTACACCGGCCGGACCATCCGGGCGGCGATCGAGGCGCTCTTCGACTACGGCCGTCCCGAGCGCATCCAGCTCGCCGTGCTCGTCGACCGCGGTCACCGCGAGCTGCCGATCCGCCCCGATTACGTCGGTAAGAACCTTCCGACCTCGCGCGACGAGCGCATCCAGGTGCAGCTCATGGAGGTGGACGAGGTCGACCGCATCCTGCTCGTACCAGCACCAGAAGAGGGGGCCCACGATGGCTGAGATCCGCGTCATGCGGGAAGACCTGCGTCCGCCCGCCGCGCCGCCGAGGCGGCACTTCATCTCGATCAAGGAGGTCACACGCGAGGACGTCGAGCGCCTGCTCGCGACCGCGCGCACCTTCGAGCGGAGCCTCGAGCGGGAAGTCAAGAAGCTGCCGACGCTCAAGGGACGGCTCGTGATCAACGTCTTCTACGAGTCGTCCACCCGCACGTCCTCGAGCTTCGAGCTGGCGGCGAAGCGACTGTCCGCCGACACGATGTCGATCAAGTCGAGCGGCTCGTCCGTCGACAAGGGTGAGTCGCTGAAGGACACCGCGATCACGCTCGGCGCGTACGACCCGGACGTGATCGTCATCCGCCATCCGCAGATCGGTGCGCCGCACCTGGTCGCGTGCGTAACCGATGCGCACGTCGTGAACGCCGGCGATGGAAAGCACCAGCACCCGACGCAGGCGCTGCTCGACCTATACACGATGCGGGAGGAGCTCGGCAGGCTCGAAGGGCTGCACGTGGCCATCGTCGGCGACGTCCTGCACTCGCGCGTGGCGCGCTCGCTGATCCAGGCGCTGGCGCTGATGGGCGCGCATGTCACCCTCGTCGGTCCACCCGCGTTGCTTCCGCGGGGGATCGAGGCGATGGGTTGCGGGGCGACGACGGACATCAGCGGGATCGCGGCGGCGGACGTCGTCTACGTCCTGCGCATGCAGCGCGAGCGGATGGAGGAGGGTGCGAACTACGTTCCCTCGCTGCGGGAGTACACCGCGCGCTGGGGTGTGACTCCGGGGCGGCTTCGGGCGGGCCAGAAGGTGATGCATCCCGGACCGATGAACCGCGGCGTGGAAATCGACCCGCGTGTCGCGGATCACGCCGACGCGCTGATCGAGACGCAGGTACGGGCCGGCCTGGTGACGCGGATGGCGGTGCTCTACGACCTCCTGACCAGCGGCCCGGTGGAGGTCAAGACCGAAACCGTGCTGGAGGTGGCGTGATGCTGTTCGCCAAGGACGCTTCGAAGGAGAACATCCTGGTCCGCGGAGCACGCGTGCTCGACCCGGTCGAAGGCGTCGACTCGACGCTCGACGTGCGGATCGACGGCGGCGTGATCGCTGCGCTCGGCACCGATCTCGATCCGAACTCGCATCGGGTCATCGACGCAGGGGGGTTGGTGCTCGCGCCAGCGTTCGTCGATCCACACGTCCATCTGCGAACACCGGGTCGTGAGGACGAGGAGACGATCGCCTCCGGTACGGCGGCCGCCGCAGCGGGTGGGTACTGCGCGATCCTGGCGATGCCGAACACCGATCCCGTCGTGGACTCCGCCGCCACGCTCGGGTCGCTCGTCGAAGCGGCGCGCGCCGAGGCCGTGATCCCGGTCGGCTTCCTCGCGTCGATCACGAAGGGTCAGGCCGGCGCGGAGCTGACGGAGATGGGAGAGCTCGCCAACGCCGGGGCGGCCGGTTTCAGCGACGACGGCGTTCCCGTCGCCTCGGCCGGGCTGATGCGGCGCGCTCTGCAGTACGGCTCGGTCACCGGCCGCCGAATCGCGCTCCACTGCGAGGAACCGACCCTCTCGCGCGACGGCCAGATGCACGAAGGAGATGTATCCGCGGAGCTCGGCTTCACCGGTTACCCGTCGGTTGCGGAGAGCCTGATGGTCGAGCGCGACCTCGCGCTCGCGGCATACGAGCGGCAGCCGCTGCACCTGCTCCACCTCTCCGCGTGGGAGTCGGTGCAAGCGCTGCGTCGCGCGCGCGCCGACGGAGTCCAGGCGACCGCCGAGGTGACGCCCCACCACCTCTGCCTCACCGACGAGGCGGTGCGCTCGCTCGATCCGAATCGCAAGATGAACCCGCCCCTCCGCGCCGCGTCGGACCGAACGGCGCTGGTCGAGGGTCTGAAGGACGGGACGATCACCGCGATCGCCACCGACCACGCGCCGCACGCCCGGCACGAGAAGGAGGTGCCGTTCGAGGCGGCGCCGTTCGGGGTCACGGGTCTGGAGACGGCCTTCGCCGCCGTGTACACGCAGCTCGTCGAACCGGGTCTCGTCGCACTGGGGGTCGTGCTCGAGCGGATGTCCGCCGGGCCCGCGCGGGCGTACGGGCTCGAAGAGCCGCAGATCGCCGTCGGCAGGGTGGCGAATCTCGTCCTGCTCGACCTGAACGCGAGCTACCGGATCACGGAGGACGCCTTCCGGTCGCGCTCTGTCAACTCCTGGCTGCTCGGCGAGACGGTGAAGGGCAAGGTGCGCGCGACGATCGCGGCGGGCAGGCTGGTGTACAGAGCGTGACAGGGTTCCTGGCGCTCGAGGACGGAACCGTCTTCCGCGGCGAATCCGTCGCTGCGGAGGCCTTCGCAGTCGGCGAGGCGGTGTTCACGACCGCGATGACCGGCTACCAGGAGATCGCCACCGATCCGAGCTTCGCGGAGCAACTCATCTGCTTCACGGCGCCGATGATCGGCAACTACGGCGTCGCCGAGGGCCGCTCGGAGTCAGCGCGGCCCCACGCACGCGCCGTGCTCATGCGCGAGGCGCGCGGGCCGGCGTGGACGGACTGGCTGCACGAGCGCGGAATCGTGGCCCTCAGCGGCGTGGACACGCGCTCGCTGGTCCTCAAGCTGCGCGAGGCCGGAGCGCTCCGCGCTGTGGTCGTCGCGGGCGAAGGGTCGATCGAGCAGGCGATCTCGGTCGCGCGCTCGCAGCCGCCGATGAGCGGACGCGCGTTGGTGCCCGATGTATCGACACCGCGCCCGTACGTGTATTCCGACGCGGGCCGCGCGCGTTTCGCCGTCGTCGACTACGGCTGCAAGCGCTCGATCTTGCGGCGGCTGGCCGGGGCCGGCGCAGCGGTGACGGTCTTCCCGCACGACGCTACCGCGGACGAGCTGTTGCGCTTCGACGGCGTGCTGCTCTCGAACGGTCCCGGCGACCCGGAGCCGCTCTCCGACGAGATCGCCGTCGTACGCGAGCTAATCGGCCGAGTGCCGATCCTGGGAATCTGCCTCGGACATCAGCTGCTCGCGCTCGCCGCGGGACACGAGACGTTCAAGCTGCCGTTCGGCCACCGGGGCGCGAACCATCCGGTGCTCGAGCGCGCGAGCGACCGCGTGCTCGTGACGAGCCAGAACCACGGCTTCGCGGTCGCCCCGTCGGAAGCGCGCGAGGCGACCCACGTGTCCCTCTACGACGGGACGGTCGAGGGGCTGGACTTCCCGCTCGAGCACGCTCGGTCGGTGCAGTTCCACCCGGAAGCCGGGCCGGGGCCGCACGACGCGTGGCCGATCATCGAACGCTGGGTCGACGAGGTGGCGTATGCCGAGGCGGCGTGATCTCGAGTCGATCTGCCTGATCGGCTCCGGCCCGATCGTGATCGGCCAGGCGTGCGAGTTCGACTATGCGGGCTGCCAGGCGCTGAAGGTGCTGCGTGAGGACGGCTTCCGGACGATCGTCGTCAACTCGAACCCCGCGACGATCATGACCGACCCGGGTTTCGCCGACCGCACGTATCTCGAGCCACTCGACCTCGACGGTGTCGCGGACGTGCTCGCCCGCGAGCGGCCCGGCGCCCTGCTGCCGACGATGGGCGGGCAGACCGCGCTCAACCTCGCGCGCGAGCTGGCAGAGGCGGGAGTGCTGGCCGAGCTCGACGTGGAGCTGATCGGCGCTCCACTCGACGTGATCCGCCGCGCGGAGGACCGGGAGCTGTTCCGCGAGGCTGTCCGCTCGGTGGGTCTCAAAGTGCCGAGCTCCAGGATCGTCACGAGTAACGAAGAGCTCGGGGGTATTTCACTTCCTGCCGTCGTTCGGCCGGCATTCACCCTCGGCGGTCACGGCGGCGGCTTCGTCGAGACGGTCGAGCAGCTCTACAGGCAGGTAGCGCTCGGCATCGCGGAGAGCCCGATCGGCCAGGTGCTGGTGGAGGAGTCCGTGCGCGGATGGGACGAGTTCGAGCTCGAGGTGGTCCGCGACGGCAAGGACAACGTGGTGATCGTGTGCTCGATCGAGAACATCGACCCGATGGGCGTGCACACGGGCGACTCGGTCACGGTCGCGCCGCAGATGACGCTCTCCGACCACGGCTACCAGGAGCTCCGCGACGCCGCGGCGGCCGTCATCCGCGCGGTCGGCGTCGAGTGCGGCGGCTCGAACATCCAGTTCGCACGCGAGCGCGACACCGGCGAGCTGCGCGTGATCGAGATGAATCCGCGCGTGTCCCGCTCATCGGCGCTTGCCTCGAAGGCTACGGGGTACCCGATCGCAAAGGTCGCCGCCAAGCTCGCGGTCGGTTACACGCTCGACGAGATCCCGAACGATTTGACCGGAACGACACCTGCCAGCTTCGAGCCGACGCTGGACTACGTCGTGGTCAAGTTCCCGCGCTTCGCCTTCGAGAAATTCCCCGGGGCCGACATGACGCTCGGGACGCAGATGAAGTCCGTGGGAGAAGCGATGGGGATCGGCCGGACGTTCCTCGAGGCTTTCCGGAAGGCGCAGCGCTCGCGCGAATTGGACGGCGAGGAAACCTGGGAGCTCCCAGAAGGCGCCCACCCCTGGTTCCACACGGAGCTCGGCCGAACGACGGACGTCGGCTCGCTCGAGGATCTCGTCGCCGACGACTTCCTCCGGCTCAAGCGGGCCGGCTTGTCGGACGCTGACATCGCTGCGCGGTGCGGAACGACGGAGGAGGCCGTTCGCTCGAAGCGGCGGGCGTGGGGTGTGCGCCCGGCGTACCGCCGCGTCGACTCCTGCGCGGGCGAGGTGGAGGCGGCCTCTACGTACTACTACTCCACCTACGGCGAAACAGACGAGGCGTCACCGCAGGGGGACAGGCCGCGTGTCGTGATCCTCGGCTCGGGCCCGAACCGCATCGGCCAGGGGATCGAGTTCGACTACTGCTG
>Ga0099827_10000573_pt1 | contig 17129 bp, 20 predicted proteins | sample CZO8metaG_FD_79339 | JGI IMG/M metagenome (GOLD analysis project Ga0099827, IMG submission 79339) | Vadose zone soil microbial communities from the Eel River Critical Zone Observatory, Northern California, USA - CZOApr15con1.8 metaG | ecosystem: Environmental > Terrestrial > Soil > Vadose zone ...
GACAACGGCGAAGATGAGGGCCGCGACGACGACGACGCCTGCAGCGGTTCGTGACATGATTGCCTCGGTCGATCTTTTCGGTTCCCTGGACGCATATTAGAGCAGAGTCCGGCATGGTGGAATCGCATCTATTCCGCTGCGTCATCCATGGTTGGATGACCAGAAGGCTCACATGGGCAAACGAGCTGCATTCGTAACCGGAGCATCCTACGGCGTGGGCGCAGCGACGGCGCTGGCGCTCGCGTGCGAGGGCTTCGACGTGGCGGTGTCGGCAACCCGTGCCGAGAATCTCAGCGAGATCATGGCGAAGCTCGCAGCGATCGGCGCGCCGGCTGTGCCGGTCGTGCTCGATCTGCGCGTGCAAGCGAGCATCGAGCGCGCCATGGCGAATGTGCTCGCGGCGTTCGGACGTCTCGACGTGCTGATCAACAATGCCGGAGCCGATCTGCGCAAGCTCGCGGTGGACGTGAGCTGGGCGGAATGGGACGCCGTGATGGCGACCAACCTGAAGGGAACCTTTTTCCTCACCCAGCAGGCCGGACGGCACCTGATCGCAACCGGCCGGCGTGGCGCGATCGTCAATATCGCGTCGACCCATGGGCTCATCGGCGCCGCCGAGCGTTCGACCTACGGCATCTCGAAGGGCGCGCTGATCCAGATGACGCGGACGCTGGCGATCGAATGGGCCGTGCACGGCATCCGCGTCAACGCGATCGCGCCCGGCCGGCTCGACACGCCGTCACCCGCGCGCGCGGCCCGAACCGGTGACCCGAAATACATGGACGCGATGCGCGCACGCATCCCGCTCAAGCGCCTGGTTACGGTCGATGAAGTGGCAGCGGCGGTCTGCTACCTCGCGAGCCCGCAGGCCGCGTCGATCACCGGACAGACGCTGGTGTTGGACGGCGGTTTGACCGTCGCATGAGACTCACCAGCCGCGTGGCTCGGCGCGCAACGCCGCAATCGCGTCGAGCTCGCCGACGAGCTTCTGGTGGGCGACTGCATCGAGCGGCAGAACCGGCGGCCGGGGCTCGCCGCAGTCGCGTCCCATGGCGCGCATGGCGGCCTTGAGGCCGGCGACGCCGCCCGGTTTCACCGCTTGGCGCAGCGCCGCGATCGCTTCCTGCGCCGCGCGCGCCTCGAACAGCTTCTGGTCACGGCAGAGATCGCAGAGCGTGCGGACGAGCTTCGGCGCGATGCCGGCGAGCGGCGCGAACATGCTGGTTGCCCCTATCGCACCGGCGGACACCATCAACTCGGTTCCCGCCAGCAATTGGAAAGCGGGGCGCCGCTGCGGCGCGTCGGTCATCAGCTCGATCATGAACTGCCAGTCGAGGCTCAGATCGACCACGCCAGCAAAATTGCCGAGCCGGTCGATGAGCTTGAGGCAGAGCTCGGCGGTCACCTTGGTGCCCTGCATGTCCTCCGGCGCGTTGTAGAGGAAGAACGGAATCTCCACGGCTGCGCCGATCTGAGCGAAATGCTCGAGCACCATCGCGGGCGGCGGCGTCCAGTAATAGGGCGTAGTCGCAACGATCGCCGTTGCCCCGATCTCCTGCGCATGGCGTGCGAGCGCGGCGGCGATGCCGGTGCCCGTCTCACTGACATGCGCGATCACCGGTTTGCGTCCATTCACGCATTTGATCGCATAAGCAAGCAGCGCCCGGCGCTCGCCATCGGGCAGGCTGACCGACTCGCCCGCGTGCATCGGCAGCGCCAGCGCGTCAGCGCCTTGGCCGATGTGGAATTCGATGAGCTTGGCGTAAAGATCGAGGTCGAGGGTGCCCTCGCGCGTGAACGGCGTGACCGGCGTGTGCACGAGGCCTGGTTGGAAGGCGGGCATCGGCTGAAGTCGATCTATTGGAGCATCACCAGCCGTGCGGCTCGGTGTCGAGGATGCCGAGCCGCGCCAGCTCGCTGTGCACGTATGCCTGGCGCTCCTTGGTGGCGGTCGGCAGCGGCGCTCGCGTCGGTCCGACCGGGCGTCCCATCATCACCATGCCGCCTTTGAGCGAGGAGGGGTATTGATCGCGGAACAGGAGCCAAAGCCACGAGACTTTGGACTGCAGCTCACGCGCGCGCGGCCAGTCGCCGGCGATGCAGGCATCGAACAGCTGCGAGCATAGATTGGGACAGATCGACCCCGCGGCCGAATAGGAGCCGACCCCGCCGAGCGGGACCGACGGCAGCAGATATTCCACGCCGGTGAGCATCGCGAAATCCGGCCGCATCGAGAGCGCCGCGCGCGAAATCTCCAGGAATTTTTCGCTGTTGAAGCTCGCTTCCTTTACGCCCATGAAATTGGGCAATTGCTCGATCAGCCGCGACATCAGATCGCCGGTGATCTCGACACCGGCGAGATAGCTCGGCGAGTTGTAGGACAAGACCGGCAGGCCGATCGAGGAGCAGAGCCGCACGAAATAGGCGTGGATTGCCGCGAGCGACGGCGTCCAGAAATAGGGCGTGATGGCGAGGATGCCGTCGGCGCCGACCCGTTGCGCATGGCGCGCAAGCTCCATTGTGTCTTCGACCGCGAGCGCGCTCACGTGGATGGTCACCGGAATGCGTCCGTTGACGACGCGCACCGCCGCCTCGGCGAACAGCTTTCGTTCACTAATCGTCAGATTGAGCGACTCGCCCTTGTGGTGCGGCCAGGAAATGGCGGTGGCACCGGTGCGCACGTGAAAGTCCAGCAACCGTTCGAAGGTCGATAGATCAAGGCTGAAATCATCCTTGAGCGGCGTCACCGGGCTTTGCATGACGCCTCTGAACTTGGTGGGCATGTGTTCGTTCCGATACCGGCCGATGACAGCGGCTTAGGCCGCACAAATTGCCGGTTTCGATGCACAAGGGCAAGCGTGCCTGATACCGGCGCGCAAGCCGTCGGTCCCACTGCGGCCAATCATGGCACGTGCTTCGCGGGCAGGTATCGCGCTGTTGCTCACTCCGTTCGTTGTTCTGATCGTGCGCTGATCAATTTCTGATTTTACCGTCGCCGCCGCGCCCAACATCGCCGCGACGTTTGCAATCCCTTAACCACGATACCTCCCGGCCGCGTCGAAGGCGTAAACCAATTGGGCAGCGCGCCGCACTTGCACGGTTCGCAGGCCATTACTTGCGCACACCGCCGCCCGCAAAATGACGCAGCGGTTTGCTGAAGTTACGGTGTCGGAGGGGGATATGCGGCGCATCATCATTGCACTCACGCTTTGTGTGCTGGCTATGCCGGCTGCGGCAACGCCGCCGGCGAGCGGCGAGTTCTTGTCGAGCGAGCAGGTTGCCGGCTGGATGAGCAACTATCGCGCCAAGCCCGACTTGGTGCGCGTGCCGGCCGCGGTGCGTACGTTGAGCCGCTTCGGCGGCTTCAAGGACCCGGAGAGCTCCGGGGTCTATGTCGGTTTCCTGGCCGGCGTCATCGGCGCCAACCCGGCGAAGGCTGAAGAGCTGATCGGCAAGATGCTGCCGCTGCCGGCGGGTGATCAGTGGGCGATCATCCGGGCGATCGCCTATTCGGGACACCCCGACTGGATGGGCCTGCTCGGCAAATTCGCCGACCGCATGCCGCTGCGTCAGGTGATGATCCAGAAATATCTCGAGGGCAAGCTGCCGACCCTCGAGGAGATCCCGCTCGAAAAGAAAAAGGCCACGCTCATGGAGCAAGTGCGCGGCTATTTCGACAAGCCGAAAGAGCCGTCACTGAGCGACGCGACGATCGACGGCCGCCCCGAGCTGCTCGACACGCTGTGGGGCTACTATTTCGCCACCGGCGCCTATCGCCCGATCGCCCGCATCGTCGCGTTGCTGCCCTGGTCGAAGGACCGCGACAGCATCGACAAGCTCACCGTCGGCAGCATGGCCAAGTTCACGCTCGCCGCCAATGCGGCGCGCGACATGGAGCTGTTGGCGATGCTCAAGCGCATGAGCAAGCGCCAGGCCAAGAACGTGATCCTCAACGAGGTGATCGAGGCGGCCGAGACGATGGAGACGACGCGCGTGCGCAAGGAAGCGCTGGCAGCGCTCGAGGAGCTCAAGCGCAAGGGACCGGGCTACAAGCGCGATATCTCGACCTGGGGGCAGGTCGGCCAGGGCGCGCTGGCGCTCGGCTGCATCGCCGCCGCCACCACCGGGCAGGTCCAGTTCGGCCTGCCCTGCGTGATCGGCGGCGCCACCTCCGCGGCGGTGCTGAACTTCTGGGACAAGCAGCCGTAAAGCGCGCTATCTGGCGCGGCCCCGCGCGGCCCTGTCGTAGTCGCTGTCGGCCGAGAAGCTCCGCGTGCAGTAGCCGCCGTTGCCCGAAATCGCCGCTTGGCACTGCGCCCGGCTGTAGAAGCCGCAATTGGTCGCGCCGAAGAACCCGTAAACCGCGCACCAGGGCGCCGCTTTGGCTTCCGCGACATCGATCACCAGCGCGGCGAGCAAGGTCAGCGCGACTGTCAGAGCTACTCGCATCTGTGTCTCCCGAGAATGGATGGACCGTGGCCGCAACGGCCGACGTTCCTCAATGCGGTGAGTGGCGGGTGTGAGATGCGCTGTCTTGCGTGGTTCTGCAAGCGGAAGAGCGGGGTGCCGGATCGGCAGTGCCAGCGAAGGTTAAGGCAGTGTTGCAATGTGTCGGCAAATCCGGCGCGGGCTGGCATCTCGGCATGGCGAGTGCGTTGCGCCAACCGGGACGGTATCGCGGGCAAAAATCCGTCGCTCGGCCATGTGGCAAACAACTGGCATCGGGGCGAGCGTGCTGCCCTATTCCGCCCTACGCAGACCGCGCTTGCTATAATGTGGCGGGTAAGAATCTCCGCCGGGGCGCGCCCGGCCAAACATCCTTGTAGGTGAGCGATGAACATTCGAACCTTCATGTCGGGCGTTATCGCGCTGCTTCCGATCGCTGCGACGCTGGCAATCGTCGCCTGGGCGGGCGGCTTCATCTACAGCTACTTCGGTCCCGGCAGCGCCATCGGCCGCGTTCTGACCTCGCTCGGGCTCGGACTGGTCGGCTCGCCGCTTGTCGCCTATCTGGTCGGGCTGGTGATCATCGGCGCGCTGATCTACGGACTCGGCGTCGTGGTCGAATCGAGCCTGCAGCCGAGGCTTTACGGCCGCCTTGATGCGATGATGCAACGGATTCCGCTGGTCGGCATGGTCTATGATCTCAGCAAGCGTTTCGTCGGCATGCTCGACCGCAAGGATGCCAAGGACGTCAAGAGCATGAGTCCGGTCTGGTGCTTCATCGGCGGGCAGGGAAGCGCCGCCGTTCTCGCGCTGTTGCCGAAACCGGATATCATCATGGTCGGGGGTGAGCCCTATCACGTCGTGCTGGTGCCGTTCGCTCCAATCCCGTTCGGCGGAACCTTGATCTATGTGCCGGCGAAATGGGTGGTGCCGGCCGAGATGAGGGTCGAAGGCCTGATGAGCACCTACGTGTCGATGGGCGTGTCGTCCCCGAAGGAGATACGCGGGATCGCAGCTCCCGCGCCCGCCCTGCCGCCGCAGAGCTGAGGGAGAATGGACAATGGCGGGTGCCGTCGATTTCGCTCCAGGCGGGTATCGCTTCTTGCCGAGCGTGTTTCAATATTCGGGCGGCGTCGCCGCGCAGCCCGGCCATGAAATCCAGCGCGTCCGGTTCCGCAGCCCGGTGCCGCTGGCGCAGGGGTTCGCGCGTATCGAGCGCCTGATCAAGGCGGCCGGCAGTCCGCTCACCTCGTTCTGCGCCTGCGAGCTGCGCTCCCCGGCGCCATTCACCGAGCAGGGCTTTCGAGCCTTCAACGAAATCTACGTCGTCACGCTCGAGAAGTGGGGCCTGTTCGACGGCAAGATCAATCCGGTTGCGCGCAGCAACGTGTGCCCGGAGATCGATCCGCCGCCGGAGCCCTCGTTCCATGCCTTCTCGTTCACGCTCGCGGCTGCGGCATCCGCCCCGCCCGCTCCGAGCTTCGTGATCGCGGGCGGCGCCGAGGCGCGGGAGGGAGGCGCGAGCTATCGCGAGCGCACCATCCGGCACGGCGAGACCAGCCCCGACGCCATCCGCGAGAAGGCGCGCTACGTGTTGGGCGAGATGGAGCGCCGGCTCGAGCTCCTCGGCTTCGCATGGGCGGATACCACGGCCACGCAGGTCTATACGGTGCACGACCTCCATCCGTTCCTGGCGGATGAGATTGTGCGGCGCCGCGCTGCGCGATCCGGTCTCACCTGGCACTACGCCCGGCCGCCGGTGCGTGAGCTCGAATACGAGATGGATTGCCGCGCGATCAATCGCGAGAGCGTCGTCTGAGCACCCAAGAGGACATGCTCTAACTTCGCTCGATCAGCGCCGTGCGCTGCTGCGCGATCTTGTCGGCTAGCGCGTGCAGAGTTTTTTCGGCGCGGGCGAGATTGATCGCGGCTGGGCTTCGCGGATGCGCGAAGACCCCGATTGCCAGCGCGGCGTCCAATTCGTCGACGCAACTGCCTAGGCTCGACAGGCGCGATTCGAGCGCTCGCATCAGCTCATGCAGAGTGGCGGCGGTGCGTTCGACGTCGGCGATAGGCTTCTCTCTCGATCGAGCCTTCGAGCGGCCCGCCGAGGTCTCGAGCGTGCGGATCAGAAGATTGACGGGGTGCGACATGCGGGGCTCCTGTTGATGCTCACTATTCTGCCGCCTGCGCGGTCGCCACGCGGGACTCGCAACCCGCTGTGGCGCGTGCCCAAGCCAATAGCCTCTCGTAGTGCGCGATATCGTCTCGCGTTTTGGCGCACGGCGGGGTTGCGAGACCGCGGCGCAGTCGTTCGAGACGGAATTCGAGCTGACGGATGTGCCGCGCGGCCGGCGTCAGCGTCGAGAGTTCGCGGCGGCCTTGCTCGCACTCGTACATCACCTTGGCGATCGACCAGGTGCGGCGCAGCTCTTCGCCGAGGAGCTCGGGCCAGGGTCGCGGCGCGCCGATCGCCGCATACGCCGCGAGCTCGCGCCGGGCGCGCTGCAGTGCGATTCGCATCAGCATCGAACGGTTGATCGCGCCCGCCGGGGTGATGAGGGCGGATTCGCATGGATCGATTTGGCTCAACGGGGGCATTTGGCGACTCAAATTAATATATAAATACTGTATATCATAAGAAATAACTACATAATATATGTATTCACGAAAACGTGAAATGCGTGTTTAGCGGCGGATTCCGTGATGATCGGGCGATTAGGCGCCCCATCGGCGACCGGCGGGGCTTGCCAATGATAGGAAAGTAGTCAATAAAGAACAAACAAGGAACATATGCCCACAGGAGACCAATGATGAACAGCATCGTCCGTTACGCAGGAACGCCAAAGCGCAAGTCCTCCCGGGAGGCCAGGGACGACGCCTGGCGCAGGCGCCAAGCCCTTCAGGTGGCTGCCCAATTGCCCGACAACCCAAAGGAGGCGCTGACCGTGCTCCGGCACGCGGAAACGCTGGTGCGGTCGTTCCTGACGAAAGTCCGCTAGCGACGCCGCTTCGACAGCCGCTCGATATCGACCGCCAGCTTCTGCGGGAGTCCGCCGCGATGGCCGAGGAAGATCCAGTCCAAAGTCACGCCCGTGGCTTTGCAAAGCTCGATCGCATTGTCGATGCCGATCCGGTTGTCGCCGGTTTCGGCGTTGTTCCAGGCCGCCGGGCTGAAGCCGACGCGTCGGCACAGCTCGGCTTGCGAGAGGCCAAGCGCCTCGCGGGTCAGGCGAAGCCGCTCGCCGATATCGTTCCTGCTGTCGGGCTGTCGTTTGCGCGCCATGGCGGTGAATGGTTTCAGAGTCGGTTCAAGGCTTCCATTCAGCAGATGGTAATCTTGACGAAATACATAAATAATGTATTTTGGCGAAGAAGATTCGGGCCGGGGTCCAACTGCATCGCCGGCTTGCGCTCCGTCGAACCCGTGAGGAAAAGCATGAGCCCGAGACGCGCGGCGCACGCAACCTGGACCGATGCTCGCATCGAGCTGCTCAAGCAATTGTGGGTTGAGGGCGCTTCCTGCTCGCAAATCGCGACTGCGCTGGGTGGCCTCAGCCGCAATGCGGTGATCGGCAAGGTTCATCGGCTCGCCTTGCCAAGGCCTGAACGAAAACCGGCGCGCCCGCCACGGCCGGCGCGCCGCCGACCGCAAGTCAGGCTTACCCCAATTGCGCACTCCATGATGGGCAACTCGGCCGAGCCCGGGTTACCCGCACGGGCGCACTCGATCGCCGCGCGAGCGCGAAAACGCGCGCGACCGCCGCGCGTGGCCCCCACCGTCGCCCTCGATCAATTCAACGCTGCCATCCCGTCAGAGCAGCGGCGAACGCTGTTGCAGCTCACCCGATCGACCTGTCGCTGGCCGGTCGGCGATCCGGGCAAGCCGGACTTCTTCTTTTGCGGCGGCCGGGTGGAGATGGGCCACTCATATTGCGCCGGCCACTGTGGTTTCGCCTATCAGCAGGAAGGACGCCCATGCCCGCAATCCACCTACGCGACTGCACGACCGGCCGCGAGCTCATCGAGAATTTCAAGGCTGTCCGCGCGCGGCTGAACGCGTTGTGGTCGCCGCCCGTGAGCCCGCAACCGAGTTCGCTGCGTTGGAAGCAGGCATCATCGGCCACGCGAGGTAACCGTGGCCCATCGAAAGGAGAAAGCGAGTGAGCCGTCGGTACAGATGGCAGCGCAGGCTCGTCAGTCACCGACGCCGGGGCAGAACCCTTGTGGGGGGGGGAGCACTCGATCGTTATTGCGCACCCCTCGACACGCTCCCGCGGATACGACTCCGGCAGGGCCAAATGAAGGCGCCTCTAAATCGAATGAGAGCCGAAAAGAAGTCTCCAAAGCTCGATGCGGATCGCGCTGAATTGAAAAAGATTTGAGCAATAACGATGTCTGCGGCCGCAACAGATGCCGCGTACCGGAGAGGGAGCATGAGACGAGGCCGAAGAAGAAAACCAAATGCCATCCGCGACCGCACCGGGAAATCCCGTGGTGAACCGGAAAGCATCGCTCCCGACGTGCTGGCGATGCGCGCGCGCGACTTGGTGCGCGACAACGTCAGTCCTGTGCACGCCAAGGATGCTTTGGCCGGCTTTACGCTCGGCCGGCTGCTGCTGCGTCATCGCGCGGACCGCTCCGATCCTGGATCGATCACACAGCAGCAATACGATGCCGGCGACGATTGGTCTCGGATCCTGCGCGCGCATGCGCGGGTCATGGGCTACAGCCTGAGCCGTCCGTCGCCAAGCTTCGTGATGGTGGGGACGGGCCTCTCCTGCGCCTCCGATCCCGAGCAAGACGAGGTGCTCCGCATTCGACGCAAGTATTCCGATTGCTATGTGGCCTTGATCGAGGCCGGCGCTTTGTTCAGGGGTCAAGAAAAGGTGACCGGCGTCGAAGTGGCGATGATCTGTTGGGACGTGTGCATCAACAATCGCCCGATCAGCACCTTGTCGGCAGCGGACTACGGGAATCTGCGGGCGGGGCTAAACGCGCTGGCGAAGGTGCTTAGGTAAACGGCGTAGAATACAGGATTCGGCTCGTCGGTGGCGCTCGCCCTCACGCCGCCTTGACGAGCAAACCCTCCATCGCCCACGTGCCATCGTCGCGGGCGCACTCATGCCGGCATCGCTGCCGGCGAAAACGCGACCCGAATACCTGGACCGCCGCATGCTACCGCACGCAAGGCGATCAAGGTCGTGACATGGGTCGATCGTGACATGAGTTGAGAGAAGGCGGGCTTGCGAACTGGCATGGATCCGTCCGCGCGTCAGCACGAAATACTAAGCTCCGCGCGATACGTGGGGCAGTAAACCCGCCAGCCGCAAGCCCTTCCCAAGCTGCGATTTAGCCTCCAATGGCGGCGGAAAAACGACTCCACAGCGGTAGCCCGGGACGATACCGCCGCATGGCCCGATGACGCGCGCCGACTGTCAGATGCCAGCGGCAAGCGCGATCGCTTTGCGGCGGAGCGCGACGTGCCGTCGCTCGCTCAGGCGTGAACGAGCGGTCGCAGCGATCTGCTGATGCGGGTGACGATGTCGTCCCACGTGCGCTTTTCTCGCTGCGGGTATTTCAAGTCGAAGCAGTGCACGGCACCGCCGGCGTTGGATGAGAAATTGCATCGGCTGTAATAGATCGTCCCTCCAGAGGCGCCCGAGATGGCGAAGAAGGATGACGTCACCCGCTGATAGTCCAACGCGGCCCGCGGCGCCTTGAGATTGTCGCACAAGTACCGCGCGGGCGTGGCGCGCCTCTCGTGGGGAAGCGAGTAGATCAGCAGCTGCGCACGGCCGTCGACGGTCCGGAAATGCTCGCCGATGCCGCGTTCGGAGCGGCCCTCCGAGATGACGAACACCTCGGCAGGATATTCGACCTCCGTGCCGAAGCTCGGCTCGACGAACCTCTTCCATTCGGAGCTGTCCAGACCTTCACGCTGCGCCTGCGCGGGCGCCAGCGACGACAAGACGAGGGTTGCGACAATGATAGGGTGCGGGCGCATGTGGCGTGCCTTTCCTGACTGGCCGATCGAGCGTTCGGCGCTGCGGCATGGCCCTGCCGCATGCCGCCCGACGTCAGATACGCAGGCGCCACCGCTCCGGATGCGCCTTGTTGATGGACGGACCTGCCTCAATCGACATATTCTGCCGGCTTGCATTCCCGTAGGAACGCCCATAGCAGCGCCATCCCCGCGGCCGTGCTGGTGGCCATCGTCATGAACCCGGCCAAATCTCCGAAACGCTGGGCGATCGATCCCACGATCGTCGTGCTCAGCGCGGCCGAAATACCGATCAGCGTGCCGACCACGCCTTGCGCCAGATTGAAACGACCGGTGCCGGCAGTCAGATCGGCAATCACCAGAATCGTCATCACCGTCACGACGGCGCCGGTGATCCCGTCGAGCAGCTGAATGGCCATCATGAACCACGGATCACCGGTCATCATGAGCAACACCGCTCGCGCAGCCTCGGTGCCGAAGCCGATCAGCAGCAGCGGCTTGCGTCCCCATATTTCCGACCAATAACCGATCCACGGCGCCAGCACGGCGACGACGATTTGCGGACCGATGATCAGCGCCGCCATGAACAGCGCGCTCGATGCGGCCTTGATCTGACCCAGGTTCTGGCTGATGAGCGGTAGCAATGACGCATTGGAAAACTGGAACAATACCATGCCGCCTGCGAACACCAGCAGGTGCCGGTTCTTCGTGAGATCGACGACCCGCTGGAGCTGCAGCGTATGGTCGCGCATCGCAGCGTTGCGCGCACGGGCGTAGTCGATCTCGTTGGGTCGGATTTGGTGCAATGCGATCAGTGCCGGGATGCACAGCACTGCGCTGGCGATGAAGATCGCGCCGCTCGACGCATAGGCTCCCAGCGCGCCCATCGTGGCGGCGGTCAACGCGTTGCCGGCGGCGGCGAACCGAAAGTTCCGGCCGATGCCCAACGACATGCCGCGCCGGCCGGCAAGCCCGAGGCTGATCGCCGCGATGGCGGGGCCTAAGATCCCGGCGGTTGCGCCATGCAGGATCTCGGCTGCAATCACGATTGTGAAGTTCGGCCGTAGCGCGAGCATCAAGGCGGAGACCGCGATTATGACGATGCCCAACGCGGCCAATCCCTGCTTCCAGCGGACCGCGTCGGCGAGCGCGCCGCCCGGGATGAGGGCCAAGACGCCGGTCAAGGCGCCGACCGTCAGGGCGTGGCCGACCTCCTGCTTCGTCCAGCCAGACTCCGCCAGGTAGAAGGCGAGAAACGAGCCGAAGCCCATCTGCAGTTCCCAGGCGCGCGTCGAGCGATTCGGCCACGGCGAGCTCGGGCTTGCATTTGTCGCGGAGCATTCGCGCCATAGCCGACGGCGTCACGCTGCTCCAGTCCAATGCCTTGCTCAGCACGGGGTCATCCGCCGGCGGCAAGCGGTCCCGGTCGAGGTAGTGCGCGAGCGCGATCCGTGTCCGCATGGTGGCCGCGTCGGCGGTCGCCGGCGGTGGTGGCGGCGATGCGCCGGGAGGTGAAGAATTGAACAGGCGGTTCACGCCGGCGGTCCAAATGGTGCGACAGCCGTCCGCGCACACGCTCTGGGGCGGATCGAGACGCAACATCAGATCCCTGCGTTCGGCGAAGCCTTTCAAGCCGCGATCGAGCGGAGAGAAGCCTCTCTTGCGGCGGCGCCGGTGCGGCGCTGGTGCCGGTCAAGCTGACGAGAGGAGTCCAGCGAAGGGAAAAATCCGGTTGATAGCGATAGGACGAATGACGCACCGCCCGTGTCTTGAGCGAGAACAGGCGGACGACGGAGGCGATCTTCGCCTCTTCTTCGAGGTTGGTCCCGCCGAGCGCAAGATAGAGAACCGTGAGCCACCCTCCGCCCTGGATCACGCGATCGAGAAACACGTCCGCGTCCCCTGGAGCGAGCGATCCGGTGACGATCAGCGCCCGGCAGGATTCCAAGTTGGGCAGCCGCCGGCGTTCCAGCCCGAAATAGGAGAAGAACAAGTTGGGGTCGTCGCTGAAGACCGGCAGCAGGTTCTTGTAGCGCGACGGCTCGATGCTGTCCGACAGTGTTCAGGGTTGGGCAGCTTGCCGCCGTCGAGTTGAAGATAGGCGGCGAACTTCTTCGAGTCGCCGCCGAAGATTTGATAGAGGTACTTGTATTTCGATGCCTCGATACATTGCACCTCGATCGCGGCCGCCCGCCCGATGACGAAGTCATGCGCAAACAACTGCACGAGGATGACGAGAAGCAGTTTGTCGCATGAATCGCAGGCCGTTGCGCGCCGATAGCGGCCACGTCACCGTCCAGGCGAGAAGGATAGCGAAATCCGGCCTTATCAAAATCGGCTCCCGCAGGCTGGCGACGAACACTGCATGATTTTCGAGGAAGCCAGCATAATTCATCTGAAGGTGTGAGACCACCGGAAGTCGGCGATCTAGTCTCGCTCCGTCAAGATCTCCAGCGTCAACGGCTTGAGGCGATAGTTGTTGCAGGCATTGAACAGGATCGGGCAGTTCGAGATGGCGACGATTTGCGGCATGAGCGCGCGCATTGTCATGTAGTCGCCGGGCTTGCCTTTGGGCGGACGGATCTCCCAGGTCCCGTCCGCATCATAGGCGACGGTCATGAAGACGTTGAAACAGGCATCGATGTTGAAGCTCCACCGGTCCATGCCGTACCCGCGAATCGCCGTCTCCAGGTTGGACTGACAATTTGGTGAGCCCGCGGCGGCCGCGCCGTAACGCTCCACGTTCAGGTGCTCGCTGCAGTAGCCGCCGCCGCAATAGTTTTCGCCGGTGAGGTCTTCCTCGATCTGCCACATGGCGCGCGTGCGGTTGCTGTAGAGAACGTGCGGCGCGGTCAGCTTCCAATTCAAGTTGACGGCTCGGCTCGAATGCATCGAGAGCAGCTCGCGCACATCGTCCCGGTTGAAGGATATCAAATCCGCCACTTGCTCGCCCTCGGGCTGGGTGAGACGCAGTCGCTGATCGGAATCGATCTCGAAACTGATGTTTCCGGCCGATGGGAGGGTGACCGGCACGCCCGGGTGCAGAACGGTGGTTGCGCGACTCATGTGGGAGACTTTCTGTTGACTTTCGCAGGAAACAACATGGCGATGAAGGGGAGGGGCACGATGGAATGTCGAGCGAATATCGAGGCAGCCTCGCGGGCTGTCAACATTGCGCTCGATGTCTCCCCCGAAGCACCGGAGATCGGATAACGTCTTGCCTGCATCGCGGGTGTCCGCCGCGCCCGAACGAGGAGATGTCCCGCTGTGACCACCTGGACCATCGGCGCCGTGAGCGTCACCCGCGTGGAGGAGCAGCTCGGATTCGCAAGCTTCCCGCCCGAGCAGTATCTCGCGGGATTCGAGCGCGAGCTGCTGCAGCGGCATCTGAGCTGGCTCGCCCCCCATCACTACTCGCCTGAGCACGACCGTCTGATCACCAGCATCCACTCGTGGCTGATCCGAACCGAACGGCACACCATCCTGCTCGACTGCTGCGGTGGCAACCACAAGGAGCGACCCGGCTACCCGCGCTATCACCAGCGCGACTTTCCGTTTCTGGCGCGCCTGCGCGAGGCCGGTGCGGCACCCGAGGACATCGACATCGTGCTCTGCACGCACTTGCATGCCGATCATGTAGGCTGGAACACGATGCTACGCGACGGCCGTTGGGTGCCGACCTTCCCGAACGCCAAGTACCTTTTCTCGCGGGTCGAGAACGAGCACCAGGATCCGCGTCGCAATCCGGCGGCGGACGCCGACCCGTTGCGCGGCCGCGCCTATCGCGACAGCGTGCTGCCGGTGATCGAGGCCGGCCAGGCAACGCTGCTCGACGGCAAGCATGCCATCGACGACGCGCTCTTGGTCGAGCCCGCGCCCGGGCATACGCCGGGCCACGTCCTGCTCAAGCTGGCGGATCGGGGAGAACGGGCGCTGTTCTGCGGCGACGTCATGCATCATCCCTTGCAGGTCTACGCGCCGCACTGGAACTCGCGGTTCTGCGAGCTGCCGGACGAAGCGCGCGCCACTCGGCGACGGGTGCTGGAGCACTGTGCCGACCACAAGGCGCTGCTCCTGCCCGTGCACTTCGGTGCCCCGCACGTCGCGGCTATCGAGAGCGCCGGAGCAGCGTTTTCGCTGCGCTTCGTCGCCGGTCGAGAACATTGAGTCCGAGGCAGACGCCGACGTCGCGCGTCAGCCCTCGATGCCGACGACCCGCGCTGGCGCGCCGTCCATGCCCTTGAGCCGAAGCGGCAATGCGACCAGCATGAAACGGTCCGCGATGCGATCGAGGTTCGTGAGCATCTGGATCATCGGGATACCGGCCTTGAGCCACCGCTTATGGTTGGCGCCGCGCTCCGCCGACGTGAGCGTCATGCGCCAGAACGGCTTTTCCGGGAAGCAATCCATGGCAACCGCCGCTACTCCCCGCGCGGTGATCCATTCGCCCACGCTCGGGTCGAGATAGATCGTGTTGCCCCAGAATTGCGGCGTGCCCCAGGCGCGATCGGTCCACAACGTCTTGATCACCGCGATTTGTCCGGGCGCCGGCATGACTCCGGCTCGCTCCAAGTCCTGCGCGGTAACGCCCGTCCCCTCCGGCGTATTGCTCACGTCGAGCACCACCGCATCGCGCATGACGATCCGGTCGAGCTCGAGCTCGTCCACCGCGCCCCCCTCCGCATAGAAGTGGCGCGGCGCGTCGATGTGCGTCCCGATATGGGTGTTCAACGTGAACACCGTGTTCATGCTGCCGATCGCCGGCGCATCGACCAGCAGGTCGACGCCCTCGCGCATGAGCGTTGCGCGCTGTTCATCGTTCACGACCGTCACCGCCTGCACCTTCACGGGATGTTGCTCGTAGAACGGAATTTTCGGGATTCCAGCCATGCCGGTGGCGACGGGAAGGGTCAGGTCGACGATACGAGACATCGGGCACTCCGTTCATTGCGAACCGACGAGGAGCCTCACGATCAAGGCGATGACGGGGACCAGAACGGCAAGCGCACCGGTGATCGCCACGTGTCGCCAAATCCACAATTGGCGGGCGAGCGGCAGCGCCGGCGCCGTCCAATCCGGTGCGCGTGCTCCCCAGACCGCCAGGAAACCACCGCCTCCCTCCACCATCCCGAGGTCGCGAAACGGAACGCCAGCCCGCGCGGCGATATCGGCCGCCAGCCTTGGAAACAGCGAGCCCTCGAGCGGCGTCGCGATGGCGCGGTCCTCGAACAGGAAGATCAATTCCCCATTCTTGCGACGCAGCACGTAGGCCCGCTGCATTATCTCGATCCCGAGGCTGCCATAGCCCTCGAGCCGGGATTCGATCGCTTCGATGTCGGCATATGGAATTGTTACGCGTTGCGAAGGCGGACGATGGATGAGCGAGCGTCCGACAGGCAAATCGAGCGTCAGCGATTGCGCGTCCAACACAACGCTCAGACCCCATTTGCCCCGTAAGTCCCGCGCCACGTAACCCGTGAGGCCGGCGAGGAGACATGCCATCGGCATCAAGACGAGCGCGCCGAGTTGCCATTGCTTCCCGAGCAAGACGAAGACGGCGACCAGCGTCATGAACGCGCTGACGCCGCCGAGAACCAAGACGCCAAGCAGTACCAGCAGACGCAGGCCGAGCGGCGTTCGGAAAATCATTCGCCCCGGCGCGCCATCGCTCGCCGAAGGCGATGCGCCGGCGTTCGATGTCACGTTCAAAACGGCCTCCCCTTTGCCCAATAGCGATGACCGTTCAGTGGGATAGCCAAAGACGCACCAGCTCCTCCCGACCGGCCCCGTTCGCTCAGGCGAGCGGCGTCCGGAATGTTTCCTTGATGCTCGAGGCGGCAAAGAACGAGACCGCCGCCGCGACCATGATGAGATAGGCGGGAGCGAGCTCGTCGGCGGTACGCCCCACCAGCCAGGTCGCCACCAGCGGAGTGAGGCCGCCGATCACGCCAAGGCACGCGTTGTAGCCCAGCGCCACTGCGGTACAGCGGATCCGCTCGGGCGCGGATTCGACCATCGTCGTCGCCTGCGTGCCGCTGTAGAGGCCGATCATCAGGCCGAAGCCCATCTGTCCCAGCAGAATCAGTGCCGGGGAAGGATGATAGATGACCCAGAACAGCGGCAGCGCGACAACGACCGCGAGCACGGTCGACAGCATCAAAATTGGCTTGCGACCGAAGCGGTCCGACAGCCAGCCCGAGGCCAGCAGCGCCGGCAGCAGGATCATCATGCTGATGGTGTTGATCTCGAGCGCGTGAGCCGGAGAAATTCCGTCAGCGGTCTGGAGCCAGCTCGCCACATAGACGAACATCACATAGAAGCTCACCGCGTTGAACACGGAAAGCGCGGCGAGTCGCACGACCAATCGCCAGTGGTCGCGCAGGGTCTCGACGATCGGGCTGCGTTCGCCGCGCTCAACAGGCGCAGCCTCGATCACGTGCCGACGCAGAATGAAGCCGGCGACACCGACGACGATTCCGAGCAGGAACGGGATGCGCCAACCCCACGCGTCGAGCGTCTCGGTTGTCATCATCGCGGCGATCGTGGCTCCCACCCCGGAGCCGAGCAGAATGCCGAAGGTTGTCCCGCAACAAATGAAGGCGCCCATCAATCCGCGATGGCCGGTGGGCGCACGCTCCACCAGAAAAACCATCGAGCTGGTATATTCACCGCCGACCGA
>Ga0099827_10000575_pt1 | contig 17104 bp, 10 predicted proteins | sample CZO8metaG_FD_79339 | JGI IMG/M metagenome (GOLD analysis project Ga0099827, IMG submission 79339) | Vadose zone soil microbial communities from the Eel River Critical Zone Observatory, Northern California, USA - CZOApr15con1.8 metaG | ecosystem: Environmental > Terrestrial > Soil > Vadose zone ...
CACGTAGCTTCCCGGATCGACGACCAGCGGCGTGCCACCATGGTGGTACTCGAACGACAGCAGATCGTTGTGCTTGTGGTTTCCGAAGCCGTTGGTACCGACGATGCCGTTGGTGACGAGCAGATAGTGCGCGCGCGCCGAGCGCGCGACGGCAATCCCTGCCTGGGGAAACAGACGGCCGAACGGTTCGACGCGCCGCTCGGGCACTGGCGTCGTGGCCACCGGGAATCCCCACCATGCCGCCTCCCACGCACCTGCGTCGCCTGCAAGCACGCTCCAGGCCGGCTCATCGAACATGGCCGCAGCGGGCCCGAACAGATGCCGCCCGTCCTGCGGCGTGGTCGTTCCGTATCCTTCGAAGATGTGCAGGCGCCCATCGTCGGCGTCACCGACCTGCGGCATCAATCCGTCGGGTCGTGTGACCGCCGCGAGGTAGGCGACCATGGCGCGCAGCCGCGAGCGATACGCGGCCGACAGCGGCTCGCCACGATGCTCCGCCTGTCGCGCCGCGCCGAGGAACAGCTCCGTCACGAGCCTGTGATATGGAATCGAAGATTCGTAGTCGGCGCCGTCGGCCAGCACCTGCACGCTCATCTCCTGCTCGATTGCCGCGCGCGAAAACGCATTCCACTCCGCACCGGGGCCGAGATCGGCGAAGAGGGCGGCGAGGAACAGCAGCGCGATGAGATTGCTGAGGAAGTGGTTGCTGGTCACCTCGTAGGTGTTCTCGAGGTTGTTGCGGATGAACACCCCGTGGTCGTACAGCGCTGCGTACGCGCGGGTCCAGAACGCGTCGTCGAGCGCGGCGCTCGTCCGCACGAGCTCGAGGCCAATCGCCCAGCTGACGGCCCGCAACCCTACGTCCATCGTGCACGTCCAGTTGACGCCGATGCCGGTCGGGTTCGCTTCCACGAAGTCGTCGAGCTCGCGAGCGATCTCGCGAGCGAACCGGTCGTCGTTCGTGAGCAGAAACGCCTGGCCGAGAGCGGCCCAATGCTGGCACCGCGCCAGTTCCCACGGGTACTTGATGTCGGCGTTCGCCGGGCGCATCTCGAGCAGGTTCCATTTCTTGTGGTGCACGCCTCGGGGAAACCGCAGCTTCCGCACCGGATCGAGATACCAGTCGATCGGCGCGTAGCCGTCGTGCACGGGGCGCCCGGGATCGGCCGGGACGTAAGGACCGCTGCCGAGCAGATCGAAGTCGTGGCGAAGGATGCGTTCCGCGGCCGTGACCGTCGCGTCCACGCGATCCCGATGACGCTCGCGAAGCGCGGCGAGGGTCTCGGAAGTGATGCTCGCATACACCGCGCCGCGTTCGCGGCGCCGCCGGCACCACTCGGCCACCGAGAGGCCGATCGACTCCACTTCGTCCTGGAACGCTGGCGCGAGCGGCGATGCTGGAGGCGCGGGAGCGTCGGGCGCCAGATCCACCGCCGGACCGCGCCAGAGCCTGGCGAGCCGTTCGAACATCAGCGCTTCGGTTTCCGGGCCTTGATGATGAGATTCCACCCCATGATGGGCGCGAGGTGCCGGCGAGGCACGAAAGCAAGCACTCTCGGGACCGCCGAGGCTTCCATCTGCCGCTGAACAATCTCGATGTCCACGAAGCCTTCGAACAGCCGGCGCAGTCCGGCCCTGGTATAGGCCTTCACGAGGGGATGTGCGGCGGCATTGTCGGATCGTTCGACAGTGCGGGACATGATCTCGCCCATCGAATACTTGCGCAGCTGCCCTTCCCTGAGCCCGATGTTCCACATGAGATTGCGCCAGTAATGCAGCGAGTCCTCCGCATACACCATCGCGATCACCCGTCCACCCGGCTTCAACACCCTCAGGATTTCCTGGACGACGTGTCTCGTGTTGGGCGTGTGGTGCAGCACGCCGTTGCTGTAGACGACGTCGAACGCGTTGTCGCCGAACACCAGCGATTCCGCGTCCTGCTGGACGAACTCACCCTTCAGGCCCCTGACGGCGAAGTTCTCCCTGGCCAGCTTGAGGTGCCCCGACGACAAATCAACGTCGGTGACCTGGGCGCCGTGGATGGCAAACTGCGCGAGATCGGTGCCCATCCCGCCGCCGATCTCGAGCAAGGACTTGCCGCCGTGGCGATCGAACTCCATCGTGCCGGGCATCCATGGCGCGTACTCGACATACCGATAGTGCTCGGCTTCGAGAAACCATTCTCGGGTGTGCGCGGGCGCCTCGCTGACGTAATGAGACCCGGCCGGATCGTGGTTCCATTGCCGCTGCACCTGGTCTTTGTGCGCATCACCGGTGGCGACGATGTGCTGCGGCGGCATGAATGTGCCGGTCAGCCTTCCGGCGGCCGCGAGTGCCATCGCATCTTCAGTTGGTCCCTCGGCGCCCTTCGGCTTGCGACGCAGATCGGGCGCGATCTGGGCCGCTGTCGCACTGCCGGTGAGAAACAGCCACAAGTTCGCGACGTGACGCGTCCAGGAATAATGATCGCGGCCGGCTTGATGTGCATTTCGGCCCAACGCGCTTGCGAGCTCGGGTTGTTTCGCCAGCGCGACGACGCCTTGCACGAATTCACCCACATCTCCGGGCGCACAAAGGACCGCACGCTCGCGCGACACGGTCGCGCCGTTTGCTGCTTCCTGCGGCGTCAGCGCCGGAGACAACACCTGTCCAATCTGTTCGAGATCGCTGGCGACGATCCCGCCGCCGAGCGCCATGTATTCGAAGAGCTTGGTCGGCGATCCGAAGAACTTGCTGTCGATCATGTGCGTGCTGTGCGGGGAGACATAGATGTCGCACGCCTTGAGCAGGCGCGCGCCCTCCGCCTGTGGCACGCGGCCCATCGACCGGACCCGCTGTTCCAGCCCGGAGGACTGCACGGCACGATCCACCAGGTGCTTGAAGTTGCCGTCGCCGATCAACAGAAACCTGGCGCGCGGGGCCTCGCTGCAGATGCGCGGAATCGCCTCGCTCAACACATCGATGCCGTGCCACCCGCCGAAGGTTCCGGTAAAGCCGACGATCCGGTCCAGGGGGGCGAACCCGAGACTCCGCCTGACCTCTTCGCGCTGGTCGGGAGGCAGGGGTGCGTACGCCTCGAGGTCCACACCGTTGGGATTGACCAGAATCTTCGCCGGGTCGACGCCGCGCGCCACCAGGCCGTTGCGGATCTCCGCCGACACGACGCTGATGAGCGTCGCCTGCTCGAACGCCAGCGCCTCGGTCTCGAGGTACTCCGCCTCGTACATGTAGCCGGTGCCTTCGAAGCTGCGCCGCATCGATATCTCGGACCCGTTGTATTCGAGGATGTAGGGGACGCCGAATTCCGCGCTGAGCAGCGCGCCGGCCGAGTTCCCGAGGCACATGCGCTCGTAGATGTACGCCGGCCGCAGCTCCTGGAACGCCGGCCGCAACAGGTTCAGGTAGTACGGCGTCGCCGCCGCGATGTCATCCTCGTTGTTGGTCGCGCTCGGCCGCGGCATGACGATCTGCCGCAGCCCGAGCTCACCGAGCATCGGGAACGCATTTGCCATGAAGCACACGAACGACTCGGTCACCGCGGCGAGCTCTTTCGCGACATAGCACGTGTGGCCGTAGCTGCCGCCCGAGGCAATCGGCGCCCAGAAATCGGTCCGGAGGTACACGCCGCACCCACGGATCGGCTGTTGCTGATCGGGAAGGCCCGCGAGCGGCGGAAATGGGACGGCTTTCGCGGACTGACGTGCCACGCGGAGCGTCCCCAGACGCTGCGCGTGTCGAACCATCGGCGCGGAGGCGTGATCGTTTTCCGGCGCATCACCGCGCGTGGCCGCTGCCGGCCGCGACAGCATCCGCCCGATGCGCCTGACAATCCATCCCGGCATCTCGCGTGGCGGCATGTCCCGCAACGCATAGCTGAGACGTCTGGGCCCGGCGGCCCAACGCATCACGGGCTCCGCCGCGAACCGGTAGAAATTGATCATGAACCAGTGCCGGCGATAGCTCCCGAGCCGTTCCGGCGTGACACATTCGACGAGCCCTTCCTCCGGCCAGAACACCCAGACGCGGCGCCGCAGTCTCAGGGCACGCCCTAACAGCTTCATCTGCCGGCGACTCGGGCAGCCGGTCGCCATCTCGATCACGATGCCGAGCGCGGTGTCTCGCGCGAGCGAGGCGATCGGATCGCCAGGTGTGGCCGAAGGCGGCGGAAGCGCGACCAGGTGCCTCTCGCTCGTCGCGTCGAGGCGCGGTTCCTCCAGCGTGCCGAAGTGTCCGCGCCCGTCGACGTACACAACCCTCATCGTCGCTCCTTCACGACCGCGGCCGCCGGCGCCTGAGCTGCCGCATCTTCTCCTGCACGACCCACCGTAAGTCGTACCGCAGCACATCGCGCGTCCATCGAAGAAGCATCATGAATTCGGCCCGGAGAATCAGCCCTTCCTCCCAGATTCCGTTGAGGACGATGACCGTGAAGATCGCCCCGACCCGCGCCCAGCTTTCGAGCGCGTCAGTCGAGCGTCTGAAGGGGCCCGACTCGATCATGCTTCCTCGCCGTCGGAGCGTCCGACCAGCAGGTCCTCCACGCGCAGTGCGACGGCGCTGGTCTCGATGAGCTCCTCGACGGGGATGGGCGGCGCGCCCCCCGAGGCGACGGCGTCGCCGAAGCGGCTCAGTTCCTCGAAGTGCCCCTTGTCCGCCTCAGTGCTCTGCCACAGCACCGTGCCGTCGCTGCCCTTGATCAGCCGCTTGAAGTCGTCCACCACGTAAGTCTCGCCATCGCAGAACACCTCGATCCGCTCCTTTCCAAGGCCTGTTTTCGGGCCAAGCGACGTGTAGAGCAGATGGGCGAGGCTTCCATCCTCGTACCCGATCGTCGCGCTGAAGTTGTCGTTCCGGCGATACGGAAGCCCGCCCGGATCGATCGCAGTCGCTTGAATCGAGCTCGCGGGCGCGCCGGCCAGGAATCGAAAGACGTCGTACATGTGGCACGCCTCGCCGATGTTGCGTCCGCCACCCTGCGGGCCGTGGACCCAGTGATCGAGTGGAATGTACCCGGCGTTGAGCCGATACTCGACCACCACCGGCGCCCGTCGCCCGTCGATGAGGCTCTTGATCATCGTGAGGGCCGGCGAGAACCGACGGTTGAATCCAACGAGAAGCATCGGGGCTGGATTGAGACCGCGGTGGACCGTCGCGATCCGGTCCAGCTCGCTCCACGTCAGCGCAAGCGGCTTCTCCACGAAGACATGCTTGCCCGCTTCGAGCGCACGCGCGACCTGGTCGGCGTGCTCATGATGGCGCGTCGAGATCACGACAACATCGATGCCTGGATCGCCCAGGACCTGTCCTAAATCGGACGTGAGAATCTCGACCTGGTTCTCTCGCGCGAAGTTCCCGCCCTGCGACGCATTTCGGCTCACGACGGCCTTCAAGAAGAACCGGTCGCGCCGTTTTTTCATTTGCGGCACGAGCATCGATGTCCCGAACGCTCCGGCACCGACGAGCGCGTAGCTCAGCGGTCCCGCCGGCGCCGTGCGATGGCCGCGAATCACGACGCGAGTCGAATCGGCCGGCTCCGGCAGGTCGCGCGTATCGTCGGGATATCGGATGAGGACGCCGAGCGGCAGCGCTGTCGTCCCGTCCGCGAGCGCGCGATAGGCACTCGGGGCCTCGTCGACTGAAATCACGCGGTCAATGAGCGGCTGGACGTCGAGCCGGCCACGCGCCAGCAGGTCGAGATACGCCTGCATGTTCCGGTTCAGCGTCCACCGGACGTAGGCGATCGGATAGTCGTGCCCCTCGACCTCGTAGGCGGCGTCGTAGCGGCCCGGCCCGTAAGAGGTGCTCATCAGCAGATCGATCTCCTTGCGGTAGAAGATCGCGCGCTCCACCTTCAAGCCGACGTCGCCGACGATGACGACCGTGCCCTTGGCGCGCGTGACATCCATGGCGAGGTTCACGACCGCATGGGATTTCGTGGCAGCCGTGATGAGCGTCCGGTCTGCCCCACGACCGAGGGTCACGTCGCGCACCAGCGTGGTGAACGATTCCGGATCGCCCGCTCCGGATTCCATGCCGAGGCTGCGCGCGCGGTCGACCCGAGCCGGATCGAGGTCGAGGCCGATCACGTCGCAGCCGGCCACGCGCAGGAGCTGCGCCGTGATCTGGCCGATGAGGCCCAGGCCGAGTACTGCCACGCGTTCGCCGAGCTGCGGCGCCGCCCGGCGCACGCCCTGGAGCGCGATCGCACCCACTGTGGTGGACGCCGCCAGGTTGACCGGACATCCGTGTGGTATCCGGCAGACGAGGTTGCGCTTGACCGACACGTAATCGGCGTGGTTCGCCTGACCGGCGCCGGCGCACGCGACGAGGTCGCCGACGGCCAGATCGCCGATGCCCTCGCCGACGCTGACGATCTCGCCGGCTGCCGAATAGCCGGCATTCCACCCTTGCGTCTCGAGCTCGCTGACAGGCAAGCCGCCGATCGCCTTCGGCGCCGTGCCGACGCCGACGCTGGACAACGTGACACGCGATCGTCCCGGCGCGCCGGCGGTCGTCACGACGACGGTGACTTCCCTCGACCCTTGCGGGTCGAAGATGAGCGTGTCCTCGAACGGGCCGGGCTCGTAGGCACGCGAGCCAATCCAGCTCCCTCGGCCCTCATTCAGAAGGCCGATCGCGATCGCCCCGGCGTCGACGCGTCCCTGCACGCGCACGACCGGCACGTGGTCCACCGGGACGGGGATCGCCTGCGACATGATCTGGTAGCCGGCGGGGGTCTCGTCGGTCACCAGCATCATCGCGTCGCCGTCGAGGGTGAAAGTCGCCGCGGGGGTCGCCTGCGTCCACGAGAGCCCTCCGGCCGCGACCGCGGGCGTGACCGGCGCGGGCCGCGCGGGTCGAAGGCTGGCGACACGGCGGCGGGCGATTTTCGCGACGCGATCGATGGCCTTTCGCGGATCGCGCAGCGATGCGCGCAAATAATGCTGCGCGAGGGCGGCGTATTCCATCCCACGGTCGATCGATGAACTGTCGGGCGCCGCCGCCGCGATCGGTCGCAGCGGCGCGATTTCGGTGCCGACGCTGATGAGGGAGTAGTGCACCCGAACCAGCACGGACCCGCGCTCGACGATCGGACGCGGCACACGCGCGACGACTGCGCCGCTGCTGTTCAGGAGAATCTGACGCATGGAATCAGGACCAAATCAGCGCGATGAATGTTCATGGGAGGCTTCACAGGAGATCAAAGAGATCAGGAGAGGTCACTCCTGAAAGAGAACCTCCTGGCCCCAGGCCTCCGGTTCCAAAAAAGAGCGTTCCGACAAATCATTTGTCGCAGCCGGCTCTGAGCGCCTCGCTGACGGCGGCACGTTCGTTGACGGTCAAACGGGCCTCGGCAAACAGATACGACGCTTCGATCGGACCCGCGACCGTGGTCCTCCAGACGAGCACCGCGGTCGGGACCTTGACACCGTAACTCGGCGATACCCAGCCGGGCTCGACCGACAGAGAGAATGTCGCGGCGGTGTCCTCCGGCAACAGCCAGACTGTCCTGCCGTCGCGAGACAGGCGCACGTCGTGGCCCTCGACCTCCGGCGTCACGGCTGGATCGACATGGAACCGCCACACGAGCGCATGATCTCCGGACCCGTCCACTCGATCGTGAACGAGCACGCGGGGCAGCTCTTTGTCGACGAAGAATCCTCGAGTGTGGGAAACCGGTGCGGCCAGTCGAGTGTACCCGGAATGGCCGCCTCGAAAACAGTCCACCCGATCGCCCCGGTGGAATGACGCCCGGACCGGCCTGGCATCGTCATGCAGCTGCCAGAGCGCATCGGGCTCCACGAACCGATTCAGCTCTTCGTCGTCAACCTGCAGCGTGTTGTGGAACGCCGTGCTTCGAAACTGATTTCTCCACTCTCGCGAGGCGGTGTAAAGGTAGGCGCCGCAATCGGTCACGACGTTGAATCCGTTCAGAAACAGCTCGAAGCTCAGGATATCGTTGTGCCCGTGGCCTCCGCGGCCGCGCATCCCCACTTCGGCGCAGTCGACGACCAGGTGGATCCCGGGTGCGCGCAGCACGTAGAAACCACCGTCGGGAAACGCCGCGGACCCTGGCGGCGGTTGTGCGCGCAGCTCGCGAAATCGTCCCGGCGCGTCCGGGCCAAGCAACCAGAATGTCTCTTCCCAGCATCGGCCCGCCGACGACCTGAAGTCCCTCCGGCCGAACAGGACGGCCGCGTGCGAGAGCAGGTAGCGGTGGTCGCGGATCTGCTGCGTTCCAAGGATCTGAACGCGCCCATCGTCGGCATCTCCGAAGAGCGGAGACCGGCCGTCGGGCTTGGTGTACGCCTGAACGAACTCACACATGCGCTCGAGCCGCTGAGCGCAACAGTCCGGGACCTGCTCCCCGTTCCGCCGCAGCAGCTCGTAGCTCGTAAGAAATGCCTCGAGCACCAGTCGGTGGTAAGCGGTGGCCTGCTCGAAATCGACGCCGTCGGGCGTGGTCTGCTCGAAGATCTCATCCTCGACGATGCTCCGGCCGAGCGCGAGCCAGCCGCGGGCGGACCGGGACCGCCGGAAGAAACATCCGAGAAACACCAGCCCGACGCCGTCGCACAGGTAATGGTTGCCGTTGAGATCGGCCTTCTCGAGATGCCTGACGACGAACTCGCCGTGCAGGAACAAGGCGCGCAGGAACCGGCTTCGGAACGACGCGTCACGACACGCGTCGGATCGCGCAAAAAAATGGAAGCCCCAGATCCAGCTGACGGCTCGCAGTGCGACATCCATCGCACAGGCCCAGTTCACGCCGTGCGACAAAGGGTTCGCCGCGATCCAGTCGGTCGTCTCGGCGACGAACTCCGCCGCAAACCGCTCGTCGCCGGTGAGCCAGTAGGCCTGGCCGAGGCGGGTGAAATGCTGGCAGCGGCTGAGCTCCCACGGCACCTTGACGTCGGTCGGCCGATCGAGCTCGTTGTATTCGATGTCGGCGGAGTAGGCGAGCGGCCACTGGCGGCCGGTCTTGAAGTCGGTATGCCACGGCAACGGCGAGCCGAGCGGCTGCGGACCGGAACCCAGCAGGTCGAATTCGTGTCGCAGCACGGCGGCAGCCGCCTGGACGATCGGGGCCGCACCGTCGGGATACTCGGCCACGAACGCGTCGGCGATTCGCGCTCGGTCCCCGGAAGCGATGAAGAACGGCTGTGCCGCCAGTTCGTCCCACAACCGATCGATGTCGCGCGCGCCGAGCGAGGCGAGCAGCGCACGATCGGTAAGGAGCCGCGGATAGACGTACGCCCACGGCCGCCTGGCGCGGCGCCTCGCAGAGTCCATCGCCCGCCAGGCGAGATACCGGGGCGAGCGTTGGAGCGCGCGACCGAGACGCGCCGCGAACGACCTGTGCTTTGTCACGAACTCCGGCGCCAGAGTGAACGCAGCTTGTCTTGCACAATGTACCTCACGCGGTACCGGACAAAGTCGCGGGTCGTCGTGAACGACATCATCAACTCTCGAAGGACATCCCCGACGGCCATGACGAACACGAGGAACGCGATGAACGCGAATCGGATCCAGTCGAGCATCAGTGCGACTGTGCGCGCGATGCCCGCGCGCCACGCTCGGGGTCTCGGCCGCGCAGCCGTTGATAGAGGGCCGCGCGTCTCCACCCGGGCCGGAGCATGACCTCCAGCAGCAGGGGGAACTGCCCCGGTTCGCGCACGCGGTAGACCCCGTCGACGCACCCGGGCGGCGCGCCGGAGAAATCGATGCGGTGGAAGCCGTCGTAAATCGGCATGAAGATGTTCGTCAAACCGCGCGAACCATCGTCGCGAGGGACCTCGAATACGCGCGAGTAGGCCCGGCGGGCATCCCGGTCGTAGCGGAACGCAACTGTCGCATGCTCCCCGCAGTACGATCCGTTGAGATCGACCACGATGAAGTCTGCGGTTTCCGGATCGGTGTGCGGCGAGACCCGGATGGCCGGCTCCGACCCGGGGGCCAGTATCTCGGCCAGAGGCAGCTGCTCCCGCCCCGCCGTCAGATAACTGCTGAGCAAGGATTGGGCGGCGGCCTGCTGATAGCTGCGGGCCGCCCACAGCGTCAGCATCAGGAGCGCAACGCATAGCGTCAACACGGCCGCGGTGCGCACGATTGGCGCTGCGACGCTCCTCCACGCGTGCTGCCACGTCACCGGGCGAAGATGGGTGACGGCGGTCTGAAGCAGGAAACCTGCAGCCCACCATGTCACGAATTCGAGATGGAAGAAGTGGCGGGGATCGAACTGGATCGCCGGCATCCCCGCGAAATACAGCAGGAAAAACACGAGGAAGATGCCAGCGCGCGTGTCCACCGCCGTCGTAAGCGCAATCGCGGCGACGACGAGCCCCAGCCCGATGAGGTTGCCAGCGTTGCGATCGTGCGGCTTCCCGTCGTCGTCATTCCCGGCCGACCGGGCCGCGAATGGCAACTCGACGATCCGCAAGACCGAGGCGTAAGCGCGCACGATCACGTCCGCAGGAAAACGCTTGATCACATCCATCAGGTACGCGCGCGTCGCCGCGCCGTATTGAGCCTCGCAATAGGCGATGTGCCCGACGCGGGGCTGCACGCGCGCGGCGTAACTCGTCACGTTGGTGTACGCGTACTCGTCCAGGTACTCCCGGTTCACATCGTAAGGCGCCGGATCGACTCCGAGCGGTTCGGACCACTGGTTCGCGAAGCCGAGGAGCACGACGTGCCACTGGCAGCCGGGGCGCGACCGATCGAGGGTCGAAATGACCGGCCACGCGGCCACCACGAATGTCGCCACGCAGACCGCAGCGGCGGCAAGCTTCAAGCGGAGGTTGCGAAGGATGCCGCCGCTCAGAAATGCGATGAGGACGACGAAGAACGGGGGAAAATCGGCCACGAAATCGGTGCGAAAGCCGTAGCCGATGCCCAGCACGGCGCCGTACGCGGCCGCAATCGCCAATCCTCCTCTCCAGGTGACGCGTCGAATGACCAGAAGGCCCAGCAGGAAGATGAGCATCAAGGTGAACGGCACCTTTGCGTAGTCGCGAAGCGCGGGAAAATACCTCAGGTGCAGAGGCGAGAAGCTCAGAATCAACGCGCCCGCGACAGCCAGCACATACCCCATGCCGAGGCGGAAGATCGCGTAGAGGCTCGCAATCGTCGCACCGAACAGGACCGCGAACAGCGGTGCGAGCGCGCTCCACGACACCCCGAAGAGACGCCAGGTGTAACCCACGGCGAGCATCAGGTACCGCCAGGAACCCTGCTGAAACATGTCCTCGGTGCCAAGCGGTGCGTCGGCGGCGATCGCGTCGCACGAAAACCGGTCCACCTGACGCCATAGAAAAGGCACCATCGCCGGCACCTGCGGCCGCGCGACCACGAAGCCTTTGCCACACCCGATCATCACGGCCGGCTCGAAATAGTTCTGATAATAGAAAGGCTGGCCTGCCGCAACGGCGCGCTTCCAGTACGACATCCCTCCCATCGCCGCTCCGATGAACAGCAGCAGCGCGATCGCACCGTCGATCCAGAGAGACATGCTCCGCGCGACAGCGGAGCCGGCGGGCGGGCTCAGTTCGCCAGAAACTGGCATAGGACGCGCGTGATGCGTTCGGCGGTATGACCATCCCAGAGATCCGGACGGGGCACGGGCCCGGCGGGCGTCATTGCACGCCGGAAACCGGCCAGGATGGCGCTGGTGTCGGTGCCGACGATCTGATTGGTACCGTGCGTCACGGTGATCGGCCGTTCGGTGTTCTCGCGCAGCGTCAGACACGGGATCCCGAGCGCGGTCGACTCTTCCTGCAGCCCTCCCGAGTCGGTCAGGATGAGGCGCGCATGCGATGTCAGGCTCAGGAAATCGATGTACCCGAGCGGATCGGTCAGCGTCACATTGCCGAGCGCTCCGTCCAGCCCGAAGTCGCCCATCCGCTGACGCGTTCTGGGATGGACAGGAAAGATCACCGGCATGCTTTCGGCGATCGTCTGGATTGCCGTGAGAATCCGGCGGAACGCGTCGAGGTTGTCGACGTTGGACGGCCGGTGCAGCGTGAGAACGGCATAGCGGCCCTCGTCGATGGACATGCGATCGCGCACGCGATCCAGCTTGGCGAGCGGCAGGTGCCGCATCAGCGAATCGATCATGATGTTGCCGACCAGATGGATCTTTTCCTCGGGCACGCCTTCGGCCCGCAGATTGTCGCTGCCGTCGCGCGACGGCGTCAGCAGCAGATCCGACAATCGATCGGTGACGATGCGATTGATTTCCTCCGGCATCGAGCGATCGCGGCTGCGCAATCCCGCCTCGACGTGCGCGACGGGGATGAGAAGCTTCGCGGCCACGAGCGACGCCGCCAGCGTCGAGTTCACATCCCCAACGACGACGACGAGATCGGGCCGTTCGGCCTCGCACACCTTTTCGAACTCGATCATCACCTTTGCGGTCTGCACCGCGTGTGAAGCGGAACCGACGCCGAGATCATGGTCGGGCGTCGGCAGCGCGAGATCGCGCACGAAGGCGCGCGCCATCAGGTCGTCATAATGCTGTCCCGTGTTGACGAGGACCTGACGAAAAGGACTACCCGCGCGCAGCGCCTCCATCAGCGGCGCGATCTTCATGTAATTGGGCCGGGCGCCAATCACGTGAACGATGGTTTTCATCGGCGAGCGACGATCCGCTGATACTGAGGTTGAGATTTCCATCCGGACGGCAACTGCGCGGGCAGCAACAGCGCCAGACGTCCGGCATGGTCGACGGCTGAAACGCGCTGGAGGCACACCGGCGAAGGGTCTGAGACGTCGATGCCCTGGAACTGGGAGTACACCGGTTCGAAGACGCGCGTCGGAGGCGACCCGGCGGCGACCGCCAGAAGGGCGACGGTTTGCGAGAAATTCGTGTCGGGATAAGCCGGGTTGTACTGGAACGTGATGGTGGTGCCCGGCCGGCACGCAGCCGCATTCAGCTGCAATTCCAAAAAGAGCGTTTTCGGATCGCCCAAGGTCGCCGTGTTGTCGACAGCAGACAGCGCGGGCGCTTTGCGGTCGACAGCCAGGCGAAAGTTACCGGGCCCCACGGACTCCAACGGGAACGCTGAAGTGGGCGACGCGACATACGATTCGAGCAGGCGAACCGCGCGACCGTGCTGGTACGCGCGCAGCGCGGCGAGCGGCGCAAGCAGCATCGCCGGAACGACCAGCGCGCAGAGAACGATCCGGCGGACAGTCTCTGTCGCAAACGCGCCAAACGGCCTGGTCGACCCTCTCGTCTGTCGATCGCGCCGCATCGTGGCAAACAGGCGCCACCCGCGCTCAATCAAGAATGCGAGCATCAGCCACGCGATGAACTCGAACAGGAAGTAGTGGCGCGGCAGAAACTGAATGGCTGGATGGCCGCCGAAGTACAGGATGAAGAAGACGGCGAACAACGCCAACCTCACGCTGAACGAGCTGATCCCCAGGACGAACGCCGCTGCGAGCAGCGTGCCGGCGTAGTCCGCGATATTGAACCGCTGGAACGGCAGGTTGAGCACGTGCACCGCCGACACGTAGGCGCGCGTCATCATGTCCGCCGGGAACGTTGCGAGGATGTGCCGGAGGTACTCCCAGCTCGCGATGTCATATTGATGCGAGCAGTAGTCGATGTAGCCGAGATCCGGACGGAAGCGGTTCGCGTAGCTGGAGACGGTCGCCCAGAGGTATTCGTCGTTGTAGAGATGTCCCCATTCATACGAGCCGCCCTTCACTCCGAGCGCATCGTTGAACGGGCTCGCCAGCCCGAGCAGGAAGACGTGCCACTGGCATCCGCCGCTCGAGACGACCGTGGTGATGATGGGCCATCCGGCCGCGAGGAATCCCGCGCCGGACAAGGCGACGGCGGCGATCTTCGCCGGCAGGTTCCGCAGGACGCCGCCCGGCAGGAACAGCGCCACTGTGATCAGAAACGGCGGGATGTCGACGAGCAGATCCGTGCGGAAGCCGTATCCGATCCCCAGGATGAGGCCGTAGCACAGCGCCAGCAACAGCACGTCGCGGCGACGCCAGGGGCGCACGACCAGCGCGATCAGAGTCAGCGCGAGCGCGAGCGTGAACGGCGCCTTTGCGTAGTCGCGAAGGTTCGGGAGGTTTGCGAGCTGCAGCGGCGACACGCACAGCGCGGCCGCGCACGCAAACGCGGCGGCGCGCCCGACGATCAGCCGGCACAGCGCGTATGCCAGCAGCGTCGTCGCTCCGTAGAACACGCCAAAGAGCGGCGCAAGCCCGGACCAGCTGATGCCAAGCAGCCGCCACGCCATGGCGACGGTCGTCATCAGATACCGCCATGGACGCTGGTACAGCCCACGGGTCCCGACCTCCAGATCGCGCGGCAGCTCGTCGCACGAAAAGCGGTCGGTCTGCTCGAAGAGGAACGCGCGGAGCGCGGGCGGCTGCCGCTCTGTGATGAGAAATCCTTTTCCACAGGCTGTCATCACCGCGGGCTCGAAGTAGGACTGATAGAAGAACGGATGATGTCCCGATGCGATGGAGCGCGCGTAGTACGCGCCGCCCCAGGCCGCCGAACAGAGAAACAGCAGCACGCCGAGAAGACTGTCGACGCCCAGGACGCGCGCCCGGGGCCTGGTGGCAAGGACGCGGCTGGCAGTCAGCGGCGTCAAGGCTTCCGAGCCACGACGAGCAGCGATCCTCCAAAGGGCAGGGAGATGCCGGCCCTCACGGCCAGCTCGTCAACTCGCATGATCCAGTCGCATACGCCAGGTCAGAAGATCCGGCGAACGATGTAGTTTGGCTTGCCTCTGACCTCGTCGTAGATGCGCCAGACGTACTCGCCGATGATTCCGAGCATCAGCATCAGCAGGCCGCCAATCACCAGAATCAGGATCATGATCGGCGCCCAGCCGGTGAACGGAATGTCGTGACGAAGCCGCCCGTAGACGATGTCCACCGCATACAGGAATCCGACAAATGCCGTGATCACGCCGACGAGCGAAATGAATCGAATCGGCAGATACGACGAGTCCAGGATGGCGTCGAGCGAGTTCTTCACCCGTTTCGCGAACGTATACTGCGACCGGCCGACCGCCCGCTTGGCGCGCGTGTATGGAATGAACGTTGTCTTGTAGCCGAACCACAGAATGTCGCCCTGGAAAAAACGGTTGCGGACGTCGACCGCATTGAACGCATCGACCACCTTGCGATCGAGCAGGATGTAATCGAACCCGCCGGCGGGAATCTGTGGAAACGAGAGGCGCAGAATCGCATACAGCGCGCGCGACGCCACGCGGCTCGAGAGCGCGTCTTCCCGATGCTCGCGGTGGCAGACGACGACCTCCGAGCCTCGCTCGTGCTCGGCAATCATCTGCGGCACCAGCGCGATGGGATCCTGCAGATCCGCCGACAGCTGCACCACCACGTCGCCCGTCGCGTGCTTGAGCCCGGCCAGAATCGCCGCCATCTGCCCGAAGTTTCTCGTGAACGACACGACCCGGACGTTCGCGTCGCGGGATTGGATCGCGAGGAGCTCCTGGAGCGAGCCGTCGTCGGACCCGTCGTCGATGAAGACGACCTCATAGGCGTAATTCGCCAGCCCCGCCGCGCAGATCTGCCGGATGTGCTCGTAGGTCATCGTGACCGCGCGCTCGTTGCGGTAGACGGGGATGACGAACGAAATGCGCTTCATTCCGCCGCACCCGCCGCGACGCTGCGCCGCGCCTGTTCACCGACGGCAGCCACCATGTCGCAGATCCGGTCCACGTCCGCTTCGCTCAGGCCGCCGTACAGCGGGACGCACAGCACCTCCTGCACCGCCCGCGTGGCCACGGGCAGGTTGGCCGGCGCGGCCGACGGCAGGCTGCGATAACAGTCGTATTGCGCGCAGAGCGGATGGAAATACTTCCGCGTGAACAGGTTGTACGCGCGAAGCCCGCGGTGCAGCGCGTCGCGCGAGCATCCGAATGCCGCTTCATCGACGCGGATCACGCAGTACTGGCAGCTCGAGTCGACGCCCTTCAGCCCCTGGAGCCACGTGACGCCTTCGAGCTCCGCGAAGCGCTCGCGGTATCGCGCGAGCAGCCGCCGTCGTTGTGCCAGCTCGTCGGCGACACCCTCCAGAACCGACAGCCCGAGCGCCGCGTGCAGCTCGCTCATCTTGCCGTTGAGACCGATCGCCTCCACGGCGTCGGGGCCGTGAATGCCGAAATTGCGCAGGTCGTCGATCCTGGCTTTGAGCAGCGGGTCGCCGCACGCCAGCGCGCCGCCCTCGGCCGTGTGGAACAGCTTCGTCGCATGAAAGCTGAACATCGTCACATCGCCGAACGTGCCGATCCCCCGGTCCATGATGCGCGTGCCGAAGGCATGCGCAGCGTCGTAGATGATCTTCAGACGATGCCGATCCGCCACGCGTTGAAGGCCGACGACGTCGCACGGATTGCCGTACACGTGAACGGCCAGAATCCCGGACGTCCGATTGGTCACCGCGCGGTCCACGGCCGCCGGATCGATGTTCAGCGTGACAGGATCGATGTCGCAGAACACCGGTGTGATGCCCGACCAGCTCAGGGCGTGAGGCGTTGCAGGAAACGTGAACGGCGTCGTCAACACCTCGCCGGTAAGGCCCAGCGCGCGGATGGCGGTGATGAGCGCGACCGTGCCGTTCGTGAACAACGACAGCTCGCGGACGCCGAGATGGTCGCGCAGCGCAGCCTCGAGCCGCTCGTGCTGCGCGCCGATGTTGGTGAGCTGCCGCGCCGTCCACACGTCGGCGAGACGGGCCATCACCGACGAGAGCGAGGGCAACAGCGGCCGCGTGACGTACACCGGATCGTCGAACGGAACGGGCGTTCCGCCGGCACGGCTCACGACTGGCCCTCGCCGGCCTTCAACTCGGACTTGAGGACGCCCATCAGGACGAGATCGTGGTACTGCCCGTTCTTGTACGCGCCCTCGCGAATCGTTCCTTCTTCGCGAAAGCCCGCCTTCTCGCACATGCGGATCGAGCCGACGTTATCGCGGAGGATCGACACGTAGATCCGGTGGAGGTTGAGGTCGAAGAATCCATGCCGGACCATTGCGCGGGTCGCCGCGGTCCCCACTCCTCGATTCTGCTCCCCAGGTTCGCCGACGACCGCGTTGTACTCGG
>Ga0099827_10000576_pt1 | contig 17088 bp, 15 predicted proteins | sample CZO8metaG_FD_79339 | JGI IMG/M metagenome (GOLD analysis project Ga0099827, IMG submission 79339) | Vadose zone soil microbial communities from the Eel River Critical Zone Observatory, Northern California, USA - CZOApr15con1.8 metaG | ecosystem: Environmental > Terrestrial > Soil > Vadose zone ...
AGCGGGTTCCGCACGTCATGACCGAGAGCCTCCGGGGAGTGGTTCGAACACTAGGGCGGGGTTGAATTAGCACCCAAGAGCAAAGGCGGCAAGGGGCGGCAAGGTCGGCAGCGTTGCCCCATCTTTACTTGCAATGCAGAATCCCGACATCGCCCGGTTGTTCGACGAGGTGGCCGATCTCCTCGAGATCCAAGACGCGAATCCGTTTCGGGTGCGCGCCTACCGCAACGCCGCGCGCACCATTCGGGATTTCCCCGAGCCACTTGCCGACCTGGTGCGCGCGGGGACCAAGGACCTGACCGACATCGCCGGCATCGGCGACGACCTGGCCAAGAAGATCACGGCGATCGTCACCACCGGTGAGCTGCCGCTCCGCAAGGAGCTCGCGAGCAAGCTGCCCGCCGGGCTGCTGGACCTGCTGCGCATTCCCGGCCTCGGGCCCAAGCGCGTGAAGCTGCTCTACAAAAAGCTCAAGGTGAAATCGGCGGCCGACCTCGCCGCGGCGCTCGACACAGGCAAAGTCCAGAAGCTCAAGGGCTTCGGGCCGAAAATGGAAGAAAAGATGCGCGCGGGGATCGGCCAGGCGCAGGTCGGAGAGCGGCGCCTGCTGCTCAACGAAGCGGAGGTACAGGCCACCGCGGTCGTCGCGTATCTCGAGGCGGGCGGGGGCATCGCGCAGATCGAGGTCGCGGGGAGCTACCGGCGGCGGCGCGAGACCATCGGGGACCTGGACATCGTCGTCACGGCGGACGGGAAAGACAGCGCCAAGGTGATGGACCGGTTCGCCACGTACGGCGAGGTGGCGGAAGTCATCTCGAAGGGGGAGACCCGGGCTACCGTAAAGCTCCGCGGCGGGCTCCAGGTGGACCTGCGCGCCGTGGAGCCCGACGCCTACGGCGCGGCGCTCGTGTACTTCACCGGCTCCAAGGCCCACAACATCGAGCTCCGCAAGATCGCCCAGGAGCACGGCTACAAGCTCAACGAGTACGGCCTGTTCAAGGGCACTCGCCGCGCCGCCGGCAAGACCGAGCAGGACGTCTACGCGACGCTCGGCCTCGATTGGATTGCGCCCGAGCTGCGCGAAGCACGCGGCGAGATCGCGCTCGCGCGCGCGCACCGCCTGCCGAAGCTCGTCGAGCTGGCCGAGATCCGGGGCGATCTGCAGATGCACACGAGCGCCACCGATGGGAAGGGGACCATCGAGGACATGGCCCACGCGGCGCGCGCGTTGGGCTATCAATACATCGCCATCACCGACCATTCCAAGCGTGTGACGATGGCGCTGGGGCTCGACGCGAAGCGGCTGCGCGCGCAATGGAGGGCGATCGATGCGTGGAACGCCACCAGCGGGAGGGGGGGCTTCACGATCCTCAAGAGCGTCGAGCTCGACATCCTGGAGAATGGCAAGCTCGACCTGCCGGACGACGTGCTGGCCGAAGCGGACTATGTCGTCGCGACCATCCACTACGGGCTCAATCAATCCGGGAAGGAGCTGACCCGGCGCCTGGTGGGCGCGGCGGAGCACCGGTGGGTCGACACGATCGGACACCCGACCGGGCGCGTCCTGGGACGGCGCGAGCCCTACGCCTTCGACTTCGAGGCGCTGTGTCGTGCCTGCACGGCAACCGGTTGCCTGCTCGAGCTGAACGGCCACCCCGAGCGCATGGACCTCCCGGACACCCTCGCGGCGGCGGGCAAACAGCACGGCGTCCGGTTCGTGCTCTCCACCGACAGTCACCAGCCGGGGAACCTGCCGTTCATGAGGTACGCGGTCTACCTGGCAAGACGCGCGGGACTGGAGGCCGCGGATATTCTGAATACCCGGCCCTTGGCGGAGTTTCGGAAGGGACTAAAAAGGGCGGTAGAAGGCGGCAGAGGGCGGTAGAGGTCCTCTCCCGTCCTTTACCGTCCTCTACCGACCTCTACCGCCAATTCCAGCTGGACGACCGGTGCAAAACTCTTGCGGTGATGAGGCGTGAAGCCGAGTGCCGCGAGCGCGGCCAGGTGGTCGGGGGTGGCGTAGCCCTTGTTGTTCGCCCAGGCGTAGGAGGGGTGGCGGGTCGCCAACAGCTGCATCAGGCGGTCGCGCACGGTTTTCGCGATCACCGACGCGGCGGCGATCGAGTGGCAGTGCGCGTCGCCGTCGACGATGGCTTCGTGAGCGCGGCCGAGCTCGGGACAGGGCAGGCCGTCCACCAGCACGAGATCGGGCGTCAGGCCGAGTCGCGCCAGCGCGCGCTCCATCGCGAGGATGCTCGCCCGGCGGATGTTGAGGCGGTCGATTTCGCGCACGCTCGCGGCGCCGACGCCGATCGCCAGCGCGCGGGCCCGCACCACCAGGGCGAGCCGGCCGCGCTTCGCGGGCGGCAGGAGCTTCGAGTCGCGCAGGCCGCGGATGAACTTGCAGTGGGGAGGGAACACGACGGCCGCGGCCACCACCGGACCAGCCAGGGGACCGCGGCCAGCTTCGTCGACACCGGCGACGACTCCGCCCCCCGCGCTCCAGAACGCGATCTCGCGCTCGAGCGTGGGGCGGGGGCCTCTCACGCCTCTTGCTTCTCCGCCGTCTCGGGGACCGTAATGCCCCGCTTCTCCCGGATCCGCGCCGCTTTGCCGGCGAGCCGACGCAGGAAGTAGAGCTTGGCGCGCCGCACGCGACCCTTGCGCACCAGCTCGATCTCCGCGATGGACGGCGCGTGCAGGGGGAAGATGCGCTCGACGCCCACGCCCGCCGAGATTTTGCGAACCGTGAACGTCGCATTGATCCCGGCACCGCGGCGGCCGATGCAGATTCCCTCGAACGCCTGCAGCCGCTCCTTGTCGCCCTCGCGTACCCGCACCATCACACGGACGGTGTCACCCGGGTTGAACACCGGGATGTTGGTCTTGAGACCCTCGCGCTCGATCGCCCGTAGTCTATGCATGACTGTATCCCTCTATCCGTCCGCTTGGTCGTCCCGCTTGTTCCACAGATCGGGCCGCCGCTCGCGGGTCAACCGCTCCGCTTCAGCCTCACGCCACCGCGCGATTTGCTCGTGGTCTCCGCTCAACAATACCGCCGGCACATCCATTCCGCGATAGCGCGGCGGCCGGGTATAGCTCGGCGGCGACAAGAGCCCGTCGTAGTGCGAATCCGTCGCCGCCGACTCATGATCTCCCAGCGCTCCCGGGAGCAGCCGCACCACCGCATCCACCACACACAGCGCGGCCGGCTCGCCACCCGACAGCACGAAGTCCCCGACCGACAGCTCCTCCGCCCCCAGCCCGTCCGCCACTCGCTGATCCACGTCTTTGTAGTGCCCACACAACAGCGTCAGCTGCTGGCCCACAGCGAACCGCACGGCGTCGCGGTGGGTGAAGAGCCGGCCGCGCGCCGACAGCAGCACGAGGGGCGGCCCCCCCCCCGGCCGCAGGTCCTCGACCGCCTCGAAGAACGGCTCCGGTTTGAGCACCATCCCGGCGCCGCCGCCGTAGGGGGAGTCGTCCACCGTCTTGTGCCGGTCGTGCGTGTACTCGCGCAGCTGCACCACGCGGTACCGCACCAGCCCCTGCTCCGCGGCCCGCCCCAGAATGCTCACCCGCAGCGGCCCTTCGAACATCTCCGGAAAGAGCGTCACGACGTTAATCGTCAGCATCGGCCTGTTCCACGGCGACGAAGTGGTCTCGCCACTGCTCCACCACGGCGCGCGACCTCACGCCGACGAACGACAGCAGCCACTCGCGGTGGTAGGCGCGCCGCCGCGCCACGATCAGCGGTCCCGCCACGACCTGCCGCTCCTCGTTCACGACCAGCAGCCGGGCCTTGGGCGTGAACACCGCACCGGGATTTTCCACGAGGGGGAACACCGCGACCTCCCCCTGCTGCCCGTGCGGCTTGCGCACGCGCCCGACTAGGCGGGTCGTTTGCCCAGCACTCCCGCCTTCTTCAACAGCGAGCGGACCGTGTCGGTCGGGAGCGCTCCCTTGTCGAGCCAGGCGCGCGCCTGCTCCGCATCGACGTGGATGTCGGCCGGATTGGTACGCGGGTTATAGTGGCCCAAGGTCACGACGAAGCGCCCGTCGCGGGGAGAGCGCGAGTCCGCGACGATGATCCGGAAGTAGCTCTGCCCCTTCCGCCCCACGCGCCGGAGTCGAATGCGAGTTGCCATAGCGTGCCTACGTCCTTTTCAAAAGCTTCCGCATCTGCTGAAACTGCTCCAGCAGCCGGTTCACTTCCTGTACCGTGCGCCCCGCCCCCTTCGCGATCCGCAGCCGCCGCGACCCCGTGAGGACCGACGGATCGGCCCGCTCGCCGGGCGTCATGGACAACACGATCGCTTCGACGTGCTTCAGGCGCTTGTCGTCGGCGTTCACCGCCTTGAGCGCCTGCGCGTTCACCCCCGGTAAGAGGCCGAGCACCTGCTTGATCGGTCCCATCGCCTGCATCTGCTTCAGCGCGACGAGAAAGTCCGCGAGATCCATCCCCTGTTTCGAGCGCGCCTTGCGCTCGAGGCGCTGCGCCGCCTCGGCATCCATGGTGGCGGCGGCCTTCTCGACCAGCGCCACCACGTCGCCCTGGCCGAGAATCCGGCCCGCCACCTGCGCGGGATTGAACGGCTCGAGCGCTTCCGGCGTCTCCCCGGTGCCGATGTACTTGATCGGCACGCCGGTCACGTCGTGAATCGAGAGCGCCGCCCCGCCCCGCGCATCGCCGTCGAGCTTGGTCAGGATCGCGCCCGTCAGTCCCACGCCGTCCTGAAAGCCGCGCGCGATCCGCACCGCGTCCTGCCCCGTCATTCCGTCCGCCACGAGCAGCACTTCGCGCGGGCTCGTCGCCGCGCGCAGCGCCTTCAACTCGTCCATCAGCGCCGCGTCGATCTGCAGCCGGCCGGCGGTATCGACGATCACCGTGCGACAGCGCGCCTTTTCCGCCTCGCGAACCGCCTGCTGGACCAGTTCGAGGACGGTACCGCTCCCCGCTCCCTGCTCCGTCGGGAACACCTGGACGCCGACCTGCTCACCCAGCTGGCGCAGCTGTTCCGCAGCCGCGGGGCGATAGGGGTCGGCCGCGACCAGTCCGGGCGCCTTCTGCTCGAGTTTCAACCGCCGCGCCAGCTTGGCCGCGGTGGTGGTCTTTCCCGAGCCCTGCAGCCCGACCAGCAGGATGACGGTGGGCCCGACGGACGCGAAGTCGAGTCCCCGCTTCGTGCCCCCCAAGAGCGCGGCGATCTCGTCGTGCACGAGCTTCACGACCTGCTGGCCGGGGTTCACCGCCTTCACGGCGATCGCCCCAACCGCCCGCTCGCGCACCCGCTCCACGAACCCTCTCGTGACCTCGAAGCTGACGTCGGCCTCGAGCAGATGGCGCCGGATTTCGCGCAGCGCCTCGGTCACGTCCTGCTCCGAGAGCACCCCCCGACCCGTGAGCCGCTTCAGAGCGGCGGTCAACCGTTCGGAGAGGGCCGTAAACATAAGCCTACGAAACTACTTAGCGAGTTGCCGGAATCCAAGTGGGGGGATCAACGCGCGGCACGGGTGATCCGAACACCCGGCACCCGTTTCCAACCCGCCCAACGCGCGGGGGCGTCGACCAGCCGTACGACGGGTACGGCGCTCACCAACAGAGGCTTGATCTCCCATCGCCTGACCATCGAGCCGCCCGAACGGCGTTTCGCCCAGGCGCGGTGCAGGGCGTGCGCAAAGCGCGCAGCGGCCGCCTTGTCATCCCACAACGTGTACCACACGAGCGCATCCGCTCCCGCCCCCGCCCCCCCCGTCCGCCCTTTATGCCCGAGCACCTGGTAGCGGTCGCCGTCCCACCCCGCCGCGGCGAGGGCGGCGGCGCTGTCATCACCGAGGTGCTGCTGCAGCAGGAGGCGAATTTCGAACTCGCCGAGCCCGTCCTCGTAGCGCACCGTGTCGGCCCTGGACGACTCGAGTGCCAGCGCATCGGGGCGGTCCCCGGCCACGTAGCGCGCGGGGTGCAGGATCTGCTCGGTTGAGATCGGCATGAGGACGCCATAGGGCTGCTTCCCCGGGTACTCATGGTCGAACCAGCGCACGAATTCGGCGCCGCCCAGGTACGGGAAGATCAGGCTCTCGCGCAGCCACAGCGGTGCGCTCCCGAACACCTTCATCTGATCCTGCTGAGCGCCCAACGCCGTTCGCAGGTCCCAGAAGTTGGGCAGGCTTTCGATCTTCTGCTCCGGCATGAGGACCAGGATCTGCGCCAGTGTCGCCTGTCCCTCGAGGATCGCTTGCGCCGCGGTGCGGCGATCGTTCTGGCGCTTGAGCTCCACCAGCGAGTCGAGGTTCAGGTATTGGTGCTGCAGCGCGTGCACCAGCTCGTGTGAGATCACGAGACGCGCCTGGCTGGGATCGATGTCGGTCGGGATGTACAGGGCGTTCGAGTCGGGGTCGAAGTATCCCGCCACCTGCTCGGTCAGGAGGTCGACCATCGTGCGGCGCAGGTCGAGCGAATCGGGGATCAAACCGAACAACCGGTACGCCGCTTGCGCGCCCTCGAGCTCGGCGGGCGGCAGGTCATCGTCGAACTTGTGGATGACGTAGTCCCGGACCTGCGCGCGGCTGAGGCGCAGCACGACGGGGCGCTGGCGAAACCGCAGCCGCGTGGCTCGCTCGACGGCGGGGATCATCTGCAGGACGGCCTGCTTCAGCTCGGCCTCGCTCTGGACCTCCCGTGCCCGCTGTTCGCATCCGGTGCTGCCCATCGATCCGACGACCGCCACGGCGGCGAGCCACGCGCGTGTCACGCCTGCCACTCGATCCCCTTACCGATGGCGGACCCGACGACTCGGGCGACTTCCTGGCCGCCCACGACGATCCCTTGGCTCTCCAGCTCCTGCCTCAGCAGACGGTCGAGATCCTCACGCCTCTCGGACAACGTCGCGGGAGGTTTGGGGAGGGTAGTGGAGGTTGGAGAAGGTTGCTCCTCTACGGAGCGGCCTCCCCTAACCTCCCCTGACCTCCCCTTACCTCCCCCACCGAGCATCTTCTCGATCTCCGCGCCGATCCGCTCCAGCATCGGGAAGATGTCCGCCATCAGGTCCTCCGCGGGCTCCTGGGGCGGCCGCTCGTGCGTCAGGCCGCGCCGGATCATGGCGTCCACCTTGCGCCGCTCGCGGATCAGCCGGTCGAGCTCCGGGGACACGCGGGCGGTCGCCTGCGCGTGGGCGCACGCCTCGTCCAAAACGTCGATGGCCTTGTCGGGCCGGGCGCGGTCGGGGACGAACCGGTCGGTGAGGACGATCGCCGCCTTGAGCGCGTCGTCGGTGATCGCGACGGCGTGATGGCGCTCCAGGCGGGGCCGCCGGGCGACGAGCACCTCCCACGTCTGAATGGCGTCGAGCTCTTCCACCAGGACGGGTTGGAAGCGGCGCTCGAGGGCCGGATCACCACGGATCCACTTGTCGTACTCGCCGCCCGTGGTCGCGCCGATGATCCGGATATCGCCGCGCACCAAGGCGGGCTTCAGCATGTTGGCCGCGTCCATCGCGGCGCCGAGAGCCGTGCCCTGCCCGATGAGGTTGTGCAGCTCGTCGACGAACAGGATCAGGTCCGGGTCGGCGGACAGCTCCCGGACCAGCTTCCGGATGCGCTCCTCGTACTGACCGCGGAACGTAGTGCCGGCGAGGAGCGCGACATGGTCCAGCGCGATCACGCGCACGTCCTTCAAGGCCGGCGGGACGTCTCCCGCGGCGACGCGCTGGGCGAGCCCTTCGACGATGGCCGTCTTCCCGACGCCGGCCTTCCCGATGAGGGCGGGATTGTTCTTGCTCTGACGCAGCAGAATGTCCACCACGCGCGCGATCTCGGCGTCGCGACAGCGCACCGGCTCCAGGTCACCGCGCCGCGCCTGCGCGGTGAGATTCACACCCACGCGCTCGAGCACTTCACCCGAGTCGAACAGCCCTTCGAACGGATCGCCCATTCAGGTCAAGCGGCTCCCAGGAATCGCCGGTACCAGTCATAGATCGTGGGACCGAACACGAACGCGACCGCAGCTCCCATGGCCAGGAATACCCCGAACGGGACGTGACGCTTCCGTTTCCCCAGGACGAGCAGTGGGACGTACACGAGGCTTCCGAGGAGCGCGCCCACGAAGACCGTCAGGAGCACACCCTTCCACCCCACGAACGCGCCCACCATCGCCATCATCTTGATGTCGCCGCCGCCCATCGCTTCCTCCTTGAAGACCCAGCCGCCCACCAGACCCACGGCGTACAGCAGGGCGAAGCCGGTGGCCGCACCCAACACGCCTTCGATGAAGCCCGGGACGCCCGCCGTCAGTGACAGGCCGAGCCCGAGGACGAGCCCCGTCCAGTTATACTCGTCGGGGATGAGGTAATGGCGCGCGTCGGTAATGGCGATACCAAGGAGGATGGTGCCCAGCACCGCCGCCTCGACGAAGCGGGCCGTCGGCCCGTAGGCCAGCAGCGCTGCGACCCACAGGACCGCCACGACCGCTTCGATGATGGGGTACTGCGCGGAGATCGGCTGCCCGCACCAGCGACATCGGCCCCGCAGCAGCAGCCACGAGACCACGGGTATGTTGTCCCGCCAGGCGATGCGGCGGCCGCAGCGGGGGCAAGTAGACGGTGGGCGGAACAGCGAGCGCTGCTTCTTGTCCTCCTTGGCGAGCCGCAGGATGCAGACGTTGAGGAAGCTCCCGAGACAGAGCCCCAGGAGTCCCGCGCCGACCAGCAGGATGGGATCAACGGCCACGCGACACCTCGTAGGGCAGGATACCCGCCGCGACCGCGACGTTGAGCGACTCCGCGCCCTGGGCCAGCGGGATCGCCACGCGCTGCGCGGCGACGGCGTTGAGCTGGGGGCGGATGCCGGCCCCCTCGTTTCCCACGATCACCGCGATCGGTCCGTCCACCTGTCCGGCCTCCCCCTGTCCTCGTCCGCGGTCGAGCGCCCGATGCAGGGGCACCCCATCCGCGGCGCTGGCCCACAACGTCACGCCGTGCTGCTTCGCCCAGGCGATGAAACCGCTGTCGTCGAGCGACACGATGGGGTGGCGGAAGGTAGCTCCCATGGCCGCCCGCAGCGCTTTGGGGCTGGTGGGGTCGGCCGTGCCCCGCAGCACGACCGTGCCCGCGGCTCCGAGGGCGTGGGCCGTCCGGATCAGCGTGCCGACGTTCCCGGGATCCTGAACGCCGTCGATCACCAGCGCCACCGCCCCCGGAGACGGCGCCAAGTCGGCCGCGGTCCAGCGCCGCGGCTCGATGACCGCGAGGATCCCCTGGGGCGTCTCGGTGTCGGCCAGCTGCGCGAACACGCGCGCGCCGACCTCCTCCACCTCGACCGCGTGGCTCTGGAGCTCCGCGACGAGTGCCGTGCCGCGCGCGGTGCGCGCCAGGTCGGGGCCGACCAAGGCCCCCTTAAACGGGACGCGGGCGGCCAGCGCTTCCTCCACGAGCCGGACACCCTCGATCAGGGCGAGGCCGCGGCGGCCGCGCGCCTTGCGACGTTGGAGATCACGGATCGTCGATTGCAGATTACTGGCGATGAGTCTCCTCGAGCATTCCCGGCCGCGGCCGAGCCTTCAATATGCGAAGAAGCGTGGGACGGGCGCTACGTGAAAATCGCCCTCACCATCGCGGGATCGGACTCGGGCGGCGGCGCCGGCATCCAGGCCGACGTGAAGACGTTCCATCAATTCGGCGTGTTCGGCACCAGCGTGATCACGGCCGTGACCGCCCAAAATACGATGGGGGTCCGCGCGTGGGAGCCCGTCCCGGTGGAGCTCGTCACGCGCCAGCTCGACGCAGTCGCCGACGACCTCCCGCCGGTCGCGGTGAAGTCGGGCATGCTCGGCTCCGCTGCCCTCGTGGAAGCGGTGGCCGATGGCATCGCGCGCCGGCGACTTCCCAACTACGTCCTCGACCCCGTGATGGTCGCGACGTCGGGCGATCGCCTGCTCGAGCGCGATGCCGAGCGGCTCATCGTGCGGCGGCTCGTGCCGCTCGCCGTGCTCGTCACCCCGAATCTCGACGAAGCCGCGGTGCTGGTGGGCGGGAGCGTGCGCGACCCCGACGACATGGAACGCGCTGGCCGGAAGCTCGTGCAGCTCGGGGCGAGGGCGGCGCTCATGAAGGGTGGTCATCTCGGCGGCGAGGAAGTGGTGGACGTGCTGGTCACGGGCGGGACCGTCCGGCGTTTCACTCGACCACGGCTCGAGACGACCTCGACCCACGGCACCGGCTGCACGCTCTCCGCCGCCATCGCCGCGGGTCTGGCGCTCGGCCGCCCGCTCGAGCGCGCCGTGGAGGACGCACTCGACTTCGTGCACCGGGCCATCGCCGCGGCGCCGGGGCTGGGCCACGGACACGGGCCGCTGAACCATTTCGTGCCGGGGCCACCGCGGCCGCCGACCGACGGGCTCTAGCCTACTAATCACAAGTGACGCCTCGCCCGTTTCTGGCCGCGCGCTGGTCACACATCATTCTCCTCACGTTCGAAGCGCCGGAAGATCTCATCCGACGCTCGATTCCGCCGGGCGTCGAGCCCGATTTCTGGGACGGCCGGACGCACGTGAGCCTGGTCGCGTTGCAGATGCTGGACGTTCGCATCAAGGGCTGGCGCATCCCGGGCTTCACGGCCCATTCGCAAGTCAACTTCCGCACGTACGTCCGCATGGCGGGAGAGCCGGGTGTCTGGTTCATCCGCCAGTTCGTGTCGAGCCGGCTCGTCGCCGCGGTGGGCCGGCTGCGGTACGGCGAGCCCTTCTGGCCTACGCCGATCCGCAGCCGCGTGGTGGACCTGCACGACGAGGTGCGCGCGGAGTATGGGGTGGGCCCCGCGGCGTTCGGCTGGCACGTGAACGTCACCGGCTCGCGCGCCGCCCAGGTGCCGCCACCCGACTCGGCGGAGCACCATTTCATCGAGCGCCGCTTCGCCTGCCGGACGCGGCCGGACGGCAATCTCGGAGTATTCCGCGTCAACCATCCGGCTTGGGCGGTCCGCGATGTGCGGGCCGTCGATTACCGCATTGACTTTGGGTCGCTCTACGGGGCGGAGTGGGAGTTCCTGAATCGCGCCCAACCGGCCGGCGTGGTGTTCGCCGAGGGGTCTGAGGTGGCGGTCCACGCCCCGCTGGACGCCACCGGCTTTACAGGCGCCGCAGCACCCCCCTGATCAACTGCTCCAACTGGCCCGCAATCTGTTTCCCCGCCTCGAGCACTTCGAGGTGCGACAGCTTCTGGGCCGAGAGCCCTGCGGCCACGTTCGTGATGCTCGAGAACCCGAGGCAGCGCACGCCTCGGGCCCGCGCCGCGATCACTTCCGGCACGGTGGACATCCCCACGGCATCGGCCCCGAGCCGCTGCAGCATGCGGATCTCCGCGGGCGTCTCGAACGACGGCCCGAGCAGGCCGGCGTACACGCCCTCTTCCAACGGGATCCGCTCCGTCCGCGCCACCTCGCGGGCGAGCGCGCGGAGGGCCGGGTCGTAGGGATCGCTCATGTCGGGGAAGCGCTCGTCCCCCTCCGCCACCGGACCCACGAGCGGGTTTTTGAACATCAGGTTGATGTGGTCCGCGATGAGCATCAGTGTGGGCGGCCGAAAGGTGAGACGGATGCCGCCCGCCGCGTTGGTGACCACGAGCGTCGTGGCGCCGAGTCGGGCGAACACGCGCGTGGGGAGCGCGGCGACCTCGGGTGCGTGACCTTCATACAAATGAAAGCGCCCGCTCTGCACGACCACCGGCACCCCCTCGAGCGTCCCGCCCACGAGCTCGCCCTTGTGGCCCGGGGCGCCGGGCTCGGGGAAGCCCGGGATCTCCTTGTAGGGGATGCGCACGGCGTCGCGCACCGCATCGGCTACGCCGGCGAGGCCCGAGCCGAGCACGATCGCGGCCCGCGGTTTGAGCTTGCCCAGGCGCTTCGCGACGACGTCCGTCGCGGCGCGGACCGCGTCACTCAGAGCAGCATCCCGGCGAGCGTGGCGGACAGGAAGTTCGCGAGCGTCCCGGCGATCATGGCGCGGAACCCGAGCCGGGCGAGATCGTGCTTGCGGTCCGGGACGAGCGCGCCGATGCCGCCGATCTGGATGCCCACCGAGCTGATATTGGCGAAGCCGCACAGCGCGAACGTGGCGATGGTGAACGACACGGGATCGAGCTGTGCTCGCATCGGGCCGAGCTGCGCGTAGGCGAGGAACTCGTTCAGCACCATGCGGGTGCCCAGCAAGCCGCCGATCGCACCGGAGTCGTGCCACGGCACGCCCATCGCGAACGCGATCGGCCGGAAGACCCAGCCGAGCACGGTTTGGATGCTCTCCGGGAACCAGGTGACGTAGCTGTGCACCCAGCCGAATGCGCCGTTGAGCAGCGCGACGAGGGCCACGAACGAGACCAGCATCGCGATGACGTTGAGCATCAAGTGCAGTCCGTCGGTGGTACCGCGCGCCGCCGCGTCCACGATGTTTACGTCCGTGCGCGGAATCTCTACCCGAACGCCGCCGAGGGTCTGCGGTGTCTCGGTTTCCGGCTCGATGATCTTCGCCATCATGATGGTGCCGGGCGCCGTCATGATCACCGCGGTGAGCAGGTGCCGCGCTTCGATGCCCATGGCGATATAGGCGGCCATGATCGACCCCGACACATGCGCCATTCCCGCGGTCATGACCGTCATCAGCTCGGAGCGGGTCATTCCCGGGAGGAACGGCCGGATCGTCAGCGGTGCTTCGGTCTGCCCCATGAAGATCGAGGCCGCGACATTGAGACTCTCGGCGCCGCTCGCCCCCATCACCTTGTTCATCAGTACCGCAAATGCCTTGACCACGAGCTGCATCACGCCCAGGTAATAGAGGATCGCAAATAGCGCCGAGACGAAGATGATGGCCGGGAGGACCTGAAAAGCGAAAATCAGACCGAGACTCGAATGCTGCTTCCCTATCTCACCGAACACGAATTCAGATCCGACGTACGAGAAACCCAGAATCTTGGTGATTGCGTCTCCCAGAGTGCGAAACAACCTCTGGCCGAGCGGCACCAGGAGCACGAAGATCGCGAACGCGAGCTGCAGTCCCACTCCCCAGGCCACCACGCGCCAACTGATGGCGCTCCGATTGCGCGACAGCGCGATGCCGATTGCCAGAATGAGCGCGATCCCGAAGATCCCGGTGAGCCGTTGCGGGATCGACCGGGGCGCGGCCTGTGGTACCTGGGGCACGGCGGCGGGTGGAGCTGGATGCGTCGTGTCGGCTGTGGGTTGCTGGCGCACGGCGCCCTGGACCGTATTCCACACGAACCGCGGCAGCGTGAACACCGCGAGCGCGCACACGAACGTGACGCCGAAGGCGACGATGGTACGGCGCAGCGACATTAGAGAGCCTCCAATTCGCTCTGCACACGGGAGACCAACGCCACCTTCTCGAATTCCGGGAGAAAGGCACTGTCGCACGCATTGAGCACCACGCGCGCCAGGTCCGCCTTGGTCAGGCCCAACACGCTCTGGGCGATGAAATACTCGTCGGTGAGAGAGATCCCGTCCACCACACGGCCATCGGTGTTCAACGTCACGACGACGCCCTGGTCGAGATAACGCTTGAACGGATGCTCGGCGAGTGACGTCACCGTGTGGGTATGCAGGTTGGAGGTGAGACACATCTCGAGCGGGACTTTTCGCTCGATGACGTACTCGAGCAGTGCGGAGTCTTCACCGAGTCGAGTGCCGTGCCCGATCCGCTGCGCGCCGCACTGGTGCAGCGCCTGGCGAATCGAATCCGGGCCGTCCCCTTCTCCCGCGTGGCAGGTGCACGCCATGCCATGCTGTGCCGCGTAGGCGAACGCGGCCGCATGGTCGCGCGCCGGAAAGCCGCGCTCCGCCCCCGCCAGGTCGAACGCGACGACGCCGGCCGTGCGGTAGCCCGCGGCGGCTCGCGCCAGCTCGAGCGACTCCGCGGGGGGCCGAGTGCGGATGCCGCACACGATCAGCCCGACCTTGGTGCCCGTCTCCGCTTCGCCCCGCTTGATCCCCGCGAGCGGTGCCTCGATCGCCTGCGACAGCGTGAGTGCCGGCCGATGTAACAGCGGCGAGTAGCGCACTTCCACATAACGGAGCCCGTCCGCCGCCGCGTCCAGCACGAACTCGTAGGCGATCCGCTCGAGCGCCGCCGCGGTCTGCATGACCGACAGCGTGATCTCGTACTTCGTGAGGTACTCCTCCAGGTTCTTGGCGTGCTTGACATACAGCGCCTGGGCCAGGCCTTCGGGCGTGTCCGCCGGGAGCCGGATCCCCTGCGCCCCGGCCAGCTCGAGCATGGTCGCGGGGCGGAGACACCCGTCCAGATGGACGTGCAGCTCGGCTTTGGGCCAGCGGCGCAGCGCCTCTTTCGTGAGGCGGGGCGGCCCCTGGCGGGCACTCACCACCACCCGGAAAATGGCGCCCCCCTCGCCCACCGGATCGCCCGCGTCCACCGGCCGCCCGACGCCGTCGGTCACGTGTGCCACGCCGCGCCCCACCAGGTCGGCCAGCTCGCGGTCGAGCACCTCGACGGCGTCGCGTACGCTCGCCCCGGGGGCCACGCTCACCGGCCGCTCGTTCACGAAGACGCGGATCAGCGGCCACCTCCTTCACGATAGAAGCGCCGGTCGTCTGGGGCGGAAATCGGCTGGCGCAGCACCGCGAGGTACTGGATCAGCGCATCCAAATCGGTGACGCCGACCTCGGCCGACGGCACGCCTACGAGCATCGTGTAGCCGCTTCCCCCGGCCGCGAGGAAGTCGCTCACGGCCAGCGAGTAGGTCTGGTCGTCGTCCACGCCTTTGCCGTTTGCGAGCCGCAGCTTCTTGATGCGCCGGCCCGCGGCGTTGCCCGGATCGTACCACACCGTAATCCCGGCGACGTGCGCGTCCGGGCCGTTGCCCGTCAACGCGTGCTCGAGCACTTGCTTCAGTACTTTGCCCGACACCGCGAGGCGCATCAGGCGGTTCTGAAATGGCTCGACGCGGTACAGATCGCCGTATGTCGCGAGCCCGGCCGCGAGATCCGCGCGGATGCCGCCGTTGTTGACGATGGCGACGTCGGCCTTCCCGACGTTGCGTTGCGCGTCGGCGATGAGCCGGCCCAGCCCGTACTCGTCCCCGGTGCGTCGCAAGTCGGTCCCGAGCCGGGCCACGGGCCGCTCGGTGATCGTGGAGATTGACAACTGGCTCATGCGCAGCGCGTCCACCAAGGTGGGGTCCAAGCGTACCGCGTCGGCGAACGGCGTATCGATGCGCGCCCGCACCTCCCGCCGCCGGCCGGCCGCATCGCTCACCCGCACGAAATCCACCACGGCGATGCCGGCGCCGGACGAGCGCGCTTGCACGATCGGAATGCCATTGACCACGGTGTTGACGAGCGAATGGGTGTGGCCACTCACGATCAGGTCCACGGAGCCCGAATCGAGTCCACGGGCGAGGTCGATGATCTCGCCGTGACAGGCGGCGGGTGCGAGGGGCGCCGCGGCACCGTCACCGTCGCAGAACCCACCGATGTGCGCCACGACGATCACGTAGTCGCCCGCGGCGCGCGCCTGCGGCAGCACGCGCCGCACCGCCTGCACGCCGTTCCCGAAGGCCAGCCCGCGGACGTTTCGGGGCGAGGTGGTCTCGGGCGTCGCGGGCAGGGCCAGCCCGATGACCGCCACGCGCGAGCCGCCGCGCTGGATCACGGTGAACGGCGCCGCCCAGTCCGGCCGGGCGGTGCCCGCCGCATCGGTGATGTTCGCCGCCACGAACCGGTAGCGCGCCTCGGCCATGCGGGCGCGCAGCGTGTCGACCGTCCAGTCGAACTCGTGGTTGCCGATCGCCGCCGCATCGATCCCGAGCGCGTTCAGCGCGGCGATCGCGGGCCGGCCGAAGTTGAAGTTGGAGACCGGCGTGCCCTGCATCTCGTCCCCGGCATCGAGCCGGATAGTGGTGCAGTAGCACACGCGGGCGAGGCTGTCGAGCCACGGCTTGAGCGCCGCCGCCCCGCCCACCGGCCGCCCTGCGGACCAAGGCCAGGCCTGCGACTCGAGCGCCCCGTGGAAGTCGTTGATCGCCAGCACGCGGAGCAGCGTGCTGTCGGGCCGGGTGACGGCGGCCACCGTCGGCGTGAACGCCTGGCGCAGGGCGGTGCGGGCTTCCGCCGGCTCCACCGACCAGCTGGGCGTAAACACGCCCTGCACGATCAGGTGGCGGCGCGTGCGGATTTCCTGGGAGAGGAGGTCCCGGATCGACTCGCCCCGGTCGTACACGAGGCGCGCACCCTGGAGCATGGTGTAGCCGCCGCCACCTGACTGGCGGTAGCTGTTCAGCGCCAGCGTAAAGCTGTCGGCGGGGGCCACAGCGCGCCCACGGTACGCGAGCCCGTGGATGCGCTGTCCCAGCGCTTTCGTCATGTCGATGGTGTACGTGACGCCGCTCACGACGTCGTAGTTGAAGCCCGGCACGCTGTCGTTGATCGGCGGCGCGCCCGGCTGATAGGTCCGGAAGTAGCGGGCGGACTGCTCCAGGTAGGCCTTGAGCTGATTCCCGGAGATGCGGACGGCGCGCAGCGTGTTCTCGTAGGGGTAGATCCCCGTCACGTCGCGCTCTCGCACTTCCCCTTCCGGTAGGCCTGCTGCCAGGTCGAAGTCGGCGGCGGCCGAAAGATCGGCGCCGGCCCGACGGCGCTGCACCTCGTTGATGAAATCCAGCAGCGGCGTGTCCTCAGCGCGCCCGTAGCGCGCGGAAAACCCCGGGCTCGCGGTGCCGAGCGGCGTCGCGGCCCAGGCGCGGGCGCGCTCGTGCGCGGACGTGAACCGCCGCACGAAGCGCGGCTGCTCGGCGACCGTCGCGAGGGAGATCAGCTCGGGACGCATCGATCTCACCCGGTAGCCACTCGAACCCTGCCCGCCCTGCCCCGTGTCCTTCACGAGCGAGACGTGCACCACGGCGAGACTGAGCGCGAAGTTCCTCGGCTGGACGAAATGCACACCGTTCACGACGTAGTCGCGCATCTCCTTGTGGCTGTGCCCGACGATCACCAGATCCGGCCGGGGCGCCGGGAGGGGGATGCTCGCGAGCCCCAGGGCGGCGTTCTCGGCGCCCACACCCGCCGTGTCGTAGG
>Ga0099827_10000578_pt1 | contig 17049 bp, 12 predicted proteins | sample CZO8metaG_FD_79339 | JGI IMG/M metagenome (GOLD analysis project Ga0099827, IMG submission 79339) | Vadose zone soil microbial communities from the Eel River Critical Zone Observatory, Northern California, USA - CZOApr15con1.8 metaG | ecosystem: Environmental > Terrestrial > Soil > Vadose zone ...
GCATACGCGCTTCACGTATTTCAGGTCGATGTCGCCGTTGCCGTGGCTGGGCGTTCCCACGCAGATCAAGGACAGATCGGTCTGCCGGATGGCGGCGGCGACATCGGTCGTCGCGGACAGGCGACCGGCTGCAAGCTGTCGTTCTATGATTTGGCCGATGTCCTTCTCGATGATCGGGGTCTTGCCGGCGTTGATCAGATCAACCTTCTTCGGCTCCGAATCGACGCCGACGACTTCATGACCTTCCTGGGCAAGGCAACCCGCCGAAACGGTTCCGACGTATCCGAGACCGAGCACGCTGATCCTCATGACCGTCCTTTATGGCTGCACGAATCTGACACGCAAAGCCCGCGCGGGCTCCGATGACAGCATAGAAGGGGTTGTTGACGCCCATGCTGCGAATGCAAGGCAGGATGTAGTCTGGTTGGACCAGCAGCCGGGCCTGCCAGGCGATGGACGGGGCCGAGCGCTTGTCCGATGACATGCAGACGTACCGATCCAGCACGCGCAGGGGCCCGTGCAAGTGCCTGCCCTTCTTGGGCTAGTCGGGCTTGCGGCAAAGATATCTGGCGATCAGCTTGCCGGCTACCTCGTGCCCGGCCTCATTCCAGTGTCCGAAGCCGAGCCGGGTGTTGGCAAAACCATGAAAATAGGCTCGCGTCGCGTCGGCAAGGCGCTGCATTTCCGGCGCAAGCGCCAGCACTTCGAATCCGTTTTCCTCCCCGAGCTGCCGGATCCGTCTCTCCGGATAGAACAGGTCCGGCATGCCGAGGGAGGCTGCATAGCGGCGCCGCAGAGACTCGTCGGGATACACGTTAACCGCGTTCGCCAGCACGACGGTCAGGAACTTTGCTCCGCGTGCGGTGGTTTCCTCGTGCAACGCCACTATGAGCCGTTCCGTAATGGTCCACGCCTCCTGCCACGCGAGGTCGCCGGGCTCGCGGAACGCGTTTTCATCCAGCCCCGGTTCCGACATCCCCGAAGCCGCCGGTGCGGCCCTGGCGAGTGCGAGGGTGGTGCCGTCCTGCAGACGAAACCCGCTGGCGCGCGCCTTGCGCAACAGCTGGTAGATCCGAAACCCCATCAAAGCCCGCCTTTGCTCGGCCAGACGCTTGATCCTGCGGTAGGCGGGATCAGCGAGGAAAGAGTTGTCGAGCACCAGTTGTCCGTCCTTGATTGCGAAAAACGGGCGCAGCTTCTCAGGCTCGAGCACCTTGGAGTTGTTGCGCACATCATTGCCGGGAAAGAACGCGAGCAGGACCATATCCGGCGAATAGTCCCAAGCCCGGTGGCGGAGCGTCAGCAATTCCTGTGCTGTACCGTATCCCGACACGCCGAAGTTGAGCACCTCGACCCGCCTCTGCCCGAACGCGTGGCACGCGTTTAGCTCGCGCTCCAGGTGGGCCCAGAACGTCGCTTCCAACGGCACTTGCGCCGCCTCCGCGAACGAGTCCCCGAGCACCGCGATGCGTATCGTGTCCTGCGGCTTGGCCTTCGAATGCTCGCGGTCGCGCAGGCCATCGCTATTGATCCTGATGTAGGCCTCGCCTTCGCTCCGGCTCCAGCCTTCCACGCCGGGGCGCAGACTCTCTCCGGTGTAATCATCGGGCAGGTAGAAGTTCGGGTAGGAAAAATCGATAAGGCGCAGAAACAGCTCGCCAAGGGCGAGCCCGAACACCAGGCTGCCGAGCACAAGAAGGGGAGTGGCTAGCCGCTTCATGAGTCGCGCGACTTGTTCAATCGAACTCGAACCTTTCCCTGTAGCGCCTGCTTCAGGCGCGGATCCAGATACTCGCTCGCCAGCGGAACGTTCATCAAATCGGTTTCCTGTTGCCGGTGACTGAACCTATCGTAAGCTTCCGGTGCGTTGCGGCAAGCTTCGAGCTCTCGACGCCAACCTTCGTGCCGCGTCCCTCCAGCCCATTAAATCCGTAGTGGACGTCCACATCGACCAAACCGGCTTGCTCGTGCCATTGTCTGAAGGCCTTGAGAGTCGCCGGCCTATCGTACCTGGGCGAGAGCATGTCGAAGGTATCGAGATAGGCCCACTCCCTGAGCGTTGCGCCATCGGCATCGGGAAGCAGTTTGGAATAATCCGCAATCAGCAGCTTCCAGTTGAGTGTAGGCCCTATAACGGGTATCTTCCTCACGATCCTTGCGACCGGCCACATTGCGTCCACGTATTTTTTCACGGCGTCGTACAGGTCCTGGGAAGCCATTCTGCGTGTAAAAGGACGAATCCAGTATTTCGGCTGCAGCAGCCAGCGTCCTATGTTCTTGACGTAAATATCCGAAACCACCTTTCCACCAGGTTTCAGATGCTCCAGAATCGCGAGAAACGATCCGCGTGGATCGGGCGTGTGCTGTAGCACCCCAAAACAAAACGCCCTATCGAAAAAACCGCGCTTGAACGGCATTTCGTAGATGCTTGCCTGTACCAGCAGCAAATTCTCACGCGTCCCATTTGACCTGTAGTTTGCTTCTACGGCATTAGAGTAGTCATAGGAAAAGACGAAAGCGCCTGTATCAAGGGCGTGCCTAGTAAACCGTCCCGAACCGCTTCCGACCTCGAGAATATTCTCGCCATGCAAATCCGACCCCCATCCGGTCTCTTTCTCGAAGCGTTCCCTGGATAACGAAACCCCGGAAGTCTCGTCATACTGTGTTCTGCTGTGTATATTCCATTCCAGACCAAAATTGCTCGCATAATTTTCCTGCTGAACAAAACGCGGGATGAAGTTGACGATCGGATAGCTACGTCCTGAAACTGGCTCCAACAACTTTCCCTGTCTTGCGCGCCCATTCTCCGGTACGCAGGATTCGTCAAGCTGGAGTGGCCGTCCCGTTCTCGGACAAACCAGATATCTCAGATGGTCGAGTTTCATATGGTTGCCGGTCAGTTAGACCGGGAACGATTACTTGTCGAACGGGTAAAGCCCAACAGGCCGACGCCCTGCTTTCCGGATCCGCTTTGCATAGCCCATTGGTAGGCATGGTCCAGGACCTGAATCACGGTTTGCCCGGTGAATCGTTCGACGACGCGTGTCTGCGCGGCAGCAGCCATGCGAGCGAGCAGATCATGGTCGGCAGCAAGGCGGATCATGCGGTCGGCCAGCATTGCAGCGTCACCCACGGGAATGATGAAAGCGCATTCGCCGTCCGCACCCACGACCTCCGGAACTGCGCCCACCGGCGTTACGATGGACGCGCAACCGAGCGCCATGGCCTCGAGCAGCATGTTGGGAAAACCCTCGCTGCTGGAAATCTGAAGGAAAACATCGGAACGGCGAAGCGTCGCCAGCGCCTCATCGTGAGGCAGGAAGTCGAACATCCTGACGTGCCGGTCTAGTCCCGCGTTTACGATTTCATCGCGCAGTGGAATGGTGACAGCCATCAAGGTTATTTCAACCTTTACGCCGCGCCCGACGAGTTCCCGAGCCGCATCCAGCAGCACATAGGCGCCCTTCAGCTTCGGTGCCTCGCCGCAGCAAAGAAGAAAGCGCGGCACCGCAGGCGCCGGGAAGACTCGTTTCTTCACCAAGCTATTGGGCACGAAATTATTCAGGATGACCGTAGGAGCGGTGTGTCCAAGGCCAGCCACGTAGTTCTTCCAGTACTCCGACTGCACTACGAGCAGCGAGGGCTGGCGTAGTGTCCAATGAATCGCGGCGCGTGCCCTCGCACCCGAGCATTCCCAAAACCGGTCGAAGGAGCCGCCGATTCGAAGCACCATGGGGCGGCGGAAGATCTTGCCCATCAGCACATACAGCGACGCTTCCCAGAAAGCCTGAAAGTCGCTGGCCTGGACCTGGATAATTGCCGGCCGGCGTGCCACGACAACACAGGGATAAATGGCCAGGTGCCAGAGCGTGAGGAGAATGCCTTGAACCACGCGCTTGAAACCGCCGCGGAACACGGCGAAATAGCCGTAATTATCACCCTTCACGTTGCGCTTTCCGGGGCGTGACGTGGTAAACGGAATGAAATCGTATTGTTCTCTGAGTGGCGATCTGACCACGTTACACATGAAGGTGGTCACGCCGCCCCTGGTCGGCGGCCATGGGCCGACCATCAGGACCTTGGGGCGGACAGTACTCATGCAGTCAGCGCATCGGGGCCGACTCGGTAGCGGCCGCACCAAGTTTCAAACATGAGCAGCGCCCAGAGGGCGAAGCTCCAGTCACGGGTCAGGCGTGCATGCTCGCCGATGATGCGCTCCAGCGCCTCGCGCTTGAACACGTGACCCACCATGGCGCCTGGCGCCAGCAGCTTCTGGCGGATGTAATCGCCCAGGCTGTCCTTGAACCAGTAGCCGAGCGGCACGGAGAAGCCCTGCTTCTTGCGCCAGAGAAAATCCGCGGGGAAATAGCGCTCCATGGCCTTGCGCAGCAGATATTTCTGCCGGCCCCGAGGCAGCTTGGTGTCGAACGTCACGCGGTTCATCAACTCTGCAAGCCGGTGATCGAGAAACGGCGCACGCACCTCCAGGCTGTGCGCCATGCTCATGCGGTCCACTTTAACCAGCATATCGTCGGCGAGACCGACGGTCTGTTGCCAGAGCGTCATGCCGGCGAGCGGCGAGCGCCCGTGGTCGAACATGGGAGAGAAGAGCGCTCGATCATTCTCGGAGGTCGCGTGGGGCGCGAGATAGGGGGATATTCCGGCGAGATAGTCCCGGCGGAATACGACTTGCTGCTTGGCGACGAAGCGTTCGCCGGCCTCCAATCCCAGATCCTCGATGTTGCGGGCGAGACGGAGACAGGCGACGCGTTTGCCCGCGTCGGATGCGGGCATCGACTGGACTGCGGCCACAGCGGCGGAGCGGACAAAGCCGGGTAGCTTGCGCAGCCGCTCGCTCAATAGGTGGCCGCGGTAGCTGTCATAACCGGCGAACATCTCGTCGCCGCCATCACCCGACAGCGTCACCTTGACGTGCTGACGCGTCAACTGCGACAAATACCAGGTGGGCAGCGCCGAAGAATCTGCGAACGGTTCGTCCGTGTGCCAGGCAATCTGTTCGATAATCTCGATGCTGCTCGGCTCCAGCAAGAACTCGTGGTGACGGGTGCCAAACTTTTGCGCTACGTAGCGCGCATGTTCGCGCTCGTCGTAGCGCGCTTCGTTGAAACCGATGGAGAAAGTCTCGAGCCGTTGGCCGCTTACCTCGCTTGCCAGCGCAACCACGGCGGAAGAATCGACGCCGCCTGACAGGAAGAACCCAATCGGCACATCGGATACGAGGCGCAGCCGCACCGAATCCTTCAGGATATCCAGAACCTCTTCAATGACGGCCTTCTCATCCGCGCGCTCTTCGCTCGGATCGGGCGGCGCCCAGTAGCACCGTTCATGCACGTTCGCACCCTCGGCCTTCAGCCAATGGCCAGGTTGCAGCCGGCGCACGCCGCGGAAAATGGTGCGCGGACCCATCACGTAGGAATTGGCGAAATAGTTGTACAGCGCGACGGGATCGAGGCGCTTTTCGACCAGCCCCGTCTCAACCAACGCCTTCAATTCGGAGGCGAGGTAGAGCGTGCCGTCGTGCTCCAGCACGTAGAGCGGCTTCTCACCGAAACGGTCGCGGGCAGCGAAGACCGATTGGGTGCGCCCATCGTAAATCGCGAAAGCAAACATGCCATTGAGCCGGTCGAGACACTTTTCGCCCCATATAAGGTAAGCGTGCAACAGCACCTCGGTATCGGAATTGGTGTGTAGAGGATGTCCAGCAGCGGCGAGATCGTCCCGAACCGCATGGAAGTTGTAGATTTCGCCGTTGAACACGATCCAGACCTGCCCATCGGAGGTGCACATAGGCTGTTGGCCGCCGGCGAGGTCGATAATGGCGAGCCGACGGTGCCCCATGACGGCGCGGTCGCAGCGCCTCTGCCCGTGGTCGTCCGGCCCTCGGTGGCGGATGGCAGTGTCCATCCGGTCCAGCAGGGCGTGATCAGGCAAACGATCCCTCGTCTGTGCATAAGCGAGAACGAAACCACACACGACATCGATCTCTCAAAACCTGTCAGATGACGGGCTCAGCAACGCGTCTGGCCGGATCAGCATGCGATTCCCGGTACGCATCGGCTATAGCATCCGACTTGTCTGCAATCAGACGGCCTCGGCACAAATATCGGGCGATCAACTCGCCCGCCGCCCGATGTCCGTCCTCGTTCCAGTGTCCGGACCCCAATACATTCATGTTCAGGCTGAGCCTCCGCGTTGCATGTAGGAATCCGTGCAAAAACACTTTTTTTCGCTGCGCATACTCCGCCAGTGGGCGCGCCAGGCTCAAAACTTCAATCTTTCTCTGAACGGCAAACGCATGCAATCTATCATCTGCATAAAAGAGGTCCGCCACGCCGTACCTTGCAGCCGCCTCAGCGGAACGTTTCGCGTCGGGATACACTTGAATTCCACCCGAAAGTGTAACCAACAGGAACCGCGCTTTGCCTTGTGACGTTAAGCTACTCATCTCCTCGATCAATCTCTCGGCGATTTTCCATGCCTGCAGCCACTCGGGGGTGCGCGGCGGAGCGTAGACCCCGTCCGACAGTCCTTGCTCGCCCGTCTCCTCTATTTGCCCTTTCTTCTCCCGCCGGCCCGCTTCAAGGAGACGCTTGTCGCGCCACATATCGCGGACAAAGAACACAGCCTGCACGACCCTGGAAAAATCTGAGACGCTCAATGCGGTACGATATACGGGGCCTGACTTGAACCGAAAAGAGCGGGTGTCTTTAAACGAACGGTCCCAGACGACCTGCCCGCCATCGTTTAACGTTACATACGGCCGGGCCGCCATGCTGGGATCGAGAGCGCGCACGTTATCCGTGATATCGTTACCCGGAAGGAACGCCAGGACAACGACATCGGGCGCGTAACGAAGCACCCGATTTTTCAGGAGCAAAAACTCCTGCGCGGTGCCGAACCCGGACACTCCAAAATTGAGCACTTCCACGCGGCGCCCCCCACCCGCATCGCACCCGGCCAACAGGCGCTCAGTTACGGACGTAAAGCGTTTATCCTCGGCTACCTGCAGCGCCTCGGTGTATGAATCTCCCAGCACGGCCACGCGCCAGACGTCCCCAGGCTTGACGACGATTCGCTCACGGTCTCTGACTCCGGCAGAGGAAATTCGAATCGCTGCGATCCCCTCATCCAAGTAGATTCCCTCCGCTCCCGGGCGCCCCGACCATCCGACTACGGGATCGGGTTCATAGAGTACCGCTCGGGAGAAACCCACAGCCCTTAGGGCAAGTTCCATCAAGAGCGCCGTAATTAGACCGATCAGAACCGCATTCCGCGCAAGCACCAGCACCCTGTTGACGGTGCCCTTGCCCGACGTGCTCATCTGTCAATGATCCGTCCAAGTCAAATTAGGAAAGACCAGGCTGGTTCCACTCCCTCCCGACGCACTGCATGCGAGTCTCGGGATAGAAGAGTTCAGCCGCGCCCCGGAGGTTCGCGTGGCGCTTGTGCGGAGAGCAACCGTTCCCCGGACCGACGCCGCGGCTCAGTCAAGCTCGAAGCGCTCTTTATAGTCCCGCTTCAGGGATCTATCCTGGCGCTCCTTGTGCAGTAAGCAGTTCCCGACCGCGAGGGTCTCGATGTCGGTGCCCATGAAGCAGCGGTATGCGTCTTCGGGCGTACAAACGATCGGCTCGCCGCGCACGTTGAAACTCGTGTTGACGATCACCGGGCAGCCGGTGAGCTGCTTGAAGCGGTCGATGAGCGCGTGGTAGCGCGGGTGGGTTTCGCGGTGAACCGTTTGCACGCGGGCAGAGTAGTCGACGTGCGTGACCGCGGGAATCGACGAGCGGGTGACGTTGAGCTGGTCTATCCCGAACAAACGCTTCTGCTCTTCGGTCATCGAAATGCGCTTCGCGGCGGCGACGTCCGCGACGAGCAGCATGTACGGGCTGTCGTCGTCGAGCTCAAACCAATCGGCTACGTCCTCGCGCAAAACCGACGGCGCGAACGGGCGGAACGACTCGCGATATTTGACCTTGAGGTTGAGCATTTTCTGCATGGTCGGTGAGCGCGCATCTCCGAGAATCGAGCGCGCGCCCAGGGCGCGTGGACCGAATTCCATGCGCCCCTGGAACCAGCCGAGCGCCTGGCCTCCGGCCAGCGCATCGGCGCAAAAGTCGACCATCGCGGAGTCCTCCAGCACCTCGAACCTCGCGCCGACCGCCCGCAGTCTTCGCTCGATTTCCGGTTGATCGAAAGCCGGACCGAGGTACGCGCCCTTCATGCCGTCCCCCGATTCGGGGGACGCTTTGCGGGGCTGCTTTTGAAAAAGATGATATGCAGCGAGCGCCGCGCCAAGCGCGCCGCCTGCGTCCCCGGCGGCCGGCTGTATCCAGAGACGCCTGACGTGGCCGTCGCGCAAAATCTTGCCGTTGGCCACGCAATTGAGGGCGACACCCCCCGCAAGACACAGATCGCGGAGGCCCGTTTCCGCCACCGCCGACCGCGTCAGCCGCAGCATGATCTCCTCGGCCACCGCTTGGACCGACGCCGCAAGATCCATCTCGCGCTGGGTCAAAGCTTGCTCCGCTTTGCGTGGCGGCCCGCCGAAAAGTTCATGGAACTTCGCGCTGGTCATCGTAAGACCGATGCAGTAATCGAAATACGAAAGGTCGAACCGGAAGCTGCCGTCCGCCTTTAGATCCATAACATGGTCGTAGACCAGGCTTGCGTATTTCGGCTCACCATACGGCGCAAGGCCCATCACCTTGTACTCACCGGAGTTGACTTTGAAACCCGTGTAATAAGTGAATGCCGAGTACAGCAGCCCGAGCGAATGAGGGAAGCGGATCTCCTTCAGCATCCTCAACTCGTTATCGCGACCGATGGCGAGCGATGTGGTGGCCCACTCGCCCACACCGTCTGCGGTCAGCACCACCGCTTCTTGGAACGGCGATGGGAAAAATGCACTCGCAGCGTGGCTCAGGTGATGCTCGGAGAACAGCAGCGCTTTGTCCGGCTCGAAGTCCCTGTCAAAGCGCCTGAGCTCCCGGACCAGCAGGTCCCGCAGGAAGAGTTTTTCCCGCAACCAGACCGGGATCGCCATCCGGAACGAGCTAAAGCCTCTCGGCGCAAACGCAAGATAGGTTTCGAGCAGACGCTCGAACTTGAGCAAAGGCTTGTCATAGAAAACGACAAATTCGAGTTGCTCGAGGCTCTTGCCCGCCTCGCGCAGGCAGTAGTCGACGGCGTTGCGGGGAAACCTCGCGTCGTGCTTCTTGCGGGTGAAGCGCTCCTCTTGTGCCGCTGCGACCACCTCGCCGTCATGCACGATTGCGGCCGCGCTGTCGTGGTAGTACGCCGAGATCCCCAGGATCCGCATACTGCCTGCCTCAGAAGAGTGTGTAGATAAAGGGCGCCACGACGGAGCCCTGGGCGAGCACCAGCAAACCTCCCAGCAGAAGCATCACGATGATGATCGGCGCAAGCCAGAATCTCTTGCGAACGCGCATGAATTTCCACAGTTGAGCGGCCATCCACATGCCGAAATCCTTCAGAATTGATCGCGGAAGCCGTCGGCGTTGAGGCTCTCGGATTCCCGCGTGATCCAATAGGTTTTTGCTTGGGGATTGAAGCGCAACCCTAGTATGTCTCTGCCCAAGACGCGGATGGCCAGGGCGGAAGGAAGAATGACCAGATAAAACATGACCCCTAGCACCACCGGACTTACTACAGCGTGCAGCAACGCCCCGAACCTGAACCAAAGCTTGTTCAGCGGCGCAAGCATCGCTGGTGCGATCATTGCAGCGGCCGCAAAGCCCACACCGATCGCGGTGGCCCACAGTCGCAGTCCGCCTATTCCCAGCACCCAAGGGTACGCGGCCACCAGAAAGAACACGACGGCGAAGACGATCCCGAACGATCGATCCGACGAGCGCGGAAGCTCATGCAAGGCTTGCATCGATTCGTGCGTCACGATTGTTACTCCTATGGATAACCCTACCTCCGCGAAATGAACCCAGCTTGCCGATGCACCGGCGCTACATGATCCAATCGGACCATACAGAGCGCTGAGGTCAGATTTGCACCGCGATCTCGCTGCGTAGGACGATGTCTCCCGCCAACCGGGCCCGCCAAGCGACGGTCGGAGCCGGCAGCTTGTCGTCGAACCGCCTTGATACCCAGCCAAGGATGGGAGCGATGCTGCCGCAAAAGATTTGTGAGGACGCCGCCTCGATCTGCGGGAGCCTCAGGGAAAGCGTCCTTTTCCCCTGGCTTAGCGCGTAACCGTCCGGAAGCGGATCGACCCGGCACCGTTCGCTGCAATGGAAAAACAGCTCGATGTCGTGCTCCCCCGCCATCCGCAAGCTGTCTTCGATCACCACGCCTCTTGCCGCCTTGTCGAGCGCGATGCGGCGCTGGTGCATGACCGGATCGGGCAGGCGCAGGTAGCCGTCCTGCCAACCCTCGAACCAGTCGCTCTCGGGCGTGCTTGACCAGAGGCTGCAGCCGGCCCGCGCTTTCTTCAGCCACATGAAGTTGCCCCCCGACTGCGATTGGTCCTGTCCGTCCACGCGCAGGGTGTTGTGCGCAGCCGTTCCGCGAAAGTACTGCCGCCATGGACCCCGCGTATGGTAGGCATAGGTTCCCGGGTCGATGAGGAACTCCTTTCCCCCGACCGACAGGGTGAACGCCAGGGCGTCGGCGTGACCATGGGCCGCGATCGTCTGATAACCGAGGGGGCCCGCATCGGCAACCAGCCGGATCTCGTTCTCGGTCTCGAAGTCGCAACCGAGGATGTAGTGACCGCCTTCGGGAAACGCCCGCCTGACCGGAAGCTGCGCCCCGTCGATATCGAGCTCCTGAAACGCCGCGTCCGCGCCCTCCCCGAAAAGCCAGCGCGTCTTGTCGTCCAGCCTACCCGCTTTCGCCTTAAAATCACCACGGCGAAATTGGATCGCGCCGATAGCGAGGAGCGACCGGTAAGGGCAGTGCTCGCCGTTCTGCGCGAATTTCACGACGCGAGCGTCGTCGGAATCGCCGAACATGGGGATGTTGCCGCCCACATCCATGATCGAGGCGAGATATTCCATCATCGCCTCGACGCGCGACTCGAACGCTGCCGAAAATTTCTGCCCGTTGGCCTTGCCGGCCAGGAGGGGAAGCAGAAGCAGGTCGAGTTCGAACTGCTGGTACGATGCGGCCTGCTCGCGATTGACGCCGTCCGGGGCGTTCTGCAGCAACGCCTCCCTCTCCAGAATCGCTTTCGCCGCTGGGAGCCAGGCGCGCACGCCCGGCCAATGAGGCCAGGTCAGGGCGGCGACGAACAGGCCGGCCGCCTCTCCGATGAGGTGGTTGTTGGCCGAAGAGTGGAGCGAGAAGTACCCCTGCACGAACTGCGCGTGCTGATAGATCGATTCCAGCCAGCGTCGCCGCAGCCGCGCACCCTCGGCGTTCTCGAACAGCGGCGAGCGCGCCGCGCCGAGGAGTTGCCAGGTGACAGCCCAGTTGATCAGCCTGATCGCCGCCTCGAGTGCGCTGGACCAGTTGGGGCCCATGCGGTACGGACACGCGGCAAACCAGCTCTCCAGGTGCTGCCGGATAACCTTGAAATAGCGCACATCGCCGCTCAGCGCATAGGCCTGCGCCAGCGTCACGAGATGCAGATGTCGATTGAGCTCCCAGAGATATTTGATGTCTCCGACCCGCTGCGGGTCACGATAGTCGAGCAGTTTGCCGAAGGCGAGCGGCGCTTCCACGCCGGTCTTGGGATCGCGATTCCAGCGCGGCGGCGAGTCCAAATCGATGTCGCGCAGGGCAAACACATCCAGCTTGCCCGCCGCGATGCGCTCGGCTGCGGCGAGGTAGCGCGCCGCGTCGACTCTCGCCGTGGCGTGCACCCAGGGACGAGACGCCGGTACAAGATCGGGCGGTGGAACGATCTCTGAGCCGAGCAGTCCGGCACGCTCTGCACGCGCCGACAGTGCGCGAATAACGCGATGCGAAACCTCCGCAGGCGTCATGCAGCGCAGGCGGTTCAGCCGCCATCGGAACCGTTGCTTCACGCCCGCGGCCGCAGGCGCGGGATCGAGCCGGTGCCCAGGGTCTACGAATTTATGCTCGCGCATATTGTCGATGCCAAATCTCGAGATTCAGAAGCGCCCACAGCAGTTTTTCGTGGTTCTGCCCGCCGTTCAGGTGCTCGGCGAGAATGCCGTCGAGGATTTGCCGGTCGTAATAGGCCCGGGTGATCGACGACCCGCTCTGGAGGTGATCCAGCAGGTATTCGCGCATCTGGCCGCGAAACCATTCGTTGACCGGGACACGGAAGCCCACTTTGCGGCGCGTCAGGATGCGTTCGGGAATCAGTTGCTTGCCCGCCTCCCGCAATATCCACTTGCCGCGCAGTCCCCTCACGCGGTAGTCGTCGGGCAGCGACGAAACAAACGCGGCGAACTCGTGGTCGAGGAAGGGGACGCGCGCCTCGATCGAAGCCGCCATGGTCATGCGGTCGCCGCGCTCGAGCAGGTTGTCGGGCAGCCAGCTTGTCTGGTCGAAGTAGAGGATGCGCCTCAACGTACTGCTGTGTGGGTCCGCATCGAACGGCGGTGCATCGGGAACCGGATTGCCGTTCATCCGCAGGACCGTGAGCCGGTCGCGTTCGCCGCGGTTAAGCGCCCCGAACCAACGCACGTAGCGCTCGCGCCAGTCCTCGATGTTGAGGTTCGTCACAGCCGTCTTGATGCGGCGGAAGCCGTAGGGAAGCGCACGGGCAAGCGGTCCGATGAAACGGTGACGAAGGCCCCCGGGCAGAAGTTGATAGCTTGCAGCAAAACGCTCGGCAAGATGTTTGGGATAGCCGCCGAGGAGTTCGTCGCTGCCCTCCCCGGTCAGCACCATCTTCACGCTGCGGGCGGCCTCGCACGCCAGCAGATAGATCGGGATATCCGCCGGCTCGGACACGGGTGCGTCCCGGTACGCGACCAGTTGCGGGAGCCGCTCGATGATGTCGCGTGACGCAACTACGATTTCGTGGTGCTGAGTTCCGAAGTGCTCCGCCACTTCCGCGGCGTAAGCGAGCTCGCTGTAGCCGTCTTCGTCGAAGCCCACCGAGAACGTCTTGACCGTCGAGTTGTGGCGGCTCATGAGGGCCACGATGGTCGACGAGTCGAGTCCTCCCGACAGGAACGCGCCGAACGGCACGTCGCTCACCATCTGCAACTTGACGGCCTCGTCCAGTCGGGTCAGGAATGCGGCGACGGCATCGCGTTGCGGCCGTTGCAAACAGCTGGGGCTGCGGTCCGGAGCCGTCCAGTAGCGCTCCTCCTTGAGCTTCCCGCGCTCCCAGGTAGCAACGGTCCCGGGCATCAATTTCCGGATGCCGGCGAAGAGGGTCTTCGGGCCCGGAACGTAGCGATAAGCCAGGTAGTCCCAGACGGCCTGGAGGTTAACCGAGGTCGTGACGCCCGGCACGCGCAGCAGCGCCTTGATCTCGGACGCAAAGTACAATCCGCCGTCGTTTTCATATAGGAACAGCGGCTTCTCGCCGAAGCGGTCTCGCGCCAGGAACAGGCGCTCGTTGCGCGCGTCCCAGATCGCGAACGCGAACATGCCGCGCAGGTGATGGACGACCTCGCACCCCCAGTGCTGATAGGCGCGCAGCAGCACCTCGGTATCGGAATCGCGCGTGAAGCGGTAACCGAGCCCGGTGAGCTCCTCGCGCAGCTCGCGGAAGTTGTAAATCTCTCCGTTGAAGGTCAGTGCAAGACCCGCCGCGGCATCGCACATCGGCTGATGCGCGCCTTCCGGGTCGATGATGGCCAGCCGACGGTGCCCCAGGAACACATGGTGTCCGGTGCCGGCGCAGCGGAAGTTGCATGTGCCTTGATCGTCCGGCCCACGATGGGCGATCACCTGCAGCATCGATTTGAGCGCGTCCTCCGTGAGCGCGCGCTCCGGCCCAGCAATCCATCCCGCAATTCCGCACATGTCGGCCTCGGCTGTATCGCGGGGTCAGGGTCCGCTCAACCCTGTGCGAAGCCCCGGATGATCGTCCGTTGACGCTGGACTGCAGCGTGAACTCGCGCGATCTGCGAGCCGCGCCAGCGCTATAGCCGCCACACCCGCAGGCCTTCCTTGCGGAAAGGCGCCGGGTCAAACACCGACTTGACGTCGATGAGGCAGCCGCGGCGCACGATCTTCTGCAGGTAGGCTGACGCCGGCAGATCGAGGAACCGGCGGTGGGCGACCGCCAGAATCAGGGCGTCGGCCACCGGCAGCTCCTCCCACGCGCGCAGACGGATATCGTACTCATGCAGGGTTTCGACCGGATCGGCGGCCGGATCGTGCACGAAAGTCTCGACGCCAAACTGGCGCAATTCGTGAATGATATCGACGACCTTCGAATTGCGAATGTCGGGACAATTCTCCTTGAAGGTGAGGCCGAGCACGTTGACGCGGGCGCCTTTGATGTTGCGGCCCGCGTGGATCATCTGTTGTACCGTCTTGCGCGCGATGTGCGCCCCCATGCCGTCGTTGATGCGGCGGCCGGCCAGGATCACCTCGGGGTGATAGCCGGCGAGCTCGGCCTTGTGCGTAAGGTAGTAGGGATCGACGCCTATGCAATGCCCCCCGACGAGCCCGGGACGGAAGGGCAGGAAATTCCACTTGGTCCCGGCCGCGTTCAGGACTTCGGCAGTGTCGAGCCCGAGCTTGTCGAAAATGATGGCAAGCTCGTTGACGAAGGCGATGTTGAGGTCGCGCTGCGTGTTCTCGATCACCTTGGCGGCCTCGGCCACTCGAATCGAAGAAGCCCGGTAAACACCTGCGCTCACCACTGACGCGTACAGGTCAGCAAGCTTTTCGAGTGTTTCGGAATCGTCCCCGGATACGACCTTGGTGATCCTGGTCAAGCCGTGCTCCCGATCTCCGGGATTGATGCGTTCGGGGGAATACCCTACGTGGAAATCCTGACGCCATCTCATGCCGGACTGCTTCTCGAGGATCGGCACGCAAACCTCTTCGGTCGCGCCCGGATAGACGGTCGACTCGTAAATGACGGTCGCGCCTGGTTTCAGATGCCTGCCGACCGTGACGCTGGCCGATTCGAGCGGTCCGAGATCGGGTTGCCGCGCGGCGTTGATCGGAGTCGGAACCGCCACGATGATAAATTCCGCGTGCTCGAGCTCGACCGGATCCTGGGTGAAACACAGGAACCGCGCCTCCTCCAGCTCTGTGGCGGACAGCTCGCCGGTCGCGTCCACGCGGTGCTGAAGGTTCTCGATTTTCTTGCGCGACAGATCGTAACCGACTGTCGGGCGGCACTTTCCGAACGCCACCGCGAGTGGAAGTCCCACATAGCCCAGACCGACGACCCCAACCGTTCTTACTCGTTCGGCGCTCTCGATTGCCGGTTGCAGCGTGGTGTCAGGTCTTTCAAGCACTTCCAGCATATGGGTTCCCTCGGCTGGCCGCTGCGATTGGAAGCCTGATTGTGCCGGCCAAATATTGAGAGCCCACGATTCGCCGTAGGCCGATTGAACTACGACTCATGAAACCGCCGTGGCCTGCCTTGTCCTGCGAGCAGCCTCGCTATGGGACGACGTCAAAGGCGTCGATCAGGATCCAGAAATTCGTCGACGCCGGATTCTTGCCAGTGACCTCGATCGTCAAAGTATGGGTTCCGGCGGCGAGGCCCGTTGCAGTGAAGTCGATGTGCTGGGGTCCTTCCGTGAGCGCATAGGTATCGATGTCCTGCGCGAAGGCGCCATCCAGGAATACCCGAGCGATCCCGGTCTGCGGTCCGCGAGCACCGGTCCAGCGGACCCCCGTCCCGGTGAAGGTGAAGGTCGCTTGCGCGCCCACCGTATTGGATTCCGCGGAACTCCCCTGGCTGTAGGCTTTGTCCCGATTGTCCTGAATCCAACCAGGGCCGTAGGCGACGGACGGATCGGTCTCTTGGATTTGCGTTCCAGAGGATGTGACCTCGAACGCATCCGCGACGATAAGGGCAGAAGTCGAGGCCGCATTCATCCGGCCGGTTACTTCGATCGTCAAGATATGGCTCGCATCGGCCAAGCCTCCTGCGGAGAAGACCGCCGCCTGGATCTGTTCCGTGGGGGAATAAAGATCGACCTCGGCAACGAGACTGCCATCCAGGAATACGTCAGCGATTCCGGTCTGCGGCCCGCGCGCGCCGATCCAGCTGATCGAGGTCCCGGTGAAGGTGAACGTCGCTTGGGCACCCGGCGCGGTCGAGACCGCGGCGATCCCGGCGCTCCACGCTCTGCTGGTATCACCCTGCGACCACCCAGCGGAGTAGCTGATGTCCGGATCCGTTTCCTGCAGTCGGGAAACCGCCGGTCCGGGCACATCGAACGCATCCACGACGATCAGGGCGGACGTCGCCGCCGCGTTTTGCCGGCCGGTCGCTTCGATCGTCAAGGTATGGCTCGCGTTGGTCAGGCCGTTTGCCGTGTACATCGGCACCCGGATCTCTTCCGTTTTCGAATACGTATCGACCTCGGCCACAAACGCGCCATCCACGGACACGCGGGCGATGCCGGACCAAGGCCCGCGGCCGCCGATCCAGTTGACCGAGGGCCCGGTGAAGGCGAAGGTGGCCTGCGCGCCCGGGGTCGTCGAGACCGCGGCGGTCCCGCCGCTCCATGGCTTGGTTGCATCCTGGCTCCATCCGACGGTGTAGGTGACGGATGGATCGGTTTGCTCATAGCGCACCGGCGAGGTTTGAGCCTGAGCCTGAGGTGAAATCCAAGCCAGGCCGAACGTCATTAAAAGAAAACCTGCTGCGTAGGTCTGCTTTGCAATTTTTGTCATGGATCGACTCCTTGCCGAGTGTGGCGAAAACCAGCGCGAATTGTGGCCGTCAAATATTGAAAATCCGTGATCCGCAGCAGGCCGATTGAACTACGACCCGTTGAGCGCTGCCTTGCGCTCGGGCACCGGACCGTCCATCGAACGCGGCGACGCGAGCTTCGCTACGTACCAGTCGATCGACCGCGCAAGCCCCTGCCTGACTTGCCAGACCGGCCGATAGCCGAGCAGGCGGCGGGCCTTGTCGATGTCGGC